>Ga0209536_100006976_pt1 | contig 17177 bp, 18 predicted proteins | sample DeeMarSeWOR28_12_FD_187461 | JGI IMG/M metagenome (GOLD analysis project Ga0209536, IMG submission 187461) | Marine sediment microbial communities from White Oak River estuary, North Carolina - WOR-2-8_12 (SPAdes) (version 2) | ecosystem: Environmental > Aquatic > Marine > Intertidal zone >... | reverse complement strand
CCCGGCGGAAGGCGACCTTCAGCGTCGTGCGCGTCTCGATCCCCCTCCCCCTCGTCCTGCGAGCGGAGGCGAGCAGTGACCCGTAGCTGCTCTTGATCTGCACCGGTTTCGGCAGGCTCGGCACCCTCTGTCCCGAAGCGGGCACCACCTTCACGATGGAGCTGCCTGTTCATCACTAAACCGGTTGAGGTGATATCCCACGACTCAAACGGATTCTATACTTAGGGGATCCCTGCTCAAGAAGAATAATCGCATGGCGGCTTTCTACTAGAACGAGGATATTGAAGCGAAACGGTTCCATCGAAACCCCTTAAGGATCCGGGCAATGGGCCGTTGGTTCGCTTGTGTAAATTACATCCTGTTTTTTCATCCTACCTCTTAAGTTCTCCTGCTTATTCACCTGTTTCCCAATATGTGTGCGACTCACCGCACATGGGCGGCCCAGGATGCTGTGTCAACCTATCCGGAATGTCTTGGAGGCTCACGAATCATGCGGATGTTGAATGGTTTCATCTCCTGGTTGAAAATAGATTCAGGATTTGTGTATTTAAGGTGGCCTAAGGCTTATGATGCACATTCGAATACTCTTGTATTTTCACTTTCAACTAAGACCCTTCATGTTTCCCTCGCCCCGTTGGGGGAGAGGGGAGCGTGAAGGACAAAGTCCAGTTTGAAAGTTAAAATACGAGAGTCTTTCTCTCAGCCGGGTCTCTTGGGTAAGATGCTTTCGTTTATTATGAAGGAGAAACATGTATGTCTAGGAATGCAGGATTTCAACTGACCTTAGATTTGGAAGGTCGTCAATGTCTGGTGATCGGTGGTGATGAGGAGGCTGTTGAAAAAGTCAACCGGCTCCTTGAGGCCGGGGCCAAAATTACGGTGGTCAATCCCACGCTTCATGTGGAATTGCGGAAACTCACTGCCTCCGGAAAGATTATCCATCGTGGCCGGACCTTTCGGTCTACGGATGCTCCAGGCGTTGTGTTGATTTTGAATGTGTTGAAGGACGATCTGGACCTGGCCAAATCCTTATATGAGTTAGCGAAAACGGAGCGGTGCTTGGTGTGGTCTATGGACCAGCCTGATTATTCAACGATCACGATGCCTGCGCTGGTGAAACGAGGGAATCTCAGGATTGCGATCAGTACGAGTGGAACCGCTCCGGCCCTGGCAAAAGTGCTCCGCCAGAATTTTGAGGCCATTTTTGATGATGAATTCGAACAGTTTCTGGATTGGTTGGGCGCTCTGCGTGAGGAATTGAAAAACACGGAGGTCAGCGATCTACGGCGGCGTGAACGTTTGACCCAAGCCGTCAATGGGTTTCAATTCAGCGGGGAGTTGCAGTACCCCAATAGTTGGAAACTTTCAAGTGAGGCGCAGGTGGAAGAGGTGGGAAAGGAAGGTGGGTAATGGTGTTGTTGGAATTTAGTATGTCGCCCCTTGGCAAGGGGGAAAGTGTGGGGAAATATGTGTCCCGATCGTTAGACCTGATTGATAAAAGCGGTGTGGATTACCGGCTTAATCCCATGGGTACGGTGTTGGAAGGGGAGTGGGATGATGTGTTTCGAGTCGTGAAACAATGTTATACCAGGATGAAAAAGGACTGCCCACGGATTTCTTGTGTGATTAAGGTGGATTACCGGCGTGGGTCCAAAGGCCGCTTGTCTGGAAAAGTGGTCAGTGTTGAAAAACGCTTAAAACGAAAATTGAAAACGTCTTAACCAGCAGACTGTTCGTGCTGGCGATTGTATGCGGTTGTTCTTGTGATGAGGATGGACAGGCCCGTTATTCCCGGACATCTTTTTCTGAGTGTGGTAGTAGGGTTGGGTGGGTAGTGTCCAGTGGGTGGTGAATATAAATCCGGTTGGCTTTGCCTCCGATCCCGCATAGTACTTCATAGGGAATGGTCTTCAACCAATCCGCATAATCTTCGGCCGTAATTTCCCGCGTTCCCTGCCTTCCCAATAAAACGACTTCTTCTCCGATGGTTGGGTTGGGAATGTCCGTGACATCTACCATCATCATATCCATACAGATCTTTCCAATAATGGGGGCTGGTTCTCCTTGGATCAAGACATGTCCCACTCCTGTGAGGTGACGGGGGAAGCCGTGGGTATAACCCACCGGCAGGACGGCAATGTGTGAAGGTCTCCTCGTGCGAAAGAGTGCGTTATACCCGACGATTTCACCAGGCTGAAGTGTGCGAAGATGGGCCACATAGGTGGTGGCCTCCATCACGGGTTGGAGTTGGATGGACGGGGAAGGGCTTTCCTTTCTTGGAGCATAGCCATACAGCATTAACCCGGGTCGGACCATTCCCAAGTGGGAGGTCGGATGAAAGAGAATTCCTGCGCTATTGGCCATATGAAGAATTGGCGCGTGAACTCCCAATCTCTTCGTCTGGTCGATAAACTCCAGAAATTTGTGGATTTGCTGATTGGTCAACGTGGGATCATGGTTGTCGGCATCGGCAAAATGGCTCATAAGTCCCTGTATTTCAACCGGGGAAGCTGAGGTGTTTAGCCCGGCGAGTAAAGAAAGAGCCTGATCGGTTTCGAACCCTAGCCGGTGTAGTCCGGTGTCGACTTTGAGATGAACAGGAAAGGGATTTTTGTGGAGAGAAAGTTGGTCAATAAGTTTCTGGAAAATATCAATACGGGAGATGACCGGAGTTAATTGATGGTGAATGATTTCTCTCAAGTGCCCGGGTAAGAGCGGCCCCATCACTACGATGGGGCAGTGAATATGATGTTCCCGAAGGGCAATGCCTTCCAGGACGGATGCCACTCCGAATCCAAAAATCCCCAAGGGTTCCAAGGTCTGAGCCACAGGAATCGCCCCGTGGCCATAGGCATCCGCTTTGATTATGGCCAGAATTTTCGTGTGCGGAGCGATCCATTGACGGACCTGCTGAAAATTTATTGTTAACGCATCAAGGTTGAGGGAAACGGTAATTGGAGAGGGGGGCCGTGGAAGGTCGGAAAATGGGAAAGACCGGATAGGTTTCACAAAGGATTCCTCAAATGGCGAGTATTTCCTCCTCTTTTTTCTTGATCAATTCATCGACGGTTTGTATGAATTTGTCCGTCAGCTTTTGGTTTTCCGCTTCCAGCCGGCGAAGAGCGTCTTCGGTTAGAGAGCCTTCTTTTTGAAGACGTTTAAGTTCATCATTGCCGTCGCGGCGGAATCCTCGAATTTGCACTTTGGTTTCTTCACCGTATTTTTTGCTGAGTTTAACCAAATCTTTCCGGCGTTCTTCGCTCAGCGGGGGGATCGGGAGACGGATCAGTTTTCCATCATTTGACGGAGTAAGGCCCAACTCCGAACTAATGATGGCTCGTTCGATTTCTCTAATCTGTGACGTGTCCCACGGTTGAATGGTGATCATTCGGCTTTCAGGGATCGCGAGATTGGCGACCTGCTTGAGTGGAGTTGGCGTCCCGTAATAATCAACGGTGATATGGTCGAGTAACCCCAGGGATGCTCGACCGGTTCGAAGGGCCATGAATTCTCGTTTTAAGTGCTCGATGGCTCCCTCCATTCGTTGGGTGACTTTTTGAATGGTTGGATCGCTCATAATCATTCCCCACGTTAGTTGACAGTGGCATTTTTGGAGACAATTGTGCCAACGGAATCTCCCTCGATGATTTTCCGGATGTTCCCCGGTGAGGTAAGATTAAACACTATAATGGGCAGATCGTTATCCATGCAAAGCGTAATGGCTGTGGCATCCATCACTTTCAGGCTTTTATTGAGTACTGACAAAAATGGTAATTCGGTGAAACGCTTGGCGGTTGGCGTGGTCATGGGGTCTGCGTCATAAATGCCGTCGACCTTGGTGCCTTTCATGATCACTTCTGCTCCGATTTCCATGGCTCGCAGAGCGGCGGCCGTATCGGTGGTAAAGTACGGATTTCCCGTCCCAGCGGCAAAAATCACCACGCGTTTTTTTTCCAGATGCCGAATAGCCCGACGACGAATGTAACTCTCGGCCAACTGTCGCATCTCAATGGCGGATAACACGCGAGTGGGAACGGCTTTGCTTTCTAAGGCGTTCTGCAGCGCCAGGGCATTCAGCATGGTGGCCAGCATACCCATATAATCAGCGGATGCCCGTTCCATCCCCGAAGCACTTGCGGCGAGCCCTCTAAAAATATTGCCACCACCGATCACAATAGCGATTTCTATGTTCAGAGTCAGGACGTCGGCAATTTCGTCTGCGAGGTTCTGTAAAACAGAAGGTTGAATGCCGTAGGCTTGTTCCCCGGCTAGCATTTCTCCACTGATCTTTAAAAGGACGCGACGATATTTGAGCGGCATTAGTCCTGGCCGAGTTGGTATCGTGTAAAACGGCTGATCGTGAGGTTTTCGCCTAGTTTCGCGATTTTCTGCGAAAGGAGATCTTGAATGCTGATACTGGGGTCTTTAATAAAGGCTTGTTCGAGCAGACACTGCTCTTGGTAAAATTTTTCTAATTTCCCCTTGATGATTTTTTCCCACGCTGCTTCAGGTTTTCCTGATTCCTTCATTTGTGCGAGGTAAATATTTTTTTCCCGCTCTATTAAGTCTTGGGGGATGTCTTCGCGCTTTATGAACAGGGGGTGAGAGGCAGCGATTTGTAAGGCCACTTCCTTCACGAAGGCTTGAAATTCTTCATTGCGAGCGACGAAGTCTGTCTCGCAATTGACTTCTACCAGGACCCCGATTTTTGCTCCTGAATGGATATACGATGAAATGATTCCTTCTTTTGTTTCCCTGCCGGCCTTCTTTTGGGCGGCAGCCAACCCTTTTTGACGCAACAGATCAATGGCTTTTTCGACATCATTTCCTGTGTCTTGAAGGGCTTTTTGACAATCGAGGATTCCTGCCCCGGTTTTGCCTCGCAGCTCCTTCACCAAGGCACTCAGACTTGACATACGCTTGCTCTCCTACAGAGTAATGTGAATGGATGATCAGATGGACGCAGAGCCATTAAACAGGCTGAGCATTCTCGTTTGCCTCAACGGATGATTGGCCTGGTCCGGCGTTATCGGGAAGAAACCCGTCTCCATTGGCTGCTGATTCTTGGCGTTTTCGACGAAGTTCCATGCCCTCTATGCAGGCGTCGGCAATTTGTCCTGTAAATAATTTAAGCGATCGAATGGCATCATCATTTCCCGGAATGGGATAGTCTACTCCTTCAGGATCGCAGTTGGTGTCCACTAATGCGATAACCGGGATGCCCAGGCGATTCGCCTCTTTGACCGTAATATGTTGAATCCTGGTGTCTAAAATGTAAATGCACCCTGGAATATCGTTCATCCCTTTAATGCCACTCAAATATTTTTCAAGTTTGGCTTGTTCTTTTTTCATACGAACGATTTCTTTCTTTTTGAGTCGTTCGTACGTGCCGTCGGTTTCGGCAGCTTCAAGCTTCTTCAATTGGTTGATGCTACGTCGAAGTGTTTGGAAGTTTGTGAGCATGCCACCCAGCCATCGTTGGTTGACAAAAAACATCCCGCAACGCTTGGCTTCTTCTTCCACGATATCCATGGCTTGCCGCTTGGTCCCCACGAATAACACGGATTCACCCGCTGCCACAGTGTCTCGAGTAAATTCGTAGGCTTTCTGAAAGCATTGGAGCGAAATTTGAAGGTCAATGATATAAATGCCATTTTTTTCACCAAAGATGTAACGTTTCATCTTGGGGTTCCATCGATTTGTTTGATGCCCGAAGTGAACCCCAGCTTCTAATAACGATTTAATCGTGACCATAACGGACCTTCCCACCCCCTTTCAGAGATATAAGGATTAATACAAAACCGTGGTTTGTTTAGCAAAACTCAAGACAATATGTTGATTTTGACTCAAATGGGACCGGCAGGAGACAATAATGTTGGATTGTCTGATCAGGCAGGTTTTTCCAAGTGAAGAGACATTCATGCAATGATGTAGGTTCAATAAATTTCCTTTAAACCAACGGAGGTTAGCACAGTTTGAAAATCTAATTCAAGCCCGACAATTTTTTGTTGTTCATGAATCCATTTCTGAATCGCGTATGGTTCCATCTCCTGAGGATGCCTAATAGCTGCGAATTTTCTTTTTGAATCAATGATCTTTTTTGACTCTATGAGACTTCATGGCTATAGTCAATCTGTCTTTTTAGGAATTTTTTTGACAAGGAGTGCGAAGGATGGTTGAAGTTCCATTGAAATTATACGTGCAAGCTTTGTTGAAGCGAGCCAAAGATACTGCTCGCCAGATGGCTTGTTTGTCTCCCCATGAGAAAAATATGGCCTTGCAAGCCATGGCTGATGGGTTAGAGGATCATACTCAAGAAATTTTAGAAGCCAATGAAAAGGATCTCGATGGCATTTCGAAGGAAATTGGTCAGCAAGCCCATCGGGAAGCCACAGAACGAATAAGAGTTTCAGAAGAAACGATCCATCTCATGAAGCAACGATTGTTAGATTTACTGACCCTACCGGATCCGATCGGAGAGGTGAGCCGGGCTTGGATGACCCCGGACGGGTTGCAGGTTCACACGGTGCGTTCCCCTCTTGGTATTGTCGCGGTGGTGTCCGACATGGGACCCCTTGTGACGGCTGAATCGTTCGGGATGTGTTTGAAGACTAATAATGTCTGTGTATTTCGCGGGGGAACAGAATGGTTGCATACCAATGGTGCGTTAGTGCGAATTCTCCAGCAGGGGGCGGCAGCCCATGGTGTCCCTGAAGGGGGGCTGACTTTTTTAGACCGGAGTTCCCCTGAAGCGGCGTTGGAAATGGTGCGATATCCCCAATATGTCCAAGCGGTCATTACACGGGGGAGTGCCGGTCTTCGAAAAGGGATATTAGACCAGGCTAGGGTTCCGGTGATTGGTTTTGACGGAGGCCTGTGTCATGTCTATGTCGATCAAGATGTTGATATTCCATTAGCTCAAACGATTACGGTGAATGCCAAGGTTCAATCGCCAACTGCGGGTAATGCCTTGGACACCCTTCTGGTGCATCAGAATGTTTCGCGGCATCTATTGCCAGGATTGACTCGAAGACTCCTTCAGGAATATCGGGTGACTTTGAATGGATGTCCCAAGACCGTCTCCATGTTAGGAGTATTGGAAATGACCGGACATTTAGGAATTAAAGAGGCTGTGGAAACCGATTGGGAGAAGAAATATCAGTCGTTAACTATGAACATTAAAGTTGTAAAAGATAGCCAGGAAGCGATTGATCATATTGCGAAATTTGCTCCAGGGCATACCGATACTATTGTGACTCGGGATTATCAGTTAGCCATGCGATTTGTACGGGAAGTCGATTCGAGTGCCGTCATGATCAATGCCTCAACCCGTCTTCATGGGGGGAAGCAGTTTGGTCTTGGCCCAGATATCGGGAGTAATAGCACGCATGTTCATGGTCGGGGCCCTCTTGTCCTATCCAGGCTCACTATTGAAAAGTACATGGTATTTGGGACAGGGCAACTCCAACAGCCGCACCCCGTGCCTCAGACCTACCAGGACGCTATGATGTTATCTGCCAAGTTCTAGAAGGCTATCGGACCTAGGGGAATCCGGCTGCAAAATTGTCTAAAAAATCAATTTTCCCCAGCTTTGAATTGAATCATAGTCCTCACGATGAGCCGGCCAAAATATTAAAGGCTGGGCTTGTGTAACATTTTCGTGGCCAATCGGTCCCTCAAGGCCAACAGAATCCTGGCGAATCCAGCCGTACCTGGCATCTGAATTGGGTGTTTACTCAGTGTCCTTACTACCTTCCATCATCTCTTTTATTCAACTATCGTAAATGCGGTTATCCTAAACTGGTTTGAAATGGGATACGGACGGGAAGAGAGTCCCGAGGGCAATCTGGATCTTATCCGTTACTTGCAATCCTGGGGATTGCGAGAATTTCGTGATGAGGCTTCTTACTACCAATGGCAACGCTCGATCCTTTCCGAAGAGGAATTGCGGGACCTAGGACGATTGATCGAACATCGCCATGGTGGTGAACAAGTAGACTGCGACATTGAATTTTATGATGTGTTGGCACGTCCAGATCTTGTCCCAGTTCTCTATTCGCAACGATTCAATTATTTTTTGACCCTTGGATCGTCCATCTGTAGCCGGATCCCACCGGCAAATCGCGTATTGGATTTTGGATGTGGTGTGGGGATTCTGACCTCATTTTTTGCTCAACAATATCCTGGCGTCGAATTTGTGGGAATCGATCGATCTTCTCGATCAATTGAAATGGCTTGTCTGGAGGCAGAAAAACGACAGCTCACGAATATTCGTTTTGAGGTTTCCCAAGTGCCACAATATCAGCTTTCAGGAACCTATGATCTCATTCTTTCGACACAGGCATTGTTTCAGGCAGAACGGGAACCAGGGCTTCCTAGTCGAAGCTGGAGAACGTTTCAACGTGAAGAAGATTTCAAACGGCAGGAGCAACTTGAGATTCGTACGGGATTGCAGGGTCGTTTGAATGCATTACTATCGGCATTAGGGCCTGTGGGGCGAATGATCATTTTTGAAAAAACCTGGAATCTTGGCCGACGTATTTTCTTTCAACGAGCGTTAGATGTGAGAGGCTTACGTCCCATTTCTGCCCCAGTACCCTGCCGGTATTGGTCACTAGATGAAGCAGTCATCGATGGACCCCTGTATGAGGTTTCTCGGCTTTCCAAGGGCGAGTCTTCGGTATGGAATGAGGAGCCCTATCGAGAGCCTGGCGAAACGCTCTATCGGTGTGTAGGGCGATCCGCCCACCGAATGGGCCTGGAGTTGGCCTTAGATCAAGTGCTTGAGACCGCCTCGGGAATTCACTCCCGTATGGGATCCTGGATTTTTCGTTTCGGCTTATGGAATCAAGTCCTGGTCTGGGGTTTTTATGAAAATTCTTCTGGTTTTAAAGGTCTGGTTATCGGGGGGGAGGAAGATAGGGATCTGCTGCATCACGTATTTGAAACAATCAAACAGATTCAAGAGCCTGATTTCGAGCGATTGGTTCGAGACTTTTGGGGACATCCTGCTAATGCCAGGGATGATAGCGCAATTCCTTGTTATGAAAATCATCATCCCAGCGCTCAAAACATCTATGAGGCCCTTCCCTCCAAACATATCCAACAGGAATCTACTTTTCAGAATGGAGAGGGAAGGGAAATGCATATCGAATTAGGGGCCACGAAAAGCTTGGCTTATCTGTATTGGGCCAATACGTTCGATCAACGGCAACTCGTCCTTATAGATGAAGAAAGAGCCCATATTCTTAAGGCATACTATCGCGAGTCCCTCGAGAGTCCGCAAGGTCCACCTGCCTGATCTCTTACCCACTGAGTTTGGTGCAAGTTCGTTAGAAGTCCTGTCGGATTTAACATGATTCGGCTGCAATAATGAATAATCGGTCCATATTTCGTCGGACTCTCATACTTTGGGCCGATGAAATCATCAAAATCCTGCCACGCTTAGCGGCCTTTTTGCTATCGATCCACCAGGTCAGACGTATTCCTAGGGTGTCTTAATAAATTGAAATGCGCGCTGTTGTGTTTTGGCATAGCAGGCTACGGCTTTATATGTGCCGTGTTGAATGTCAGAAGGCAGGGTTGACCATTGCGGGGTGAGGCCGACGGTAAGAATTTGGCCATTATCTCTAATTCCTGTAATCCTTCCTGTATGTAAATAGGCCAGGAGAGTTTCTCCATCGCCTTTTTCTGAGCAGGATAGAACAGCGGAATTGGTGTTGGAGATCCGGTTGCCGTAATTGATCGAGACTGTCCCTGCCCAGAGGAGAAGCCCCAACAGGAAAAAAATAGTAAGGCGCATATCAATTCCCCCAATAATGTTGGGAGTGTGTCTGAGACGAAAAGACAGGTAAATACCTCAAAGGTGGGTGGCTGGAAGTGGCGGAAATACTAGTTGTGATCTTTTTTAGGGAGGGGGCAGGCCGTAAGAAAAGTATCCAAGGAGGGAAAGAAGAAGCGAGGGTAAATGAGACATCTTTCTTAAGCTTAAGATGGTCGGAAAATATTCCGACAAGGGAAGTGATGTTATGGATTTTACCTTTAGGGGGTTAGTGGGTGGTCTGTGTTCAGCAGTTTTCGCCATAGCGGAATTTTCATATGCCCCTCTAACAAGGTACCGACTCTTAGCCCCTCGTAAGTGAACGAGAAGCCCCAAGGCATCACAAGGGAAGGAAGTCTTAGATGGACACTGAATCAATACTCTATGGATTGTTAATAGCCACATGCCTGGTACATTGGTTGACCGTCTTGTTGCTTGTTCGTCGAGTACGGTCAACCGAAAAACCTTTGGTGTGGAATCTATTGGGCTTTGCTGTTGGCCTCCTAGCCATTCAAAAAACCTACGTCCTGTATATTCAATTCGTGGAAGTCAGTCCTCCTGCCCTAAGTCTCGTGAGTGTGGTGCTTGGTCTGTTAGTTGCCGGATTATTGTTAGGCGGAATCGTGTATTTATCTCCTTTTCTCCACCTTCTGCAGCGCAACAAGGAGCTGTTGTCAGTCATTGAAGAGCGGAATGTGATTATCCATCAATTTCATGAACGAATTGCCCGTGCCTTGCATAAAATACAAATCGCCATGGAGGTCGGGAAGCCTGCCAATTTTATTATTGAACAGGTCGCAGAGATGTCCCGTATGCTTCAGGTCTTTCTGGAAGATCTCAAAGCCGGTGTCCTGCTGGGAAGCAAGTTCGAGGTGGCACTCAAGACACTCGTAGAAGATTTGAGTCGAGACGCCTCATTTCCGATTGCAGTTCGCGTTGATGCATCTTGCGAAGATAATATTTCACGTGAGCAGGGGGCAGAGTTTTTACATATCTTACGAGAGGCCATTTCCAATAGTGTGCAATATTCTGAGGCGACGAAAGGTCTCGTGTCCGTGAAGATGACAGCCACCGATATGATCTTAGAGGTCTCTGATAACGGGAAGGGCTTTGAGGTGGATCTTGTCGGGGCCCAGGGGCAGGGGATAGGAAATATGGTTAATCGGGCCAAAAAGATCGGGGCTAGACTTAAAGTTCACAGTCAACTTTCCAAGGGGACTTCCGTGTTTATTGAAGTTCCACTGAAGGGGAAGCCGTCTGACAGTCATTATTCGGTCTCCTCCTCCCCCTCAAATTCTTTATTAGACGCGACTCGAAAAGTTCCGGTGGGCTAGCCTCTTGTCCAAATGGTGGAGGCTGGTAACGTGGATGAAGCCCAACTTTGCAAAACCGGATTTTCCTCTAATTATTCGACTCGTGGGCATATAAGTCCGTCGTTTGCTGAAATTGAGATGTGCGTGAGACGAGGACTGGGAATGCGCTGAAAAGAAAAGTATTGGTGGCGGTGGAGGGATTTGAACCCCCGGCCCGCGGCTTATGAGTCCGCTGCTCTACCACCTGAGCTACACCGCCGCGCATCACACCGAACGAGCAGATCTATACCATAGCCGGAGAACATTGGACAATTCTTTTTCCTAAAAAATGATCTGGTTCCCAAGCGGGTTTTTTAGGTCATTTCTTATTGAGAGCCTTTCACAAGCAACTTCTATCTATCTTTTGTAATGCATGATGATCATGGAGATAACCCTTAAACAAGCTTTTCTTAATCCGAGACTTCTGCCATGCCATCCACTCTTGCTCAGAACATGAATCAATCTGTGTTTGTTGGTCGACAAGCCATTTTTGATCGTCAAAGTGAGGTTTTCGGGTACGAACTCTTGTATCGAGATGGTCAAGCAAACAGGGCCGAAATTGTCGATGGAGATGAGGCCACAGCCAGAGTCATGGTGAATACGTTTTTAGAGCTTGGGATTGACCAATTAGCGGGAACTGCTCAGGCTTTCATCAATCTGACAGGTAATTTCTTTTTAAGCCATAACTATGAAGTGCTGCCAACAAAAAACGTCGTCCTTGAGGTTTTGGAGTCCATTGAGCCGACACCTCTGATTTTGGAAGCCCTCGCCAGGGCCAGAAAGCATGGGTATCAAATCGCGTTGGATGATTTTGTCGTACGGGATTCTCATCAAGCCTTATTAGAGGTTGCTGACTTTGTCAAAGTGGATATTTTGGCATTAACGCACCAGCAGCTTTGTGAGCAAATTCAGATGTTGAAACGGTACCCGGTTCGATTACTGGCAGAAAAAGTCGAAGATCAAGATGTGCTTAAGATGTGCCATGAGCTGGGATTTGAATATTTTCAAGGATATTTTTTTTGCAAACCCCAAATTTTGGAGGGGGTTAAGCTTTCCAGTAATCGTATGGCTATTGTGCTGTTGTTGGTCAAATTGCAAGATCCCGATATCCAAATCAAAGACTTAGAGAATTTAGTCAAAAACGACCTGTCTTTAAGCCTTAAGCTTCTTCGTTATGTGAATTCCGCCTCGGTGGGGCTTCCACGAGCGGTTGATTCGATTGCTCAAGCGGTGGGGATGGTGGGGACGGAACGGATGCGGCAATGGGCATCATTGCTCGTTCTGGCCAATACCGGAGGAAAGCCAAGGGAACTAATGCGCGTTGCTCTGATTCGCGGAGGGATGTGTCAAGAATTAAGTCGGTTACAAGGAGTATCCTCCAGCCAAGGCTTTACGGTTGGCCTCTTTTCTGTCTTGGATGCCTATTTTGACTGTGAGATAAAGCAACTTCTGAAGGATTTGCCTCTTTCTTCTGAAATTCGGCATGCGCTGATTGAAAAAGTTGGAATTCTAGGCGAAATATTAAGCTGTGTGATACATTATGAGCGAGGAGAATGGAACCAGATAGAGTATTCTCGTTTTGAACCAGATGTATTACGAGATGTGTATTTTCAGAGCGCTGAATGGGCTAACGAAGTCATGAATACTTTAGGGGGAGCGGCTAATTAGCTGAAGAATATTGAAATAAATGGGCTATAGACTACCCCCTTCGTTTGTCGTCCTGTTCTCCGGCAAAGGCATTCAGCACCCCTAACCCCATTTCACCCAGCTCAACCGGTTTTTCATCGGATTCAGGCGTGGCTAGTTGGTCCTCAGGAAGCTTGGGATAGATTTTAACCCGTAATTCCTCTTCAAGTCCCTCATCAGAAAAGTCCATATCATTCAACAGCGCGTGTAATCGTTGAAATGCCAAAATTGAACGAGCGTGGGATTTCCATGTGCCGGAGAATTCGGTGTCATTGACTTTGGTAATACTTGTCCAGAATTTTGATTCTTCGGGTTCGGGCATGTTTCCGCTGACAAATGCCCGCAATTTATCCAGCAAACCTTCCTCAGTTTTCTCCAAGCCATCGTATTCCACAATTGAGCGTTCAATGGGTCGTTGGGCCAAGTTATGAAGAGTTTCCTTCCAGAGGTCAATGGGTTGAGATGTTTCATTAGGCGCTGATGATTCTTCCAGATTTTTCTGTAATTCCGTCAGGAATTGTTGAAGAGCTTTCACTTTTCTGGCAACCAGGCTTCCTAATGGAATCCCCCAGACATGAGCAATTTCATGATCTTTTAATGGGGAATTGCCGGCCGTGACGAAATCGCTTTTAGCGATTTTCAATCGACGTCTGAGAATCTCACGTCTTCGCAATAACCCCTGATATTCAAGGAATAACCGTTGTATTTGGTAATCCTTTACCGTTAATTCCTGGTTATCCCAGGCGCGCTGCAATTTCCTTTGCTCCTGTCGAAGAAGAATGGACGGGGCTTGGGCTTTGGCGGCTTGGAGGGCCATTTCGTCTGCTCCGAAGTCTGACGTTAATAACCGCTCGGCAATTCGAATGGTCTTATCAATGATAGTTAGGGCTTGGGTCAGGAATTTAATGTGCATTCCTGGACGTTCCCGTTTCTGTCTATAATATCCCTTGTACTGGTCTGCCCGGGATGCCACATTTCGAACCGCTTCCAGCGATATCGTTTTACCCTTTGGTTGATTCCCGGCCAAAAATCGGGAATCGGGTTGATCGCTGGCCATATAATCAATGGCTTCTTGACTCACATCCATATACTGCAGCAAAAGAAGCTGAAGCATCGTACGGCTTTGTATGGGAATCGCCTGGAGGGCCGATTCAATTAGTTCGAATGGTATAGTCGTAGGCATTAAAATGTATTTATTGTGCTAATGGGTTAGGTTTTTTCTCAAGCTAGGACGAACGGTTGCTTTCATCAAGGGATTCCAGGCACGTTGCGGCGTATTCTCTGAGTTGTTGTACCGTTCCGTTTGCATAAAGTTCCCTTGGAATTTCAATTTTGACTAGTTGAGACGGATCAACTCCTCGTTCTACTGCCCAATCTTCGTCAACGTACAAAGTCACCGCACCATCTTTGTCACGGCGCACATACAGAATATCCTTTTCGCCTTCCATGTTAATTCCCTCAACACTTTAATGCTATTCGACTGTGGATTTGTTGATAACACACCTGTTTGAGACCTGTCAAAATGAGCTGGCTAATGCTGAGATCTTAAGTGAAATCTCCAAAAAACAAGATTTTTTGATGGATCAAAGGCTGTATAAGGCTGTACCGTGAGGTAGGAAAATGTCGGTTGAGTTAAATCCTCGGTGCTTTGAAGGGAAGCAGGAGGACTCTATGCAGGTATACGAAAAGGCTAAAAATGGGATCTAAGTAGCGGGCTGACCACACTCGCTTTGGCCAGCCCGTCTATTTTTTGATAAAAGCGGATAGAGTCGTATTTTTAAATACCCGTAAGGAGCAGTGAAGGAGGCTACCCTCCGAGGGTTTCGACAACCTCCTTGAGACTTTTCATAATACAGGTAAAAATCGGAATGTCCCGTTTGACATAACGACTGCCCTCAGTGGAGCGTAATTCCATGACCAAGTCTAAAAAGTCCTGTGGAGAATCGGTTTCAAAGGCGACCACGAATTCTTGGTCATCCAAGCCAAAAGAATAGGTGGTATTGAGTTTGACTGAAGGGTACTTGTGTCCAATTTCAATATGTTCATCCATCATGCCTTGACGGGCGGCTTTGGTGAGCAAGTACCACTCTCTGGTTTTTTCAAAGGGATACACAAAGATGTATTTGGCGCGGCCGGGAGCAATTTTTAATCTACGACTTTCTTGTCCCTCATGCACATGATGATCCACATAAATGGATCGTTTCGTCATGGAAAGGTAGGAGTAGGGCGTGGTAAGGTATTTCCCTAAACCGGTAGCCAAAAGTTTTGAACTCATTTCTTGGAACATTTCCAATTCATAACTAATCCTCCACAACATAAAGTCGCAATCGCCTCTGATGCCTGTTGTGGTATAGGGAACGACAATGACCTTCCCGTTATATTCTTCCGCTGCACGGACAAATTCTTGCTTGCCAAGGTCTCGCTCCTCTTTGGGCAGTCGTCTCCACAAAGGGTCGACTTTATAAAAACTAAAATTGACGAATTGTTGTTTGGCAGCCTCTTCGGCACCGGCCATAGTAATACCTCCTATGGAAAGAAAAGCTGAGTTTTTTTAATAACTTAAAAAAATACGTCTTAACATCGCCACTGCAATATTGTCAATGAGGACTTGTCTTTATGGTCTTTGATGATTTTTTAAAATGTGGAGATTCCGGAAACGTCTATGCCTCCAGAAAGGTGAGAGGGCCGGGTAACAGACTGAACCAACGGCCAGTGCGTCAAACATTGTTATTGCAGAAATCACTCCATGCGTTTTTTTCATTATTGGGCTTTTGTGCTGGGCTGGGTTTTGGTGTGGGAGGGATGACTTGGGTGGCACCTCCTGTTTGGGCCATCGCTCCCTATCCTTCTCCATCCCAAATTCTTGAAGCGGTAGAGAAGGGTCAAGAGGGAGCCCGAAACAGAAACCCTCCGAATACCCTGTATTGGCGATTTGGTTCATTAGAAGAACATTTCCAGCCGCATGGATTTCTTATGACTAAACTAAGCGGGATTGCCGTGATGGCCGGGCATTTTGCTCTGCGAGGGGAGCAACCCACCTCCCAGGATATTCAACGGGTATTAGACGAGGAGGTCATGCAGGTCGTGGTCATGATTTTTGGTGATACCCCCACGTTCGCCAGGGACAGCTATCTTTTACTCAAGCAAGGCAATCGGCTGATTAAGCCTGATAGAATCCGATTTGATGCGCGGGCTTCCCCGATAAGTCAAAGACAAGGAGAGCCTGTGTTCCGTGCAAAGATTGTGGCCTCTTTTGTCTATGGGGCATTTGATTTGGAAGCTCCCACCACCATTAAAGTCTTTCCTGGGGCCGGAGGTGAAATGACGTTTGATCTGGATTTTTCTGCCATTCCATGAATCGAATTGGGAATGGGCAAACGACTGACTTGATGCCATCTGACCGATTCGCATGCACATGAAGCCCCTTTATGCTGACATTATTGCCGTGGGCTCCGAATTGCTTCTTGGCGGGCGAGTGGATAGCAATTCCGTATTTGTTTCGAATCTTCTGGCCGAGTGCGGAATTGCTGTTCGAAAAAAGATTTCCGTAGGGGATCATAGGGCCGATATTCAAGAGGCCCTTCGCGCCTCCTTAAAGCGAGCTGACGTGATTGTCTTGACTGGGGGCCTCGGTTCAACACTGGATGATTGTACCCGTGAAGCTGTTGCAGAGACGTTTCGGCGACCACTTATCCGACGAAAACAGGCCTACGAAAATTTACAGGAACGGTTTCGGCGTTTTGGAAGAGCGGTCACTCCTCTCCTGGCCAAACAAGCCCTCATTCCCTCCGGAGCGAGGATGTTGGCGAATCCCGTGGGCACGGCTTCCGGTTTTTTGATGCGTGAGGGACAATCGGTGATTGTTGTCTTGCCTGGTGTTCCTCGCGAGGCCAAAGTAATGATGGTTTCTCAGGTTCAACCGGCCCTCCAGAAGATCTTCAAAAGCACCAGGCGGTATTGGTTCCATGCCTTTAACACTTTCGGATTGCCCGAAACCGATGTCCAAAAGCAATTGGACCTTATTCTGATGGACTATGCCAACACTCAGTTTGGTCTGTTGGCTTCCCCCAGGGGGGTAAAAGTCACCGTGAGTTGTTGGGTGGTCGGCGACTCTCAAACCTCCGTTAAAAAGAAAGAGCAGTCTCCGTTCTTTCCTGAATGGAATCACCTTATCAAGCAGGTGCGTGATTGTTTAGGGCCATGGCTATTTTCTGAAGGCGAACGAACCATGGAAGAAATCGTAGGAGAATTATTACGGGGGCACTCCTGGACGATTGCGTTAGCTGAATCCTGTACGGGAGGGTTAATTGCTCATCGAT
>Ga0209536_100006975_pt1 | contig 17178 bp, 17 predicted proteins | sample DeeMarSeWOR28_12_FD_187461 | JGI IMG/M metagenome (GOLD analysis project Ga0209536, IMG submission 187461) | Marine sediment microbial communities from White Oak River estuary, North Carolina - WOR-2-8_12 (SPAdes) (version 2) | ecosystem: Environmental > Aquatic > Marine > Intertidal zone >... | reverse complement strand
ACTACATTGAGCAAGACCCAACGAAAAGACTTGCTATGGTGCGAGAAGGTGATAGAATCCTTAATAGTCAACAACAAGACTTTTATAATCAATATGATAAAACAAATCCATATTACAAAACTGAATATGATAAGATGGCACAAACTGGTCAATTTGGCCCACAAGGGTTAGCAGATTGGGCAAAACAACAAGGCATTGACACAGGTTTAAATAGTGAATTTACAAAATCGTTTGATCCATACAATAATTTAAACAGTCCATACTGGCGACAAGGTATAGATTGGGATTCAGGTCTAGCATATGGTCTAAATGGCGAAATATCAGCAGGCGGACGCATAGTAAAGCCAGATGGTTCTGGCGCTATGATTGATGTAAAGACTGGCGAGCGTGTTTACAATGCGGCACCACCGTCTTTAATAGGTGGCAACCGATATGACTGGAAAACATTACAACCAGGACAAAGTGTTCCAAATCTAAGTTCAGGATGGCTCGGCCCCGGCAATCCACAAATTGGCTTGCCCGCAGGTGATTTAGGTAATCCAAGCATAGGTATGCCAGCAGGTCCTGGATACATGCAACCTACTCCGTTGCCAACACCTAAGGCAGTAGCACAACCTACTCCATTGCCAAGTCCAAAACCCGCACCTGCACCAATCAATATGCCAGGTCAAATCGGTATGCCAGCAGGTCCTGGATTCATGCAGCCTAAACCAGCGCCTGTAGTTAAACCAGCGCCTAAACCAGCACCTGTTCCGCAGACTATGGAACAAATTAGGTCTCAAGTTGGAATACGATCAAACCCTGTTAAACCAACTAAAGTTCAACAACCAATGCAGCCAGCAAGACCCATGGGCCGTATAGGTAGAAGATAACTATAAATATTAGGAAGGGCAAAAATCCTTCCTAATTTTTTGATTTGAAAAGGAAATGAAATGAAAAAGAATTTAACACCACCATCTACCGCCAAGGTAGATAATCCCTGGGACGAAGCGCCCACACAAGAACCCACAGCAGAAGATATTAGAGCAGTAGCAGAGCAAATTGCTGCCACGGCTCCGCAAGCACCTCGAGCACTTAACGCACTTGACTTTGATTTAGAAGGTCTAATGACAGACTTTCCCACAGCCAAAGAACTTGAGCGTTTTGTATTTGATGAAACAGGCATTGTACTAAACCTAAAAGGTCGTGCCAACAAATTAAAATATCAAGTAGCCATGGATGTATTGAATGGTCAAGAAATTGATCCAAAATACATTGGTAATGAAAATCCATACATTGATAAAACAGAACTAGTTCCAGTTGAAGAACTAAAAGATGCGCCTGCTCGTGATAAAACTTTACCAGAACGCAATCAAGTTCAAAACTTATTTGTCAGCAATCAAATTCCTCACACAGACTTTGAAAGCAGAATGCAGGATAAGAAAGTATCAGTTATCTTCCGCAAATATAACAGCGGTGAAATCAGTTATGAAATTCTTGGACCTGTTGACCAACGCCCACATGGTGTAAAACTAGACAAGTATGGCCGTGAGCGTCCTGAGATTATTAAATGGGTTGATCCACGCAGTGGTGAACAAACCGTTGTGCGTAATGATGGCACACTAACACCACAGGGTCGTAAACTAAGAGCATTGATGCAAACTTTTAAAGTAAACAACAGCAACTATTGGGATGTATGGATTGACCGTGAATTCATTAGTCTAAGCGATAATATTCAACAGAATGTTTGGGACTTAAACACATGAGCACCACACCTGAAATAAGAAATGGTATTATTGACCAAGCGCAACAACAGCGCATAGTCAAAGATACTCTTATCTTACAAAAGGTGAATAAGGTTCAACGGGAAGCGTTTAAATCACGCTTTCCCGGACAACTTGAACATATCATGCGGCTCACTGCTGAAAGATTACAGGCCATGCTGGCCAACAAGCCAGAAGACCTAAGTAATCCCGAAACTTGGACTGCAACTGCTCAAGAAGTTCGCGACTTAAGTGAAGCCTTATTTTACCTAGCACAAATTAGCAAAGAAAATCCAATAGAGGAGTAACCATGCTGGGCACAGAAACCTTAATGGCTCGTGCTCTGCGTTATGTTGTTGACAACAACAACTTGACCATTGATGCATTGACTACGATTCCAGGACCTTTGAAAAATCAATTGCAAGATTTGGCCATCACAGTGGCTGATGACATGCAATTCAATGCACTAAAATACTTTAGGCCATTTGAACACCAATTAAATTTCTTTACAACTGGTCATGCTGAAAGGCGTGGCATACTTGCTGCCAACCGAATTGGTAAAACAGTGAGTACTTGTTATGAAACAGCCATGCACTTGACTGGCTTGTATCCTGATTGGTGGCAGGGACATAGATTCACAGCACCTATTACTTGCATGGTAGCAGGTGAAGGTTGGAGTCAGGTTGCCCTAGTACTACAAAATGAATTGTTAGGAACACAAGATGTTAAAATTACCGAAAATCTCGGCACAGGTGCTATTCCTCGTGACCGTATCGTCTTTGATACTATGCGAAATGATGGAGCCAACTGTATCGGTTGCGAGGTTAGGCATGTATCTGGCAGTAATAGTTATTTGCTATTCGCTAATTACACTCAGGAAGTCCGTCAACTCCAAGGTTTCAAACTTAATCTCGCAGTCTTTGACGAACAACCTCCAGATGATTTCTTCAGTGAAATCGTTACTCGAACAGCAACTACGCAAGGAAAGATTCTCTGTTCGTTTACTCCGCTCAAAGGACTGAACGGACTTGTTAGTAAGTTTTGGAACAAGGAACCTGGCTATGAATTTATTCGCGTAAGTTGGGATGATGTGCCTGAATATGATCCATGGGGTCAACCATTCTTGCTCAAAGAAACTCGCAAGCAGTTAGAACGAGATTATTTGCCACATGAGCGTGAAGCCCGTATTGCAGGTAAGCCAGTTATGGGTAAAGGTGCTGTGTTCCAATTAGGCAATTGGCCATTGTATAAAACAGGCGACATTGACTTTACTCGAATGGCACACATACATAGAGTAATAGCACTTGACTTGGGCTTGGTCAATGACAAAACAGTTATTAGTTTGATGTATTGGGATCCTTATGAACGAACTGCTTACTTACATAGACAAATTGTTGTGCAGGGTGTTGAGGAGGCTGTCCCCACTCAGTATATCAATCATTTACTTCGCCCTGAAGTGTTTGGTACTCCTATTGTGTTACCTGCTGACGCTAGCACTAGTGGCAGATACACTATGAGCAGTAACAGTATTCGTGAATTGTTTGAACAGTATGAACTCAATGTCTACGACAAAGCAATCATGAATCCGCCTGACAGTCAAGGAAGAATAACTAACCACAAAAGTTATGGTATCAACCAAATGCGTCAAATGCTGGAAGTTGGTAGTCTAATGGTCAATGAAAATTGCACACATTTTCTCAGCGAAGCACAAAACTATTATGTTGATACGCAGGGTAGATTCAGCGATCCAGACGACTGTATTGATAGCGCAAGATACGCATTGTTGGCTTGCTTGCAAGGTATTGCAGAACCTTGGGATAATAAAACACCAGCGGATCGTATGCGAGCACAACGAGATAGATATATAACAAGAGATTATAGCAATAAACCTGCTTGGAAGCAAGCCTATGATCCAAGTCAATAAGCAAGGAAATGAAATGAAACAAAATATAATTAACAATGAAGATTACAAACTTCAAATACGCAAAACTTGGGTAGAGCCCACAAAAGTTTGGCACATAGAATTAACAAGTTCTAGCATCTATGAGCATAGATTCGAAATGTTTTTAACTGATGAAGAACTACAAAAGTTAAAGGATGCACTATAATGTTTATTTGCGCCATTGAACAAAACACAATGATATTGTGTGAAAAACACGCACAAGCATTTGAAGCAGCCGCATTGGTAGCAGGCACACCGCATACAGTCTATGAGTTAGACGAAGAAGATGCACTAGAAGCAAAATGTCATGCCTGCGATTTACAGGATGAACTAACTCGTCCTAGAATTATATTACCAGATTAAGGAGAGCATATGGGAAAAGGAAGTACACCACGCCCTTTTGAAGTACCAAGGGATCAGTTTAGAGACAACTGGGATAAAATATTCGGCAATAAAAATCCTAAAGAAAATAAGCCAAATCAACCTGACAAAAAAGACACTAAATAATATACTATTGAAGGAAAAAGTTTCCAATGCTGAATATAAAAAATATCCCAGTCCAAGATATTAATCAAAATGTCAAGACTAACGCTACTTTCGTTAGAATGAAAAACCAAATGGATGTCAAAATGGCTTCTTATTTGCGTTATCTTGGAACAAAAAATGCTGTAAACAGAGCCAGTGATTATCACTATCTATGTCTTGCAGTTACAGACAGTACTGCGCCTGTAAACGGCATTGACTACATCCACCCCAGCGTCAAACCTGTTGTTGATTATGCCACAGCAGTTATTACAAAAGGCCTAATGCCCAACGGTGAAATTAACTTTGAATTCGTTGCTGAAAATGAAGATGATGAAGTAGGCGCAAGACAAGCCACTGACATGGTCAGCAAAGTTGTTAACCAAATGAACGATCCACACTTTATTCTAGAGCGTTGGGTCATGGACGCTAACATGCACAAAAACGGTATGATGATGATCAAACCTGTGCGTGAACAAATCGTTCGTTACATTGAAACACAGGGCACGGCAGATCAATTAAAAGCATTTGAATTACAAGCAGCAGAAGCAGGACTAACAGCATTGCGCCAAAGCCGCAGACGCATCAGCGTTGACATGGAAAAGGTCATGGAAGAAGTCACTGTGCTCATGGGCGAACAGAAAAAAGAATTCGCCCAAGGCGTTATTGGACAGTTCATGGAAACATTAAAGGCTGCTCCTGGCGAAGAAAGCATGGACAGCGAAGATGTTTTGATGAGTGAAAACATATCAGAACAACAAGATATTTTAAATGAATCTATCAAGCGCAACACAATCTATTCAGCCAAGTATAAACTAACTGGCTACAACATTAACATTAAGTTTCATCCTATTGCACAACATTATTGGATCTGTGATCCTACAGTGCCTGAGATGAAGGATCAGCCATTCTGTGGTTATTATGATCCGATGACAATTCAGGAAGTTACTGAATTGTATCCTGGTATTGATTTAAAAGTATTTGAACAATTTGCTGAATACAACATGAACGGTGCTTATCAAGCAGGTTCAGTGTTAAACAACTTGGCTATTCACGCTCGTGACAGTGTACCTGTTATGGGTATTCCTGTTAGCAGTGCAGCCAGTGCTGATCCAGACAGCCGCATGGTCAGCGTTGTCACAGTATGGAACAAATATGACATCGACGGTGATGGCGAACTAGAACTAATCGAATTGATTTACAGTGGCAGTTATATCATCAGCGCCAGAGAAGTAGAATTCATTCCTGTTGCTAATATGTGTCCAAAACCATTACCTGGCAACTTCTATGGTATGAGTATTGCAGAGAGTGTTATCCCAATGCAGGAATACAACACTAGTGCCGCTAGAGCAGAAATACAACTTGGCCTGTTAACTGCCACTCCCCGTATTGGTGTTAAGCCTGATAGAGTTGACTTTGAAATGATGCAAGATGGTGAAGCCGCTATTTTCATTCTTGACAGCAAGTTTGATCCTGCAAAAGACATTTACCAAATGCCTCCTCCAAGTGGTAATTTGCAGTTCTTGGAAGTTGCCATGAATCGTATCCAACAAGATACTATGGCCATGGTTGGTATGACAACTCCACAAGATGTTTTCAATCCAGAAGTTATGGCTCCAGGCAACAGCGGCATCAAACTGCAAATGGCTCTAAGCCCTAACCAAATTATTCAAGACAACACAGTACGCAATGCCGCTGAAGGTCTAAAAGAAGCATTGTATTTGGTATGGCGCACATTGATCCAGTATGGTGATGATTATGGTGTTAAGAAATTGGCACAAGCAGTACACCCAGACAAGAAAGCAGAATTCTTAGACTTTCTAGCCTGGGATGACATGAACTTCTGCGAGCGTAAACAGATTCACTTAGAACTTGCTCTAGGTATGATGAGTGATGAAAACGCATTGGGTCGTTTACAAATCATCCAAAAGTGCCAAAACGATTTATATCAAGTTACACAAACAATGGTTGCCGCTGGCACATTGACACCAGAAGTTTACAAGAAAGTTAAGAAGCCATTTGCAGATACATTATATGTATTGGGCGTCAAAGACTGTAATGTTTACTTGCCAAGTGATGAAGAAGTTAGTGCAATGATCAAACAAGCACAAGAAGCACAAAAAGGCAAGACACCAAGTCCAGAAGATCAAAAGGACATGTCCGTTGCTGAACTTAACAAAATTAAGGCACAGCAAATTGCTGCTCAAATTGAAGGAGCAGATCCAGATACTCAATTAAACTATATGAGTATTGCAATGGGCAAGTCACAAGATTATGGCCACTAAATAAACACATATAGAATAGAATAGGATAAAGAATGTTAAAAGAAGATATAGATTTAATGCGTCCAAGAGCAGAAGAATTAATTAATTTAATTACGGACAAAATTATCTTTGGACCAGAAGTCACTACTGAACAAGTGATGGCTATCTGGACTCTTATTGGAGAAAAAGCCGATAAGATGAAACAAGGTTGAAATGCAATGATAGATAATAATACAATTGATTTTTACAACAGCAGGCTGACCATTGACATTAGTCAACCTAGTAAGTTAACAACATCCCAAAAGGATCAAGTTAGACATTATGGCAGTCTTGCTGAAGCATTATTGAAGAACAGAGATCTCGCGATGTTTGTTCATCACTTCAAATTTTCACTGGCCGATGAGTTAGCGTCCATTCGCAGTCATGGTCCAGAGGACAACACTCGCAGAATTGCTATAAGCAATGAACTTGCGGGTATTGACAATTTTGTAAACAGTCTCAAAAGGGCTGTTTACTATAAAAACCGCTTAATGCAAGCGGACATGCCTGGTAATGCAGAAGCACCCGGGAATTAATACAAAGGTAAAATATGACAGAAATGACAACGAATACGCCTAACGCAGACAGCGCGGCCACTGTTCAAAATGCAGTTCCAAGTTTGGACTCGATAGCATCTAAAATGGCCGCAATGCGCGAACAGACATTGCGTAATCAGATTAGACCTACCGAACAGACTGCGGCAGGAGCAGATGAATCGGCAGACTCATCCAGCCCTGTGGCACCCAGCGATAATGCTGAAGCCGAAGTTGCTGATTCCAGCGACACTGAATTTGTAAGCGACGATCAAGAAGTAGCCGCCCAGGAAGAACCTGTAAGCACTAATAGTAATGATTCTACAGCAGACGAACTTATTGACTTTATTGAGTTTGCAGAAACTAATCCGAACGCCAAGTTCAAGTTTATGCGTAACGGCAAGGAAGTTGTAATCGATGCTAAGAAAGCCGCAGCAATTTTAGGTCAAGGAAGCGCAATACACGAAGAAGCACGCCAATTGAAAATTGAACGAGCCGAATTTGATGAATATCTAAGAGAAGCCCGCGCAAGACAAGATGGTTTGAATCTAGCAATGGAGTTTACTGTACAGCCAAAGTTGCAGAAAGCCTATGACGAAATTTTGAAAACACAAAATTTCCAAACAACTTTCCAACAACAATTGGCAGCAACGCAGGATCCTGCTCACAGAGCAAGGATTCAGGCAAGTATGCAACAGAACGAGCAATACATTAGACAGCAACAGGCCGTTATCAGTCAATTGCAGCCCAATGTAGAACAGTTCCGCCAAATACGAAGCCAACAGGTAGTACAACGACTTGACATGGCTCGCAAGAGTTTTACGGACAAGGAATTGAAAAACGATTATGTTTTCAAAGAAATCCGTGACAAGATGTCAAAAGTTTGGCCTGAAGCGTATGGTGAAATCATTCCTGGAGTTGCGAATATTGATTTGATATCCAGTGACGAAAACTTGTTAAGTTTAGTCCGAGATGGATTGAAATATCGCGATAAGCCATCAAGTAAGAGTGCAGGTGCAAGTATGGCAGTATTGACAAATCGTAAGGGCTCTAGTAATAGTCAAAAAGGCGCAAATGACAACATTGAAAAACTTCGTGAACAAGCCAATAAGGGCGACAAAAAAGCCGCCGACAACCTGCTAGTAGCACAACTCCAGAGGATTCGTGCAGGCAGGGGTTCAAGATAATTTAAGGAGCCAAAAATGGCAGAAATTACAACCAGTCAAATTGGTAACGGTACTACAGCATATGGCGCAGACATCGTTGTCAAGGACTTAGACCTAGATGTGTCTAACCGTGTTAAGGACGATACTCCTGTTCTAAACATGTGTATGAGCAAAAAGCGTAAAGTTAACAGCACTTTACCACTATGGACAGACGATATCTATCGTACACCCGCAGTTCAAGCGCAAGTTGAAGGCGCTGCTGTTTCTACAAGCAATGCAGAATCTAACAGTCGTTACAACTTAGGTAACTACACACAGATTTTCAGCACAGTTATCGCTTCTAGCGGTACTGCTCGTGCTGTTATGCAGGCTGGTGGTGACCCACAGGCTTACCAAGAAGTTAAGCAGTTAATCGAATTGATGTTCGATGTTGAATTACAATTAGTTCGTCAAGACCAAATCGGTACTAAGTACGCTGGTCAAAGCGGTACAGCCTCTGGCCTACCAGCAGGACAAACTGGTCGTCGTATGGGTTCTTTGAACTCTTTCGCTGGTACAATGTCTTTCAATACTACAAGTGGAACAACTAGTGGTTTAGACACATTCTACAACAACGAAGACACAGACAGTTCAACACAAATCAGTAACGCCCTACGCATTTATGCTAACGGTAATTACTACTACAACGGTACATTTACTAACGAGTATTTCAGCCCTGCTCTATACAAGCAGTTAGTAACTGTTGCTGAACAGCGTTATAACGCTAAGATCCGCACTGTTGTTGCTCCTACAAGTCTACGCACTAGTATCAGCGATAACATTGCTCAAAGCAGAGGTATCAACCGTGTGAACTCTGAGCGCGGTGACACAATTCAAACCTACGAAGGCGACTTTAACTATTCCTACGAAATTTTCGATTCTTGGATTATGGATCAAGTTGCTGCCAACAGCATTTACTTCTTGAATGAAGATGTTGTTCAGTGGGGTTCCTTGCGTGACCTAGGTCCTAACAACGAAGTGTTCTCAAACGCTGATGCTAGTTTAGACCAGTTCATTCTCGAAGGCACATTGATTGTTCGTAACCCAGCCGGTGTTGGTGTTCTAAACAACATCCAAGCAGGTACAACTGCTCAAGCCTCCCTACCTGGTGCACGCCCTGCTGCACTAGTAAGCCGTGTAAACTTCGGCGCTGGCGATGTTACACCTTAATTCTAACGAATTATAAAGTAACAACAAAAAGGACTCTTCGGAGTCCTTTTTTACTGGCCGTAATTACCCTGAATAACTATGGCTAAATATTACTATGAATGACATTAATAAACCAGAATATTTGGATGGCAAAGATCCAGAAAAAAACCTAGATTATTATAGACAAGACCATGGTGGTATGGTAACCACACACAATGGTGTTGCTGATAAGTTGTTGCAAAACAATGACTTATATCGCAGTATGAAAGGTGATTGGACTCGAACAGAAGCCAATAGAAGCGGTAACATTATTGTTACAACTGGTCGCGAAGATGGTAAGTTTTACATCAAGCGCGAACAACAAAACACAGAAGCAATTAAACAGGCTGTTAAAAATTACAGACATGCTGCTGAAGCAGGAATTCCAGATCCATTAGCACCAATAGGTGAAGATGGCAAGTTAACTTGGAAATGGATGGATTTACCTCATGTTATTGCCATTCGTATCAGTGATCAATATTTTGATGGTATTCCATGGAATGCATTGAAAAATGACAGAACACTCAAAGCACAGTTTTACAAAGTTGTTGAAACTGAGTATCCAGAGTATGTGTGCTATCCAGGCGGAAAGTTGCCTATCCCAGTTCAGGTTCCATACCCAACTAAAAAAGGCGAGAAAAAATATTTTAGAGGACATTAATAATGTTTGTAATTCCAACAGGCGATGACCTAGTAACTTTTATCAAAGACTTTACAGGTTCGACCAACACAGATGAAATTAAAAAGTGTATATTTCTAGCAGAAATGTCCATGCGTAATGTTGAACTTCCAGCATTGCGTAGCGATCCATATGATCCTAATTACATTGGTGTTGTTGACAGCATGGGTATGGTTCCCATTCCCGGCGATATGAATAAACCAATTTTATTCTTTAAACAAGGTAATCCTGGTGGAGCAAGTTCAAGCAGTACAGGTCCTTGGATTGTCTATGACCGTATTGGTGACAGAGATATTATTACACAAAGCATGATTGCACAGTTGTATCTACAACCTGTTAATGTGCCCGCAGTTATTCGTGGTAAGTTCAGTGAAGTTGCTGGTGGTTATAAATTCCTTCCATACACAGCAGAAGGTGATTTGATTAACATGTATTACTACAAAGCATGGCCTTTGTTGTTTAGTCCAATCGAAGATACATTAATCAGCACAACAGGCACAGTTGGCACAATCACTGGTTCTGGTCCTTGGACTGCACACATTACTAATATGACATCCACAGATGGTCTAAGCGTTGGAGATTCTATAGATGCAACAATTGGCACAGGTAATTTAGGTATTGGTGGCACTTATGTTGTAGCCAGTATTGTAAGTTCAACTGAAATTACATTTACATCAACAGGTGGCGCAATACCAATTGCAGGCAATGTAACAAACATTTATAAAATTGATCAATTTGTTGACACTAATCCTGTACTAGCAACTTGGCCAGAAGGCTATGTTTATGGCACACTGCGTGAATATTATATCAAGCGTCACAATCAAGCAGACGCTGCAATTTATCAACAAAAGTTCCAAGAGGCTTGGGACACTGTTGAGGATCAAAACAACCTAGGTAAATGGAGTGGAGGACACACTAGATTAACCAGCGTATGGCAACCAAGACAATATCGCCAATACAACATTAAGTAAGGATTTTTGTAATGACAACTTCATTATATACTCCAGTTGCATCACCAGGTGATGTATCTGCCAAAAACTATACAAGTTTGTATAGCGATAGTTTAACTCCCGGACCAAACCCCAGTGGCGATGTTACCATTCAAGGTAACTTAACAGTTCGTGGTGGCAACATTTATACCACTGCTACAACAGCCAGTGTATTTCCGCACAACGCAACCACAGTAAATGCTTTTACAGCGGCAACTACTTTAAACTTAGCAGGTGATACTGGTTATACAACCATTAACAATCAATTAAACATTGGCGGTAAAGCCGTTACATTAATGGCTAACACAACTGGTCCTTTGCCCTTGGGCGATGAATATGGACTAGTTGTCAAGCGTGATGGTTCACTTGAAACAGCCAGTCTAATTTGGGTTGAAACAGGAAATTTATCAACCAGTTATTGGAGCATAAGTGCTGACGCACGAATTTTAGGTGATGCGTCCATTCAAAATAATTTATTTGTAGATGGTAATTCAATTATTGGTAATGCGGCAAATACTAATCCAGCCGCTGATTTTAGTTTAGTTGCTCGTCGTGGTTTGCCAACTTATAATGATGTTGCTATTTTTTGGAATGGCGCAGCAAGTAAATGGCAATTTACCAATGATGGAACTACATTCTATGATTTTGTTACCAGTGGCAGTAGCGGTAGCGCAACATTTGGTAATATTAATATTGCAGTCGCTGATGCTAACACAATTAGTACAAACGCCGGTTCATTAAAACTTGCTAGTTCAAGCAATGCAATTGATGCCAGCACCGCAGATTTAACAGCCGCTAATCTTTTTGCTAATAATTCTATCATTAGTTCTGGTGTGCTTGGCACAAACGGCAACTTTGTAGTAGTAAACTATGATGACACTGCTTTAGCAGGTAATGCTGGATTTGTAGTTCGTCGTGGAGCCAGCGCAGATGTTGCACTACGCTGGAATTATACAACTAACAAATGGCAATTTACCAATGATGGAACTACATTCTATGATATGGTATCCAGCATTGATGATTTGTCAGATGTTGTTATTACTACACCAACAGGCGGACAGTTGTTGACCTATGATGGCACAAACTGGGTCAACAATTACACTATTACTGGCAGTGCCGCTAATCAAACAATTAATCATGTAAGAAGCGGAGCATTTAGTGCTGACACTACCAGCACATTTAGAACTAGTTCACGCTTTACTAAAAAGTTTACAGATGTAACTGGCGCACCATTAGACAAAGGCGGTCCAGGATTAATATTCAATGTACAAGACAGCACTGGCACAACTTGGAGTTATGCTGGACTGACCAGCAATTATTTGACCAGTGGTTATCACAATATTAGTTTAGTTACCAGCGGTGACAATTTTACTAATATAAATGAAGTTGCTAATTTTGCACTAAATCAAAGTACATTTCCACAGGATGTCAGCGTTGGTCAAGATTTATCTGTAACTGGAAACATTACTACAACTTCAGGTACTGTAACTGCTGGTGCCGTTACAACTACAGGCACTGTAACTGCCAGCGCAATTAATCTTGATAGCAGAGTAATTAAAAATACTAGTACACAAACTTATACAACTACAAGTCAACAAGTATTTGGTAATATTCCAATTGCCACATACAGAACAGTAAAATACATATGGCAGATCAGCCGTGGTACAGAATTTCAAGCACTTGAAACATTGGTCACACACAATGGCACAAATGCTTATATAACAACTTATGCCGATATAAGAACAGGCGCAAATCTTGCTAACTTCGATGTAGACATCAGTGGTAGCAACATGAGAATTTTGGTAACTCCAACTAGTAGCGCAAGCACTGTGCTAGTAACAGATTATACATTATTCAATGTTTAACATAGGGAAAATGAACTATGAGTGAAAGTAATTTTAGAGTCCGCAAAGGACTGACTGTTGAAGGCGATAGCACAACAACAGGTAGCGCCACAGTAAATGGCAGTGTTATTTTAACAGGCACAACCAGTGGACAAGTTAATTTAACAGCACCAGCAATAGCAGGTTCGCAGGCCTACACATTGCCTACAGGTTTACCTGCTAGTAATGGTTATGTATTAGCCAGCCAAACAGATGGTACTATGTCATGGGTTGATAACTCAGCCACAGGCACAACATATACTATTGACGCTTCAAGCACAACTGGCGGCGCCAATTTTAATTTACAGGGCAGTGATTCAACCACAGATACAATTAAATTTGCCAATGGTACTAATGTAACTGTAACTGCTACAGATGCCAATACAATTACTATTGCGGCTACAGATACAAATACAACATACACTATCGATGCAACCAGCGTAACTGGCGGCGCAAACTTTAACCTAACAGGCAGTGATTCAACTACAGACACAATCAAATTTGAAGGCAGTGGTGCAACCAGCGTAACTCGTGTTGATGCCAACACTATTGCAATTTCCAGCACAGACAACAATACAACATACACTATTGATGCAAGTAGCACAACAGGTGGTGTTAACTTTAACTTGGTGGGCAGTGATCTAAGCAATGACATTATTAAATTTGGTAATGGTAACGGTATTGCTATTACCAGCGCCGCTGCCAATGATATCAAAATTGCTTTAGAGCCAACAGCCGATGTAGCATTTAACAGCGTTTCAACTGGCACAATCAAAGCCGCAGACGGAACAACAAGTTTAACATTGGCTAACACAACTGGCGATGTAACCAGTGCAGGCACATTAACTGCCAAATCAACTTTGCAATTAAATGGCAGCACCAGTGGTTATGTTTCATTAACCAGTCCTGCTGTAGCAGGTTCACAGGCTTACACATTGCCCACAGCATATCCAGGCGTTAGTGGTTATGTGTTAAGCAGTAATACAAGTGGTACACTAAGTTGGGTAGCAAATCCAGATACAAATACAACCTATACAATTGATGCTTCCAGCACAACAGGCGGTGCAAACTTTAACTTACAGGGCAGTGATAGCACAACTGATACAATTAAAATTGCCAATGGCACTGGTGTATCTGCCACTGCCACAGATGCTAATACAATTACTGTAGCAATTGGCCAAAGCGTTGCTACTTCAGCCAATGTAACATTTAACAGTGTTACAACAGGTACATTAAAAGCCGCTGATGGTACAACTGCACTAACATTAGCCAACACAACTGGCGATGTTACAGCAAATAGATATGTTCAAGTAAATGGTAACAGAATTTTAAACAGCAGTGGTGGCGCATCATTATATTTTGACGCTAGTGGTAATGTTAGCACAGGAAACAATTTAACTGTTTTTGGTAATGTGATTCGTAGTTGGAACGGCAGTGCTGGTTTTAACACAATTACATTAAGCAACACCAACAATGGTGATGTAACCATTGCTGGCGATCTTATTGTAGGTGGCAATGATATTAAAGCCAGTGATAGCACAACTGCCGCTACATTGTCTACAAGCACAGGTGATATCACATACGCAAGTAGATTGCTAAGTTCAGCCAGTAAGACAATTAGAACTGGTCCAAACAGAACTACGGGTTATGCAGCCATTTCAGGTGCAACCAGCGAAGATATTTTAACTATTGGTATCGGTGGTAGTGGTGTTCCTATCAGTGGTATATTAAGCACAAACAGCGGTTTGCCCACAGGTAGTACTAGTGGTCGTCGTCAGGGTATTTTAATTAGAAACTATGGTGGTAATGAATACAATGGTTCAATGACCATGGTTCCTCAAGGTACATTTATGGGTGAATCAAGCCGAGGCACTTATGCTGATCCTCGTAGTTTAGGTAATGGTAACCCATTGGCTGCTTTCCAAGGTTTTAGTAATGCTGGTACTGATCTAGCATCTGGCAACACTCCATATTGGACAGCACAGCAATATCCTGTTGCACCTGCATTTGGTATGTCAAGTAGCCAAATACACAAAGGTCCGTGGGGCACTGGTGCTGCCGCGGCACAGTTTACTGCTGATATCAGCGGAACTACATTGAATGTCACTGCTGTTTCAAGTGGTACTATTGCATTGGGACAGGAAATTAAATTAAGCAGCATGGCTGAATTCCCAACAACCACCAACGCTTATCAAATCATTGCTTTTGGCACCGGCAGTGGTGGTACTGGAACCTACACATTAAATGCAAGTCCCGGCACTGTGGCATCAACATCAATGTTTTCCACTGCTACAACATTGGGCAGTGTTTTCTTTATGAATGTCCAACCACAGAATACCCCACTTACTATAACAAGTCGTGCTTCAAACACCATAAGTGCTGATGGTATTACATTCCGTGCTCAAAGTGCTAACCCAGCGGCAAATATTTTCACTGTTAACAGTTGGCCAACAACAATTTTTGCTGGCACTGGCACTGGCACAGCCGCTGGTAACTTTGTTCAAGGCACTAACAAAACTTATCTTGGTATCAGCGATGAAAGAACATTGGTTTCAAATATATTACAAGTTAGTGGTCAAATTAAATCACAGGGCGTGGGTTTTACATTAACAGATAGTACTGGCACTCAGATAACTGGCAATAATGTTGGATACAACCGAGTATATGGACAGTGGCAGTATGACGCAACTATTACTCCAGCGGCTGCTAATACTGCTTATGCTTATCCAATTGCAGGCGGCGTTACTGACTTTAGCAACATTGCCACAGTTGGTAGCACAAGTAGAATTATTCCAGGTGCCGCAGGTATGTATAAACTACAATTCAGCGTTCAAATTGATAATGCTGATAATGGTAATGATCATATTGGTTATTTCTGGTGGAGAAAGAATGGCACTGATGTTCCAAATAGTATGGGACAAATTACTGTGTTCAAAAGCGGCGCAACTATTGCTGGTTGGGATAATATGATTAGTAGTGCTAACTCAACAGATTATTGGGAACTAATGTATGCGGTCAGCGACACAGCACTAACATTACCATACTATGCTGCCACAGCATTTGGTCCAGCCACTGCTTCAGTGTTTATAACACTAGTACCAATAGGAATGTAATATGAGTCAGGAAGAAAAAGATCTAGCAACCCATGTAGAGATTTGTACTATCCGTTATCAGGGAATACAGGAGAAAATCGATGCACTCGAAAAAAGAATGGTCCAAGTTGAGAATAGTATTGATGCTCTTAAAGAGTCAATCCACCAAGGGTTTGCTGACATTGCACTTAAAATTGAAAAAGACAGCAACAAAAGATCAATCCAATTGATAGCAACTGCTGGCACTGTCATTGTTGCAGTTATTGGCGCACTAGGAGTTTGGTTAAGCCGTCATTGATAACAAGCCGTAAATAGAATTATGGCAATCAATTCAACTCCTATATGGCATTATCAGGGAGAGGGTCAACGACTCTATCTTCCTGATCCACGAACTCAAATAGCAAGACATATCCAATGGGTTAAACCCGTTTATGGTAAAGAAGGTCGCGGTCTCACAGATTGGAGTGTGCCCGAACCTGACGCTTTTAATTCAGCATTTTTTGCTGATAGACCCATCGAATGTCCTTTCATTAGAAATCAAGTTTGGTACTATGATGAAAGTAAGCGTGGCTGGTTCAGTGTTTACTATGTTGAAAAGGATCAAAAAGCAACATGGAATCATTGGGCTATGAAACAAAATTGGATTGCACATTGGACAGTGTTCAAACCCAGTCAATTAAGACGCACTCGTCCCATGCTTGAAGAAAAGAAACGGAAAAAGTCCTCATATGATCCCAGCCTTAATGAACGCTTGCATGAGTTAAATTACTATTCCTCGTTGTTAAATAAAGTTGAAGAAGATGCAAGAAGTGTCCTCATAGAAAGAATAGGAGATCTTGGTTGACAAGGTCGCTGATTCTTCGGTGATTCTCTTTTTGTGAATTTTTCGTTTTCATGTTAACACTGCAAAGATGTAGTGTTCTCAGACTAAAATCTCTGTATTAATTACAGTTCAAATCCCAGTTCTTGCAAGTCTGGGATTTTTTTTGACTAAATAGTTTTGTATTAATAATAGGCAAAAAATTTAATGCAATCGAAACCCCTGCCTGTGAAGGTCGGGGTTTCACCTTTTGTGAGGTACTAGAACAAAAAAGTATTAG
>Ga0209536_100006974_pt1 | contig 17182 bp, 20 predicted proteins | sample DeeMarSeWOR28_12_FD_187461 | JGI IMG/M metagenome (GOLD analysis project Ga0209536, IMG submission 187461) | Marine sediment microbial communities from White Oak River estuary, North Carolina - WOR-2-8_12 (SPAdes) (version 2) | ecosystem: Environmental > Aquatic > Marine > Intertidal zone >... | reverse complement strand
AATAAGGGCAGTTGACCATTGGCGCACCATCGACCAGTTTGATATTGTCGCTGGTCAGTGAGCCGCCACAAGAACGGCATTTCATCTCTTCTAATTTAGTGTCACCGGGTAGGTCAATTTTCACTTCTTGGATGATTTCAGTTTTTTGACCGCGCATCGCCAGGTAGATTAGTCCTGCACCACCCCCGATAAACACCACGCCGGCGCAGCCAAAACCAAGGCCATAAGTTAACCAGTTGGAATCGCCTTGAGTAGATGTGGAGCCGATCACGCTCAAAACACCATAACCAACCAGGCATAATCCAATCAAGAATAAGATGCCTGCTCCCACATAAAGCAATGTTTTCGACATAAGGCCTCCTGGTGGATGAGTTCTATGGATATATACGTAATATCTTAACTAATGTAGCATTTTCTCCCCCTTTCGGCAATTGACTTTTGTCTTGATTTTGTACTATTTTGGTCAGAAAAGAAAAGCTCTGGCAACGGCGGAACGCTACCAGAGCAGCAGGGTGGGTTATAAACCCGGCCATAAACTTATTGTCACTTGTCGAATTGAAGGTCTGACTTACAAATTCTTCTCCAGCCCATACACCTGCGTAGCTGGCATGACCACCAGGATACCGGTATTTGGCTTGTTCAAATCACCGACTACGCTTTGTGTAGCATCCACGATCTTATCCAACATCTCGTCATCTTTCACAATCGTGAACAACGTGCGATGGTAATCTTCTACGCGTTTGTAGAAATCGTCCAGGCCGGGCATGAGCGGAATGTCATCACGGATTGCGCCAGCGTTCAGGCGGTGCATGCCGGTGCTGGACAGCACAGTTGCGCCACCGGTTCCGGCTTTTTCCCAAGCATCCAGCAATTCTTCGAGTTTATCGGGGTTATCTAAAACGAACAGGATCAAATACATGATTATGCCTCCTTCCCTTCAGCAGGAATCATTTCTCCAGATTTTTTCTTCGGTTCGGCGAACAGCGCGCGCAGCATCGGCGGTGTGACAATGGTGGTCGCCAGTACCATGCCAACGATGGCGGAAAACTCACTGCCTGAGACCAATCCTGCGCCGATGCCAACGTTGGCAACAATCAGGCCAACCTCACCGCGCGAGACCATGCCTGCGCCCATTTGCCAGGATTCACGCCATGTAAAACCAGCCCAGCGTGCGCCCAGCCCGGAGCCAAAGAATTTGCTGGCGATGGCTACTACGATAATAACAGCAGTCAACAATAAGACTTCGCCTTCCAGGTCGCGGACGTTGACTGCCAGCCCAATGCTGACAAAGAAGATCGGCACGAACAAACCATACGCCAAGGCCGAAACACCCTGCTCCAGCCGTTCCTTTTCGTCACAGCGGGCGAACATCAAACCGGCCAAGAACGAACCCGTGATGGCCGCCATCCCGCCGACCACTTCTGCAGCCACACCGTAGAACAGCAGGATGACCATCGCCAGCGAGAGTACGCCCTGACTGATCGGCAACCTGCGTGTGACGCGTACCAGTTTGGGTAGCACGTACATGCCAAAGGCGGTCGAGGCGGCCAGGAAGAGTATCATCTTGACCAGAATGAAAAGAATGCCGGCTACACTAGTTCCACCGGAAACTACTGCCAGGAAGATCGACAGCAGCAAGATGATCATCACATCGTCGAATACGGCTGCCCCCAACAGCCCCAGGCCGACTCGCGTGCGCAGCACGCGCAGTTCCATCAACGTCTGTGCTGAGATGCTGACGGAGGTGGCGCCAAGCGTAAGTCCGAGAAAGAGCGCGGGTTCCAGCTCGAAACCAAAAAGAAGCGCGGTTCCAGTTCCCAACGCAACGGGCGTCAACACACCCATGATCCCCGCCAGCGCAGAGACTTTTGTGTTGCGTGTCAGTTCGTCCAGGTGCAGTTCCAAACCGGCAATGAACATCAGCAGCAGCACGCCGAGTTCGCCCAGTTCTTTGATCGTCTCACCCAGATGCCCGGTGATGAAGGGCAGGTGCAGCAAGTCCAGCAGCGAAGGGCCAAGCAGAATGCCCACCAGCAGTTCCCCCAGCACCGAGGGTTGACCGAGTCGCACGCTCAGGTAGCCCGCCCCTTTTGCTGCCAGAAGGATGATGGCGATCAGTAAGGCGAGTTGTAAAAATTCGCTCATTAGTCTCCTTTAATTCAAAAGTCTTCTGGATTTTACCAACAAGCTCTATCTAGAAGGCTGTATACTTATAAGAAATACATTAGAAACAAGATCCTAAAGGTTTCAAAAAACTTTAGGGTCTCACAAGAGGCCTCATGACTCTCAAAGACGACTTCAAACGTTGGCAGGAAACCACACTCAAAAAGGTGTTGGATCGTTTCAAAGAACGGAAAGATGAATTCAATACATCTTCCGGGATTCCCATCCCCCGCATTGGACTACCATCACAATCTGCTCCCGATTACCAGCGACTCGGTTTCCCCGGTGAATACCCGTTTACGCGCGGCATCCAGCCGACCATGTACCGCGGCCGCTTCTGGACCATGCGCCAGTACGCCGGATTTGCCACCGCCGAAGAATCAAATAAACGTTATCGGTATCTCTTGGAACAGGGACAAACCGGCCTTTCCGTCGCTTTCGATTTGCCAACCCAGATCGGCTACGATGCCGACGACCCCATTGCGGAGGGGGAGGTGGGCAAGGTAGGCGTCTCGATTTCGTCCATTGAAGACATGGCCCAACTCTTTGACCAGATTCCGCTCGAAAAGGTCTCGACATCGATGACCATCAACGCTCCGGCGGCGATTTTGTTAGCGATGTACATCGCCGTCGCCAAACGCCAGGGCGCGGACGTGTCGAAGCTGCGCGGCACCATCCAGAATGATATTTTGAAGGAATACACCGCGCGCGGAACGTATATCTTCCCGCCGCAGCCGTCCATGCGATTGATCACGGATGTGTTCTCGTATTGCGCTAAGGAAGTCCCCAATTGGAACACCATCTCGATCTCGGGCTATCATATCCGCGAAGCCGGTTCGACTGCCGTGCAGGAAGTGGCATTTACACTTGCCAATGGCATTGCTTATGTCCAGGCGGCCATTGACGCAGGCCTTGACGTTGACGACTTTGCCCCACAACTATCGTTCTTCTTCAACGCCCATAACAACCTACTGGAGGAAGTTGCCAAGTTCCGCGCGGCGCGTCGGCTATGGGCCAAGATCATGCGCGAGCGTTTCAAAGCCCAGAATCCCAAATCTTGGGCCTTGCGCTTCCATACCCAGACGGCCGGTTCCACGCTGACCGCCCAGCAGCCGGAGAACAACGTGGTGCGCGTGACGCTTCAAGCATTATCTGCCGTCCTGGGCGGGACGCAGTCCCTGCACACCAACAGCATGGACGAAGACCTGTGGCTGCCGACTGAGAAATCTGTGCGTGTGGCGCTGCGCACCCAGCAGATCATCGCGCACGAGTCTGGTGTGGCTGATTCGGTTGATCCGCTGGCAGGCTCGTACCTGGTCGAGTACCTGACCGATGAGATCGAAAAGGGCGCGGATGAATACATCGCCAAAATCGACGAGATGGGCGGTGCGCTGTCCGCCATCGAGCGCGGCTACATCCAGAACGAGATCCAGGATGCGGCCTACATCGCCCAGAAGGGTGTTGAAAGCGGTGAGCAGATCGTGGTGGGTGTCAACCAGTTCCAGATCGACGAGAAGATCGAACTCGAGCGCCAGACCATTGATCCCGCCATCGAGGAGGCTGCACGGGAGAGGTTGAAGAAGTTACGAGAGAGTAGAGAGCAGAGCGTAGTGGAGCAGTTGCTTGCCAGGTTGGTCACTGTTGCAAATAGTGAGGAGAATTTGATGCCGATTTTTATTGAGTGTGTGGAGAATAACATCACTCTGGGCGAGATTTGCAATACCTTACGGAATGTTTGGGGCGAGTATGTAGCGGAGGGATTTTAAGTTGACTTAGTCCAGGACTTAGTCTATAATTTCTTTGGAGGTGTGAGATGACCGTTTTCAACATCCACGAAGCCAAAACTCATTTTTCCAAACTGCTCGAGCGCGTCTTGAGCGGCGAAGAAGTGGTGATTGCCAAGGCGGGAAAACCGATTGCCCGTCTTTTACCGTTTGACGAGGGCACCACTGCCCCACGCGTTCCAGGCATTGACAAAGGCAAAGTAATCATCAAGCCCGATTTCGATGAGCCACTGCCCGAGTTTGACGTATGAAATACCTGCTTGACACGCACACATTTCTCTGGTGGAACCTGGATGATCCGCAATTATCCGAACGGTCAAGAGAGATCGTTTCAAATGGAGAAAATGAGATATTCATATCGGCGGTCAGCGCCTGGGAAATTGCCATCAAAACGGCCAAAGGTCGTCTGGTTTTACCGGATGAGCCGGCTCAATACCTCGCCAACCGAATGAGTGAATATCATTTCCAGGCGTTACCTATACAAATTAGCCATGCGGTGCGTGTGTATGACTTGCCAGATCATCATGCAGACCCGTTCGATCGATTGTTGGTAGCGCAGTGCCAATTAGAAGGGATGCCATTGATTTCTAAAGATGAAGATATTCAAAAATATGATTTGGAAGTTATCTGGTGATTTCTGTTTTGTGGACATAAAACATTCCATGATCCTGGGCGAGTTGCAATACCTTGCGCGGGGTGTGGGGGAAATATGTGGCGGAAGGGTTTTAGAAAGTAGTTTTTAATCTTTCTGCTCCAAGTATGTGGAGATTTAATGTTTCATCGTGTGAGCAAAGCCCGATACTTTTGCTGGGTTTCTCATTTGCCCCCACCCGGCCTCCCCCAAATGCGACAGGAAAATCTTCATATTTATTGAGTATCTTTTATCGCATTTGGGGGAGGTGCCCGTTAGGGCGGAGGGGGCTCTTTTGAAGTAAACTTGATATAACCATGCCAGCCAAACGCTCCAGCCCTAAGACCATGCACCGCGCAGGTGAGTTGCGAAAAGAACTAACTCCTGCCGAACAAAAACTTTGGGCGCATCTACGAGGAAACAAACTCAATGGGGTAAATTTCAGGAGACAACACGCTATTGGTAGCTACATCGTCGACTTCTGTTCGATCAAAGCCAAACTCATCATCGAACTGGATGGAAACCAGCATCTCGAACAAGAAGAGTACGATCTTGAGCGAACTGCTTATCTGGAGTCGCAGGGCTATAAAGTGGTTCGCTTTTGGAATAACGATGTGATGAACGACATCAATGGTGTTATCCATGCCATTGAATTTGCGTTAGACGGGAAATAAATTACAACTCGAACAAAAACGACACCAGCCTCGGCAGCTTGCCTTCATCTTCCTCGTGCCAGAATTCTTTGAGACTTAGCAGTTTCAAACCATTCTCCATCGCTGCACCGATAAAATCTGAAATGTGATGTACGAACGCGTCTACCTCGACGGTTTGTCCGCCCCTTGAGAAGCGCGCTTTTTTGCCGTCATATTGCTTGAAGGGATGCAGTTCATTGATGAAGAACCAGCCGCCGGGGCGTAACGTCCGTTGAGCTTCGCTGAAGATGTGGGACAGGTTTTCGATGTGCTCCAGCACCAGGTTGCAGACGATGAGATCGTAAGCATCTGCTTTGCACGGCCAACGCAGGGTCAGGTCGGCCATCTCGAAGTGGACGTTCTCTGCCTGCACCTTGGCGCGGGCTTTCTCGACCATACCCTGTGAAAAATCGAGTGCGTGAACCTGCTTCCCAATCCGGGCAAGGAAGACGGTGTTTTTGCCGGTGCCGCAGCCAAGCTCCAGAATGGAATCCGGCCTGAAATCGGCCAGCAGGCTGCGGGTCGTGGTTTGATCGAGGTCACGGGTCAGGTTTTCGTCCGCATCATAAGTCACAGACCATTCGTCGTAGGCGTTTTGGATGTCCATATTTTGATTATAAACCGAGGGAAATTAATACTATTGAAGCCCTTGCGTAATACTTTGTTCACATTTCCTCAGTAGACTGTATATATGAGCTTTCCAATACAAAGTCAAAGCATGAGGAATGAACTCGTGTGGCCTTTCTACAAATCAGAAGAGCTCAAACAAATGGATTTGAAGAAAGGAGTTCGGTCTATTGGAAAATTCAAATTTGACTGTCTATTACTTATCGCAAAATATTACCTAAAGGAGGTAAAACATGTTTCGAAAAAGTATGACCATTTTGATCGTTGTATTGTTCAGCCTGACAGCAGCTATACCAGCACTGGCACATGCACCTGCTGATGGAACCGTTGTTGAAGGGGTCAGCGTGCCTGGTGTTGCACTGGGAGATACTCGCGCCCAGGTCCAAGCAGCCTATGGCGACCCCTTTTCCTGCACGAGCGGCTACAACGTTGACGACGATGCGACCTGCAAGTATCCGGTAGAGGGCTTCGCCGACCATCTCGTTCACATTTATATAAGGTTTCGCGGCCCCAATGGTGGCTTGCCCAATGCCTCGCCTGACGACGTGGTCTCCTCTGTCACTTGGTCTGACTCGATCAGCGGCTGGTTCACTGAAGAGGGTGGCGTCAACACCGAGTGGGCCCGCTCGGTCCGCCAGGATCCCGAGGCCGTTCTCGACGTCTACCCCAACGCCGAGATTACTTACGGTTTGTTTGGTGCGATGACACGGGCCACAGACTATGAGCTGGGAGTTACGATCGAATGGGTCTATCACTTCTACTCCGGCTTTCTGGGGGTGAGGATGACCATTTCTGCGCCCAGCGAGCCGCCCCCGCCACCCCCGCCGCCAGAAGAGGTTACGCGCGTCACAAATATCAATCTGTACGCCAACAAGATCAAAGGCAAGCGTACGGTCACGGCCTCCGTGTGGGTCGATGACGAGTATTGGAATAACGCAGTCGGGGCAACCGTGGTCGTCGACTGGACCCATCCCGACGGCAACACACAGCGGCTTCAAGCTAACACTAATAGTTCTGGCCTGGTCACATTTGAGATGCGCAATGTCAGGTCAGGGACGCACACCTTGGATGTGGTCGATGTCGTATACGGTGAGCATCGCTTCGACAAAGACCTTAGCACATTGACCGCCAGCATCGACGTCAAGTAGTACAGCCACCGCAGCATAAGGTGGGCTACTTACAATAAAATAAATAGCACGCAAAAGTTGTTGAAGCACAAAATCGCTGGTCGCCTCGGGTAGGAATAATTCTTTCGAGGCGGTCAGTTTGGTTTTTATTTTGCACTTCCAACACCAAACGCCAATAACGGGGAAATCCGTGCAACCCTTTCTATACGCCAGTGAAGCTCAAGGTCAAGAGTGAAAAAGGGGTTATATTTTCTTATCTCAGTGTAAACTTGGGGCATGACAACCAAAACCGAAATCAAAAGCATAGAAAAATCTAAATTCCCAACCCACGGCTGGCTCGGGCTGTTTCTAGCCAGCCTCTTCTGGATTCTCAACTGGACGCTGCCGGGAACCCGCACGCACTGGGGCTTCTTCCCGATGTGGCTGGGTTACTGCCTCATCATCGACGGGCTCGTCTTCAGGCGCACGGGAACCTCCCTGCTCACGCGCAGTTGGCGGAAATACATCGGTCTGTTCATCGTCTCCGCACCGGGTTGGTGGCTGTTCGAACTGCTCAACCTGCGCACCCAAAACTGGACCTACCCCGGCGCCGAAATCTTCACGCCCCTACAGTACGCCTTCTGGACTACGCTGAGCTTTACAACCGTTATCCCGGCTGTGTTCGGAAGTGCAGAATTCTTCGCCAGCTTTGACTTTGTCAAACGCATCAAATTTGGCCCTGTGATTGCCGCCGATAAACGCACCACATCCGCCTTTTTCATCCTTGGCTGGGCCATGCTGAGTCTGATGCTCATCTGGCCGAAGATTTTCTTTCCGTTCATCTGGCTTTCGCTTTACTTCATCTTCGAACCGCTCAACGTCTGGCTGGGAAACCGCTCGCTGGCAGATTGGACGCGAAACGGAGATTGGCGCCCGGTCATCTCGCTCTGGTTGGGAGTCCTGCTGACTGCCTTCTTCTGGGAAATGTGGAATTATTTTTCATACCCAAAATGGATCTATCATGTCCCTTGGGGGAACTGGTTGCACATCTTCGAAATGCCAGCCCTCGGGTACGGCGGTTATCTGCCCTTCGCGCTTGAACTGTATGCCATTTATCACCTGGTTGTCGGATTGTTTGGCGATAAAACCAGCGATTACGTCAGGGTGGTGCCTGAATAACCAGAGATGAATTTTGCACATACGCATAACAAAAAGTGTTTCCTATCGTCATGGATAAGAGCAATGTTCTTATGGCAACGCGTTTCCTTATTTCTGTACTGCTGATCACATTTTTAGTCAACGCCTGCAATGCTTCACCGTCCTTGCCTGCCGAACAGAATGCATCACCCGCTTCTGTATCCCAGCCGGAACCTGTTGAGCCGACCCCGAAACCCCCGCAAGAACTGGCACCGCTGCCTACATCGGGAGCAAGCCTTGTAGTCGAGACGGTTGCGCCTGATTGTCTCGGCGGTGAACTCAGTCCGATTGGGGAAGCCATTGCGGATGAGTACGAATCGGCCAGCTACGATCAGGTCATGACTTGGTTCTGCAACGGGGCCGAATTCGAAGACATCCTCGCCGCGCTGGAAACCGAATCCCAGACCGGCACTCCGGCAGAAGAGATATTGCAGATGTTTGCCGACGGTTTCACCTGGGATGAAATCTGGCAAATAATTGGTTTGACTGACTGAAACTTTTGAAGGAAGGGAAGGAACCCACAGATGAAAAGAATCCTGATCACAACAATTCTGGTCCTCATGTTTGCTTTGCTGGCTGTTGGGCCGGCATCTGCCCAGAAAGGCAAGGTCAACATCAACGGAGAAGTGACCGCTGTCGGCACTGACACGCTGACAATCCTATCGAAAAAAGGTGAGACCTTTGTCGTGACCCTTCCAGAAGGGTTTGACATGAATTCCATTCAAGTGGGCAATTCCGTTTTGGTCAAAGCAGTTGCTGGAGAAGGTGACTCCTGGCTGGCTCAATCTGTCAAACAAATAGGCCAGGGTAACGCCGCAGACGACACAGACGATGATCAAGCCGAAGGTAGTAAGAACAACAGCGCTTACTGCGCAGACGATAAGCAAGAGAAACCACATCCATTTGCCTCCAGGCTGGCTGGACGCTATGGCGTGGACGAGGGATGGGTCATGGGTCATTTTTGCAACGGACATGGTATGGGTGCGATCATGCTGGCGCTAAAAACCAGCGAATTTGATGGGGTCGATCTCGATCCCGATGCTCTCCTGGCCGAACGTGAAAACGGCATTGGCTGGGGGCAGATCTGGCAGAACCAGGGACTGATCGGCAATGAGAGAGAGGCTCATAGCCCGCCCGGATTACTTAAAAAACCCGACCATGCCGGCCCCAAAGATAAAAAACCAAAGGATAAAGATTAGAAGCACAAAAATCTGCCTTCGTGTATAATCATCCCATGCTATCAAAAAGCGTGGGCAATACTCAGGAATGCAAGGGAGCCATCAGGCTCCCTTATTAATTTAAGGAGAAATACTATGGCAAAAATCGACAATATGGTACAGGATTTTTTAGCCCAGAAGAAGATTGCTGTGGTCGGGGTGTCTGACAAGCGCGAGACAGGCTGCAACCTGGGCTATCGCAAATTCAAAGAGAACGGGTATACAGTGTTTGCCGTCAACCCGCGCATCAGCGAATTCGAAGGCGATCCCTGCTATGCGGACTTGAAAGCTATCCCAGAAAAGCCAGACGCGGTTTTTATTCTAGCCAACCCGAAGGTGACGGATGAAATCGTCCAGCAGTGTGTGGACCTGGATGTGAAACATGTCTGGATGCATTGCATGATGGGAACCAAGCCTGGGCTGGCACAAAGCATGACCAGCGTTTCGCAGGATGCGGTCAAGATGTGCCGCGAGAACGGCATCCAGGTCATTCCCGGTTCGTGCCCCAATCAATTCCTAAAACCGGATTTCGGCCACGCCATGATGCGTGGGCTGTGGGGTATGTTCGGCTTCAACAAAATCGTCGACTGATCCAAAGTCATGTACACGCTTGCCGTCCGCCGTGATTTCATCGCCCGCCATTTCCTGATCGGTGGGGATTGGGGCCCTGAAAATGATCCCAATTCCCATCACTATGTTCTGGAACTGCGCCTGAAAGGCGCGGAACTCGACCAGAACGGTTACCTGTGCGACATTGTGGACGTGGAAAAACATCTTGATGAAGTTGTGGCCTACTATAGAGAGCAGATGCTCAACGAAAAGCCCGAATTCGAGGGGCTGAACCCGTCTATCGAGCATTTTGCCCGCATCCTGGCAGAAGCGCTGAATGAACGCATCGAGGCACCAAACGTAACCAAGCTAAAAGTAGTGCTGTGGGAAAATGAGTTGGCGTGGGCGGCTTATTCGTTGTCCCGTTGAGCCGTGGCTCCGTTTTCCCGTTTTTGACGGAACAACTGAATAACGGGAAACGGGATAACGCGGAAAAACATGAAACTCGGTTTTCTGATCTACGGCTTGCTTGATACGCTCAGCGGCGGCTACCTGTATGACCGTAAACTGGTGGAGACTCTCAGGGCTCAGGGGGATACGGTGGAAATCATCAGCCTGCCCTGGCGCAACTACGCCGCACATCTGAGCGACAACTTCCGCTTCCGCCTCCCACCGGACCTCGACCTGCTCATCCAGGATGAACTGAATCACCCATCATTGTTATCCGCTAATTCTCGCCCACATAATTATCCAGTTATCAGCCTGGTACACCACCTGCGCTGCTCTGAGCAACGAACAGTTTGGGGTAACTGGTTCTATGGCATCATCGAAAAACGCTATTTGGATTCTGTGGATGGCTTTATCTTCAATTCGCAAACCACAAAGAAAGTGGTGAATAGATTAGTCGAGAGCAGTAAACCAGATATTGTCGCTTATCCGCCGACAGATAGATTTGGACAAGGACTGTCAGAAGCAGAAGTCATATCTCGGGCACATGAAGCGGGTCCGCTGCGGATGTTGTTTCTGGGCAATGTAATCCATCGCAAAGGGTTACACCCGTTACTTGAAGCGGTTAGCTATCAGCGATTAGCTTTTAGTTTAGATGTGATTGGCGGTTTGGATGCTGAACCGGAATACGCTCACGCCATGCAAGAAAAGGCCGCCGTCCACGGTCTAGGGGCTACCGTCCATTTCCACGGCCCGTTAGATAACGAAGAGTTGGTCGCAAAGCTCAAATCTGCGCAGGTGCTGGTTGTGCCATCCTCCTATGAAGGCTTCGGCATCGTCTATCTCGAGGGGATGGCTTTCGGCTTGCCCGCCATCGGCACAACGGCCGGAGCGGCTTCCGAAATTATCACGGATGGTGAAGACGGTTTTCTTGTTCCGCCGGATGATGCGGAAATGTTGGCGAATCGATTGTCCATGCTTGCAAATGACCGTGATTTACTGGCGGGCATGTCAGTCAAGGCTTTGGAGCGTTATCGCCAACAGCCGTCCTGGGAGGAAACTGCGGGAAGCATTCGAGAATTTCTTCATGGTATGGTAGGGGCGAAGCATGCTTCGCCCCTGCGTGGACGATAGATATGAAATATTCCTTCCCCCGTTACCTGCTCTCCAAACAAAGCGTGGACGACCGTGCGCTTAACAAAGATGTGCTGGCTGCGTTGAAGGTTAGCCTGCCAGAAGAACCGCTTACGATAATCGAAGTTGGTGGGGGAATCGGAACGATGCTAACGCGCTTGTTGCGGTGGGAGGTCATCGCGCGGGCTGAGTACACGCTGGTCGATGAGATGGCGGAGAATATCAAGTTTGCGAGGGAGTGGCTGCCAGAGTGGGCCAGGGAAAACGGGCTGGAGATAGAAGCAATCAACGCAAGTGAATTTCAGATTTTCGATGCGCGGCGCGATGTGCATGTCAAGCTGGTGCAGGCGGATGTATTCGATTTTATCGCGCAGAAGCCTGAGCCTGCTGATTTACTGATCGCGCACGCTTTTCTCGATCTGCTGCCCATGCCGGAGCGCCTGCCGAATTTGTTCACACTGACAAAGAATCTGGCCTGGCTGACAGTAAATTTCGATGGAGTCACGTTACTGGAACCGGTCATCGACCCTGACCTGGATGCCAAGATCGAGCGGCTGTATCACGAGACGATGGATACGCGTCCGAGCGGCGGGGACAGCCTGTCAGGGCGGCATTTGTTCGGGCATCTGAAGCAGGTTGGAGCGGAGATCGAAGCGGCTGGCTCATCGGATTGGGTGGTGTACCCGGTGGATGGTCAGTACCCTGCTGACGAGGCGCACTTCCTTCAAATCATCCTGCGTTTTTTTGAAGAATCGTTGGGGAAGCATCCCGGACTGGATACAACGGCCTTTGCGGACTGGCTTAAAAAAAGAAGGGGGCAAATTGAGCGGGGCGAGTTGGTGTATATCGCGCATCAGATGGATTTCCTGGCTAAGGTTTAGCTAATCTCCTTTGGCAATTTCCATCATTTCGCGCAATTGATCGCGTGTGCCGAGCACAATCAACTGACCTCCGGGCTTGAGAAGCGTAGTGGGTCCCAAATGAGTATCAAATATCCCTTCTTCATTGCGGCAGGCCAATACGGTTATGCCCAAACGTTCACGCAGCTGCGCTTCAGAAATCGTTTTGCCAGCCAGGGATGATGTCGGCTCTACGATTACTTCTTCCAGTAAAAATTCCAGTCCACTGGTATGAGCGATTTCATCCAGAAAATCTGCCACACTGGGGCGGACAAGCATGGTCACCATGCGCTTCCCGCTGATGTGATACGGCATCATAGCGCGATTCGCTCCTGCGCGCAGCAATTTTTCTTCGGAATCTTCGTAATTGACGCGCGCGACAATAAAAATATCTGGGTTCAGGCTGCGCGCTGTCAGGGTAATAAACACGTTTTCCGCATCTGAATTCACTGCAGCGACCATGGCCCTGGCGCGCTCAATCCCAATCTGTCGAAGCAGGTTTTCATTGGCAGCATTGCCAGTTATTGCCAGATAGCCATATTTCTGCGCATGAGTAACTTCTTCAGGATCCGTATCAACCACGATGAATGGAACCTTTTCCGCAGACAACTCATCGGACACGTGACGTCCTACTCGCCCAAAACCACACACAATAACATGCTCAGAAAGATTAGATAGCATCTGAAAACGTCTCCTTCTCTCCCAGTAACCACGCCACTCGCCAGACATGATGAAATCTGCTGTAACACTGATCGAAAACGCAGCCAGCCCGCCGCCGCCAAGGATCAATGCGATGGTAAAGATGCGCCCCAGCGGGGATAGCGCCCGTACCTCACCAAATCCTACAGTGCTAATGGTGATAACGGTCATGTATAGCGCATCGATAAAGCTCATCCCTTCCAGCCAATGGTATCCAGATGTGCCAATGAAAATAAGAAACAAGAAAGTTGAAAAGGCAAGGATAAAACGGTTCGGAAATCGTGAGGTTGGCGCGTTCATGGTTTGTTAACTATACCGTGATTTTTGGCAAAAAAGCCGAAACAAACCGGATACTTCAACGTATAATGGATATCGGAGAAATCATGATCTATACCTATCAAATCGAAGGCTTGACCGTACAAACAGGCGACATCATTTGCACGATGAATGGCAAGCCGGACATCCTGCCTGGTGAATTCTGGCTGCTGGTTGGAAGGCTGGTCCCCGGTGACGTGGATCACGTGGCAATATACCTTGGTCCGGATGGGCGCTGTGTGGAATCAGGTTCGCGCGGCGTGAGCACGTTTGATGTTCATGAGGGCATCTGGGATACAGAGTTTATGGCACGCAAACGTGGCCTGCTGTTCGACACATTCTACGGTGTGGCTTATCCGCTGGATGGATTGGAACTCTCTGAAGATGAAGAAGCCCATATGCGTATGAAAGTAGCGCAGTATTGCCTGTCGCAGGTTGGCAAGTCGTACAATCTGAACTTCTTGAACGCCAAAACGGAAGATGCCTTTTATTGCAGCCAACTGGCTTATAAAGCATATCAGCAGGTGGACATCAACCTGAACACCGGCCTGGCAATGGAGCAACTACCCGGCACGAATGAGATTATCTACCCTCAGGAAATCTGGGATGGCTGTGCACACAGGGCTTATCAGTTGCCAGTATCCAGTGAATAGTAATCAGTAACACAATGCAAGAAATGTTTGTTCCCCCGCCAACGTTCAAGTGGGGATTTCGTTTATAATCCTTCCACACTATTGAACACCGGAAACTGATTTCTGATGAATTTTCTTATTACCGGCGCAGCCGGTTTTCTCGGTTCGGCGCTGGCCGAATACCTTGCCCGCGAGGGACACCAGGTCCGTGGGCTGGATGACCTGTCCACAGGCGACCCGCAGGCGCTTTCGCCGGATGTGCATTTTACGCGCGGGGATGTGAACGACCGTCCCAAGCTGTGGACTCTCCTGCAAGAAGTGGACTGTGTCTATCATCTGGCGGCGCGCGTTTCCGTACAGGAATCTATGTTGTACCCGCGCGAATATAACGCTGCCAATGTTGGCGGGACGGTCAGTTTGATGGAAGCCATGCGCGATGTGGGTGTGCGGCGCGTTATCCTGGCTTCGTCTGGCGCGGTGTATGGTGACCAGGGAGAGCAGCCGCTGGTCGAATCCGCCACGCCCGACCCGCGCTCGCCGTATGCAGTCTCGAAAATCTCTGCTGAACATTACGTCCGCACGATTGGCAAGTTATGGGGCATGGAAACGGTCTGCCTGCGCATCTTCAATGCCTATGGCCCTGGTCAGCACCTGCCGCCCTCGCACCCGCCGGTTGTTCCGCACTTCCTGCGTCAGGCCTTGCGCGGTGGGACACTGGTCGTTCACGGGGATGGCAACCAGACCCGAGATTACGTTTATGTTGACGATGTGGTCAGCGCGATGGTGGCGGCTGCGACCGCACCGAAGGTTAATGGGCTGGTCATCAACGTCGGTTCTGGCACGGAGACCAGCATCCGTGAGCTGGTTAAGAAGGTTGGTGGAGCCGTGGGCCGTGAAGTCGACTCGCTCTATAACACAAACACATCCGGCGGTGTCTCGCATATGAGAGCAGATTTGAGTCTTGCAGTACAGAAACTGAATTACAAGCCATCGATCAAGTTTGATGATGGATTACGACTTACGCTAAAGCGTGATCCAAGGTTCAAATAAACACGAAGAACTCCAAGAAAAAACTTCGTACTCTCAGTGATCTCCGTGGCAAATAACCCTCTTCCCCGCGAATTCTTCAACCGCTCCACACTGACCGTAGCCCGTGAACTGATCGGCACACGGCTCGTTCGGATTCTAGACGGTCAAAAGCTCGTTGGTTTGATTACCGAAACTGAAGCCTATATTGGCGAGGAAGACCTGGCCTGCCATGCAAAAGCAGGACGCACGCCGCGCACCCTTCCGATGTATGGACCGCCGGGGCATGCTTACGTCTATTTCACGTATGGCAACCATTGGATGTTATGCCCGGTGACTGAACGGGAAGATTTTCCCGCGGCGGTGCTGATCCGTGCTATTCAGCCGATTGAGGGCGTGGATGTCATGTCTGCGCGGCGAAATGGACGGGACACTTTTGGTCCCGGCAAGTTGACGCAGGCCATGGGGATCACTAAAAGCGAGAACACAGTCGATTTAACGGAAGCAAATAGGGGTTTATGGATTGAAGCGGGGATTCCCGTCCCAGATAAAAACGTGACGATTGGGCCAAGAGTGGGTTTAAACACTGTGCCAGAGCCTTGGTTCTCAAAGCCTTGGCGCTTTTTGGTCAAAAATTGGAAAATTGAAAATACGCTGGAGGAATAATGGGTCTTTTAGAAGGTAAGAACGCATTGGTTTTTGGATTGGCAAACGAACGCTCGATCGCCTGGGGTATCACGCAGGCGATGCATCGCGAGGGCGCGAATATCGGTATCAGCTATGCGGGCGAGATGCTCAAACGACGGGTGGATCCGCTGGCCGAGCGTATCGGCTGCGACTGGGTTGAGGAATGCGATGTGACCAGAGATGATGACATTGAGGCCGTGGCAAAAAAAGCAGCCAAGGATTTTGATGGAATTGATATCCTGGTGCACTCAATCGCCTTTGCAGGTCGAGAAGAATTGGACGGCCCGTATTACAACACTACCCGCGAGGGTTTCAAGAACGCGATGGACATCAGCGTGTATTCGTTCGTGGCACTGGCCCGCGCGTTCCAGCCTGTTTTGCGGCCGGGCGCATCGCTGATGTGCATGACCTACCATGGCTCGGTCAAGGTCGCGCCGCACTACAACGTGATGGGTGTGGCCAAGGCCGCATTGGAAGCCACTACCCGTTATCTGGCTTATGATTTTGGCCCGCAGGGCGTACGCGTAAATGCCATTTCTGCTGGACCGATTCGCACACTGGCGGCGGCAGGCGTGGGTGGTTTCCGCAGCATGTACAAGCATTTTGCGGATATGTCACCTATGCGCGAAAATATCACCACCGAAGATGTGGGCAACGCAGCCGTGTTTCTGGCATCCGATCTCTCAGCGCGCACTACGGGTGAAGTGCTGTACGTAGATAGCGGTTTCAATATCATGGGTGTTCAAATGAGTGCGGACAAACCGGAAAGCTAAAAGCCTACGCTCAAGGCGGCGTCCCCGCCGCCGAGGACGGCGGCCAGAGCTTTTTCGGATAGAAACTAAATCTACAAAGACCACGAATAACACGAAGATGATAAAATAGGGCGCGAAGGCGCTCTATTTTTTGCGAATCTGATATGTTTAGAAGAAACACTTCCCCCGAAACCGAAACATCCCAACCTGTCCAGGCTGTCGAACGCATCACGTCTGTGCTTGGGTCGGGCGTCATCTGGCACGGCAGTATCAATGGCAGCGGCGGCGTGCGTATTGAAGGTGCTTTCGAGGGCGAGATCGCGCTGCGCGGCATGCTCGTCATCGGCGAAACCGGGCGCGTGACCTGTGAGAACATCCGTGCCAACACTGTCATCGTGGCAGGGGCGGTACGCGGCAACATCACCACCCAGAAACTTGAAATCCGCGCCAGTGGACGTGTGTGGGGTGACGTGGTGACCACTGCCTTTGTGACGGAAGACGGCGCTTTCTTACGCGGACAGATCCGCATGGAAGAAGCGGTCGAACTGGACCTCGAGCCTGCTCCCGAGTCCACGCCTGCGGAGGCTGCCCTGGCTGACTCTGCAACCCCGGAGCATGAACCCAA
>Ga0209536_100006973_pt1 | contig 17182 bp, 5 predicted proteins | sample DeeMarSeWOR28_12_FD_187461 | JGI IMG/M metagenome (GOLD analysis project Ga0209536, IMG submission 187461) | Marine sediment microbial communities from White Oak River estuary, North Carolina - WOR-2-8_12 (SPAdes) (version 2) | ecosystem: Environmental > Aquatic > Marine > Intertidal zone >... | reverse complement strand
CGGCGACCGTGATACTCGCGGTGGCGGTAGGATGGTATGCGCGGGGGACGGTCTTCCCGGGAAGCAACGAGCCGATGGACGCCCCTCAGCCGGCGACGGTTGCATCGCAGATGGAGGACCGAGAGAGAAGCGAGGAGCCGGGAACGGAGACCGGGCTGAGAGAGGCGGAAGAGGGTACGCCCACGGCGCTGGCCGCCGAGCTCGACCGGGGAGTAGAGCTCGCGGACAGGGACCTGGCCGGTCGCGCTGCCGCGCCTGAGACGGAGAAAGCGGCAGCAATGCCTCCCGCCGAGGCGGCGGTCCCGTCACGGGCCCAAGTCGAGCCCGATGCGGAGGTGAAGCTGGAGCAGCTCGTGGACGTATCGGGTGCGCGCAGGGGTCGTTTGGACACCACCGACCGGCTGGCCGCAGAAGCACCCCAGGTAGTGGTTCAGCAAGTCGCGGCGGACGAGCCAGCAGCCCCAGTAGGCGGGATCGCGCTGGGCGAGGCATTGATGTTCGAGGACTCGCTGTGGGTCGCAGCGAGCGAGGCCGACGCGCGCGACGCGCTCGGCGGCGACGTCCCCATCGTGCCGGACTTGCCGGTCATCGGCTACTGGATCTCTCTCATGCGTGGTCGAGACGTAGTCAGAGTGCGGCAGCAGCTCGCCGACGAGGACGTGCTCGAGTTGATCGTATCGCGGGCGGTGAGTGACGTGCGCGCCGGGGTGGCGCTGCGCGGAGTCGTGGCGGCCCCGGCGGCCAACGAGGCACAGGCCGCAGCCAAAGACTCGCTCACAGCCGTGGCTGTCCGCAGGGGCGTCTTTCGCATCGTGTTGCGGGGGCCGGTGTCGGCCGATTCGCTGCGGGTGTTGGGGGAGAAGGTAAGATAAGAGTGCAGAGTTCAGATTGCAGAGTGGCGGAGCGGGGAGCAGGAGCGGAGAGCGGGGAGCGAAGATTGACCGTGGAGAATCCGACCTCCGCGACCGCCGGGATATCACGACACTGGCGCATTACGTAAGAATAGGGCGGCTCCCGGAGGAACCGCCCTGTTGTATTCCAGAATTCGTCGAATCGGAAGTCACGGAATCACAATCGTGATCGTTCGGTAATCTCTGAAGCCCGGCCATTGCGTGTTGCCCTGCGCTCCCTTGCCGAGACTCAGGGTCAGAAACAGCTTGATGGGTTGCCCGAAGTCGGCCTGGAGGTCATATGCGCTGCCCGGCGTCTTCAAGGGGTGCGACAGCTCGTACACGCTGTAGTAACCGTCGTTGAAGAACTCGCCGTCACCCTGGTGGAATGGATCGGGATCCAGTTCACCGCAGTCCGACTGCTTCTTGCTGGCGCAGCTCGCGGTCAGGTAGCGATCCTCGAACGAATCGGTCACTCCGTCGTAGAACCACACGTCGTCACCCGACTCGGCCACACCGTCGCCGTCATTGTCGAAGTCGAACCGCAGTGTGTTGATCTTGTCGGCCTCGTCCCGTTCAACTCGTACCGCGAGGTAGAGATTCTCACAGTCGTTGGTCCAATACAGCAGGGCCGCCGCTGACGAGCCGCCCGAGAGATTTGCCGTGAATGGAGCCGAGTTGGCGTATTCGTCGGCACCGATGGAGCCGTCCAGGTCCACGTCGACGGCAGTGGGATCGCAGGCGGTGGCTGTGAACGTTATGGTCCCCGTCATCAGTTCTACCGGTATCTGATCGTTGGGCGGGCCAATGTCGATGGTCATGAACGGATCGAATATCGGGAGCGGTCCGTTGTAGCCGTCTCGCGAGTCGGCGATGCCGTGTCCCGACGCCGCCAGCACGTTGGGATTCGGCACGCCGAGCTTCCAGTAATCGACCTCCGCAATTCCATAGGCGTCCGTCGATACTGTGAGCGGATAGACTTCGCCCGAAACCGGTTCGATGACGGTGAAATGCACCGTAGCCCCTTCCACGTCGTCGTCGTTCATGTCGGTCACGTGCACCGCCGGCGGGATCGGTACCGGCTCTCCGGCGAGCGCGAATTGATCGTCGGTGCCGGGCACGATCTCCATCTTGGCCGGCAGGGCAAATTGGAACTTGGAGAACATCTCCGACATACCCGCTGGGCCGTGGTGCATCACGACGGGCGGGTTTGCATGCAGCGGTGGCGCGACCCAGGCCAGCATCTTGTCGCGCACCGCCCGTAGCGGCGACTTGACGAAGGCCATGAATCCGCCGGGCGCCGCCAGCGCCATCTCCTGACACAGGCTATAGGCGTGCGGCAGCGCGTAGACGGGATCGCCGTCAGATCCACCCCAGCGATGCAGCGTCACGAGGTCTTCCTGCTCCTCGCTCAAAGGAATCTCGAACGGGTGGCGGCATACCGAGATGATCGCACCCGGATTGAGGAGGTTGGGATCCGTGACCGGGGGATCGGCGATCACCTCGAGACATGGCCCGAACTTGCGGAGGTCGACGGGAAGCTCGTCGATTCCCGTGCAGCGCTGGAAGATCAGCGTCACGTCGTACTCGAGTTCGTCCTGCGCCGGCACGTCGAGGCGGTCGCCGGTCCCCAGCTCGATGTAGCCACCGTCGGTGAGACTAATGGTCGCTTCGCCGCATTCGTCGGGCGGGACATCGGGCCCGCACAGCGCACCTTTCTCGATCCTGAACTTGACCGGCAGGTTGGAGCCGTTGTTGAACTCCAGTACCGGCTGCTGTTCCGGGTTGCGGGGAACCTCCGCGCCCGAGCTCACGGGGCGGATATCGCGGAAACCCAACTCCACGGGGCCTGCCCCGACACAGATCCGGTACTCCTGTTCTGATGTGAGGTCGTATTGCCCGGTCTGAAACCCGACGTTGTACATCTCGTTGACCGGGTCCACCTCGACGCCGGGCGTCAGCAGCGCCACCACATCTCCGACACCCGCGTCGGCCGGATTGCAGGTCCAGATCGATTCGTCGAGCAGCGTGCGCACCTCGACGTACGGCTTGAGGTAGGCGTTGAAGTCGCCGTGGAACTCATCGGGACTCGGAACCAGCGGCGGCAGCAGGAAGAAGTGGTAACACGGGTCCGTGGGATCGCAGGGGACGGTCGAGAAATCGGAGCCATCCAGAACCGCGAGATGGGGCTGCTCTATTTCCGGTGGCAGCGGTCTGTCTTGGCACGTGAAGACCAGAGCTGCAAGCAGCAGCACGAGCGCAGATTGGATGGTGGAAGGGAAACGGTTTTCGGATCGCATTTGCGCCACCTCCGAATCGGTAAACGGCGAGGACCGATCGTCGGTGACTCGAGGTCTCGTTGGAGGGCTGACGTCCCTACGCTGCGGGAGCCAAGGCAACAGCGGGGCCCCAAGCCAGCGGCGAGTTACGGGGCCAGAACTGCAGGTACTGCGCCAGGAAGTCGGGCCAGATCCAGGATCTGGAACGCGGTTCTAGCCCGTGTGCTGACCTACGAGCGGGAAAGATGTAGCGAGGTACAGCCTCTCGCTAGATGTGGCGGCTCGATTCGGTGTTGAGATGATGCAACAGGCATGACCTATGTGATCGCGCACCGGTTGCCACGTGTCAGGCAATCAGCTCATGCGAGCGATTGCTAGGTACAAAAGCAAGGCGGCTCCCGAGGGAGCCGCCCACGAGACTTCAGGCTCCGAGTTACGGAACGTACGGCAAGACTACTATGTCGTCCCACCCCACTGTTTGAGCGGCAGTACCTCCGACATTGAGCGAGATCCTCGCCAGGCTCGACGCGCTGCCGGACACGAAGGATGCGGCGGCCACGGGGACTCCATCTATCAACGCCCTGGCAGTCCGTGTGTCCAGATCCGCGATCACTTCGAATTGCTGTGACACGCCGACCGTCCAGCCAACACCCGTGATGGAGGAGCCATTGAACTCAAATGCCCCGGCCGCTCGGTAGTGCAATACGGCAACCACGGCCAGCGACGCGTCTCGCAGCTCTATGCGTGCACCCCCATCGGTGTACACCAATGAGCGCCAGCGCACACTGTACTGGCCGGTGGTCGGAGGCGTACCGGCTACCGTCCCCCGCAGATCTACGCCGCCGATGTGACCGTCCTGCATGGAGAGTTCGACCGGCTTATCCAGCAGATCCCCGACAGATGACCTCACCCGCAGGCTCGCCATGCCATCAGCTGACCCTTCGTTGATCCAATCCCAGGTGCCGATTTCCGGCGTTCCCGGAAGTTGGTCCACTGCATCGTCCGTGAAGGTCGCCTGAAAGATCGCGCCCGGCGGCGTTATGCTGACCGAGTTGGACGTGTAGACTGTCTCACAAGCCCGATCGTTCATAGTGATGTAAACGGAAGCCGGCGGTGCGGTGCCCTGCGGCCGGGCGAACCACAGTCGCTGCAAGTCGTCAGCGGAGTTCAGAGCACAGAAACCGTACAGACGCGCATCAGTAGTGCCATCGAAAATGTCGACGTCGGTTCTTGACGGACTGGGATTCTGGCCGCAAGGACCCCAATCAGGTGCCAGCACGAACATGTCATCGGGATAGCTCGACCAGTTGGTCACGGCTATTCTGTAGCGAGTGAAGTCGCCGCCCGAAGTCGAGTAATCCTCGGTACCCAAGAACGCCAGTACGGGATCCGGCAGGTCAGGATAACAAGTATATCCCTCTGCGGTTGCGTCAGCCGTGAAAGCCAGGCTGCCCTCCTCGAGCATGACCGGCTGCTGTATGGTCGGCTCGTTCAGTTGCTCCGGCATGAACGGCCCGCCATCGAGCGGCCCCGCGATACCGAACGCAGTAGCCGTGACCTCGTTGTGGCCTACTTCGCCCAGCGTCCAAGGAACCTCGGATACCCCGGACGCGACGTCGCCCGATCCGCTCTCAACCGTGATCACGCTAGAGCCTACAGCACCGTTGCCCGCCGTCACGGTGAACGTGACACTGGCGCCGTTTACGGGATTGCCGTCATAATCCGTCACCAACACCGCAGTCGGGAGCGTCGCACCGGTTGCGGCGGTCCGATCGGCGTCATCCGCATCCAGGTATGTCATCTCGGCGGGCAGCGCCAATCTGAACCTGCTGAAGAAGCCCGTCGGCGCAGCCGGGCCGTGGTGCATCACGACCGGTGCGTTGGCGTACAACGGTGTCGGTGCCAGCGCACTCGCCACCTTGTCACGCACGGCTCGCACACTTCGCATTGCAGACGCGACCAACCCTGAAGCATCGGCCGGATTGCTGACCAGCGAGCCACACGGATAAGCGTAGTGCGACAACGCATATATGTTGCCACTGCCGCGATCATCCCAGCGCAGCATGGTCACTAGATTCCATTGAGCTGCCGCCAGCCCAAAGCTGGACCCATCCTCCCCTTCCAAGCTACACATCGCCACGGTCGCCAGCTCGGCCAGCTCCGCCGCCAGCTGCGGGACCGTATAGATGTCGAGGCAGGGCCCGTACTGGGGCAATGCAACTGGGAGAGCGTCGGGATTGGCACACTCGTCCACGAACACGCTGATGTTCTCCACCGTGACCGGCGGACCCTCCGGATCGTCCGGATTCACGACTTTGAAGCCCTCATCTCCCTGGGACGGGAAGTCGACCAGATCACCACCCAGGGCGACCACGCCACCTTCGTCGGCGCTGATAATCCCCTGGCTGCAAGTGATCCCGTCACACGAAGGCAGCGCTCCCTCGGCCACCGAACCCGCGGTGATCAACACGTCACCCTCGAACAGCTCGACCGGTTCGCCATAGAATCCCGGCGCGAGATCGTCGAACTCGTCATCCAACGGCTGGAACGGATCGATCTCCTCGAGGCGCGGCCCGTTGTTCTCCTCGTCCGCGAACCCGCGGCCGTACGCCCGCACCGCGTTCAAACCGACATTGGAACCCAGTTCCCAATATTCCAACTCGGCCATTCCGTCAGATCCCGTGGGGACCGGGACCTGACTGATCTCGCCGTATCCCAGCACAACGTCGAACCAGACCACCGCTCCTTCCACGCCTTCTCCCATGAGGTTCTTTACGTACACCGCCGGCGGCAACGGGACATTGCTGCCAACTTCGGCTGCCTGCCCGTCACGTCCCGGCACGACCTCGATCGTGGCGGGGTACGCCAAGCGGAACTTGCTGAAGAACCCCGTGGGCGCCGCCGGTCCGTGGTGCATCACGACCGGCCGGCTCGCCATCAGCGGGCTCGGTAGCAGTCGCTCGAATCCATCGCTCAGAGTTCTCCAGCCGGCCTTGGCGAGGCGCACCAGACCGGTTGACCCATCGTTGAGCGCACCGTTCGCCGGGGGATTGGGGCCCGAGCCGCACTCGTAGTACGCGTGCGGCAATGCGTAGACCTTGCCGGTCACCTCTTCGTCCCACCGGTGCATCGTATACAGATCCGGCAGAGGATCCACCTCGTATTCGGCACTGCACATGGCAACGATGGCTGGAGCCGGTAGCGGCCGCGCCGGATTCGGGTCCAGCCTCGGCTCGGCCGTCACCTTCAGGCAGTTGCCGCCCTGCGGCAAGTCTATGGGAAGCCGCTGGTAACCATCCGGAGTATCCTCGTCCAGGCACACATCAACCGTCACCGTGATCTGGTCCACCGTGCCACCACCAGCCACTGGGAACCCGCCGTCCTGCGGCGGCACATAGACCTCGTCATCGGTGCCGGCCGTGACCGTTCCTCCCTCGGAAGCTGTAATCACGGCAGCGGCGCAATTGTCCGACGCGGGATCGCACAGCCAATCCGCTTCGATGCGAAACTTGATCGGTACAGTCCTACCGTCCTTGAGCGCGAACACTTCACCCGTTTTGGCGTTCTTCATCTCCTTGGCCGTCACGGGATTCACGTCCACGAATCCCAGCTGTAGTTCGCCGGTCGACGTCGGTGCACGAACAAAGATGCGGTAGTACCGCGCCGTGTTGAGATCGTACAGATCGGTGTGCCACTCAACTTTGTAGAGTTCTTCGTCCGGGTACACCTCGACCTGGCCAGGTGCAAAGGCGAACTCGGCGACGAATACATCGTTGCCGTCCTCACTGACGCACGGCGTGTCCATCTCCGGCACTGGCGCATCGGGTGGCATCGGAACCGGAATCTCCAGAGTCAGCTCGCAGATTTTGACGACGGGTTGCACGAAAGCGTTGAACCCGTAGCGATCGAAGTTCTCGTGCTGACCAGGATTGGGGGCAATCGGAGGTAGTATGAAGAAGCCGGGATTGCCGCCGCTGGTTCCGTCGGCCCTGACATCCGCCGACTCATCAACAGGCACCGTCGTGGGTAACTCGTGGTCCTGACACCCGACCAGGAGCGCTCCGGCCAACGCAACTGAAGCCGTGGCAGCGATGAGTAGCGGACTAAAACGTCGACGCGGCGTGTTAGCCATGATAGTGCCCCCGCAATCAGGATTTAGCTCGAAGAAACGATCGGCAGCCGAAGCGGCAGAGACACAACGCCGCCGGACACGATTTCCATACTCCCCACCGTCGTGACCGCGCGACCGACCCTGCAGCTACGATTTCAACCGGTGAGACCAGGTTCGTAGCAAGATCGGTGCGAGCCGGCCGTCATCCGGCCGCGACTTTGGCGCACTCGCCATGAAGGGAGTCAATGGCCCCTCGACAGCCGCCTTATGGAGAAGATTCGATTGACGAAGGCTAGAAGGGGTGCTCGCTCCAGGCTGTCCGACGAAAGGTTCACACTTTCGATTAAGAAAACGTGAATCCAGAGTGATAGGACGAGTGCAACATGTAGGGGGAATGCAACTGCAAACATGCAGCGGGTGCACCGCTACCGACGCGATCTCATTTCGGATGTCTGTTGTCTATTCCGTTACGCGGAACTAGCGCTCGAGCTCGGCGAAGCGCGGGTGGTGCTGCAGGTCCTCCCACCACCAGAACAGCTCTTCATCCTCACCACCCCCGTGGTCTTCCGCGGGATTGGCGGCGAAGTAGAGCTTCATCAGGTCGATCGCCTCGTCGTCGTCGCCCAGCAGCACGCGCATGTAGGCCTCGATGTACAACAAGCTGCGAGTCGGATCGATTTCCGGATCGGCGCGCGCGGCCAGCAGCACGCTCCTGGCGCTGTCCGCCAGACCGGCTCGAGCCAACACTCCCCCAACCGTTACCTGCGCATACCGTCGCGCGTATTCCCTGCGCGGCTCCGAAGCCAGCCGCTCCACCTCTGCTACCAACTGCCACGCTCTGTCTACGTCGGGCTCCAGCAGCTCGGTGGTCATTAGCCAGATCTGGCATTGAGCGAAGAAAGCACTGTCTGGAAACCGCCTCTCACCCTCATCGCACCAGTCTCGGGCTTGGGCGAACTCCTTGAGACCGTACGCGCTGCGGAACAGCCCGACGAGAATCTGTTCGACGTTCTCGAGGTACGCGTCCTCCTCGTAGCCTCGTCGAGCCTCGAGCATCGCCGACATCTCTTCGCCCGCCCACAGATAGAGATCGCTCAGCGTTACGTGCGCGCTAGCCAGAGACGGATCAGCTTGAGTGGCCCGTTCCAGATCACTGCGCGCGGCCGCAAATATCCTGTCGGCCTCCGATCGGTCCGCCGGCTGGTGGCGCAGCCAATAGCGGAGCCGTGCAGCACCCCTCGCCTCCAGTGCTCTCGCCTCACCGGGATCCTCCGCCAGGGCACGATCGGCATGCTGAATGGCCACATCGACCCACCGCCGCGCTTCCGGTTCGTTCTCGACGACGCGCACGAGCTGCTGCGCTATCTGGGCACGCAGCACGATTGGCTCGAGCCAATCCCGATCCACCGCCTCGGCCGTCTCCAGAATCGAATCGGCCTGCGACAGGCCTGCGATGGAGCCCCCGACGTCACCGTCGCGGAACAGAGCACTGCTGCGTTTGCGTTCTCTCTCCGCTTGTTGGACCAGCGACCACGCCTCTACACTGGACGTGGCGTCACGCCGCTCACGGGTCCGGATCTCTTCACCCAGTCGGGGCCGCAGGAACCGCGACACGTGGTTCAAGACCGAGTCACGAGCCGTGAGCAGCTGGTTCTCGTCGACCTCGAGCGAGCTGCGATCGATGTCCGCCCCACTGTTGCCGTCGACCAACCGTACCGTTACACGCAACCTGGCTCCACGTCGATCAACACTGCCCGCAATCACGTTGCCGGCGTTGAGGATCCGGGCAACGCTGTCCACATCCAGCTCGCTCGCTCTGTACGGCTCGACACCGTTGCGCGATATCACGTTGAGCGCGCGTACAGAAGCGAGTTGCTCGATCAGGCCTTCCGTAAGACCGTCTGCCAGGTATCCGAGTTCTCCATCCGGGGTGAAATCCTCGAAGTAGAGCACGGCAACCGTGCTGAGATCCAACCCACCTACCACCGGCTGCTCACCGCGAGGCCACAATAGGAAAGCCGCGAGGCCGACACCGATCACCCCCACCGCCGATGCCGCCACCGTCACGCGGCGGCGCTTCTTCTGCGCCTGCGCCTGCATCTGCATCGTCATCGCCCGGGTGGTGCGCCGCGGCGTGTAGGTCCCGCTGTCGAGCGACACCAGAGCCTCGGAGAAATCTCCTGCTGTGCGGAACCGGTCGGCCGGCGACTTCTCCAGCGAGCGCAGCAACACGTTCTCCAGCTCCTCCGGCACGCTCTGCCGCATGATGCTGGGCGGTGTGACCATGTCCATGGTGTGCCGCGCCATGATGGCCTGAGCGTTGGGCCCGGTGAACGGCACCTGGCCCACCAGCATCTCGTACAACACACACCCCAAGGCGTACACGTCGGTGCGGCCATCGAGATTGGCGTCGCCCGCCGCCTGCTCCGGGCTCATATACGCCGGAGTGCCCACCGCCATCCCGGTCTGAGTGAGGCTGTCACCACCGGCCGCGCTGAACGCCCGCGCGATGCCGAAGTCGGCCACGACGGCGTGACCGCCGGTCAGCATTATGTTCTCGGGTTTGATGTCGCGGTGGATGATGCCGTAGCTGTGCGCCTGACCCAGCGCATCGGCGACTTCACGCGTGATGCGAACGGCATCCTCCAGCGGCAGCTGCTGCTCTCGGTCGAGCAGATCCCTGAGCGACTCGCCCTCGACGAACGGCATGACGTAGTACAGCAGGCCGTCCGCATCGCCGGAATCATACAGCGGCAGGATGTGGGGATGGCTGAGCTTGGCCGCGATGGAGATCTCTCGCAGGAACCGCTCGCCACCGAGCGAGGCGGCAAGCTCGGGACGCATGACCTTGAGCGCCACGGACCGATCGTGCTTGAGATCGCGCGCCAGATACACGATGGCCATGCCACCGCTACCCAACTCACGCTCGACTTCGTAACGATCGCCCAGCGAGGCCTGGAGCTTGTCCAGTAGATCCGTCACTTAATGCAGGCTCCGGTAGCCACAAATCTAAGGTACGTACGGCCGGGAACTGAGGCTAGGTGCGAGGGATGCAGGGAGTGTGCCCGGGGAAGCCGGTGGGCAGAGCGGTCGGGGAGCTGGGAGCGGGGAACGCGGAGCGGGGAGCGGAACCAGATGTCCACGAACCCCAGATCCGAATGCGGTTGCACAACTCTCGGGGTCTGAGTATGCACCGTTGGGCTCCGCTCTCTGCTCCCGCACTTTGCACTCCGCATTCCGCTCCCAGCTCCCCCCTTACGGCACCGGCGCCTGCTTGAAATCCCCCGCCATCACGATCGAGATCTTGTCGGGATCGATGTGACGCCGCATGGCTTCCATTATCCGCTGGGGCGTGAGTGCCGCGATCTGGGCCTCGAACTGCTTGTCCCACTCCATGGTGCGGCCGAAATACAGGTGCTGCGACAGCGTGCCGGCGAGGGGGACGTCGTTCGAGCGACCCACGGTCTGCGACTGCAACCAGCCCGCAATCGCGGCATCGACCTCTTCCGCCGTGAACCCACTCTCCAAAACCTTGTCGATCTCTTCGCGGAACGCCGCCTCCAGACGCTCGGCGTTCTCGGGCGCGTAGATGGCGTAGGCGGTGAGGGAACCGTTGCCGTCCACGGGGTGCGCCGAAAACATCGAACCGACGCCGTAGCTGAGCCCCTCCTCCTGCCTGATGCGCACCGCCAGCCGCGAATTGAGGAATCCGCCGCCCAGCATGTAGTTGCCCATCACCAGAGCGGGGTAGTCAGCATGGTCTTCGCCGATGGGAATATTGATTCCGGCCAGGAACATCGCATTGGCTTTGTCCGGCGTCTCGATCACTATCTCGTCGGCCTCTATGTCGCGGTACACCGTCGGGATCCGCGCGGTGGACGAAGCGACACGCCAGCCACCGAATATCTCCTCGACTATAGGCGCGATCTCAGCAGGATCGAAATCGCCCACGATCGCCATGTGACCGCGGTCGGCGCCGTAGAAGTCCGCGTAGAACTGTCTCACCTGGTCGATGGTGACCGCGTCGATCTCCTCGATCTGCTCCTCGAACGTGGGCGTGTATCTGGGATGGCCCTTGGGCCATGGATCCATGTGGCGCGAGAAGGCGATCGACGCCAGGGCCTGAGGCTCCGACAGGTTGGATTCTATGAAGGCCAACTGCTGTTCCTTCAGCTGCCGGAATTCGGACTCGTCGAAGGCCGGCTCGTGTAGTATCTCGCCGACCAATCGCAGCACCGCGGGGAGATTCTCGCGTGTCGTCTGAATCGAACCGCTGGTGGAACTGACACCACCCCCGACAAACACCTGGGCCCCCAGCCGGTCGATCTCGTCATTCACTTCCTGGCGGCTGCGCTGGGTGGTACCGCGCATCATCATGTCGCCTGTCAGGCTGCCTACAGACTGGAGTCCCATCAACGACTCCTCTGTGCCAAACAGAATCCTGAACGTGGCGACTACGTTGTCGCCCCGCGTGTCCTTGGGCAGCAGCGCCAGCTTGAACCCGCTGGCAAACTCGCGCCGATCGGTGCGTGATTCGACGTTGTCAGGCGACGGATCGAACACCTCTCCGGCAGACACCACCTCATCACCCGTGTAGTCGGCCACCAGTTCCGCCACAACCGGCGCATCCGGCACCTCGGCGCGGTCCGGCTGGTCGGTGGGAATGAAGAATCCAACCGTACGGTTCGACGGCTTGATGTATGAGGCGGCGGCGAGATTGACCTCCTCGGTCGTGAGATCGCGCAAGCGGTCGCGATGAATGAAGAACAGCCGCCAGTCACCCATTGCAGCCCATTCGCTGAGCTGCAGCGCGATTCCTTGCGACGAGTTGAACGCGAGCTCGATGTCCCTCAAGTACGACGTGCGGGCCCGCTCAACCTCCTCTTCAGTGATCGGACGTTCAATGACCTCGTCCAAGGTCTGCCGCATGATAGCCCAAGCTTCGTCGAGCGAGTCCTCTTCCCGCACCTGCGCAAACAGCAGCAATGGACCGGCCTCCTTCAACTGAAACGCGAAGGCGCCGACGCTGGCCGCTTTGCCGGGCTCCACCAGAGCCTTGTACAGCCGGCCCGACGGTGCGTCGCCCAACGCATGGGCCAGCACGTCCACGGCAGCGAAGTGATCATGCGAGCCGGGAGGTATGTGGTATGTCGCCATGACGATCTGCTCGTCGCCCACACGCCTCAGTGTCACCGACCGTTCGCCGTCCTGGGTCGGTTCACGCGTGTAGGTGGCATAGATGAGGTTGGCTCCCGTGCGGTCGGGCCGCGGGATCGCCCCGAACTTCTCGACTATCAGGTCGAGTGTCTGCTGCTCGTCGAACTTACCCGCGACCACCAGCATCGCGTTATCGGGCTGGTAGTACTTGCGGTAGAACGCCTGCAATCGCTCGATGGGAACATCCTCGACATCGGAACGCGCACCGATGGTCGAATTGCCGTAGTTGTGCCACAAGTACATGGTCGACATGGTCCGTTCCATCAGGACCCCGAACGGGCTGTTCTCCCCCGCCTCCATCTCGTTGCGGACCACGGTCATCTCGGACTCGAGATCCTCGCCGGAAATGTAGCTGTTCACCATCCGGTCGGCCTCGAGATCCAACGCCCAGTCCAAGTTCTCATCGGTCGCGGCGAAAGTCTCGAAGTAGTTGGTGCGGTCGAACCAAGTCGTGCCGTTGGGTGACGCACCGTGCTCGGTGAGTTCCTGCGGAATGTCGGGATGGTCGGGAGTGCCCTTGAACACGAGGTGCTCCAACAGATGCGCCATCCCCGTCTCACCATAGGCTTCGTGCCGTGAACCCACGAAGTAGGTGATGTTGACAGTGATCGTCGGTTTGCTGGCATCGGGAAACAACAGCAGGCGCAGACCGTTGTCGAGCACGTACTCGGTGATCCCCTCCACCGACGCGACCTGGGTGATCCCCTGAGCCATCGCGCGCTGCGCGCCGGCCACGGAGACCAACGCGACCAGCACGATCCACAGTTGCAGACTCAGACGGGATGCTCGGATTGCAGCCTTTGATCTCGGGACGACAGACATGATCCTGCTCCTTCGAAGGCGTACTGTAAGTGCGATGCTACGCATTACGGACGGCGAGAAGGATAGGATTCTATGATAGTGACGAGTGATTGCAAGGGGGAATGTCGTCCCGTTGTCCCGGTAGCCCGGCGGCCGCGCTTACCCCACGGCCACGAAATCCCGGCGGGCCCGTCGGTCAGTCTCCACTCCCCACTCCCTGCTCCCCGGTCCGTTCACTCTGCACTCTGCACTCTGCACCCTGCACTCCGCTCCCCGCTCCCCGCTCCCTGCTCAGTTCACTCTTCAGTCTGGACCCTGACTCCCGCGAATCACCGCCAGCGCCCGTTCCAGCAACTCGTCCCTGCCCTCCCGGATTCCCTGGATCGTTCGCTCGGTCGGAATCGTCGGTTGAATGCCAACGAGGTGGTGCTGGCTGCCGTCGTGCTTGGTCACCTTCATGCCGGTCCACGTGACTCTGAAGCCGCCGGGCAGCCCGAACGGATTGACGTTGCCGTTGGCACCAGCGGTGGGTTGTCCCACTATATCGGCGAGCCGGTAGTGCTCGATAAAACCCATGAACGACTCGGCGTAGCTGATCGCGCGACCGTCCGTAATGAAAACCACCGTCCCCTCGATGTGCGGCTCGAGTACCGGCAAATTCCAACCCATCGAGCGCCAGCCCACGATGTTCTCCTGGTCCGGATAGATCATCTGGGCAACGTGCATCCAACTTCCCGAAGTGTCGGGCTGCTCCAACAGATGACTGATCACCGCGTGGTTGCCGTTGGGGTAGCCTCTGAGATCGAACACAACACCTTTCGCCCGGGCAATCTCTTCCATGTGTTCGGTAATCTCCGTCATCTCGGCGTTGTCGAGGTTGACATAGTAGATGCCCTCCTCGATCTCCGCGACATTTGGTCGCGTGAACTCGGTTAGCTGGACGTTGCGGCTGCGCGCGACCGCTACTTCTCGGGACGTACCGTCCCGCTCGATGACCAGTGTGGCCGGAGCGCTGTCGAGTGTCGCGCCGAGTTCCATCAGCGAGCGGTAGCGGCGCCATTGAGGTGATCCCGATATGTAGTGCTCACGTTCGAGCAGCGCCTGCTCCGCCGTCACGCCGTCGACCGACACGATCACGTCGCCGCGGTTCAGCACACTCCTGTCCGAGCTGGCCGTGACGATGACCTGGCCCTCGACCCACTCGAGTCGGGCGGGGATCCGGTTCACCGCAATGAGGTCGGGGCGAATTACGCGACCGTGACCGTCATGCAGCGTGGCCACGAGCCGGTTCATCGTGTAGTAGAAGTCGGCGGCGCTCTCGTTTTCCAGGGCTTCGCCCAAAGCGGTAGTGAGTTCCCCTTCCCAATCGGTGTCGATCACTTCGAAGTAGGGGTAGAAGTGCTGGAACACGTTCCACGCGATTATCACTCCCGCCAAGCGCACCGACACCTCGTCGGCCGTCGCTCTTGCCATAGCCACAGCCGCGAGCTCGCTGCGCAGCTCGCGCCGCCTAGCGTCGTCGGACGGCACGACCATCCCGGAGCTGTCACTCAACAGCGCCAGCGGGACCCGAGCCATGAGTCCCGCCCCGATCTCGCGCTCGACCGTCTCACCGAGCGCCGGCCGACCCTCGAAAATCTGGCCGGTGAACCACTCAACTTTGTCTCTGATGATCAGTGACTGCGAGCCGGTGTGGGCGTTTTCCGTTTCCAACACGAAATCGTATCCTCCGCTCATGGCCGACCACCCCGCGGGGCCACCACCTTCCGCGGCCTGCTCGAAGCCGGGATTCGCGATCTCGACCGGCTCCCATGCGCCGCCCTCGTCGCGCACTGCGATCTGGAAGTCGTCGACCCAAGTCGTCCCCGTACCCAGCATGAAGCAACCGAACACGACGCGCGTGGCGTCGTCTGCCACCTCACCCACGATCTCGTACTGCTGCCACTCGGCTGCGGTGATGGGACGATCGCTCATGTTGTCGAAGAAGCCGCGCTGCTGATTGGGGCGGTCGATCCGCAACCACAGCTGTGCTTGGTTCCCTCCCCCGCTCACCTGCGTTCTGACAAATGCGCTGAGCCCGATCTGCTTGCCGCGATGCCGTGTCGCATCGACCGCCTGAGTGAGGATGCCGGGCGCCATCGATCCGGCGGACATGCGGTTTCTGCGGTTGAGCCGGATGCTGCTGTAGGCAGTGCTTTGCGTCCCTACACCGAGCCCCTGGTGTTGCCAGGCAACCAACATCAGGCCGGCGGTATCGGCCGGTAGGTCGATCGGGGGCGGCGGCGTTTCGCCCACCGCGTATAGCTGCACGGTCGGCGCCAGCGGCAGGAACAGATCTTCGAGCACGGCCCTCAGTGCATCACTACTGGATGCGCCCATAACCCGATCCGCACCGTAAACGGCGAACGCATCCCAGTCGGTCTCGAACGCCGCGTCACTGGGATGGAAGTACTTGACATAACCGTACAGCTTGGCGAAGGCGCGCAGGTTCTCGATGGTCCCGGCGTCCTGACACGAGGTAGCTCGTGGAGTCGCGAGTGATGTAACGACCGCTGCGGTGAGGGCCAGAGCATACAGGCGGGAGTCGAACATAGCGGTTCCTTCGTTTTATCGGAGCGAGAGGAAGTCAGAGCAATCTAATGCGGGGCGAACAGAGTACAGAGTGCAGGGTACAGGATGGCAAAGTGCAGAGTGCAGATTACGGGGAGCAGGGAGCGGGGAGCAGGAACGACTGGTTGCGTATTTAGGACGCCGTGGCCGAACACGGCCTTCAGGCCGGGACTGCGACGGAATAGGTTTGAGACGGCCGCTACCGCCGGAAAGCGGCGACCGCCGGATCAGAACCCCCAGTTCGTCGAGAACATCACACTGCGGTACTTGTAGTCGCCCACGTCTGAGCCGAACACGCTCAATCCCGTGGTCGAGTAGCCGCCGGACAGCTCGAACTCCCTGCCCGGTAGCACGCGGAAGCCGATGGCAATGCGGGCTCGTCCCGCTCCCGAGACGTCACCGCCCTTCCCTACCTGCTGCAGCCCCGGGGCCAGCTCTATGGTGGGGTACCAGCGACCGAACGCTCGTTGCCACCGGACGTTGATCTCGCCCAGCACGTAGAGATCGGGATCGAAGTATCCGTCGTTCAGGTTCTTGTCAAAGCCGAACGATCTGAACGACACTCCGGCGGTGAACTGCCGTGACAGACGCTTCGATACGCTTGCGTATCCGGCCCAGCGGTCGTTCGGCTCCGAGCCTGCGAATCGCGCATACGATCCGCTAACGTCCACTCGCCAACCGCCGGTGGGGGTCGCCCGCAGATCCAGGCTCACCATGTCGAGCACGACTCCGTTCTGCACCAACAGCGCCGAGGCGTCCAGCGGCTCGTGCATGTAGCTCAGCGTTCCGACCAGCTGGTGGCGCGACGGGCTGGTGAACTTGGCGCTCACGCGCGCCTCACTGCCGGCGTCGGCCACGTCGCTGCCGCTCAAGCCCAACCCCAGCATCAACGACCAGCCCGGCTCGATCTGAGCCAGTCCTTCCAGTTGCGCCCCGTAGGCCCTCTGGTCCAAGTCGCTCAGCCCGGAGACACCGAGCCCGCGCATGTAGGCCGATACGCCCAGCTCGAATCGTCTGACCGGACGCCACGCACCGCGCGCCGTGAAACTCGTGATACGGTTGCCGTCGGAGTCGTTCTCGTACACGATCGAGGCGCCGGTTCGCGGCGCGACCGCAGCACGCAACCACTGCATCTCCGCTTGCACCTCACGATTGGCCGGGGCCAACCGTTCGGCGTGTTGCAGCACCTCGAAGGCAGCGGCATCTCTTCCTTGCCAGCGGAGGTTGGATGCCAGTCCCACCAGCCCCTCCACGTTGTTGCCGTCCGCCGCCAC
>Ga0209536_100006972_pt1 | contig 17186 bp, 12 predicted proteins | sample DeeMarSeWOR28_12_FD_187461 | JGI IMG/M metagenome (GOLD analysis project Ga0209536, IMG submission 187461) | Marine sediment microbial communities from White Oak River estuary, North Carolina - WOR-2-8_12 (SPAdes) (version 2) | ecosystem: Environmental > Aquatic > Marine > Intertidal zone >... | reverse complement strand
CGCGGCCTTCCTGGCTGATGCTCCTGCCTTTCTCGATCTCATGCGGGGGACCGACACCTACCCTGCACCGATCCTCGCCAAAGGCCGAACCCTCTTTCTGGAGCGGCTGAACGAGGCGGTCCCGTACTACGAAGAGAGGCTGAGGGCGAAGAGGGATGCCACACCAATTTCGTTTGACCCACCTCTGGAGCCCGTGGCGGAACTCTACGTGGCCTGCGGGAGCACGCCGCCGGCGGCATTGACAGCGATCATGGAATTCACCGAACACTTCAACAGCGAAGCCCGTGCCCTCGCGGCGGCCCGGAAGAAGTTGAGCATTCTCGCAGGACTCACCTCTTCCCGGACACCGTGGACATCGGATTCTCTCTACGTTGACCTGCTGGCGGACGCCTCGGCTGCGCGCAGCATGCTTCCAGAGAGCCAGATCGACCGGTACGGAAGATACGCCGCCTTTCCCTGCGCCCTGAGCCTGAAGGCGGACCTCGCATTCGCGGCGGGCGAGGCCTCGGCGTACCAGTCCCTGTATCAGACCTCGCGCACATTTCTCAGCAATCTGAACGCCGGATCGTGGATGACGGCTGAGACCATACTGAGAGATCTTCACACCGGCCGACAGTTTGTCGCCTATCCTTCGGTCAATGCCCAGAAGAACGCCCTGGTGCGCCAGTTCGAGGATGGTATAAACAACAGGGTTCTTGCGCAGTCACGTGCCCGGGTGGACGAGTTCGTGAGGCGCCACACATCCACCACCGACAACATCTCTGTCCTCTACTCGGACCCGGTCTTCACGCCCGTCTACGAGCTGACGTTCAGCGCGGGGGGGGAGAAGGAACTCACGGCAAGAAAGAAACGTGTCCAGGACTACCTCGATCAGGCGAAACATGTCCGCTTCCCTGAGAGCGCGATCAAGGGGATTTATGACGACTTCACACGAAACGTCAATGATCGGGGGGTGGAGAAGGCTCGGGCGATCGTCGAGCACGGCAAGTACTATCGAGGGGAGGATAAGCAGGTGAAATCTATCGTCGATGAGTGCGACGTCACCGTGCCAAAATGGATCGTGCGCCCGAAGGAATACCGAAGGGTGTTCGCCTTGCCGGTCACCAGCAACCGCCAGGGATCGAACGAGTATATGTTTCGCATTTTGCTCCAGATCCCCTCGAGCGCCCAGTTTCCTGTTTTTGACGTCAACGTCAAGCTCCCCGCAGATGTAGCACGACGGGCGAACCGCGAACAGTGGTACGAGTCGATCACCATCAATGACGTCCCGATCAAGAACGAGGGGCGCTTCCGGATCACGGCGCCGTCAGCCGAGAACGACTATGAATCCCTCATTACACCCGTGCAAATGGACAAGGGCGGAAAGAACATTCTCGAGGTGCGGTTCAGACAACCGGGGTTCAGAGTCTTTGAAGTCAGCGCGATGGCCCAGGTGCCCATCATCCGGAAGAACTGATCGCCGACATCGAGGACGACCATTCCGCTCAGCATAAGAGGAAATCGAGGCTATGGAAAACGTTGACCAGTCACCCAGACCCATCCGCGCCGCAGGATCGAAAAGGCGCCGGTTTCGCGTCAACATCTTCGTCATTCTTGGCATCCTGGCCCTCGTGGCAGCCGCGCTCGTTGTCTGGTTCCTCGTCCGGCCTGACCTCTCGGGCAGGATTGTGATTCCCTACATTGCGCATCAGAAGCCGGCTGTTGATCCCCATCTCCCGAGCTCCAATGCGCTTTCGGACAAGCTCGACGAGGTTCAATTCGACGGGCTGTTCAACCTGTCAGCAAATCCGAGCGGCGTCGTCTATGAAGACGGCCTGGGTGAACTCATCGGCATGGACGAAGAGAATGTCGTGACGGTTCGTCTGAAGATGGAGAAGCGCTGGCACGACAGCTACACGGTCACCGTGGACGACGATGAGGTCACGGTGGGCAGAGGACCCGACCATACGTTCCTTGCGCGGGATCTCGCCTTCACCCTCCGCCGCATCCAGGCGCTGGGCAGTCTCTCCCCCGACTATATTCTCGTGTCACAGGCAATTGACCCGCTTGCTTTCGAGGGGCCGGACGAGGAGAACCTGATCAGGTTTCAGTTCCGCGGAGACAGGGTCTGGACGGAAGCGGATATCAAGGAGATCCTCTCGTTTAAGATCCTCCCCGACAACTCTCCCATGAACGCACTCACGTACACCATCGGAACCGCCGCATACCTCACACTCCCGCCGGTCGAGGGCATTGCGCACTACCACAGCACACCTGACGGCGGCGCATCCATCGCCCGTATCGTCCTGGCGCCATTCATCGACAACAGCACCTATACGACAGAACTCCGGAACTCCTCGATCAACGTCCTCCTGGAAACCCCCTACGGGAGCCTCTCTCCAATCCTGGAAGACGAAGAGCAGTACTTCACCAAGTCCAATATCAGCACGACGTTCTTCGGTGTCTTCTTCAACACGCAGCGGCTCTCCCGTGAGCAGCGGGTGGAACTGAGGAGACTCCTCGATAGCAGGGTGATCACGGAGCGGTTCTTCAAGGTGAACACCCCCCAGCAGCGCCATATCGTCGACTACAAGGGTAATCGCGATAACTACCTCGACTACGTGAACAAGAGCGTTTTCCCCTCGACGTCGTACTTCGTCGAGGAAGAGGTCGTCGAACCCCTCCGCGATGCAACCCGGCCGGATCTGTCGGTCCTTCCCGACACCGTCCGCATCAGAGCGAGCGTCAACCATGGCTTCCGGGAGGAAATCACAGACCTTCTGGCCATCCTCAATGACCCTGCCGTCACCCAGAATCGGATCCAGGCGCTGGCCGTCCAGAACGATCAGATCGTCGCAGGAACCTATGACGCGGTCCTCGTCCCGATCACGGGGTACAGGAGCAATTTCCTGTTTGACCTCTACGACATCTTCCTCCGCGAGCCGAATCTGGATACGTACAAAATCAACCTCGTTGTCGGCACCAACGCCGATGGAGAGCCTCAGATTCATCCCAGCTCGTTCCAGGCGAACCGGAATTTCTTCCGTCTGGACGCACACGACGGTTCCCTTGAGGGGGAGGACATCGATCTGTTCCTTGAGTACCTCTACGGGTTTATGTCAACCCGGCAGGTTGGTGACCGGCAGGAATACGCACGACGGATAGATCAGAAGGAGCATGAAATAGCACTGGGGGCATGGCTCTTCTCCCTCCCCTCGCTTGCCTATTTCAGTACTCAGTTTGACAGTACAAGTATCGATCTCTACGGCGTTGCATCGCAGCTCTCAACCATCGAGAAGTGGCGCGAGAATCCTGAGCACTAGCACCCGACGCCTGACGAACAGAGAACCGCCGAGCACGCGGTGGTGCCGGGTCCCCCGGAGATCCCCGGACCGTTGTTCCGTTCCCTCCGGCCCACCGACCCCGTGCCTGGGTTCGCAGGCGGGAAGGGCGCTCCTCCGTGCGCTCGTCCTGAGCACCATTCTCCTGCCTCCGCCTCAGTCAACGGGGCAACCCGCCCCTGACCGGGCCGATGTGCTTCTCATTGAGAACACATCTCATCTCCGTGTCCTCGACCGTTATCAGCGCAGCGTTCCCTCACCGGAGGGGGTCGGGATCATCCCGTACGCCCCGATAGTGATGCGCAACGACCGGGATCTCTTGAGCGACGGCTTCACCCCCTGCGCCCGCGTCGAGGTCAACGGAAAGGTCTTCTTTCTCATCAGGAGCTCCGACTCCCGGCTGGTCGGCCAAGACTCCTTCGGATATCAGGCACTCCACCGCCGGGCCTCTCTCCTTGGGGATACGGTTGAGATTCTCCGTGGAAACCGTCTCCTCATCCAGTCCGTCCGTCGAACCGCACGCCACTACCTCGCGACTGGCGTGCGCCTGGAACGCCTCTTTGTTCATGAAGGACTCACATACGTCCGCCAACTGACCGGCGGGCAGAAGGGCTTCGGGTGGGTGACGCTGACCCAGAGTGAGAGAGGCAGCATCTGGCGGGTGATCACCACTGCGGCCCCCCCTCCACACCTGCAGACGACAGAGGTGATCTCCCGCGTCGAGACCGTCGTCCGGGAGGCCAACGGTGTTCTGGCAGGGCTTTTCTCGTTCCTGAATCAGCAGACAGGAGAGAACAAACCTGCGCCCCGCTGGGAGGTCTCACAGGATGGCGACACCATCATCTGTACGCTGCGTTCGGAGATGACCCCCACGTCCTTCCAGGAGAGCACCGCCCAGCTGGCCAGATCTCTTGAAACGGTTGTCCTGGCGACCCGCCGCCGAGTCATTGCACAGCCCGGGAGGATAGAGCTGCGATGAAGGAACGCTGGCTCCGAGATCATCTCCTGAGCATCTTCCTCGTGGTGAGCGTCTTCATAGTCCTTGCGGGCCTGACAGAAGGACCCCGGGACGATGCGGCAGTTGCCCGCGAGCAAACCGTCCGGCCCTATCTGGAACTTGACTTCCTCGACCTGGGGAACCCCCTTCACAGGGCACTGTTCAAGGAGAGCCTGGCCCTCTACTACCCGCGTGAGCCAGGCCGTGCCGACTCCATACTCCGGGCAATCGATGCTCACCATCAGGAGCAGTTCACGACAGAAGCCCTGAAAGCCGGTGCGCAGCAGCGGGGCTTCACCGTCGCGAAACTCAAGCGGCTCGCGCCGATGTATCTCCAGTTTGCCCTGGTCTATGCCATCGTCCTCGCCCTGATCACCTACGGCGCTCAGACGCTGGGCACCTACAGATTTGTCCGGACCAAGCAGCGTCGTCTCCCCCCCTTTGCGGAATTTCTCCGTCGTCTGGGCGGCCTGGGGAGGGAGCGGGGCTGGAGGAACGGACCGAGAGGCCTGGTGGAGAGCCTGTCACCGCTCATCCAATCGCTTGCGAAGGTGGTCGCCTATGCCGTCCTCTTCGCACCGGCCTACGTGGTCGCATACTCGCTCAAGACCCGTTTCGAGACCGAAGGGTACCTCTTCATGGTCACTCTGGCGGTGGTGTCCAACGGTTTGCTGGTGACCTACGCAAACAAGTTCTACACGTTTCTCGTCCACGAAGACCGCAGGGGGTACGTCGAGACGGCCCGGGTGAAGAACCTCCACGCCTCCTACGCGTGGAACACTCCGGAGGGGATCACGCCACGCTCGATTCTCATGCCCCGAAAGCGCTTCCCGGGGCACCTGCTCGATCATATCACCATGAATGCCCAGTTCCAGTACATCCTCACGGTGAAGGAGCAGGCCACCTTTCTGATCACCGGTCTCGTGATCATCGAAATGGCCCTTAACATTCAGGGGCACTTCTGCTACGAGCTGATGCAGAACATACTCTACCGGGACTACGAGGTCGTGCTGGCAATCATCGTCGCGCTCTTTGTTTTGGTCAAGGCAACGGATATCGCGGTCGATGCGTTCTTCCGTCACGAATCTCTCCGGCTGGGAAGTCGGATGGGAGGCGCATGAGAACGGTCGGTGTTGCCGGTAGAGTTCCCGTCGCGTCCGCTCCCGGACGGGAGGACATCCGCTGGTTCCTCCTCTGGGTCGGTGGCATGGCCCTCCTCTGGCTCTGGGATCTCCTGTTCCTCAACCGCCCCGCCTTCCTGCAGATACAGGAAGCGTTCTGGAACACGCTCCTGGGAGCGGCCCTCGTTGTGGTCTTCACGCTCCTCCTTGGCTGGTCTTCGGCTCTGGGTCTCTACTTCCTCGAGAGCCGGCAACAGAGGCTCCCGTATCTCTCGCTGACGTTTCTGTTGAATCTCATCCGCTCCGTTCCGCAGATGGTGGGCATCCTCGCCGGATATGTTGTCCTGACACTGCTTATCGAACGGGAGATAATTCTCAGCAGCGGGCTGCACATCCTCTGGATGGCTTTCGTCATCAGCCTCTTCACCTTTCTCGAACTGAGCGACGTCATCCGTGAGAGAATCGATTTCTACAGGAAGTCGGACTTTTTTGACGCCATGCTCTGCTGCGGCATCCGGGAGGGCCGGATCATCAACGTGGATATACTGTGGAAGAACGGCCTGTCGCACATCCTGCACAAACTCATCGCCACCTTCGGCATGGCGATTTTTCTCCAGTGCAGCATTGATTTCATCATCTCCGTCGGTCTCTCTACCGACGTGAGCCTTGCCAACTTTCCCCGGACGCTCGGATCACTCCTTGCGAGCCTGGACAGCAAACAGGATATTCTCGCCATCAGTACCCTTTTCAGCGATGTCACCTACGTCGGGCGACTGCTCACGACGCACCTCCAGGGGGTGAGCGTGGCGTTCACGATCGTCTATACGCTGGTCTGCGTCTACAAGATCACCAACGGGCTGGTGAAGCGCTACGGCCTCTGAGGAATGACAGCGTACACCTTCGACATACTCATCGCACGAGGTCGCCGCATTCTCGTCGACATGGAAGGCTTTCGTCTTCCGCGCAACCACATCACCTTTCTCCTGGGGGAATCCGGTATCGGCAAGTCCCTCACGGGCAAGGCCCTGTACGGACTGCTGGACCCCGAGCAGTTGAACGTGGTGATCAATGGCAAGCAGTACCGGTCGTACCGTCGTGACGAGCTGACACGTCGCTTTCAGCGCGATGGGTTCTTTGTGTTCCAGGAACCCTCGACACACCTGAACCCTCTGATGACACTTGAAGAACAGATCCTCGAGGGAAGCCTGGCGCGCGCGGCGAGGCCAGAGACGATTCTCCGCGAATTGTGGAAAGACAGCACGGCAGGGGAGCTCATCGAGCTCCTCGGTGTCTACCCGAAGCCGCATCGTCCCAGCGGCGGAGAGAAGCAGCGGATACTCTGCGCCATGGCATTCATGAAGATGGAGATGGCGGCCGCCGAGGACGGCGCCGACCCTCTCTTCGTCTTTGATGAACCCACCGGGAGCCTGGACAACCGGTACCGGGACATCGTTCTCGAGATGCTCTTCACCCGATTCCGACGGCGGCCCTCCACCGTCCTTCTGATCACGCACGACTACTCGATGATATCGTTCGTGAACCGGAACTTCCCGGATCTCGCCCCTCGGATCGATTTCCAGGAGCTCTCCCTCGGACCCGACGGCCTGCATCTCAAGGAGTTCCGCCCCGAAACCTACAGCACGTGGCTCTCACAGCAGAGACCGCATCGGAAGGAACAGGGGAGCCCCGGTGCGGGTCCGCCGCTGCTCCGGGTAGAGAGCGGCATGGAGGTGTTCGGCCGGGCGCTCCGTTTTTCCAGAGAACCGGCGGGCAGGGGAGAGGAAGTTCCGCTGATTCTCCATCGTGCCAGCCTGGCCTACCTCAAGGCACCCAGCGGGACGGGAAAAACGACCATGGTGAAGGTGCTCATGGGGCTCCTCCGGGGGAGGAACCTCTCCGCCAGGATAGGCACCATGGAGCTCGATGAGGGGACACCCAGGCATTTCTGGCGCAAGCATATCTGGGGGAGGAAGATGACGATGGTGTTCCAGCACGCCGACGAAGCGCTGAATCTCCGGGCAAAGGTCCGGGATGTCTTCTCGGGTCTGCCGCTACGAGGCCGGATCTCCAGAACCGCCATCGAGGAAGAGGTGCGAGCCTTCTTCGGGAGTGGCGCGGGCAGCGCGTTCTTCGACAGGACTGTGGGTACGCTGAGCGGGGGTCAGAAACAACGGCTCAATCTTCTCCGGTCGCTCCTCCTTGGCGCGGACCTGATTATTCTGGACGAGCCGCTCAACGGCCTGGACTTCGCAAGCATGCAGAGGGTGCTGAAGCTGCTGCAGGAGAGAATGGAGGAAGGGAAAGCCCTCTTGATCATCTCGCACAACGAGGAGATCTTTGACGCGCTGATTGCGCCCGAGAACGTCTACTATCTCTCCGCCGGCCTCCTCAGTTCCAGGTCGCGCTCGTAGGCAAAGAGAGCGGGAGCTCCTCCCGTATGCCAGAAGAGGACCGTCTCATCCCGGGAGAAGGCACCCTGATGGATCATGGCAAGGAGTGCGCCCATCGCACGGCCGGTGTAGACAGGATCCAGGAGTAACCCCTCGCGCCAGGCCACGACCTTGATGGCTTGCCGCTCCAGGTCTCCGACAACGCCATAGCCACCGCCGAGGTATCGGTAATCGACCTGAAAATCGGCGGGGGAAAAGCGATGTGCGAGCCCCGTCCGGCTGGCGGTTTCGTTGCTTAATTCCATCAACTCCTCTTCGAACGGTCGGGGCCCCCGCTCTCCCTTGTCAATGCTGATGCCCAGCAGACGCCCCCCGAAGCCGGCCAGTCTTGCCCCGACCACGAGCCCTGCCTGTGTCCCCCCGGAACTTGAGGCAAACACGACGTGATCAACCACCCTGTCCGATTCCTGAAGCTGCTCCACCAGCTCGATCATGGCCAGCACATATCCCACCGCCCCGACGGCATTCGACCCCCCGTAGGGGATCATGTAGGGTCGCTTGCCTTCTTCGGCGAGGGACAGTACGATCTCCCGCATCCGCCCGACGCGGGCTTCCATCGGTGCCCAGTGCACCCGGGCTCCCATGAGGTGGTCCAGAAGCAGGTTGCCGTTCAGACGATCGGGCTCCTCGCCTCCGAGGACAAGCTCGCATTCCAGGCCCACCCTGGCAGCCGCCGCGACAGTCTGGCGGCAGTGATTCGACTGTGCCGCCCCCGCCGTGACGATCGTCGTGGCACCCTTCGCCAGGGCGTCACCCATGAGAAACTCCAGCTTGCGTGTCTTGTTTCCACCGAACGCGAGTCCGGTCTGATCGTCCCTCTTGACCAGGAGCCGTGGCCCCCCGAGTGCGGCCGAAAGCAATTTCATTTCCTCCACAGGGGTGGGGAGGTGCGCCAGGGGGCATCGCTCGAGACTATCGATGGTGTGTGACGTGGACGGCGTCATGGAGAGTGCCTGAGCCTCGGGAGGAAAGGATGGCTATCGCGTATTGAACTTCGACTTGAGATCCTCAATGGTATAGGATCGTTCTTCCTTCTTCTGTTTGAGGGGTTTCTTCTTCGGCTTCTTCGGCCTCGGGTTCAGCCCTTTCATCGTCAGACTGATGCGCTTGAGAGATTCATTGATCTCCAGGATCCGCACCTTCACAACCTGCCCCACCCTGACGACGGCTTTCGGATCTGCGACGTACCGATCAGCGAGCTGAGAAACATGCACCAGCCCATCGTGGTGGACACCGATGTCCACGAACGCCCCGAAATTCGTCACGTTCGTGATGACTCCCTCCAGGTCCATCCCGGCCGCGAGATCCTTGATCTCCTTCACTCCCTCCTTGAACGTTGCGTACTTGAACTCCTTCCGGGGATCCCGACCCGGCCGCTGCAATTCGTGAACGATGTCCCGGAGTGTAGGCTCTCCGACCTCGCCGGTGACGTACGGTTGCAGATCGAGCCCCTTGAGAAGTCCCGGACGTTTCCCGATGTCCCTGATGTCGATACCGGCATCACTCAGGATCCTGCGTGCAATCTCATAGCTCTCAGGATGAACCGCGGTATTGTCGAGCGGATTGTCGCCATCGCGAATGCGGAGAAAGCCTGCTGCCTGTTCAAACGTCTTGGGGCTCATCTGTGGCACGTCACGCAATTGGTCACGGTTGGTGAACGGTCCGTTCTTGTCCCGGTGTGCCACAATGGAGGCGGCAATCGCTCCGTTGAACCCGGCGACATACCGGAGCAGCTGGCCTGTTGCGGTGTTGAGATTTACCCCCACGTAGTTGACGCAACTCTGCACCGTCTCCCCGAGCCTCCTGCGCAGCAGTTTCTGATCGACATCGTGCTGATACTGTCCGACTCCGATCGACTTCGGCTCGATCTTGACGAGTTCCGCAAGGGGATCCTGCAAGCGCCTTCCGATGCTGATGGCTGCCCGCACAGTCCCCTCAAGGCCGGGAAACTCTTCTTTTGCAGCCTTGCCCGCAGAGTAGACAGCGGCACCCGACTTGTTCACAAGGACCTTGACCGGCTTCATCTCCATTCCCGTCACGACTTCACCGACGAACTCCTCGGTCTCACGGCTGGCTGTTCCGTTGCCGATCGCGACCAGCTCGATGCAATGCTTCTCCAGGAGATCCTTCAGGACGGCCGAGGCACCTTCCCGCTTCTCCTGTGCGCCGTGCGGGTAGATCGTGGTCTGTTCGATGAGCTGCCCCGCGCTGTCGAGAACAACCAGTTTGCAGCCGCTGCGAAAACCGGGGTCAATTCCGATGGTGGGTTTCATGCCGGCCGGAGGAGCGAGCAGGACATCGCGCAGATTTGCCTCAAACGTCCTGATCGACTCTCTGTCGGCCAGCTCTTTCTTGGCAGCTCGAATCTCGTTGGTGAGCGGGTCCTTCATCAGACGATGGTAGGCGTCCCTGAGCATGGTCCGGTAGAACTCCCGGACAGCCTCGGCGCCGCTGAAGATCTCGTTGGACTCCAGGTGGCTGAGAATGAGCTCTTCGTTCACGGCAACGGAGACCTGGAGCACCCCCGACCGCTCCCCCCGGCGAAGTGCGAGCACGTTGTGCGGCTGAATCCCCTTGACAGGGGCTCTGTAGTCGCGATACATCTCAAACTTCGTCGACTCCGGAGGGAACTTCTCGCGGATGGTCGATACAAACACCCCCTCATTCAGAATGTGGTCCCGCAGGAACGCCCGGTGTTCGGCCTTCTGCGCTACCTCCTCTGCAAGTATGTGGGCTGCGCCCGAGAGAGCATCCTGTGCAGTCGCCACCCCCTTCTCCTCGGATAGGTATTTTCCCGCTTCTCCCGCCAGATCAGCCTCCGTCACATCAGGGGAGTTCAGCGATCTGATAAGGTCAGCCAGCCCTCCCAGTCCCTTCTCTTTCGCTACCGTGGCACGTGTCCGCTTCTTTGGCTTAAACGGAAGGTAGAGGTCCTCCAGCTCGTGTCTCGTGAGGCACGCGTCGATGACAGCTTTGAGCTCCCCGGTGAGCTTCCCCTGGCCGTCAATCGTCCGAACCACGGTTACCTTCCGCTGCTGGAGATCTTTCAGTTCCCTGTAACGATCGAAGAGCGCCCGCAGCTGGGTCTCGGTCATCTCGCCGGTCCGCTCTTTCCGGTACCGCGCAATGAAGGGGATGGTTCCTCCCTCCTCCTGGAGCTGCAATGCGTTTCCGACCTGCGCCGCTTCGAGCGACAATTCCCCTGCCAGCATATGCACAAGATCCGTCATACGTCGCATCCCTTCGGGTCCGGTTACAGCAGGTTGCTTGCAAGCTCCGCGAGCGCGGAGCGTTCCCCCTTCTCCAGGTTGATGTGAGCGTACATCTCCTGTCCCTGCATCTTCTCTATGAGGAAACTGAGACCGTTTGAGTGAATATCCAGGTACGGATGGTCAATCTGGTGGATATCTCCGGTGAAGACAATCTTCGTCCCTTCGCCTGCCCTGGTGATTATCGTCTTCACCTCATGCGGTGTGAGATTTTGCGCCTCGTCCACAATGAAGAATATCCTGACAAGACTCCTTCCCCGGATGTAGGTCAGAGGTTCAATGACCAGCTTCTCCTCTTCGAGGTACTTGCTGATCCGGTTGAACTTCGCATCGGTTTCCATGAATTGATTCTGGATCACGCCGAGGTTGTCATAGAGAGGCTTCATGTACGGATCCAGCTTCGAATGGATATCGCCGGGAAGATACCCGATGTCCCTGTTGCTCAGCGGGATAATGGGGCGGGCGACAAGGATCTGCCTGTACCGCTTGCGCGTCTCCAGCGCTCCGGCAAGCGCCAGGAGGGTCTTCCCGGTCCCCGCCTTTCCGGAGATGCTCACGAGTCGAATCGCATCATCCGCCAGGGCATTGAGCGCAAACGTCTGCTCGGCATTGCGCGGCATGATACCGTAGGCCGGCACTTTCTCGACCCTCTGGAAACAGCGTGACAGGGGACTGTATCGTGCAAGCACAGAGTGCTTGCCGTTGCGCAGAACCAGGTACTCGTTCGAGAGCGCATCGATCCGGTCGGAAAATGCATCCTTGCTGACCGCGAACGGCCTCTCATAGAGCCGCCCGATCAACTCGTCAGGGATCCCGTCTTCCGTCCGGTGCCCCCTGTAGAGCGCGGCAATGTCCTTGACGTGGTCCGTCTTGTAGTCCTGCGCAAGGAGGCCTATGGCCTTTGCCTTCATGCGAAGATTGACGTCCTTCGTCACGAGGATAACCTGCCTCGACGGCTTCTCCTTTGAGATATGGTGTGCGATATTCAGGATATGATGATCAGGCTTGTTGTTCGTGAAATTCAGTCTCAGCTCGGGGTGGAACTCCCGTTCCAGCTTGACCATCACCCTGCCATGCTGCGAACCGATGGAAACCCCGCCGTCGAAGAGCTTGTCACCGCTCAGGGTATCGAGGCTCCGGAGAAATTCCCGGGCGTGGAAATTCAGGACCTGGTTCCCTTTCTTGAACTGGTCCAGCTCTTCCAGGACGGTCACCGGGATGACAATATCATGTTCCTCGAACTGACGGAGACAGGAGCTGTCGTGGAGGACAACGTTCGTATCGAGGACGAAGAGCTTCTTCTTTCTTGGGTCGGTTCGCTTCTTCATGGGTTTCTGGAATCTTCGCCCGGTCCTGAGCGCCGGCGGATACTCCTCCGTGGAGGTGGACTGGACACGTCAGAGGTGTCCCCTTGAGGGATCAGCGGTCCGTCGGGGGTTTCCACCCGTCCCGCTTCCATTGAATGATCTCTACTTCGACATCGCCCAGAAGGACCTTGACCGCACCCTTGATCGGGACGGCCGCAGAATCGTCGCTGAACCAGCCCGTGAAGGCACCAGTCATCCCGTAGACACCGACCACGCTGGTGGCACCCTGGACCTCCACGACGCGCACGGGATCATCCAGCGCTTCAATGCTCTCGGTGGTCTTGTGCCCATCAAAGTAGAAATCGGTGGCTCCCAGTTTTCCGTAGAGAACGGTCGGCACACTGACCGGAATGTTTGTGTGTATGCGCGCGCGAGGGAAGAACGCGATGGAAATGCCGTCCACGAAGTTCGTGTCGGCGAGCATCACCGTATCAATCGTTCCCCGCTCCTGTGGGGGCGAGTCCAGAGCCGTTTGATAGATTTCCTTGACCTGCAGCTGGCGCTCCGGCAGATGGTACGCGTAGTCCAGGCCCCACCATGCATTCTCTCTCAACTCGACCGATCGAGAGCCGCGCGAGAAGAAGGAGGAGTCCATCCAGGAGTAGTGTACGGAATGGAGGTCGACAAACGGAAGGTCATCGTAGGAGTCAATCCGGGCCACGGCGGAATAGTCGCCACTGGTCCGGAGACGGACAGTCCCGATCTTGAAAAACGTCCAGCTTACCTCGTAGACGAGCTCTTCTCCGTCCAGGATAATGGCTGAGCTTGGGAGGGGACCCTGTATCTGTTCTGTGGTGGCAGCCGACGGAAGGAGCCGGCCACCCACCACCGCTGACGTCAGGAAGAGCAGGGTCGCGAGTCGCGGCAGATTCATTCTGTATCAAAATAACGCGTTTCCCCAAGATACCGCGCCTCTGGCATACAATCAAGGGGTTCCTCGCGTGGACCGGGAAATCTCCCAAACCGGAGCAATAGGGAGGGGGCAAAGGCGGGGGGAGGAGAAGTAAAGAGTGATCGGCAACGACGCCGCTCAGTTAACCTGCCTGGAGGACGGGCCTGAGAACCGGTGCATGACGTCATCCCGAAACGTGCGGCTCATGATCAGCTCCGTTCCGTCCTTCAGGACAACTGTGCAGGAGCCGTACCGGTGTGGCACGAGCTCCTTGATCCCGTCGAGGTTCACGATCGCTGACCTGTGAATGCGGACAAATGTATCGGGGGGAAGCCGCTTAAGCATCCCGCTGATCTTCTCCCGGAGGAGGTACTTGGACCCCTGGGCGTGAATGCGTACGTATCCGCCTTGGGCCTCGATCCAGCTGATGTCGTCCATGCGCAGGAGGATCACGCGGCCGCGAGTCTTCACCAGAACACGGCCGGGACGCTCTTCAGGTGGATCCTCGCCCCTCACCACAGCTCTCCCCTGCGCTCCCTCCCGCCTCAGCTGTGCCTCCACCTTGGCCCACTGCAGCGCGTCCCGGAGCCTTTCCTCACGGACAGGTTTGACCAGGAAATCCATTGCGTGAATCCGGAAGGCGATTATCGCACGACTCTCGTCCGACCCCAGCGCGATGACCACTGGTCGGTGGAGAGGCCCGGAAGCGGAAAAGTCCGGAACCAGCCTCTGGCTTATCGAGTCAACGTCGAGGAGGACAACGTCCGGCCGGAAGTCCTCGAGGATGCGTGCCGTCCGTGTCGTGTAGGGACATTCCCCGACGAGCTCCAGCTCCGGGTCATCGAGGAGTACACCCCGGAGGGCACTCCGGTCGGAGCGGAGCTCACCGTCAACAAGGACCACACGGTAGCGCGGACGCGCCTGCATCATGGCTGTTACTCCGGGCTCAGGTCAAGAGGGGCGCACCTCTCCATACGAAGAGAGGGAGAAAAAGTTCACCCTCGAAGCATCCCTTGGGTCTCAGCGACATGCGGAGACGCTACCGCCTGGCCACCTGGGACGAGGAGGTCTCGCCGGGGCGGAACGCGAATGTTCCTTCCTCGACGTAGGCATTGTAGAACCAGGCACAACGATTTCTAACCTCAGGGCTGTCGTCGAAGAGCGCGGCCCGCTTGACGGCATAGACCCCCTTCGACGTGCCGATTCTGCAGAGCGCGAGAGCCGCCACTATCCGGGACGATTCACGATCACTCCCACGCAGGATGGCCATCAGAGGTACCACCGCCTTCTCACACTTGAACTCACCCAGGAGATATGCAGCGCTTTCGCGCAGCCCGTCATTATCAGACTGGACCCCAATGAGCAGGTTCGGAATGGCCTTGCACTTCCGGGCTTGGATCTCGTCATCTCCCGGATCCGAACTCTGTGCCGGGGCGACCAGGGCGATTGCCAGCGCAACCACCAGAAAGAGCTTTCCGCTGCAACTCATCACTCCCTCCTTTCCACTGACCTCTTCGTTCGTGACACCTGCCGGAGTCTCTACCCCCATCTGCTCCTACCCTCTAGTACGGGCTTCCCCCGGTGCGGGTTCAAGAAATGTCACGAACCTCGACATTTCCGACACAAAGTGCTTCGCGCAGCGGATGCGCTCCCCTTCGGTTGAGCGAAAAGGTTGATCGATACGTCGCAGCGTAGTAGGTGTAAAGCGTTGAGGAGAAACAGATCTGTTTTGAGGGGATGACCGTCTCACCCCCACGAGGACCAGCCCTGAATATCGAGATTGGTGAACCCCAGTTCCCGTGCCCAGCGAACCGCTTCTTCGTATTCCTCCCCTGTTATCCGTCGCGCTATCAGGGGGTAGTCGAATGCCTTGTACATCGGCCGGTACTGTGACATGATGTTGAGATAGGTGTCTTTCGGCAGGTTGCGGGCAATCCACTCCAGGACCCTCCTGGTCCCTCCGACGTTGTTCGGCATGACAAGGTGCCGGATCATGAGTCCTCTGTAGACCACTCCATCCCCCGCCGGCTTCGCAACCCCGACCTGGTCGTGCATCTCGAGAAGAGCTTCTTTGGTCACCTCGGGATATGTCTCCGCCCCCGATGAAAAGCGGTCGGCCATGGCTCCCTCGGCGTACTTGAAATCCGGTAGGTAGATATCCACAACGCCGTCCAGCAGCTCCAGAACCTCCAGACGCTCCCACCCACAGGTGTTGTACACGAGAGGCAACCGGAGTCCACGATCTGCCGCCCTGTCCAGGGCAAGAACGATATGTGCGGAGTAGTGCGTCGGTGTGACAACGTTGATGTTGTGACACCCGACCTCCTGGAGCCGCATCATCATGGTCGCCAAGTCATCAACGCTTCGCTCCTCGCCCACGCCCCCCTGGCTAATCTCCCAGTTAATGCAAAAGACGCACCGGAGCCCGCAGTGTGTGAGGAAGACGGTCCCCGACCCTCCCCGCGAAACGAGGGGTCGTTCCTCCCCGAAGTGTGGATGGTGCGAGGCGACCACCAGTTGAGACGTGGCCTGGCAGAATCCCGCTTCTCCCCGGAGGCGGCGTGCGCCGCACTGCCTCGGACACAAGCGACACTCTTCCATCATCTGCCAGAGAGCCTCGCCGCGTCTCCTCAAGATGCCGCTCCTGTGGAGAGTCAGGTACGACGGGGCGCCCTCCGGTGCGTCACCCCCGGGAGGACCGGTTCGACGGCCGGTGCACCCGATGTTCGAAGAGAACACAAGGGTGCCGAGACCAGCGCACGCGGAGGTGAGGCAGCGTTGCAGAAACTCTCTCCGCGAACCTCCTTCCATCACGCACCTCCCCTCTCGTTGGGGATCTACTCATCCCTTCATGACCGCAAGCGGAACCATTTTCGCGACCTTGCAGGCAATGCCTGCACCATGCACCACATCCACAACACGGCTGACGTCTTTGTAGGCGTCCGGCTTTTCCTCCGTGAGGCCACTCCGGCTCTCCCCCCTGACGAGAATCCCCTTTGCCTGCATCTCCCTGAGGAGCTCGTCTGCACTGGTCTCCCTCTTCGCCCGGGTCCGACTCATTGCCCTGCCCGCACCGTGACAGGAGGAACCGAAGGTCTCCTCCATCGCCTGCTCCGTTCCCACGAGGATGTACGAGGATGTTCCCATGCTGCCCGGTATGAGGACCGGCTGGCCGACCCCCCTCAGCTCCCCGGGCAGGGCGGGATGACCCTTGGGAAATGCACGCGTCGCCCCTTTCCTGTGAACGAGAACCATCTTCCTGTTCCCGTTCACGATGTGCTCCTCATGCTTTGCGATGTTGTGGCACACATCGTACACGATCCGCACATCTTCGGTTCCCATGATCCTCCGGAACGCCTCCCGGACCCAGTGCGTCATCATCTGGCGGTTCGCAAAGGCAAAGTTCGCTGCAGCCGCCATCGCCTTCAGGTACTGCTCTCCCTCCCTGGACCGAATCGGGACACAGGCAAGCTGCCGGTCCAGGACCGATATCCCGTACTGTCGCATCCCGGCGTGCATGATATCCAGATAGTCGGTACACACCTGGTGGCCCAGACCGCGGGATCCGCTATGGAGGAGAACGACGATCTGCTCCTGGTGAACTCCGAACTCGTGGGCGACGTTCGCGTCGTAGATCTCAGACACCTTCTGGATCTCCAGGAAATGATTCCCCGATCCGAGTGTCCCCAGCTGACGATACCCCCTCTCCTTCGCCCGGTGGCTCGGTCGGGGACTGCTGGTGCTGGGCGTGGCGTTGGGTTGGCTGGCGG
>Ga0209536_100006971_pt1 | contig 17186 bp, 12 predicted proteins | sample DeeMarSeWOR28_12_FD_187461 | JGI IMG/M metagenome (GOLD analysis project Ga0209536, IMG submission 187461) | Marine sediment microbial communities from White Oak River estuary, North Carolina - WOR-2-8_12 (SPAdes) (version 2) | ecosystem: Environmental > Aquatic > Marine > Intertidal zone >... | reverse complement strand
CCATCCGGCTCTCGCCGCACTGGTACAACACCTCGGAGGAGATCGCGCGGGTCCTCGAGATCCTGACGGATTCCTGAGCCGGCTGCGGTGGCGCAGCGGGCCGTCAGCGCCCGGCCACCGCCAGGATCGCGTCGTGCTTCTTGCCCCGACGAAGCCAGAGGTACCTGCCTTCCAGGAGGTCCTCCGTGCCCGCCGTCGCCTCCTCGCCGAGCGGCCGGCCGTTCAGCGAGATCCCACGCTGCGCGATGAGACGTCGCGCCTCGCCCTTGGACTTGCAGAGCCCGGCCAGCGTCACGAGCTCGACGGCCGACTTGGGCGTCGTCAGGTCGATCGCGGTGCAGGGAAGCTCGGCGGCGAGCAACGGCCAGGTTCCGGGCCCTGCCGCGCGGGGATCGATCTCGCCGAAGAGGATCCGGGAAGCGCTCACCACGCGGTCGGCATGCTCTGTCCCGTGGACCCGCTCGGTCATCTCCCGGGCGAGGGCCTGATGCGGAATGCGCGCGCCGGGAGCCGCCTCCTGCTGCGCGAGCAACTCGGCGATCTCCTCCCCGGACCGGAGCGAGAAGACGCGCAGGTGGGACGGCACGTCTGCATCGTCGGCGTTGATCCAGAACTGGTAGAACCGGTACGGGGAGGTGAGATCGGGATCGAGCCAGACGTTGCCCCCCTCCGATTTTCCGAACTTGGCTCCCGAGGGGTTGGTGAGCAGCGGTGCGCAGAGCCCGTGCACCTCGACGGCCTCGACGCGGCGGACCAGCTCCCGGCCCGCCGTGATGTTGCCCCACTGATCCGACCCGCCGAGCTGCAGCTCGCAGCGGTGCGAGCGATAGAGCTGCAGGAAGTCGTACGCCTGCAGCAGCATGTAGCTGAACTCCGTGTAGGAGATACCGTCCTCCAGGCGGCTCTTCACGGATTCCTTCTGCAGCATGTAGGACAGCGTGAAGTGCTTGCCGACGTCGCGGAGGAAGGACACGAGTGCCAGCGAGGAGAGCCAGTCGGCGTTGTTGACGACCTCCGCGGCGTGGGCGCCGGGGGTGAAGTCGAGGAACCGGGCGAACTGCTGCGTCTGCCGGTGGACGTTCTCCTCGAGGACGGCGGCGTCGAGGAGCGGGCGCTCGGTACGCCTGCCGCTGGGATCGCCGATCATTCCCGTGCCGCCTCCCACCACGACCAGGGGCTTGCCGCCGGCGCGCTGCAGGTGCGTGAGCAGCATGACGGGCACGAGGTTGCCCAGCTGCAGGCTCGCTGCGGTGGGATCGAAGCCGACGTAGCCGGTGATCGAGCCCCGCCCGAGGCGCTCGTCGAGCCCGGGCGTCCGATCCTCGATCAGGCCCCGCCACGTCAACTCCGCGAGGAAGTTCTTCATGCCGCGAAGGTTACGTGGCCTCTTGGGCGCTGGCAAGCGAACCGCGGCGGCACTACGTTTCCATGCTGACCATGACATCCGACGACGAAGTCCCCGGCGACCAGGGTCCGCTGTTCAGGCGGCCCGGACGGAGAGCGGCCCCGTCTTCCCACGCAGGCGGGAGCAGGACCGCCGAGCTCGGCGCCGCGTCGCGGCACGTCCTGGAGCGAGCGAGGCACCTCTGGCGCTCGCGCTGGTTCCGGATCGGCCTCGGCTGGCTCGCCGTGGTCGGTGCGCTCGGACTGGGTTTGGTCTACGGGTCGTGGACGCGTGCCTGCGCGGGCGGGGCCTGCCCGTCGATCGCCACCCTCGACTCCTATCGGCCGGACCAGGCGCTCAAGATCTACGCGGCCGACGGACGGGTCCTGCAGGAGATCGGCGTCGAGCACCGCACGGTGTTGAGCGCCGAGGAGATTTCCCCGGCGGTGCGGGCGGCGTTTCTGGCCGCCGAGGACAAGCGGTTCTACGATCACGGCGGGATCGATTTCCGCCGGATCTTCGGCGCGGTCCGCGCGAACCTGCTCGCCATGGGGTACGCGGAGGGTTTCTCGACGATCACCATGCAGCTCGCCCGCAACGTGTGGGACGAGAAGCTGCCGAGCACGAAATCGCCGCGCCGGAAGATCCGGGAGATGCGCGTCGCGCTGGAGCTCGAGAAGACCTACTCGAAGGACCGCATCCTCGAGCTGTACCTGAACCAGGTCTTTCTGGGCGGCAGCGCCTACGGGGTCGAGGCGGCCGCGCAGCGGTACTTCGGCAAGTCGGCGCGGGACGTGAATCCGGCCGAGGCCGCGCTGCTCGCCGGCATCCTGCCGGGACCCAATTCGTACGATCCGCGGCGGTACCCCGATCGCGCCGTGCGGCGCCGGAACACGGTGCTCACGCTGATGCGGGATCAGGGGTATCTCACGGCGCAGGATGCCGAACGGTGGAAGGCCTACCCACTGATCGTGAGTTCCCGGGAGGACTACGGCGACGTCGCACCGTACTTCGTGGAGTGGGTCCGCCAGCAGCTGTACAGCCGGTTCGGCAACTCGATCTACGAGCGAGGGTATCGCGTCTACACCACGCTCGACTTCGACATGCAGTTGGCGGCCGAACGGGCGGTGGAGCAGCAGCTCGAGCGGATCGAGGCCGCGGAGTTCGGCCTGTACCATCACCTCACGTACCAGCAGTACCTCGACAGCCTGCGCACGCCGGGCGAGAAGCACACGCTGACCCCCTATCTCCAGGGCGCGTTGATCGCGGTCGACGTCAACACGGGGTACGTGCGGGCGATGGTTGGTGGACGCGACTTCTCCGACTCCGAGTGGAACCGGGCCACGCAGGCGCAGCGGCAGGCGGGCTCGACGTTCAAGCCGTTCGTGTACTCCGCGGCGATCCGCGCGGGATTCCCCCCGAGCTACATGATCGAGGACGGGCCCGTCAGCCTGATGCAGAACGACACGATGCCGTGGGAGCCGCAGAACTTCGACGACCGGTTCTACGGGCCCATGACGATGCGGCGCGGGCTCGCGCTCTCGCGCAACCTCGTCGCGGTCAACCTCGGGCTCAAGATCGGCGTGCCCGCGGTGATCGGGGAGGCGGCCCGCTACGGGATCTCCACGCCCCTGCCGCCGTATCCCGCCGTGTTCATCGGCGCCGCGTCGGTGATCCCGCTGGAGATGGCGTCGGCCTACACGGCATTCGCCACGCTCGGCGTGCAGTCAGCGCCGATCGGCATCCTGCGTGTGGAGGACGATGCCGGGAACATCGTGTGGGAACCGCAGGTTCGCCGCACCCGGGTCATGGACGAGTCGCACGAGTGGCTGGTCACCAACATGCTGCAGGGCGTCGTGGACGCCGGGACGGCGACGTCGGCCGTGCGCGTGCGCGGCGCGTTCCGCTATCCTGCGGGAGGGAAGACCGGCACGACGAACGACGGAACGGACGTCTGGTTCATCGGGTTCACCCGCGACATCGTCGCGGCGGTCTGGATCGGGTTCGACCAGCCCACGAAGATCAAGGCCAACGCGCAGGGCGGCCTCCTGGCCGCCCCGGCCTGGGCCAACTTCATGAACGACGTCTACCTGCGGCGGCCGGCTCCCGACAACTGGGCCCGACCCGAGGGCCTCGTCCTGGCCAAGATCGACAACACCACCGGCTACCTGGCCACCGACTTCTGTCCCCGACAGTCGGTCTACTTCGAGTGGTTCATCCCCGGAACCGAGCCCACGGAATTCTGTCCCTACCACAACCCGCTCGGTCGCCTGCTCGGTCAAGTGCACCGCGCCCGCGGGGCGCTGGGGCACGACTTCTGACCGTTGCGCCGATGAGGACGCCACGCCATGCCGAGTTGCTCCGCCTCGCGCGCAGCGTCCGGATCCCGTGCCGGGACCGGTGGCCGCGGCTGCGGGGAGTGGCATGACGGCGGAAGGCACACCGACAGGGCCGCCGCACACGCTCTGGGGCGGCCGGTTTCACGACGGGCTCGCCGACGCGGCGGATCGGTTGAACCGGAGCCTCCCGGTGGACCAGCGGCTGTGGCCGCACGACGTGCGGGTCGCGCAGGCGTGGGTCTCGATGCTGGCGCAGGCCGGCGTCGTCGAGCCGGCCGAGGAGCGGTCGATCGTCGCCGGGCTGGGTCGCGTGGCCGAGCGTCTTGCGGCGGGCGCGGCCGTCGGCGCGCCGGACGAGGACGTGCACACGCTGGTCGAGCGAATGCTGTACGAGGAGGTGGGCGACGTCGCCGGGAAGCTCAACACCGGCCGTTCCCGGAACGACCAGGTGGCGACGGACCTTCGCCTGTGGTGTCTGGACGCCGTCGCGGACGTTGGCCGGGAGGTCGCGGCACTCGGCAGCGCCCTCGTCGACCAGGCGACGCGCGGGCTCGACATCCTCCTCCCTGGATACACTCACGGTCAGCGGGCCCAGCCGGTCCGGTGGGCGTACGTGCTCCTGGCCCACGCCTGGCCGCTCGTCCGCGACCGGAGCCGGCTGCGCGAGATCGCCGCACGCATGTCCGAACTGCCGCTGGGTGCCGGGGCGTTGGCCGGCTCGGGCGTACCGGTCGACCGGGAGTTCCTCCGGCAGGCTCTCGGCTTCCAGCGCGTTGCCGGCAACAGCCTCGACGTGACCGGTGACCGCGACTTCGTGGCGGACGTGCTGTACGCCCTCGCGATGATCGGCGTGCACCTGTCCCGGCTCTCCGGGGAGCTCGTCACCTACGCATCGAGCGAGTACGCGTTCGTTCGGCTCGCCGATGCGTACAGCACGGGCTCGAGCCTCCTCCCGCAAAAGCGAAACCCCGACGTCTTCGAGCTCGCCCGAGCCAAGAGCGCGCGGCTGATCGGCGGGATGACGGGCATGCTCACCCTGCTCCGGGGACTTCCGGCGGGGTACAGCAAGGACCTGCAGGAGGACAAGGCGCTGCTGTTCGACGCGGTCGACACGCTCCTCGCGACGCTGCCCGCCGTGCGCGGGGCCGTCGAGACCCTCGAGCCCCGGCCGGACCGCATGGCCGCCGCCCTCGATCGCAGCCTGCTCGCGACGGACGTCGCCGACGCCCTCGTCCGCGGCGGCCTCCCCTTCCGCGAGGCGCACGCGGTCGTGGGACGCCTCGTACGCCTTGGCGAGGAGCAGGGCGTCGACGTCACCGCGCTGCCGACCGAGGCGCTGGACGCGCTCCATCCCGAGCTGGCGAAGGTGCTGTCCGGCTTGGGCTCGTGGGAGGCCTCGGTGGAGCGGCGCAGCACCGCCGGGGCCTCCTCGCGCGAGGCCCTGGCCGCCCAGTTCGCCGAATTGAGTCGCTTGTTGGCCTAGCGGAGCCGGTGGCTCGATTCCGGCCGCGAGAAACGAGCAGGCGGAGCCGGATCGAAATCCTGCTCCGCCTGCCAACGGTGTGGCGTGTCGGCGCGGGCTTCTTGCGAGGTCCCGCTCGTCCCCTCAAACGATGTGTCTCACCGGGCGGCGAAACAGCCGGCACGCCGCAACTGCTGTATCGTTCAGTACGGCGCCAGGCCAACGGGGTTTCACCATCGGGATCCGGCGCCACACTCCTATAGACGCACGAGCGGGGGAAAACGTTACGTCCGCTCCCCGCCGGTCGGGGACCCGCCCGGCCTCCCGACGGCTCGTGCCCGGCCGCCACTGCGGTCGCGGCGAGGGTAACACATACCATTGCAATGCGTTACACGTCAGAGTACTATTATTGGACATCCCACCTCCCCGCCTGTCCCCCGTTGGGGCGTGGCGGGGTTGTTGTAGAGGGATTGGAGCCACGGTGCGCTGCCTGACGCTGAACGCCTCGTTCGAGCCGATCACGATGGTTCCGGTCCGCCGCGCCCTTCGCCTCGTCATCGACGGCAAGGCGGAGATCGTGGAGGCGGACGCGGAGCGTGTCGTGCGCAGTGCGCAGTTGACGCTGCCGCAACCCGTGGTGATCCGGCTCATGAAGTTCATCCAGGTGCCGCACAAATTCCGCCGTCAGGTCACCAACACGTTCCTCTTTGCGCGGGACCGCTATACCTGCCAGTTCTGCGGGCGTTCCGAGCGCGACTTCGGATTCCGGGAGTGCCTGACGCGGGACCACGTGATCCCGCTCTCCCGGGGCGGCACCAACGACTGGACGAACGTGGTCACCGCCTGCTCCACCTGCAATACGCGGAAGGGGAACCGTCGGCCGGAGGAATGCGGATTCGCGCTGCGCACGCCCCCGGCGGAACCGCACTTCGTGTACCTCACCTGGGTGGTGCGCCGACTGACGCCGATCCAGGAGAAGTACATCCGGATGTTCTACGGGAGCGACACGCTCGTGGAGTTGAAGCGCCACTGAGTCGGCCTGCCTGGCGCCGCGCGGCCCATGCGGCCGGCGGGGCGCATTCCACCCTCCGAGACGATCGGCCTGACCCGCGGCGGCGGAGTGTCCCATGAAATCCCACACCGAGTATCTCTGGTTCACGACCGCGAAGCGCCAGGAGATCATCGACATCACCGAGCAGGTGGCCGCGCAGGTCGCGGTGAGCGGCATCCGGGAAGGACTCGTGCTGGTGTCGGCGATGCACATCACGGCCTCGGTGTTCGTGAACGATCACGAGTCGGGCCTGTGGCAGGATATCCTCGTGTGGCTCGAGGAATCCGTCGCTCCGTGGGACCCGGATCGCTACCGGCACAACGAGACGGGCGAGGACAACGCCGCGGCGCACCTGCGCAGCTTGACGGTCGGGCACGAGGTGATCGTGCCCGTCACGCGCGGGCAGCTCGACCTCGGGCCGTGGCAGCGGGTGTTCTACGGCGAGTGGGACGGACAGCGTCGCAAACGGTTGATCATCAAGGTGTTGGGGGAGTGAGCCGGTCGCCGGTCGGGGAGTGGCCCGCGCCCGGGCTTCCTTGTAGGTGCCTCCTGAGCCGGTTAGCTTGCAAGATTCCGGGTGTGTAGGAGCGGGGAGTGAGCACGACGCAGCTGGCGGCACTGTTCGACGAGCGAGTCCGCCGTCATCCAGATCACGAGTGCATCGTCTTCGGTCATCGCCGCCTCACCTACGGCCAGGTGGCCGCGGAGGCGGAGGCGCTGGCGACGGCGTGGCGTGGTCTGGGGATCGGGGCGGGGGATCGGCTCGCCGTCGACCTCCCGAACTGGCCGGAATGGGTCGTCGCGCTGCTGGCGACGGCACGGCTCGGCGCCGTCTTCGTGCCCCTGCATCCCTCGCTGAGTTACCACGAGCTGCGCTACCAGCTTCGCAACACCGAGGCGAGCCTGGCCCTGGCGGCGGAGTCGCTCGGGGACGTGGATTACCTCGAGGTGTTCGAGGACCTCATCAGGGAGTTGCCGGCCTTACAGTACCTGGTGACGGTCGGGCGGGAAGACTTCTGGTATGACGACCGGGTCTTCCAGTTCGGCGACCTGCTGACGCGCGGGCGGAGGGAGCGGTCTCCCGTGGCGGATCTCGATCCGTCGACGGCGCCGCTGGCCATCATCTACACATCCGGCACGATGGGCAAGCCGAAGGGCGCGGTGCTCACGCACCGCGGCCTCACCCACACGGCGGCCGCGGTGGCGGACGCGCTCGGACACGAGGTGCACGATCGCGTGCTCGCGTCCGTGCCGTTCTTCACGGTGTTCGGCATGCAGACCGTGATCGTGACGTTGCTCTCCGGCGGGACGCTCGTGCTGCAGGGCGCGTTCGAGCCGGGAGAGGCGCTGCGGCTGATCGAGGAAGAGCGCGTCACCGTCTTCCACGGCGTGCCCACCATGTTCCAGCTCCTCATGAGCGATCCGTCGTTCGGGAGCCGGGACGTTTCCACCGTGCGGACCGGCATCGTGGCCGGAAGCCCGGTATCCGTGGACCTGGTGCGACGGATCCGACGGTGGAACGACGTACAGATCGCCTACGGACTCACGGAGACGAGTCCGACGGTGTCCGTCACGCGCTTCGACGATCCTCCCGAGCGGCGTGAGACCACCGTGGGCCGGCCGATCGACGGGGTGGAGGTGCGGGTCGTCGACCTGACGAGCGGCACCCTGCACGGGGCCGAAGCCGTGGGCGAACTGGCCGTGCGCGGTCCCAACGTCATGGCGGGATATCACCGCATGCCGTCGGCGACCAAGCAGGCGCGGACCGCGGATGGATACCTGCTCACCGGAGATCTCGCCGTCGTGGACGCCGAGGGCTTCGTGAGCATCGTGGGCCGCCGCAAGGAGATGATCATCCGCGGCGGCTACAACGTCTTTCCGCGGGAACTGGAAGACGTCCTCCGGATGCATCCGGCGGTGGAGAACGCGTGCGTGGTCGGCATCCCCAACGAGGTGTTGGGCGAGATGATCTGCGCGTGCGTCATCCCCGTGGAGGGTGCCATCGTGACGGGGGACGAAATGAAGGACTACTGCCGCGAACATGTGGCCGACTACAAGGTCCCGGACTGCGTCCGCTTCTTCGACGCCTTCCCGCTCACCGGGAGCGGGAAGGTGAAGCGACAGGAGTTGGCGCAGGTCGTGGGGCTGGAGTTGAGTATTACGTGAAGGATTTCATACCCGGGCGACCGACGCGGATCGCCCTCCACGAGCCGCCGGCGCACGCGCCGAACGCGGCTCTCATGATCGATTTCGACAATGTCACCATGGGGATCCGCTCGGATCTCCAGAACCAGCTGCGGAAGCTCTTGAATTCGGAGATCATCAAGGGCAAGGTCGCGGTCCAGCGCGCGTATGCGGACTGGCGGCGCTACCCGCAGTACATCGTGCCGCTCTCCGAGGCGTCGATCGACCTGATCTTCGCCCCGGCGTTCGGCTCCAACAAGAAGAACGCGACCGATATCCGCCTCGCGATCGACGCGCTCGAGCTCGTGTTCACCCGGCCGGAGATCGGGACGTTCATCCTCCTCTCGGGCGACTCGGACTTCTCGAGTCTCGTCCTCAAGCTCAAGGAGTACGGCAAGTACATCATCGGCGTGGGCATCCGGGAATCGTCCAGCGATCTCCTGATCCAGAACTGCGACGAGTACTACAGCTACACCGAGGTGACCGGCCTCACCAAGGAGGGGGACCTCGAGGGCGCCCGTCGCAACCCGTGGGAGCTCGTGGTCGAGGCCGTCTCCCAGATGAAGCGGGAAGACGACGTCATGCGTTCCGACCGGCTCAAGCAGGTGATGCAGACGATCGACTCCAACTTCGACGAGAAGGACGCGGGGTTCAGCCGGTTCTCGAAGTTCGTGGTGGAGGCCGGTCGTCGTGGGCTGCTGTCGCTCGAGAAGATGGAGAACGGCCAGTACGCCATCGACGTCGGCGACGACGCGAACGTGCCCCCGGAGGAAGAGGCCGAGCTGCGCCGGGCTGCGCCCGCGCAAGAGGCGCCGAAGTCCCGGCGCCGGCGTCCCCGAAGGCGGGAGCCGGATTCGGAGCGCGGGCTGACGCTCGCGGCGGCGTTCGATCTGCTGCGGCGCACCCTCGCCGAATTCGAGGACTCCCGAGGTCCGGGGGCCGCCGCCGAAGACGTGTACGCGCGCATGATCGAAGCGCACGGCGATCCCGCCGAGCCGATGTTCGAGCGGCCGCGCTTCCAGCGCCTGCTGCGGCAGGCGCATGACGCCCAGGTCGTCGAGTTGGCGAAGGTCGACGACACGTACCGCCTGAAAGCGGGTGCGGAAGCGGCTCCGGTGGAGCCCCAGGAACCGGAATCGGCTCCGGCACGGCAGCCGACCGCCGGCCGCGAATCGCGTGCAAAGGGCGAAAGCGTGCCCGAGGCCGCCGTCGCCGACCATCCGGCCGAGCAGGGGGCGGGCGAGGCGCGCAAGCCCAGCCGCGGCCGGTCCCGCTCGCCGCGCAAGCGCGCGGCGCCGAAGGACGAGGAGCGGAGCGAGCAGCCCCGAACCCAGGAGCCCGCCCCGGTTCCGCCGCCGCCACGGGATGCGGAGCAGGCGGCGGACCAGCAGCACGCCGCCGCGCCGCAGGCCGATGCCGCAGCCCGCAAACGGAATCCTCGATTCCGTCGCGGCTCCCGCGGCGCTCCCACCGCACGCCCGGCAACGGGCGCGGCAGAGAAGGACACGCCTCGGAAGGAGGCCGCCCCGACCGAGTCCGCTCCGAGCTCGGCACCCAGTGCCAAGCCGGCCAAGTCGGCCGAGCCGGCCGCGGCAGGGGACTCCCAACCGTCTCGTACGGTCCGCACCCGGCGCGGCGGTCGTGGTCGCGGGAGAGGGGGAAAGGCGGAGGCGGCGACCGGGGAGAAGCCCGCGCCTCCGGCGCAGGCGGAATCCGAGCGGCCCCCTCGCGCGACGCCGCCGCCGGCGGAGTCCCGCGTGACGGACGCGCCACCGGTCACGGCGGCGCCACCGAACGCCCCGCAACAGGGGAGCCTGTTCGAGGGTGCGCCCTCGGAAGAGGGAAGCCTGTTCCGCCGGATGACCGCCGCGCTCCAGCGCGTGATGCGAGGTCCGGAATCGGAGGAGTGAGTCCGGTCACGTACTCGCCGCTCCCCGTGAGTTTCTACGCGCGCGACACCGCCGGTGTCGCGCGCGGTTTGTTGGGGTGCCTGTTGGAGAGTCGGGTGCAAGGGCGGCGGGTCGTCGGGCGCATCGTCGAGGTCGAGGCCTACGTCGGCGCCCACGATCCGGCCGACCACGGGTTCGGCGGCCGCCGCTCCCGACGCAACGACGCGCTGTTCGGGCCACCGGGGACGGCCTACGTCTTCCGGAGCTACGGGGTGCACTGGTGCCTCAACGCCGTGACGGAGCAGGAGGGGGTGCCGACGGCGGTCCTGCTGCGGGCGCTGGAGCCGGTGCGTGGACTCCGGACGATGTCCCGCCGGCGAGAAATCGACGATCCGCGCCTGCTGTGCAGCGGTCCGGGGCGTCTGTGCCAGGCGCTCGGGGTGACGGGCGATCAGAACGGGGCGCGCCTCGATCGCGGTGTGCTCCGCATCCTCCGGTCGAGCGACGCCACGGCGATCGCGACCGTCACCGGCCCACGCATCGGCATCTCCCGCGCGGCGGATTGGCCCCTCCGGTTTTCCGTGCGCGGATCGCCGTGGCTCTCGCGCCCCGCGTAGCAGCGCGCGGGTCCCGCAATGCGTGAGGCCCGCCGCCATCGCCGCGGGACCTACCGCGGGGTGCGCCCCGCGGCCGACTAGTCGAGTCGGCTCAGCAGCAGGGCGTTGAACAACAGCTTGAAGGTGCCGTGCGTCTGCGCGCGGTGCTGCGGCGGAAAGCCGAACAGCACGGCCTGGCCTTTCTCGACCGGCACCCGCACCACTGCGGCGCGCCCTGCGAGCCGTTCGGGGTGCAGGGCGTATCCGGATCGCAACGGCTGCGCGACGTACCGGCCGACGGTCTGCGCGGTGCCGGACACCTCGAACGCGGCGCTGCGCTCGAAGTACACGAAGGCCCGCTCGTCCATCCCGGACGTGAGCGGCGTTCCGGGCTCGAGCGAGATCTCGAACACCGATCCCGGAGCGTAGAACGTCTCCGGGTCGACCTCGCGCCCGGACGAGCGGACGCTGTTGTGGACGGGCAGTCCGAGCTGCGCGATGGCGAATTCGCTCGATGCGTCGATGGCCACGAGGGTGCCGCCGCCGCGAACGAACGCGGTGAGGTTGCGCGTGCCGTCCTCCCCGAGCCCGCCGACGTACGGCGCCGGCGCCCGCTCCGGCGGATGCCCGTGCTCGATCTCGGCCGCGTCCACGCTTGGCAGTACCAGCACGTCGAGTTCCCGGTCGAGCCGGCCGGCGCGTATCGTCGAGTCGGTCACCGTGACGAAGGGGATGCCGTGCTGCTCGAGCACCCACCGGGTCCAACCCTCGTCCATGCTGGCCACCCACGGCCGGTACAGTCCGATTCGCGGCAGCCGCGAGAGCGCGTCGCGCGGGACGTTCAGCCCGGTCGTCGCCCACGCGTCGAACCCATGGTGCGCGACATGCGCCCGCACCAGCTCCGCCAGGCGATCGGGCGCACCGAGATCCTCGATCACGACGGAACCGGCAGGCAGTGCCGCGCCCGCGACGCTCACGGGCTGCGTGGTGGTCCACACGCGGCTCCCGAGTTGCAGCGCCTGCGCGATCAGCCGGCTCTCGGCCGCCGAGCGATTCGCGAGGAGCCACTGCGTCCCGGATCCGTGCACGGTGCCGGGGGCGACCGCGGCCCGTTCCAGCGCGACCGACGGCGGGTCGACCGCGTCATCGACGACGACGACCTCGATCCCCATCTGGAGCGGGAGCGTCCATCCCGTGGCGTCGTACGGCGGGATGGGGGGGCCTCCCGGGTACTCCCGCCGGTCGGGATACCGCTGGATCTCGACGAGGTCCTTCACGTGCGCGCGGAACGGCTGCGCGAGGGGGATGATCGGAGTTCCGGCCGGGAAGGCGCGCCCCGCGGCCGTGAACGGCTGGGTGGCGCTCCGCACCTCCACGCCGGCGCCGATGAGCAGGTCGATGAACGCCGCCACGGCGCCCGGGTCGCGCTGCGCAGGGGCGATCACGTACGCGTAGGGCTTCCCGGCGGCGCCGGCCGCCACCGCCCGTCGCCCGACGGTGACGAACCGGCGCACGAACGTTTCCCGCTCGCCCGCCACCAGGCGGAGCAGGCCGTCGGCCGCGAGCAGCTCGTACGCGATGATGTCGCCGATCCCCCACCGCCCGCCGGGCCATCGCGCCGGGTAATTCACGCCGGCCGGGTCCTGCCGCAACTCGGCGGGCAGCTGGTCGATCGGTGACGCCAGGCGGGCGCTCGCCGCCTCGGAGAGGATGCCGATCATGTTGTGGCGCGCCGGTACGCTTCGGAAGCCGCCGTGCCACCACAGATCGAACCGGCTCTGGTGGATCACCCCGGTCTTGCCGGCGTCGTACAGCGCCGTCGCCATGGCCAGGCCGACGAGGTTCGTCGCCTCCAGCACGAGGGGGTCGATGTTCGGATTCACCGGATCGCTGAACGGCGGCAGGAAGAGCCGCGCCCCCGAGTTGCCCATCTGGTGGACGTCCCACACGACCTCGGGGAACCACTCGCGGTAGAGCACCCGAGCGAGCACCCGGCTCTCCACCTGGGTCAGCATGTACCAGTCGCGGTTGTTGTCGTGGCCCACGTAGGGGTGGTAGAGCCAGGGAAGGGGGCCCCCTTCGAACGGGGTGCCCTTGTACGCGCGGTACCAGGCGACCACCGTGTCGAGCCCGTCGGGATTGGCCGAGGGCGACAACAGGACCACCACGTCCTGCAGGAAGCGCTGATAGTCCGGATCGGTTGCCAGACGGTGCGCCAGGAGCAGCGAGAACAGGCTGGAACCGATTTCCGTGGAGTGGATGTTGTTGTTGATGAACACCACCGCCGGCTGGGTGCGGACCAGCGAGTCCTCGGTTTCCGGATCGAGCCGCCGGGGATCGGCCAGCAGCGCCTGGCCCTCCCGAATCCGGTCGAGTCGCCCTTGGTTCTCGGGGGACGTGAGGGTGACGAGCAGCATCGGTCGGCCCAGCGTGGTGCGCCCGACGGTGTCGAGCCGAACCCGCGGCGACGCCGCTGCCAGTGCGGTCAGGTACTCGCCGATCTGGGACCAGTCCGCCAGCACCGAGTCGGCGCCGATCTCGAGTCCCAGCACCTCGCGGGGGGTCGGGACCGCCGGCTCCTGCGCACGGACGGCGGAACCGGACGCCGCTCCGGCCACGACCAGGAGCAGCGCGGCCGCCCGCCGAGCCGTCGAACCGCCGTGCCGCCGTCTGGCTGCGATGTGTTCCATCGTTGTACCCGACCCGTGTCAGAGGATGTTGCGGATGAACCCGCCGTCGACTTGGAGCGCCGTGCCCGTGACGTAGCTCGCGCGCTCGGAGGCGAGAAAGGTGACGACCGCGGCCAGCTCCGACGGCTCACCCATGCGTTTCATCGGGATGTTCTCGACGAGGCGGCGCGTGATCTCCTCGGCCGGCTGCCCGAGATTCGCCGCGCGCTGCTGCTGAAGTTCCTGGACGCGCTCGGTGCGCATGTATCCCGGGAGGATCACGTTGACGGTCACCCCGTCCGCGGCCACTTCGTCGGCCAGGGCCTTGGCGAACCCGACGACACCGGCGCGGGCGGTCGTCGACAGAATGAGATCGCCCAGCGGCTGCTTGGCTGCCACGCTCGTCAGGCAGACGATGCGGCCCCACCGGCGCGCGCGCATGCCGGACACGACGGCACGACACAGGTGGATCGTCGAGAGGAGGTTGAGGTCGAGCGCGGTCTGCCAGCTGTCGGGCGCGGCGTCGCGAAAACTCGTGGCGGGCGGGCCGCCGGCGTTGCAGACGAGGACGTCGAGCTGTCCGAAGCGCCGCTCGACATCGGTGACCAGCGTCGCGACGGCCGCCGGGTCGCTCACGTCGGCCGGGATGCCGATGACGTCGGCGGACGCTGCGGCGGTGACGGTGCGTACGGCTCGCTCCAGGCGCTCGGGGTCGCGGCCGTTCAGCGCGACCTTGCACCCCTCACGGGCCAGCGCCTCCGCGATCGCGAGGCCAAGCCCGCTGGAGGATCCGCACACCAGCCCCGTGCGGTGCGAGAGCATCAAGTCCATGGCAGCCCCTCCGCCCCCCTGGGCACACTTGGGGTGGTTCAGGTGTTTCACGGTAACGGACCGGGGAGGTGCGGCTGAATTCTACGTGGAACCGCTCCCCCGGCAAGGCCCGGCGAAGCCCCGCCGCTATATTGATCAGTCGCTCACACGGAATCCCAGTCGATGTCGGTATCCCGACGTGAATTCGTAAGCAAGTCTTCCCTCGCCGCGGCCGCGCTCGTGGTCCCGGGGGGGTGGGGCGTCGGCGGTCGCCCCGCCCCGCTCCCTCGGAGCACGGATCCCCAGGCGAAGCTGCTGTGCATGCTGGCGCTGGACGCGGCCCGCACCGCCGGGGCGGAGTACGCCGACGCGCGAGTCGTGCGGTACCGGCAGCACGTCGTCCTCGCTCGCGCGGACCGGATCGAGCGGAGCGAGGAGGTGGAGGACTTCGGCTTTGCGGTGCGTGTCCTCGCCGGAGGCGTGTGGGGGTTCGCGTCGGGGCAGAAGCTGCTGCGGCAGGAGTCCTTCCGACTCGCGCGGGCCGCCGTGGAGGACGCGCGGAGCGGCGGTCGACCCGGCGGCGTGACGCTGGCTCCCGTGCCCGCCGATCCGGACGGCGATTGGAAGACGCCGATCCTCGAGGACCCGTTCGCGGTGTCGCTCGACGACAAGGCGGCGCTGCTGCTCGACGCCAACGGCGAGGCGCTGCGCATCGGCCGCGTGCAACGCGTCGAGTCCGCCATCGAATGCCAGCGGATCGAGATGACGTTCGCCTCGACGGCCGGCAGCATCTTCGAGCAGGTGACGTACCGCACCTATCCGTGGATGGCCGTGACCGCGGGCGCGGCCGGCGACGGTCCCGCTGCGGTGCGGCGGTCGTGGGAGATCGCGCCCATGGCGCTGGGTTGGGAGCACGTGCGCGACGCCGACCTCGTGGGACAGGCCGGCGGGTGGGCTCAGGAGGCCGCCGAGGCGCTCTCGGCGAAGCCGGTCGAGGCGGGCGTCTACGACCTGATTCTGCACCCCTCCCATCTGGCCCGTGTCGTCCACGAGACCGTCGGCCGCGCGACCGCCCTCGACCGCGTGATGTCCGGGACCTCGTTTCTCGCGCCGCCGGGCGCGGTGGTCGACACGTTCCGTCTCGGGCCGGAGTTCCTGAACATCCAGGGCGATCGGACGCAGCGCGGCGCGGCGGCGACGGTGGGTTGGGATGACGAGGGCGTTCCCGCGGATGCCTGGCCGCTCGTCACGGACGGCGTCGTGGTCGATTACCAGACCACGCGGGCGTCGGCGGGCGAGATCGCCGCGTTCACGGGCGTGCGCGGTTCCCACGGTTGCGCCGTCGCCGACTCGTGGCAGGCACCGCCGGTGCCGCGCATGCCGAACGTCTCCCTGCTCCCCGGTGAGGAGGACCACTCGATCGACGACCTGATCGCGGGGACGGACCGTGGCATCCTCATCAAGGGGCCCGGCCAGTACGCGCTCGACGATCGGTGCCACGACTTCCGGTTCGCGGGGCAGGGCTGCTACGAGATCCGGAACGGCACGGTGGTCGGCATGCTGCGCGACGTCGTGTATGAAGGCACGACCCCCGAGTTCTGGAATGCGCTCGACATGATCGGCGGCTCGGAGACCTACGAGTTGAGCGGCGTGCTGTACGACGGGTACGCGGGCACGGGACGCGTGATGGGCTGCGGGCACGGCGCTCCAGCCGCGCGGTTCCGCGGCATTCGCGTGCTCAACCTGCCGCTCTGATCCCGTCAGCCGTCCGCGGCGGTCTCCGAGCGACGCTGCGGGAGCGACGGGGGGACCGGAAGGCGCGTGGCGATGAGGCCGCGTCCCGATCCGTCGTGGATGCGTTCGAGGTGCCAGCCGGCGTAGTACGCCTTCACCGTCTCCGGGCCGAGCGTGATGGCGTCCCGCCCCGGCGTGCCGGGCATCAGGCAGTGGATCCCTCCCGGGGGCGTGCAGTCCAGCAGCGCCCGCAGGAACTGCTCGCGCTCCGGGGGATTGGCTCGGGCGAGCGCGCCGGGATCGAGCACCGAGAGCATCGGGCGCACGTCGGGCAGCCAGTAGCCGAGACTCACGACGAACGCGTCGACACGGGAGCCGAGTGATTCGGCCGCCGCGCGCGTCTCGAGCCCCTCGACGATCGGGACCTCGGCGTCGATGAACACGACGGGCCAGTCGAACGCGGCGAGATACAGTGCGATCGGTGCGGCCCCACCCCCGACCACCAGCGCCTGGCCGTCGAGATCGGCCCGTTCGGCAAGGCTGACGATCGGCGAGCGACCGTCGATGCCCCAGTGGGTCGGGCCGCGTTGCGCGCGGCGCAGCTTGAGGTGACGCGTGCGCCAGCGTCGGAAGGTCGGGAGGTTGAGCCGCTGGCGGATCAGCCGATCGACGTGGTCGAGCATGAGGACTTCGGTCAGCAACAGCTGATCCTCGGCGCCGGCGTCCAGCTCCCGGACGGCCTCGTCGGCGATCCGGAGCAGCTCCTCCCGCGAGATCTGCTGCTTGAACTCCTCGATCCGCTCCTCGATGAACGCGGCGTATTCCTGCTGGAGCGAGCGCTCCGGCCTCCCCCCGCGTCGCATCGGCGCCGGGCGGTTCAGCACGGCTCGACGTGGACGATCACCTCGTGGAAGCCGAGGTCGTCGCGCAGCCGGCGTTCCACGGCGTCGGCGACGAGGTGTCCCGCCTCGACCGTGGTGGAGCCGGCAATGGAGATCGTCAGCTCAGCGAACAGCCGGTCCTGCGCGCCGCGGGACCGGATGTCGTACGCCTGCACGACGCCGCCGA
>Ga0209536_100006970_pt1 | contig 17187 bp, 15 predicted proteins | sample DeeMarSeWOR28_12_FD_187461 | JGI IMG/M metagenome (GOLD analysis project Ga0209536, IMG submission 187461) | Marine sediment microbial communities from White Oak River estuary, North Carolina - WOR-2-8_12 (SPAdes) (version 2) | ecosystem: Environmental > Aquatic > Marine > Intertidal zone >... | reverse complement strand
CCCCACCTCTATACCAAAGGTGGATTGGAGAAAGGTGAGGAAACTGACCCTGTCGAGGGAGTCAAGGCCAAGGTCGATTTCAAAGTGGTCGCCCGGGTATATATCCTTCTCTTTCTGCTCCCTGAGAAAGTCCTTAATTGCTGAGTATTCCTGGAAATCAGGTTCCCTGCCTGTATCCCTCCTCTGGGTGGACGCTTCTGTCAGAGACTGGAGCATGAAGCGCTTGACCTTTCCAAGTCTTGTCTTTGGCAGCTCTTCGGCCAAGATATGGAGCTTCATGATCCTCTTGTACGGCGCCACAGACCTGTTGTAGCTGTCAACCACATCCTGCCTTATGGTCTCATCAAGGTTCAGAATCCCTTTCTCCCTGACCTTTCTGAAATCAGGGTGTACAGCTGCCTGCAACACGTTATCATTGAAATAGACGGCAATTTCGCCTATGCAGTCTGACATGACCGCTATCTTGTGTTCGATCTCCACCGGGTTCACGTTCTTGCCACTGGGTAGGACGATTATCTCCTTTTTGCGTCCGGTGATATGGATGAGACCTTTGTCATCGAGATAGCCCAGGTCGCCCGTGTGGAGCCAGCCGTCTTTGAGGATTGCCTCTGTCTCCGTCTTTCTGTTGTAATAGCCCTGCATTATGTTGCGGCCCCTGGCAACGATCTCCCCGTCCACGCTCTTTACTTCATTGCAGGACATGGGCCTGCCAGCAGACCCTATCAGGACTTCTCCGGGCCTGGTAAAGGTGATCATGGGGGCGGCCTCAGTCATGCCAAAACCCTCGAGCACCTCGAATCCCAGGGTCTTGAGATCCTGGCCCACCTCCTCGTCCAGTTTCGCTCCCCCGCTCACAAGGTAGCGGACCTTGCCGCCAAACATCTGGTGAACTTTTTTAAATAGAAGTCTGGAAAGGTTCTGTGAGCCGGCCATCCTGGCAGCGGAAAAAATAGCTCTTGCAACCAGACTTGTGTCGATCTTGTCTTTGATGGACTTTCTGATGAGGCTGTAGAACCGGGGCACGCCGATGATTATTGTGATCCCGTGGGTTTGCAGGGTGTGCATCAGGTCTTCAGAGGACATGGAGGGGGAGAACACAACAGTGCCTCCCACATAGAGAGGTGCCACCAGTGAGCCAAGCAACGGAAAAATGTGGTGCAACGGCAGCAGGACCATGACATTGTCCTTGCTGGTATATATCTTTACCTCTTCGGTTACGGATTCTATGTTGGCAAGCAGGTTATCATAGGAAAGCATCACACCTTTCGGGCTCCCGGTGGTGCCGGAAGTGTAGATGAGAACAGCGGTCTTTTCAGGGTCATGCTCCGGAAAATCAGTAGCCCCTCGCTCGCCCCTGTCTTCCTCCATGTCCTCAAAGACCAATACATCTATGTCGTATGAAAGATCCCTGCAGGCCTCTTCAAGCACCGGGTGTGTGTCCCGGGAGCAAAAGACCAATTCCGGCCTGCAATCTTCAAGGATATACGCCACATCCTCTGCTGTGCTCATGAAATCAATGGGCACAGCTATGCAGTCGTTCTGCCAGGAGGCATAAAAACCGTAGGCCCACTCTGGCCTGTTTTCAGAAAAGATGGCCACCTTTTGGCATTTTTTTCGGGAAAAGGAGCGGGAAAAAAAGCCGATACTACGCAGTAGCTCTTCGTAGCTTACTTCTTCATCCCTCCAGATGATCGCGGGCTTGTTGTGGTTCCTGAGAAACATTCTTAGCGCTCCACCATGGTGTTTTCGTACTCGGGGAAGTAATCACCTATAACCGGTAAATCGAAACGAGACAAAATCATAGTATTACTCTCACGCTCAAGCAAGAACTCAAATGACTTTTCTATGAGCGTTTCAGGGGTGATCTTACCCCCCGTCAACTTCTGATAATAATCTTGGGAAACAGTAACCATATGGGTGGTAGTTGTTGCCTCCCTGACCGTGACTTCATAGGTTTCAGTGTCTTTCTGTTTGATCTCGATTCTAGGCATAACGCAATCCTTCCGTTTTCTCGGAGTAGGTTTTCAAAGATTGGGTTGACTCTGACACAGAATTTCTTTGACTGTCAAGGCAAGTGTGCTCCAAAGTTATCAGGCTGGTTGGCTTGCTGAGATGAAAACTCTATTGGAGAGCTAGCCCGGATAATGCATTAATTATCCGGGCTAGATGCGTAAAATTACCATATTTGGAAAATCTATTTGCGGACAGACTCGCTATTACTGACAACTGACCCATGCATTGTTCTGCGTATCCGTGTCCACCATACATGAGCAGTTAATTTTCGATATTCCTCTCCACCCTCGCATAAGCAGAACAATAGCTGACCGTGACATTTGGGGCATTGCTCAACACTACAACCGAGGTGATGAAATCCACCCATGCCAATCGAACACTCCGGGCAATTGTGGGGTACTAGACTGAGCTGGGTTTCATTTCCGAAGGGGATTTGCTCTTCAACTCTTTTCATGCACGAATATGCCCTTTCTTTCTCCTGCTCGCACAGTTCACAGATTGCCACGCCGGCAGCTCCCTTCTTGTGGCCATTAAAGTGGTCAGACTGAACTTCATACCCCTTAGCGTAATCTTTACTAATCGATAGGGAGTGCGTCAAACGTGGTTAGCCTTGAAAAATCGATTTCTGGTTCACGAGTTATTCACACAGACTAACTAGGCGGGAGTACGGGGAAATCTTGGCGGCAGCCCTGCAAGACACAGAAATCAATGTACTTATTCACCGCATAAGATAAATGGAGGAATATCTTTAGCATAAATACGTTATTTACAATGTGATTCTTGGCGCATAACTTGGCCTTTCTCCTGTTTTCTTCCAAATTCGCAAAAAATCACCTCTGCGGTCTAAAGGGTTTATCCGCCAAGGACGCGAAGTGCCGCTAGGAAATGATCCATACGCAGATCAAAAATGCTTAGCCTCATGACAGCCTCTCGATCATCACGAATCAGTCGGCAAGAGAAGTTCTCTTGCCGCGGTAGATCAAGAAGAGGTTGCGACTGTAGATAAATATACCTGCGGATTGTCCGACAATGAATACCGGATCGCGGCGATATATCGCATAGAGCAGGAGAAGACTTGATCCCAAGATGCTCAAATACCAGAAAACAACCGGAACCACACTTTTTCCAGCTCTTTCACTAGCTATCCATTGAACAAAAAACCGCATGGAAAACAATACCTGGGCAGAAAAGCCCAAACACAACCAGAATGTGCTCATTTTGTTCACGAACTTCCCTCATCTAAAGATGAATGTTTAACCTCTGGAAATACCATTCGAGTTTTCATCCACTTCACGGCTAAAGTGTCCGCCAATCCTACCCACAGTCGGTCATTGATGCCATATTTGGTCAGTCCATATTCTCGAGGACGATGACGTACTGGCATTTCAACTATTTTGCTGCACCCGCCCAACCGGGCCAGTGTGGGCAAAAAGCGGTGCATACCCTTGAAAACGGGGATTCTGTCTGCGCACTGATGACGGAAAACGCGCAGCGAGCATCCCACATCCTGCACCTGTTCGTTGGTAACCCAATTGCGAAAACCGTTTGCAATTCGCGACGAGATTTTTTTAACCCAGGAATCCATCCGCTTTTGCCGCCAACCATTAACCATGTCCGCATCATCTTCGAGTAAGCGTTCTATCATCGCAGGTATGTCTTTGGGATCGTTTTGGCCGTCACCATCCAGGGTGACCAGTATTTTACCGCGGGCATGACGAAAACCTACTGAAAGAGCTGCCGACTGACCGTAATTTACCGGCAGGACGACGAATTGATGATAATCATCTCTTTCTTTCAACTGCTGTAGTTCTGCCAGGGTATTGTCGGTGGAGCCGTCATCTATCCAAAGGCATTCCCATGACCACGAAGTAGTTCGGATCACCGTTCCAATCTCGTCAGCCAGTTTGGCGATGTTTTGTTCCTCGTTGTTAACGGGAACTATAATACTTAAGTCCAGGTCGGACACATCGTGTTTCATTGCATCCCCACCTTATAGTTTGGGTGGTCGTACATTACCGAAAAAGCCCGCATCGGTTGGCTCAGACTGTTTTCCTCCTGGCGCCCTTCGCTCGAGTGGACTTTGGCACAAAAGCTTCTGAACCGTCAAGTTAAGTTTTGATGACCTCGTAAGAAGTCATGAGATGGACGGCACAGTAAAAAGCTCCAGATGCAAGGCGCGCGAATCTTTAGGAATGAGGCGTACTTGTAGTACGCTGCAGTGACTAAAGTTGAAGCGCAATCCCGCCGGGGCGGGACAGATGGACTTATTACGAAGCCGTCAAGTTTCGAGATCCGCTCTACCGTACCTGTTATTCTCCGCTGCCGGAAGCTTTATACGCCATTTGCAAAGATATCTGGACTGTGATAGTTGTCTTGCTGTTTCATCTGCCTAAGCCCAGATATTTCATGAATCACCTGCTGCGACCACGGATATGGCCGTCCTTCCTGGCGTCCTCGGGTGTCGGACCCTGCAACGTACCGTTCAGGTACGCTTCGGATCAATCCCGCGGTACCGCGGGACGGTTGCCAGGTGGCACGCCCATCTTCGTGGTCTCGCGACAGCAATTCATGAAATGTCTGGGCTAGCACCCCTTCAACCGACTTGGGCAAAAGAAACGGTTGGGGGATCTATCCTTTCGACATGGGTAACCGAACGTGCAGCAGACCTCAGAACGTTTCACCCACTATTTACTGTTGATTGTCCTTTGCCTCAGTCTCTATATCCCTGGACTGGTAACGCTGCCTCCGGTGGACCGCGACGAGGCCAGATTTGCGCAGGCAACCCGTCAGATGCTCGAAGATCATGATTTCGTTCGCATCCGTTTTCAAAATCAGCCTCGACACAAGAAGCCAATCGGCATTCACTGGATTCAAGCTGCAGTGGCGACAGCGGTTGGAGAATCAAACAGGGACCAGATCTGGCCCTACCGAATCCCCTCCCTCCTCGGGGCCACGGCAGCCGTCCTCCTGATCTTTGCGATTGGATCGACTCTTTTCGATTCACGGACAGCGCTTCTGGGAGCGGCTCTCACTGCCAGTTGCCTCTTGCTGGTGGTTGAGTCACACCAGGCCACCACCGATGCAGTACTGCTGACCACGGTCGTGGCCGCCCAGGGGGCTCTGGCATACGCGTATATGAAGATCCGCCGGGGGGGAAGCGTGGGGGTTGTAATCATGTTAGCATTTTGGCTGGCCCAAGGGTGCGGCATGCTGGTCAAGGGACCAATTGTACCAATGGTGAGCTTGCTCACCATCGCCAGTCTCCTGGTGGCGGACCGAAGCCTGAGCCTTGTCAGACAACTCCGTCTCTGGTGGGGAATCCCGCTGGCTGCCGCGATCTTTTCTCCCTGGGCAATCGCAGTTAGCATGGCCACCAAAGGTGCATTTTTCTCGGATGCAATTCGCTCGGATCTCTTGCCTAAATTGATATCCGGGCATGAGTCACACGGGTTTTTCCCTGGCTACTATCTACTGCTTGTGATGGTTACTTTCTGGCCCGGGTCACTCATTATCGGGCAGGGAATATATCACGCTTGGCAACATCGGACCTTACCGGCTGAGCGGTTTTGCCTTGCCTGGCTTGTCCCAACCTGGCTGGTCTTTGAGCTGATACCCACTAAGCTTCCTCATTATGTATTGCCGCTCTACCCTGCTCTGGCTCTTCTTACCGCTCGAGCACTATTTGCCCGCTCTTCAGGCGTGCTCCTTTACGCGCGGTCTAAATTGTTTTGGCTGGGGTTTGCTGTGTGGTCGTTGATTGGACTGGTTTTTGCGACAGGCATCCCTGTCATTCCATACCTATTCGACAACAGGTTTGAGTTACTCAGCCTCTTGCCCGCTGCCACAGCGATTCTCGTTCTGGTGTTTGCTTGGCGATACGTGCTCAAAACTCGAAGGGTTGCAGCCACCGTTGCCGCCGTGGCACTCTCACCTCTTTTGTTCGGTACAACTCTCCAGATGATTCTTCCAAACGTAAACGGGCTCTGGCTGAGTCGGAGTGTGGCCAAGGCTGTAGAAAATTACCAACAGGAGCCAACTGCTCCACCCTTGGTGGTGGCTGCTGTCGGTTATCACGAGCCCAGTCTGGTTTTTCTGCTCGGCACTCAGACGAAGTTAGTCTCAGTAGAGAGAGTTCCGCTCCTACTTCGTAATCACGAGGCCGATTTGGCTTTGATACCTGAGAAAGAAGAGTTGGTGTTTCACGACCGGATAAAAGATCTGGGTCTGCACGTCCGTGTAGTGGACACGCTCCGCGGGTTCAATTACAGCAAAGGCAAGTGGCTGACCTTGAAACTTTACTCTCCTGAGGAGGGTTAGCTAATCTCAGAAAACGCTTTCAGGGGCTTTTCTTCGTGCGGGAGTCAGGACGGATGGAGGTTTCAGTGTTTAGGTTTCAGTTTTTCCTGACACCTGACACCCGACACCTGAAACCTCAGTCATTGTGATTTGTGATTTCTGATGCTCTAATGTTCTGGCAGTCCAGCCCAGGCCCTGATAAGCCGGGCAATCCGCCTCATCTTGTTCTCAGATATAACCGGATATACACAAATCTCCAGAATCGAGGCTTCACTCGGACCATCCTGCTCATACGCAATGCTGTCTGTTTCACGGAAAGGCTTGAGGGTAGTGCAATCGGACATGTCAGTTGTTTTTGAATCGACGCCGTGCTTCAGGAGATAGTGGCGTAAGTCGTCCCGCTTTTCGGGATCCACTGTCAAGGGATAGTACACATAAATGTGATCCCCCTCTATGGAACGCGGGGCTTTAATTCCAGGGACTTCACCCAGTTTCTCGGTCAAAATTCTGGCGTTCCGCCGGGCGCCTTCATTGAAATTATCAATGTGCTGGAGGTGGAGCAAGCCAATGGCTGCCTGCAGATTGGCCAGACGACCGACTTGAGGATTGGTGCTCATGAAGTCCTCCAGCAGCTCGTCCCCCACGGCGGAATCCATCAATTCCTGACCCAGAAGAAGCTTCAAGCGCAAGGCTTGGTAGGCCGTGAGACCAAAGACCAGGGGCCGGGTCAGCAACCATTTGGCCTCGATGGAAAGTGCCTCTTTTGTTATTGTTTCTTTTGCGGGCAATTGGGCCTTTGCCAGAATCTCCTCGGCTCGCTGGGCAATCCCCTCATCAGCAGTTGCAATGGCGCCGCCACCGAAACAGGGCATGTTCTTGCCTTCGGCAAAGCTGAACATGCCAATATCTCCAAAAGTCCCAACCTGTTGACCATCCACCCGTACCCCGCAGGCGTGAGCACAATCTTCTATGACCAGAACATTTCGCTCTCGTGCCAGTTCCATCACTTCCCGGATGGGACATGGTTGACCAAACAGATGGGTGGCCAGTACTGCGCCCGTCTCATCGGTGATCCTGGGCTCAATATGTTCCGGTCCTGAATTGAAGGTTTCAGGTTCAACCCCGCAGAATACCGGCTTGTAGCCCAGCATTTTGGCCACCATGGGTATGACGGGGAAAGTGAGCACCGGAAAAATTATCTCTGCACCTTTTTCCAAACCCGATGCTTCCAGCGCCAATTGAAAGGCTGATCGGCCTGAGGCTGCACCAAATACATAGGGGGAACCCAGCCATTTGCCAAAGCCCTGGTAGAACTCTTCCAGGGCATCCCCCTCTTCCACCTTGTTGCCAACAACGCAACTAATTAGGGTACGAAGACTCCCCGGCGGTAGATTCACGCACCTTCGCGGCACGGTGCCGATCAATGTTATGTTCATAACGCTCTCCTTTTTCTCCAGTACTCAGGATTGGTGCTGGTCACCCGATTAAGCCGCCCCTTTTCATCTGTTTACATAATCTTCCGGATACCCAGAAGACTCCAGAAAATGTCTGGATTGTTCCAGTAGAAAGAACCGTGTCGCCTCAGATGATTGATGGCGAAGCCGGGACGGAATATATAGCGGCGGTAGAAGTTGGAACGCAGCTTCACCAGCTCAGCACTGGAGACTTCTGCAAGGGAAAACGCTGGTTCAGCATAATGAAACATCTCTTTCGGGCTGTGTCCTGCAATTTGCTCCCGGTATTTTTCCCAGGCAGGGGATCCCGGATACGGGGTATAGAAATGTACCTGGATACTGTCGGAGTCGAGTTCCATGGCGAATCTGATAGTCTGTTCAATTTCCTCCCGGGTCTCGGTTGGATTGCCGATGACATAGTAGGCATTGGTGCCGATACCCAACTTCCGGCTCCAGCGGAAAACCTGCCGACAGAGGTCCAGCCATGGCCCCGGTTTGCTCTGTTTGTGCATAGAGTCGATAATCCTCTGGCTGCCGGACTCCACCCCGATTCCCAGCATGATGCAGCCAGCTTTTCGCATCAAGCTAAGGAGTTCATAGTCGACCTCATCCGCACGAACTCGAGCCATCCAGACCATCTTTGAATCCCGTTCAATAAGTTCTTCACAAAGAGATCGGACAAAACGCTTATTTGCTGAGAAGCTGTCATCCTGAAAAGAGCAGATGTTCGCTCCCTGTCTCCCTAAATGCTCCATCTCGTCGGCCACGTTGGCCGGGGAGCGGCTGCGAATTTTCCTGCCGATACTCACCCGCATGACCTCGCTGCAGAACATGCAGCCATGGGGACAACCTCGGGTGGCGATGAGATAACCCCATAATATTCGTCGAGGGACCTGAACCGGAAAAATCGATCTGTAGGCTTCGAGTTCTTCGGGTGTGTAGGTGGGAAAGGGCAAGCTATCGGGATTATCTACCACAAATCGCTTACCCTCTGCATAGCATTCCTGGTAGTACTGTCTCCAGCTGGTATCGGACTTGTCGTTAGCTAGCATCCAATCAAAAAGCCGAAAGAACTCCTGCTCCGGCTCGCCCAGCAAGACTGCATCGTACTCCGCACCCTGGTCATCTCCGAAATCACGATTGAGGTAGTGACCCTGCCCTATTCCTATCACCAGAACCTCATTGTCAAATTCTTTTTTCAGAGAAACCACGAAGTTATTCGCCACATCGATGTCGAAACTCGAGGCTGATACCACCACCAGGTCGGGCCGAATCCTGGCAGCCTGTTCCAGCATCTGCGATACAGCCACGGGTTTGAGCCAGCAGTCCAGAATGTTCACCCTCAAACCCTGGTATTTCTCTAAGCCTGCCTGCAGGAATTTAAGGGGATAGGGTGGATCGAAAAACTGCGGGTGGTCCACGTCTTTATCAACCTCTGAACTGACCCGCAGAAGTAAGGCGGATTCAACTTTCATGGAATGTCTCTTAACTCATCGCCGTTTCGGGAGAACCATCCGGGCTGGCAACATCCTCCAGCGGGACCTCACGCCAGGTGCGAAGCCCAATAACGTGCCTGACAGCCCAGATCAGCAGCCCCAGGCCAATATGAAGCCAATAGTCAGCAAACCGATTCACCACCGTTACCGACACAGCAATCGGTGAAGACATTCCCAGTACTCGAAGGCAGCCGAACATTGTCAGTTCAACCACGCCGGCGCCAGACGGAGTTAGAGGAAATGCCGAGGCCAGAAGCGGTATCATGGTCAAGAAAACTGCTTGTAAAAGACTCAACTTAAAACCGAAAGCCAGCACCAGCAAATAAATCCATAGGGTCTCCAGGACCCAGATAAGTATTGTCAGGACTGCAATGGGGATTATTTCTTTTGTTCTGGGCCACATGCCCGTGTGGAAGGCTTGGATCATCTGTTTAATTCTGTCCGGCAGCCAATCGGGCAGTGACCTTTTTAACAACAATACCAGCAGCATAATAGCGGTTATAGACACTGCAATAACACCCCCACCAATTAGACTCCAAAGTACTGAAGGAAGCAATTTGGCCGAAAACAGAAGCCATGATGACAGCGACGCCAGCAGCAGTACGAGCCAGCCGTCCACCATCCGCACGAAAACGATGGACCCCATGGCTGCTGAACGTCGAATGCCGAAATTGATCCGAGCCAGATGTGCCCCATATACATCTCCCAACTTTGCCGGTACAACATTGTCCACAAAATTATAAAAGAATACCAGCAGACCGAACCGCCACGTGCTACCCCTTACCGGCAAATGGATTAGACATCGCCGCCAGCGCAAACCACGTACAGGATATGTACAGTAGTGCGCCAGTGCACCCAGCAACAGAAGAGTCTTGTCTGCACCTTTTATTTCCCGCCAGATCTCTTTCAAATCCAGCATGGTAACCAACCAGACCAGAATGGCCATGGTTATGGCTATACTCAAGTATGTATGCCATCCCCAAAGTACGGGCCCTTTATGGTTATTTTCAGGCTGGGTTTTGTTTTCCTGTTCAACCATCTCTTTTTTCAGCCCCACTTAACCCAAACGGGCAATAGTCGATCCTCTAGCCCGGATATTTCATCACGCCCCGGCGTGACTCCGACCGCGGATATGGCCGTCCTTCCGTGCGTACTCGGGTGTCGAACCCTGCGACGTACCGTTCAGGTACGCCTCGGATCAATCCCGCGGTACCGCGGGACGGTTGCCCGGTGGCACGCCCATCTTCACGGTCTCGCGACACCAGTTCGTGAACTATCCGGGCTAGGTGCCAGCAGATTTTTTGAAAAACTATAGTCTTCCCTGCAGGTGCCAACTCTTAAGTTTCAAAATCATTAAAAAACCCTGGAGCAGCTTTTTGAAGTTGAGGTTCGACTCACCGGCCTGTCTTTCAGGAAAATGTATGGGAATCTCGCTGATCGAAAACCCCTGCAAATGAGCTTTATAGAGCAACTCCTGAACAATTGAGGGTCCAATGGAACGTACAGAATCCAGGTCAACAGCCTCCAGAACCTCTCTCCTGAAGCACCGATACCCGGAGTTGACATCCTTGACGGGAAGTCCGAGGACACTCCTGGCATAAAAAGCCGAAAGGCGGGTAACCAGCTTCCGCAAAGATGATTTTCTCAAATCCTTGCCATTGGCAATGGCTCTCGATCCCAGGACGAGATCAGACTCGCCGATCTTCTCTAAAAAAGAAGGAATGTATTGGGGATCATGGGAGAAGTCCGCATCCATCTCTACCACCACATCGGCGTGGTGCTCCAGGGCGAACCGAAAAGCGTCCACACCCGCAGTCCCTCTCCCTTTGTTGGCCATTCGTCTCAGTATATAGACATTCGGGTCTTTTGCCGAGATGTTCTCCACGATTTTCCAGGTGCCATCGGGCGAATCATCGTCGGCAACAACTATCTCGATATCCTGGTCCTGGCGCCGGATCTCCTCAAGCAACCTGCCAATGTTTTCGCTTTCGTTAAATGTCGGAATCGTTACAAATACTTTCATCTGGGCTCTCGTCAATAAGACTGATCTGCTCTGTCACCGCTTGATAGACGGCCTCAACCGAAATACTTTCCATGCAATTTGGCGATTGATCACAAACCTGGCGATAACAGCACAAGCAATCCAGCTCTGCGGCTATCTTTTTCCCCAGGCCATAGAGGTCTATTTCGGTTGCCGAGGTAGGACCAAAAAGTACCACCATCCTTTTGTGGAGGGCCAAGCCCATATGAAGCGCCAGGGTGTCCCCTGTGACCACCACATCGCAAAGATTGATGAGGGCGGCAAACTTTCTTGGCGAATTTAGGCATCCGGTGTCAACAGCATCTACACCCGGCTGCGCCATTATCTCCCGGTTGATTTCCACCTCTGCTGGGCCTCCCAGCAAAACAATCTGTGCAGCCATTTCGCTGGAGAGGTTCTTAGCCAACTGCACAAAGCCCTCCACTGTCCATCTTTTTAAAGGCCAGCGGCTTCCCCCGCCGGTGTTGATCCCGATGACAGGGACGCTCTTGCGGATCCCTGATTCGGCCCGAAATTTCTCAGCATGGCGCATCTCATCCTCTGTAAGGCACAGAACCGGTGGAACTCGGTGATAGGAGAGCTCGGAGAGTTGGCAGATAAGTTCCTCGTACGTTTTCTGATTTTTCCGCTTGACGTCGTCAAAAAGCCCCATGTGGAAGATCTCTTCGGCCTGCTGGTTGAAGGGGAAAACAAATCCCATTGGTGAGAGGCCAAAACCCTTTTTCTCTTTCCCTTTGGCCATGGTGGCCAGGGCCGCACTGTCTTTAGCCGCCTCAGGGTTTATTACCAGATCAAAAGTCTCCACCTGTAATCTGGCCAAGCTCTCACCCCCGCATACCATCAAGGAATCTACCAGCGGGTTATTCTCGAGAAGTCCGACGGATTCCTTTGCTGTCAACCAGGTCACATGCGCATCCCCATGCTGCTTGTGAAGTGTCGGTAGAATCGACGTCGTTCGCAGCACGTCTCCCATGGCGCCGAGTTTGACCAGTAAGATTCTGCACTGTAGAGCGCTGTATTTGTCACAGTCAGCGCACTTGACCCCTTCAGCCTTGTGAAAACGACAAGGTCTGTCGCCGATAAAGTAGCGGCAGTCTGATTTGACCACATCCCTGCTATTTCCCAACAGTACATCCTTCCTCTGGCCAGGAAACCCGGCCAGATCAATCGGTGTGGACAAGGAGGTCAAAATGAACAAGGATAGTAAAGATGACTTCGATTTTCAAGTGATTTGACCGCGACATAATATTTTGGTGTTCTGCATACCTTCGGCACTGTGGATCCAGATATGATTTCCAACAAGGTAGCCTGCATCACCGGCGAACTCTTAGCCGGGAGATCACCGAATGTCCCAATCGTCGAGAAAGGGTAATCACTTTCAAAGTTGATTCCCGGGCAGTCTTAACCCACATGATGATGGCGAGGACTCCAAAAGCGACAGTGGGCACCCACATGGTAATAGCAGGTGGGAGGGTGCCGTCTTCCCCTAAGGCACTGGCGGCTGATATGCAGACGTAATAGAGCAAGAAAAGTACTAGGCCCATAACCACTCCCCTGAATCTTGAAGCGGCCCCAGCCTGCACGCCCAGAGGCGCAGCCAGAAATCCCATAACAAGACAGGCGAACGGAAGAGAAAGACGCTTATGGTATTCCAGCAGTAAGTAGTTGTAGTCTCTTGTGCCGCGCTTGACCGATCTTAGGTTACTTTTTAATTCAAAAATATCCAGGTCCCTGGGGCCTTTCTGAAAAACCTCCCCCCCTAAGCCAAGAGATTCCATGTCCACCCTGAAATCATAGGTCCGAAAGTTGATGGTCTGCACCGCGGACATGGTTTCATCTACCCTTATGATGGTCCCCCGCAGGAGCCTGAAGATAATTTGTTTTTCCTCGGGCTGGTTCAAAACAAATCCCTCCTCAGCCATGATAGTCCTGGTCAGTTTGGGGGATCGTTCATCGGTGATAAAAATTTCTTGCATGCCGCTGCCGTCAGCAGAGATCTCGTTGATGAAAAAGACGAGGCCGTCGAACTGGCTGTTGAAAACGCGCTCTTTTAAAGCAAGCTGTACTCTGGATTGCACAATTTCCACAATGGCGAGCTGCACTCCAATGTTTCCCCGGGGCATGATAAATGCCATCAAACAAAAGGTGACCAGCGAAGCGCATAGCGTCAACACGGCCACCGGCGGAATCATTTGATAAAAACTAATCCCTGCTGCTTTCATGGCGGTGATTTCGTTGTCCAGAGAGAGTCTGGAAAATGTGACCAGCACCGCAATAAGTGTTGCCATGGGAACAGTAAAGGCAAAAATGTAGGGCAGGGAGTACAGGAGTAACTTAAGGAAATCGGCTAGCCCGGATCCACCGGCAAAGAGATACTCGGTGTAGCGTAAACTTCTTCCCAGAAAAAGCACAATGGTCAGGACAAAAACGCTGACAAAAAGGATAATGGTCTGCTCAGCCAGCAGATATCGAAACAAGGTTCGTCGCATGGGATTTGACTATAATGAAGAAACGAACGCTTGTAAATCATTTAGCCCGAATTAGTCATGAATCCTGGCAGGTTTCAAGACTAATCCGCCCTCAGGGCTTCGACTCCGGCCCTTGTGGGCCTCCGCTCAGGGCTAACCTTGAGCAAGTTGCCAAGCACCGCGTCGAAACCTACAAGAATGCCAGTTGCTTTCTTGTAGGTGATGATTCACGAATCCAAAAGATTCGTGAATAATGCAGGTTAGCGCTGTGATTGAAGCTCCCAGTCCCGCTATAGCGGGACTGAAGCGGGATTCGAAATGCAAGGAGGGAGCTATCATGCAAAGGGGGCGTTGATCGAGGACTGGGGCCATTCTTTTCGCTTAGGCAAATATTTTCTCTTTGACTACATAAACATTTTGGCCCAATTCTTTAATGTGATCCTGATATTCCAATTCTTCTAGAGCTCGTCTTAAAATCTCCGGAGTGAGATCGGTTGAAACATATAGATCTTTCAATTCCAGTGCTCCTGTAGGATGAACTCTGGCCCAGGATCTCAGCAGAGTTCGGAGTAATTCCTCAGCTTCAATTTCGGAAATTTCGTGACCCAAACACTCTCTAAAATTAGACGAAGTGAGCACCCGCCCTCTATCACCAGAGAGAAGATCCAGTGAGTCAGCTTTAACATGGTTGTTCAAAACCTTATGAGAATCCATTAGGCTGGAACATTGAGTCTATATAATGCATAGTCTTCTAAGAATTCCTTACTCACCCCCACGGAGGCTGTCCATTTGTCAAAAGGGTCCGAAAAATTGACACCTTTCACCTCGTAATCGATGAGGAAGTGGGCAGACGCGCGTTTACTGTCAGATTCTTCAACTGTAAGGCCATAGACCTTGTCGGGCCATATCAGGAGATTCGGAAGACGTAGCATCTTGGCAACACTCTTGTTGGAGAGATATCTCCTTGTTAGGTTGACATTCAGAGGTCTCTTGTTCGCAACTTATCAATCTTCTTCCAAGATTGACTAAGATCTTCGTTCCGCAAATATAGTGCCAAAAGATAAAAAAGACCAGCCCGCTTACTATCTCACACCTTAGAGTCTCTTGGAAAGGTATCGATAACCAAGCAAGCAGACGAAAAAAATCAGGATAAGAGCAGCGGCAAAAACAAAGGCCTGGGTAATCCAAACCTCTATCTCTTCATCCACACTGTCGACCATTTGTGCAATATACGATAGCGGCTGCTTCCCGTCAGGAGTATCTACCGGCCGGCCGACTCGAGCAACAAGTTGAGCTGTATAATGGCTTCCGAAGCCGCCGCCGCAGTCTGCCGATACTCTCTGATGTCAAAACTCGCCAAGTTTTCTGCAAAGGGGCCCGACTCCAGCCGGCCGGTGAGGGAGTCCACCGAGTTGACCGTAGTATTGGCCAGTGAGATTAACTCACTTCCTTCTGCCATGGTCTGGCGCACATCCGTGAGCAGGCCTCGCAGCCGCTTTTCCTCGGAGGCCAGATCCTGCAGCAGTTGCTGTCGCTCCGCACTGACCCACTCGGGCAGCTCTTCTATTTGCTTTGCTAATCCTTCAGATACCGTCGTAAGTCTGTCCGCATCATCCAATAGCTTTTGCATCTCAGGCACGGAGATGATCTCGTAAAACGCCAGCTCTGTTTCCATTACCGCCATCATCGGTAGTACTCCAAGGTAGACCAATAGTTGCTGGGCCACCAGGGTGAATTCGTCGATGGCATTTGACGCCACCTTCACCTCAGCCAGGAAGCCGCTGTATTTTTTTCCCTTTTTCGATGACCTCATTTCCGCCCTGGCCAGATCGGTTAATCTGATGGAGGAGATGTAGTACTGGTCCGGGTTGTTTTCGCGCCACTCGAGGATGAGGTCGCGTAACTCCTCTTGCTGCTCTTCTCCGAGCACCATAGGTGCGGCGGCCCAGACATCCGTCTCGATTCTACGGACCGTTTCAAGCAGCTTCTCACCCCGCACGCCGAAAACCTCGGGGACCCAATAATCCTCCAGGGTAATTCGCATCAAGGTTACCAGAACCATCATGTCCACCAGGTTGAGCTCGGGCTCCGGCCCGATGGCAATGTCAACGATTGCGGCGAGGTAATCCAGTTGTAGCCTTAAGACTGCAGAACGTTTTTGCGATGTGGCAGCACCCTTTTTAAGTTCATCGGAGACCTGTCCCACGTAGGCCACCAACTCACCCGCAAAGCTCGCCACCACGGCCCCGATCTCCTCCTCCGTGACGGGTTGTCCAGCCCGCTGCTCGTCCGTGCGAGTCAATGTAATCTCCGCTTTGGAAGATTCGGGTTGAAGCTGCTCCTTGTTACAGCTGGAGGTTACAACCAGCAGAAACGCTGCGCACCACAAGAAGAGTAGTCTGGTGAAAACTCCATCTTGTGTCATCAATTGGCTCTCCTCAAAGTGAAGCTCTCCGACCAAACGTCGGAGCTGCTAAAATCTTACAAAAATCTCTCCTCCCCCTTGAGGGGGAGGATTAAGGTGGGGGTGAAAATCCGTAATTCGAAATCCGAAATTATTTTCTTTTACTCCATCCCCTATGCCCTATGCTCCATTAGGTAACTCGATCATTGGCCTTGGGATAAGTTAACTAAACCCGGTGCAGCTGTCAATAAACCTGAGGTTGCCTCTGGTCAGGAATTTCCAGGGAGCTTCAGCTCCATCCTTCACACAATCATTCAGTCACTATAGTATGTGTGCTTAATGATATTTGCCAGCGTTTCGCTTAACGGAAGGAGGATATCATGGCGGTGATGGAAATGAAGGTTGATAAAATTTAGAAACAAGGCAACGATTACGCTGAGTGATGGTAGGAGATTAGATGTCAATTTCTTTCTAAGCCATCATTCTGCTCATCACAGTGGTTCTGAGACTATCTATGATGTGCTGAGTTCAGTGCTGTCATTTATATCGCTGCAGGATATTCATTTAAATGAGGTGCTTTTCGTTGCCAAGGCTCAGATAGTCTCTGTTGAACTTCCAGATAGAGAAGTAGTATCCAGTCTATATCTCCGGGAACTCCAGATTCAGGTTGAGATGCTCAATGGTGAGGTTATAGATGGGGAAATACTTATTGACATGCCGCAGACCAAACCAAGACTCAGTGATTTTCTCAACCTACCTCACAAGTTCCTTTATGTTCACCGAGAGCAAGTAGACATTGTTGTCAACAAAGGCTACATAGTTTCACTGAAAGAGAAGTAAAGAATCCGGGCCCAAAGGGGCTTTGGGCTGCCCCTGAGGGGGCTTCAAGGGTATTATCCCTCTTGCGGCAGTCTGCTGGAGTGATGGAGCATCAGAAATTCCAAATCACAAATCACAAATATCAAATGGTTCGACAAGCCGTTCGACAGGCTCACGGTCCTGAGCAGTGTCGAAG
>Ga0209536_100006969_pt1 | contig 17187 bp, 12 predicted proteins | sample DeeMarSeWOR28_12_FD_187461 | JGI IMG/M metagenome (GOLD analysis project Ga0209536, IMG submission 187461) | Marine sediment microbial communities from White Oak River estuary, North Carolina - WOR-2-8_12 (SPAdes) (version 2) | ecosystem: Environmental > Aquatic > Marine > Intertidal zone >... | reverse complement strand
GGGCCGAGACGGTAAAACTTGAGCAGTTGCTCATGAAATAGGTGTAACAGGTTGATTTTTAGCATAAAACGATATATTTGGCATTTCGCTTGCTTTCAGGAAATACGCTTATCAAATTTGGGTATATGTTGCTAGATATCGCTTTGTTCTTTAAATCGCTACAATGACCTTATGTTTTATACAGAACGATTAGCAAGTGGAACGAATGGATCAATCAGTAATCTCTGAGTCCGTCGATTCCGCTGGTAACAATTTGGCGATTCAGTCTGCGCGTCGGAAAGTCCACATTGTGTGGTGGACGTCTATTGTGATCTATGCCTTGGTGACATACTCGGGGCTGCTAAGAGGTGTTGCGGCACAATGGTGGAGCGATGCCGCGTGGACCTTGGCGGCTCTAGCAGCTGCGGTGAAGTCGTTACACACCGCTTTTCATCAGGAAAAAACCAACAAACGGTCAGCTTGGCTTTGCTATGGACTGGCGGCGTTGAGTTGGTTCATTGGTATGTTGATATGGAGTTATTACGAATTGGCTACCGGCTTGGCGGTGCCGTTTCCCTCTGTGGCCGATGTGTTTTTCATGAGTTTCGCGCCGCTGTTTGTCCTCGGTACTGTATTTTTCCGACTAGACGTGCCCAACGCCAGATTTACCTTCATTCAAATAGGCAATCTTGGCATTATATTGAGCGCCATCACCATGGTGGTGGTTATCATCTTGTACTTTCCCATCACCGTTAGCGGTCAATCGACTACGTTCATCGGCGTTACCGTGGGATACCCTGTGATGTATTCGCTGGCGTTTTTCTTCACTTTGTTTTGTTTTTGGTATTACTCATGGCAACATTACCGGCATGTTTTTGCGCTTCTATTGGGAGCTTTATTATTGCATGCCGCTACGGTAGTTTTATACTCGTTTGAATTGCTAGGCGAAAGTTACGGCGCCGTCAACTATATTAATGTTTATTGGTTGGTCGGATTCGCTTTGCAATATATTGCGGCGAATGAACAAGATATTCTGCGTAAACATAGCTCAAACGAAGCGAAACGAGGTCCACAAACCCGAGTGCGGCGCGTGTCGTATGTTGAAGGTATTATGCCGGCTATTGCACTTGGTATGGTTTTGATAGTGGCGGCGATTTTTTGGGAGGATATGGATCAAAATCTTCTACGGGTACTGACCATTGCCATGTTTATTTTTACGGTATTCCTGGCGCTGCGGGAATGGTATTCCAGCCGTGTTCAACATGACTTAGTAAAAGCGCTAGATGCAGCGCGGCAAGAATTGGAAGTCCGTGTGGAAGCCCGTACTCAGGAATTACAACACGCAAATCGAGAATTGGAATCCTTTTGCTACAGCGTCTCCCATGATTTGCGTTCACCGTTGCGCGCAATTGACGGTTTTTCCTTTGCCTTGGCCGAAGATTACAACGACTTGTTTGATGAAGGTGCGAAAAATTATTTACAACGCATTCGTAATTCTTCGCAACGTATGGGGCAGTTGATAGATGATTTGCTGCATTTGTCCCGTATCGGTCGAGCCCGGCCGGAAATACAAAACATTTGCCTTAGCGATATTGTCGAGCAAATAGCCAAAATATTGCACGAACGTGATCCGGAACGTAACGTGGAATTTGTTATACAGCCGGACGTGATAGTTAATGGTGATAGCCGGCTTTTACGCGTTGCGTTAGAAAATCTATTGGACAACGCCTGGAAGTTCACCGCGCAAACTGAGAACGGCGTCATTGAATTTGGTTGCCGGCAAATGCCGGGAGAAAAACTCATCCTAATCAAAGACAACGGCGCCGGTTTCGATTCAGCTTACGCATCCAAGTTATTTAAGCCGTTCACGCGCTTGCACAATGATAAAGATTTTCCCGGTACCGGCATTGGATTAGCTACTGTGGAACGTGTGGTTAAAGCGCATGGTGGACGGATTTGGGCGGAAGGGCAGGTGGATAAAGGCACCACAATTTATTTCATACTCCCTGACAAATAACTTACAATGCCTTTTTTCAAACTCATCAACTGACTGTAAGAAACAGGTACAGTATGATAGACACGTTGCAATCACCTTATGTCCATGCTGGTACTACGGAAAATTTTCAATCGCTGGTGTTGGATAACTCTACTACCGGACCTGTACTGGTAAACTTTTGGTCCCGCAAGGCCGGGCCGTGTTTGCGTCAGTATCCTATACTCGACAAGTTGGTTCATCAATATACGGGCTGCTTGTTATTGGTGAATATTGATACCGAAAAGGAATTTGTGTTTACCAAGCAATACGGTATAGCCAGTGTGCCTACTTTAAAGCTATTTCGATTTGGTAAAGTCGTTGAAACACGGCATGGTTATCAGTCGGAAGAGGATCTTAAAAAACTGCTGGACTTATATGTGGTGCGGGATTCCGATAAAGAGTTGGCAAAGGCAATGCAATTTTATACGAAAGGGCACACGTCCGAAGCTTATCAAACCGTAGTCGATGCGATTGTGTCCGACCCTATTAATCCGCGCTTGCCATTGGCCATGTGCAAGCTATTGAAACATGAAGAACGATTTGATGAAGCCATCAAATTGCTGGAATCATTACCGGCCAATATACGTAAGCATAGCGAATTCGAGCAACTTTATGCGCAGCTTGAATTTCAAGTCGATGCCTTGGACGCCGGTGATCTTAACCAGCTTATCGCACATACCGAAGCGGTACCTGATGATTTACCGACGAAAAGGCAACTCGCGGCATTTTATGTCGTACATCAGCAATATGAACCGGCGTTGCAGGTGCTGTTAAACATGATGCAAGTAGACCATAGCTACGCAGACCACTATGCGCAAAAAGCCATGCAAAAGATATTTACTTTTTTAGGTTCGGATCACGAATTGGTGGCAAAATATCGTTCCAATTTGATCCGCTTTAAGCATTAGCGCGAGATTGAATATTCATTAATTGAGTTATTATTAGTTTTAGATAGGATAGTTTTAAAGATATGAATGAAGCCGAGATGAATTTTCCCTCACCGCAAGCTGCGGAGGATGCGTTTTATGCAGCGTTTGCCGACTGTGACTATAAAGCCATGGAGGCGGTCTGGGCGGGTGAGGGAATTGTATGCATTCATCCCGGTTCATCCGCCTTGATCGGTCATCAGGCGGTAATGCGCAGCTGGGCTAACATGTTGTTGAATGCGGAACCACCGAACATTCATGTCAATGTGCTCAGCAGCACCATAACCGATGGACTAGCGGTGCATGTAGTTGAAGAACATATTACCTCAGGTTATGGGGACTCCGCTTCCGTCTCAATGGTTTTGGCGACTAATGTTTATCAACACAGTGATGAGGGGTGGCGGTTGCTGGAGCATCATGCTTCGGTTCCTCGGTTTCAGAAAACCGGCAATGCTAAAGTAAAGCATACGCAGCGTACACTCCAATAGTTTTTTTACAGCGAATTATCCAACGCAATATCCATTCAAAATATACCGCAATGAAATATCTCGCTTTGCTATTATTTTTAGTCATGGTTGTTTATAACCATTCCACTTTTTCTGCGGAAAACACGGTTACTAAAAATACACCGGCTGCGAAATCTCCAGCTGATTCTTTGAACTCCATCATGACCGATGTCGGCAAAATTACAGCGGCTATCTATCCGCTGGTAGTTGCACAACGCGCATTGTCTAAAGAAGAAATCGCAACTATTGATGAATCGGTTTCGCAATTGGCGGAATTGTTTCTCGCCTCTGAACCGTATATTGTGAAAAAACCCGATGGTTATCAGGTCTCCTATGAATTTGTGTCAGAGTATTTAAAAGTAGTGAAGACTGTATTGCAGATCGCCCCTATCGACTACGCCAGAAGCCACCTCTACGCATTGGGGGAAATATGCGCTTCATGTCACACTCAGGACACTATACTACGTACTTTGTTTAACGGTACCACGCGAGAGGCTTTTTCCGATGACTACGCATTTGCGGAATTGAACTATATAACCAGGGAATACGATGTAGCGGTTGATTACTATGAAAAATTCTTAAACTCACCGGGACGCAAAACCGAGTTGAACATCATTCAACCGTTACAACGGATTGTAACGGTTTACATTCAAATGCAAAACAATCCGCGCCAGGCTATAAAAGTCCTAGAAAAATATACTACGTATAAACATCATTCACCTGTAACGCTGGCGGAAGTCGATAACTGGATATTGGGGCTGGAGTCTTTGGTGGCCAGCGGTGCCGGCGAGGTAGAAACTTTGACCTTTAATGACCTTGAGAAATATGTTGCAAAGTATCTTGGTGGTACTGAAGAATTGTCGTTTGACATTCAGTCCACGGCCCAACAGGAAGTGCAGAGGGTGTGGTTGCGGGGTAGGCTGTACCATTATTTAAACCGTCAACCGAAAGACACTGAAATCCCTATGTTATTGTATTGGCTTTCAGTGCTGGACCGGTCGATTGCCTACAATTTTTATTTTTCCTTGGCCGAGCTCTATTTGAAGCAATGCGTTTTACATTATCCTAAACACCCTTATGCCCAGCGCTGCTTTACCGAGTTCGAAAACTATGTGGATCACACGTATGTTCAACAAGGAGAGAAAATACCGCCGGGTATTCAATTGGAACTGATCGAAATGAGAGACGCTCTTGCGCGAAACAGAGCGACGAAAATAACTAAGTAGCAGTTTGCTCGTTTAGGTATTCCAAAACCTCAGTGTGTTGACCGCGAAAGACCACTCGATCGGTTTTTTTACCGAGTTGATAGTCGTACATGGGATCATAATATTCTTCTAAGAGCGTGCGTATCCAGATTTTGTGATGCTCCAAGTCGCCTCTGCTGCGTTGCCGTTGAATAGCCTCTTGCATGATGGTATTCAGACGGTTGTAACGCAACCCACCCAAGCGTTGTTGGATCTTATTGAGTGCGGTTTGCAAGTTGTTGGCCCAGGTATCAAAGCCTTGAGATTCACCCAATGCGGTTTGAGATGCCGCCAAGTCCTTACGGATGTATTCATCAAATACAATTTCAATGCGCTCATCAAGATCGGTTTCCAGCAGAATGAGCGGTGATTGCCTCATGGTTTGTACGATACTTTCGGGTAGCCGTCGTGAACCGATGTAGGCGGCTTCATCTTCGAGCGCCAGTTTGTTCCGGTTTTCGCTGCGATGTTTCAATAGCGCTATGGAGAGTTTGTTTTCAATATCGATTTGACTGGGCTGGGGTACGACATGTTTGCCAAATGCCGAACCGCGATGTTTGAAAATTTCCTCCAGATTGATTTTGTTTGTGATGCGGTTTAATAGTAGGGTCTTGCCGACGCCGGTGCGGCCGCTGAGGATGAAGAATTGCACTTGTTTGGCGGTATTGTCTAATTCATTGAGTAAATACCGCCGCAGGGCTTTATAGCCTCCTTTGACTCTGGGGTAGATCACGCCGGTTTTTTCAAAAATCCAACGTTGGCTTATTTTGGAACGCATACCGCCGCGAAAACAATATAACGCTCCGTGGGGATGCTGTTGAGTAAATTCAGCCCAACCGGCAACTCTGGTTTCTTTAATGTCATCTTTCACTAATTCATGACCGAGCACTATGGCTTGTTCTTGGCCTTGCTCTTTATAGCGAACGCCAATGGCATGGCGCTCTTCATCATTGATGAGGGGCAGGTTTTTCGCTTGCGGAAACGCACCTTGCAGATATTCGACGGGCGCGCGTACATCCAGCAACGGCGTGTCATGAACGAACAGAGCTTGATAGTCGTCTATTTGGGGTAAGTCCATAGATACTTTTTCACTGCATAAATGACTTTATATAATCTCAATAAGCGGCGATTGTTGCTCAGCGCCAAAGTGCGCTTTGAGTTCACCGATGGCGTTCAGACGAAAACCACTGGCCTCGGCAATCGCTAAAAATGCGTCTTCACCTTCTTTCGTAACCGCAACCAGCAGTCCACCGGAGGTTTGCGGATCGCACAGAATCTGCCGTTGCACATCCGTCATGGGTCCGAGTTTATGTCCATAGCTGGCAAAGTTGCGTTGCGCGCCACCGGGCGAACATCCCTTGGCCAGATAGGTTTCCACTTCTGGGAGTTTCGGCACGGCTTGATAATCGATGATGGCGCGAAGCCGGCTGCCTTCGCATATTTCCGTTAAGTGTCCCATTAGCCCAAAACCGGTAACATCCGTCATTGCTGTAACTTGCGGCAACTTGGCAAACTCCACGCCGGCAATATTCAACTGGCACATGGTATCCGGGGCGAGACGTGCATGTTCTGGTTTAAGTAGTTTTTTCTTTTGCGCGGTAGTTAATATACCGATACCCAAAGGTTTGGTGAGATAGAGTTTGCAATCCGGTTGGGCGTAGTTGTTACGTTTTAACTGTTGGTTATTCACCAAACCGGTGACCGCCAGTCCAAATATAGGTTCGGGGGCATCAATGGAGTGACCTCCAGCCAGTGGTATACCGGCAAGCTGGCAGGCATGGCGGCCGCCATCGATGACCAGACTGGCCACCTCGGGGCCGAGTTTGTCTATGGGCCAGCCGAAGATCGAGATCGCCATCAACGGCGAACCACCCATGGCGTAGATATCGCTTATGGCGTTGGTGGCGGCGATTTGCCCGAATTCGAATGGATCGTCCACGATGGGCATAAAAAAATCTGTCGTGCTCACCACCGAGCTGCCATTACCCAAATCGTATACGGCGGCGTCGTCTTTGGTATCGTTACCAACGAGTAACTGCGGGTACTTGGCCGTGGATTCCGCCCATGGAGTTTGCGAGCGTAAAATATCTTCAAGCAATTTGGGGGCGATTTTACAACCGCATCCCGATCCATGGCTGTATTCGGTGAGTTTGATTTGGCTGGTGTTTTGGGAAATTACCGGGGATGCGTCAGTGGATTGCATAAGTTTGTAGAATATTGTGTTGATATGGGCTTAGTATATTGGTGGTCTGAGATTACTGCAATATAGCGAAAAGATAACGTTGTTTGGATTTTTACAAGAAAGGATTAGCTGATAACAGTTTTGACCAACAGCGCCGCAAGCACCGCAGCGGTAGCGGACAATAACGTGCCTATTAATACATATTCGGCGAATTCGCGCTCATCCAGATCTTTAAAGCGGGTAAATCCTTTGGCGGCAAGAATAAACGCAATGGCGGTGTATTGAGACACCAGAACAAAAAAGAAGATCAGGATCCGTTCCAATATGCCTATGAAACGGCCGGCGTTGTATTCTTTGCTGTCCACAACCGCCGCGCGCGGTTTGTCGGGTTCCGATACGGCAATGTGGGGGATCAGATGAAAGGCGGAAAACACGTAACGGATAAAGAAGTTTATTTCGGTAGTGACTAGAAGGGAACCCATAATAATGGCGTTGATATTCAACCAGCCGGCATCGTTAAGGGCTGAGAGAATCAACATATAGTCGTTCAGTGGTTTTAGTATATCAATCACGGACTGGTTAAAGCCGGGATTAAACGGCGTGGAAAACAACACACTAAAAACCATAATAAAAATCACCAGTGTGGAGAATCTCAGGCCATATACCACTTCCTGGCGGGCGTTTTCCTTGTAAAAGAGCAGAAAATTAACGGCAAACAGGAGAACCATTAAAATCCCCCAACTCCAGGTGATGTTTAACAGGAGTCCAAAGCCCAATTGCAGCGAACTCATGATCAACCAGCGCGATTTTGATAAGGGTTGATCCACAAGAAACGGCAAGCGGCATAACATCACCATGCCTAGCATGTATAGAAATACGTGATTCATCTGCTTAGTTATTGACGTTGTTGTGATTGACGTTGTGTTTTGTGCCGCGTAGCGGAAGCGTTGATGATGTTCTCGACATTTATCAGCAAGTGATGAACGACTTTTAATTCGCCTTGGTCAATGGATTTATAAATGGCTTTGTCCGTCAGATCAAGTTTCTTTGTCATATCACCAACAGACATACCTTGTTGTACCAGTTGAAATACGCTTAAGCGTGATGGCTTCCATTTGTGGATTAAATGCGACAGCAAAAACAAACAGTTATTGACCATATCCTGTTGGTCTTCAATCAATCCGTTGGTAATAAATAAATAATCGGTCGCTTTTAATTGTTCTATGCCTTTGCGGGCCATGTAAAAAGCCGGCCCGTCCATACCGATGGCTTGTTGTTTATTGATAGGAGTGTCGATAGTGCCGATTCCGATAGAAAAACGTACTTGCTCTGGATATAACGCCGATAATATAGTGATGATGTCCGAGAATATTTGCCCCGACTGATTGAAAACCGCTTGAAACTCATCTCCCAAGGTAATGGTGTAAGGTGACAGTAAATTGGCGTTTTTCCGATTTAGATTGCGAAGCGCCGCTTTCAGCTGCTTCTGCACTGAAGAACGATCTTTGATTTTCCGCGAGGCGATGATGTCGCCAATTAAGACAATTTTTGACATAGATTCTCAAAAAAGTAGAATTTTGATAATTCTACTAAATTAATAGAAATACTTAATTTCTACTATTTTAGTAGAATTTATGGGTCTGTCAACTGCTGCCGCTGTCATCGCCGACGTCAAGCTGGGTGAACAGAGTTTCATTGCAGCGGTATATGGATTTTCGTCAAAAGGTCTTTCTCCTCCACTTCACCGGGCAGGTTGCCGTAGATTTCGTACATAGGGATGATTTATGAGCTTTTTTTGCTGGAGCGTAGTAAAAACAGCACCTTAGTCAAGGCGCTTCCAAGATGGCGGTAAGGGCCTTTATGACCAACACGCAGTGCTTGGGTTTAGACCGCTCGATATTTAAGGGTTGGGAAAGCATCGTTAACTCCTTTTAATCGTAACGAATAGCGTTGTGCTTTTTGTTAGCACATCCATAGCGCGGCTTAGTGTTGCATTGGTAGATTTAGCGGTCAACAGTTCGTTAAAGCAGGGTCGAAAGCAAAAGTGTGGCTAAATATTAGACAGCCGCAAAGCGCGAGGAAGACGATATCTCTGAAAAACGTTTCGCATTATAATTAGGTGCGAATCGATTCTCGATATTGACAAGGAGGCAAATATGCAACACAAATCTATTCTTGTAATGTTATGTTTAGGAGTTGTTGCAACTGCGCAGTCTACTTTGTTCGCGGCCCCATCAGGGGGAGGGGCTTGTTTGGAGGATCGGCAAAAACTCTGTGCTGATGTAAAGCCGGGCGCCGGGCGTATATTTAAATGTTTGGAAAAACATCAAGAGCAATTATCCGCAGAATGCAAAAATTATGTAGAGGAAATGGCGCGTAAGTTTGAACAGTTTGCTGACGCTTGTGCGGATGATTTGGCGAAATATTGTAGTCAGGTTAAAGCCGGGCAGGGCAGAGGCATCGCTTGTTTGCGAGGCAATGAAGATAGATTGTCAGTAGCTTGTCGTGATGTGTTGCCCGGACAACAAGACGCAGAGTGATCGAGTATTACATCACCGAATGATAACTAAGAAGTCATAATTACGTCGTGAATGCCCTAAATATTTTTAAACAGCGCAAATGGCCGATTTTCATTGCCGTGTTTTTAGCACTGGCCGTAACATTACTGGCTGTTTTGCCTCTGGCCATGCAACGCATAGCAGTGTCATGGCTGGAGAATAACGGTGCCGATAAAGCGGCCATAGGTGATATTGATCTGAATATTTTTACCGGCCGCCTTGGCATTCATGATCTCGAAGTGGAAAAACAAGGTGAGCTGCCGCTACGTGTTTGGAGGTTGACTGCGGATGTAGATTGGTGGCCACTAATCCGCAAGAGATTCTTTGTAAAACAAGTATGGTTATACGAAGCGGATTTAGTGATTAGATCCTACGAAGATGGCAGCCTGGAAATTGGCGGCATTCAACTTCCGGCGGAACCGAGTGTTGAAGAATCGAGTGCCGAAAAAGAGCCGGAAGAAGATGACAGCGGTCCTGGCCTGCTGGATCGTTGGGGTGTGGGTATCGATGTTTTCGCGGTCAGGAACACAAGTATCCGTTTCCAGTCGGCGTTGATCGAAGAAAGCGTGGAGATAAAAAGTTTTTACGCTCTCAATGTTTTTAGCTGGCAGCCAGAAGAGCCGGCCAGGATAAATTTCGATATGTTGGTAAATCAACAGCCCATAACGTTGCTGTCTGATACCAGGGTTTTTCATGAAACGCCTGACACCAGTTCGACTCTCCAAATTACCCATCTGGATTTATCCCATTATGAATCCGTCGCCAAGCAAACCGGTGTTGACGAGTTGAAAGGCTTTCTATCGCTTTCATTGATATTCGATGCGATTTATGAAACCGATAAGCGCGCGCATTTTACCGTCGATGCCAATGTCAACCTGGAGGACTTTCGACTGCGTCAGGGCGATTTGTTATTTGAACAAAAAAACCTGACCTATGAGACTAAAGCTTCTCTGCATTTCCCCGCTACCGCAGGTCAAGAGTTAGGAACAACCAAAGGACAATTGACCATTCAAGATAACATGATATCAACCCCAGAGCTACGCGCAAAATTTGATGAATTGAGATGGAATGGAAATGCCGGAATCATATCTGCCGCCAATCCGGATGCGCCACCGGTCATCAAAGTAGGGGGTGATGCTGAAGTAGAGGGTATTGAGGTCGACGATGAAAAAGCCAAACTTAAATTGGTGAACGTTAAGAGAATTACCAGCAAAGCAATCGCAGTGGTGTTACCGGATGAGATCGGTGTCGGTGAAATTAATCTGAGTGACGTTAAGGCACTACAGCAAGCTGATCCTGCTTCGCAACCTGAAGTGCCGCAAATCAATCTTGATAAAGGCACATTGAAAAATGTGCAATTCAACAATGCAAAGCAACAGGCCACTGTTGCAAGCGTGGACTTGACCGATCTTAGTGCGCAAACCGCTGACCAAAAGCTTCAGCTCGCTCAGGTAAAAGCATTGCAGGTTGAACAAGCGGCGATAAAATTGCAAGAGACCGCTTCAGTCAAGACAGTGACACTGAGTGAAGTACATGCTCTTAAAGCCATAGACGAAGCCGATGCAACAGATCACGAATCCGTCGTTAAAGTATCCCAAACAAACTTGGATAACATCCAATTTCAATTTGCACCGCAATCCTTGGTTTTACAAACTATCAATGTCGACGGACTTAATATATTAGTTAAGCGCGAGCCCGATGGTTCGCTATACCCGATGAAATTGCTGCCAACCTCCGCCGCCAAAAAATCATCGGAACCGCCACCACCTTCTGCCGAAGATAAAGCTGAGCCTAAGTCACAAGAACCATTTACTATTAAGTTGGAGCAACTCAATATTGGCAAGGATAGCGGTGTGCGTATTATTGATCGTAGTGTTACTCCCACTTTCACCGCTAATGTAACGCCGCTCAATATAGTTGTAAAACAAATAGACAATGCAAATCCCGACAGTAAAACCGAAATTGATATGAATACCAGTTTGAATTCTGGTAACCGTATTTCGGTCAATGGCTGGCTAACACCGTTTGCCAGCAAACGGGATGCGGATATAAAAGTTGACATCAACGCATTGGACCTTGTCATGTTTTCACCTTATGCGATGAGCGCAGCAGGATACAAGGTCCGCAGTGGGCGGATGAATGCCAATATCAGCGGAAAAATAGACGACGATGCAGTAAACGCCAAAGCCAAGATGGTGGCACAACGATTGAAACTTGATGCCACCAGCGAAGAGGCGCGTGGCTTATCGGCGCAAAAACTGGGAATAGGCATGCCTATTGATGCCGCATTGGCATTGATGAAAGACAAAAATGGCGATATTAAAATTGAAGTTCCGGTCAGCGGTAATTTACAAGATCCTAACTTCGCCATTGGACCGGCTTTTCGCAACGCAATGATGGAAGCCATTAAAAAAGCATCAGTAACCTACGCAGCATATGCTTTGCAACCTTATGGTTCAATTTTGATTGGTGCAAAAATGCTGGACAAAGCGATGGCATTACGACTTGAATCGGTGCGATTCGACCCTGGTGAAACCGAATTGAATAGTCACGCCAAAAAGTATTTAGAGAAGATCGCAGGCTTGATGAAGGAACGGCCTGGAATCAGTATAACGCTCTGCGGTAGCGCTACTGAAATGGATCGAAAGGAATTGCGTGACCGCAATGTCAACAAACTGGAGGAAAAACTGATTCAGTTGGCGGACCAACGGGGTGATACGGTAAAGAATTTTTTGATTAGCCAGCACGGCATAGCCGCCGACCGCTTTTTCAATTGCCAGCCCGAAGTCACCAAGGATGAATCAGCCCAACCGGAAGTGAAATTGGGTTTGTAAGCAACTGCTGGTTACTATTTCGGATCCTCCACACCCAAACGCTGATGCCATTGGGCAAGCGATTCTTTTGGGTACTCCTCAAATTGTTGATCTAGAGGCCCCGCATGTATTTCAACCCAATTGGCTTTGGAACCCAACATCATATGGGTTCTCTCCGGTGGAATAGGTAAGTCGGAATCAATGGCGGAAGCATGGGGGTGCACCAGCGCCGGCCAACGGGGGTCCCATGCCCACAGGGCGCTACCGCAATGTTTGCAGAAATATCTTTGCCCGGGGTCTTCCTCTCTTATCCCTGTCTTCGGATTGAGAATCTTTGGCTGGTAAATACTGACGTGTTCCATGCCTTCCACTTTAAGGGTTTCATACTCACCACCCAAGTTGATGGCATAACCGCCACCACCGGCTGTCTTTCTGCAGATTGAGCAATAACAAAGATTAAACGGATAAGGGTGTTTGCACTGAACGCTAAAGTGCACGCTGCCGCAATGGCAAGATCCTAACAATTGCATATTCCTTCCTCCAAACGGTATTTTTACGCTTGCTCGGCTAGATTTTAGAAATTATAGTCGTTTAATCATTCTTAACGTGAATAAACCATTCACAGGTATAAAAAATGTGCTCTAGGGTTGGTCAACAATTAAACCTAGTCGTTTTGATGACTATGTTGGTGCTGTTGGTTTCCGCCTGCGGCAAGGAATCTTACCATAAACAGGTACCGGCACCTGATTATTGGCCAACGCAAGGATGGAAATCAGCAACCCCCGAAAAGCAAGGGATGTCATCCAATGAGCTGTTAAAAATCCTGGACTACATCCATGATAAGCAGCTCAATATGCATAGTTTGTTGATCATTCGCCACGGTTACGTAGTGTTGGATGCCGCGTTTTATCCATACCCAGCTCATACAAAGCACGATGTCGCATCGGTTACCAAGACGGTTACGGCGACGTTAATTGGTCAGGCTATCGATCGTGGATTGTTTAAAAGTATTGACCAGCCTGTATATGAATTACTCGGTGACAAACAACCACTATGGGACACTGACAAAAAACCCGTTAGCCTTAAACATCTTGTCACTATGTCTTCTGGTCTTGATTGTGGGTACAAACAAGGCGAAGTCGAGCTGATGGGGATGATCACCACAGATGATTGGCTTAGTGACATTTTGATGTTACCTATGAAACAACAACCTGGGAAAAACTTTGCCTATTGCAGTGGTAATACGCATTTATTGTCGGCGCTGCTGCAAGTAGCATCGGGTGTGACCGCTAATGCCTTTGCCAATAAATACTTGTTTACGCCATTAGGTATCGATGATGTTCTTTGGCCGGAAGATCCGCAAGGTATTACCCGTGGATGGGGAGATCTCAGACTGAGACCGAAAGATATGGCTAAAATTGGTTTTTTACATTTGCACAGCGGTCAATGGAATGGGCGGCAAATTCTGTCTCAACAGTGGATTACACAGGCAACCACACCACAGGTTACCGTCGAAAAACGCAAATTGTATTACGGTTACAGCTGGTGGCTGCATAATGAAGGAGCATTGAAATTATATGCGGCCCGGGGGCGAGGCGGGCAGCGTATCGCGGTTTGGCCGGACCAAGATATGGTCATAGTCACTACCGGAGGCGGGGTTGAATCCGATCAGCTGATTACTTTCATCGTCAACGCAATTAAGTCGTCCAATGCCATAGCGGAAGATCCCTCAGCGTATGAACAATTGCAACGAAAGATATTGGCCGCAACGGGCACGCCGGAACCTACCATAGCATCGGCTTTACCCACCGGTAATATCCCGCATCAACTCTATGCACTGGAGAACAATCCGTTACAATTAACCCAATTCGACCTAATATTAGAACCTAACAATGCCAGACTCAAGGTGCTGGTCGATTCAAAATCCTATGACTTTCCCGTTGGATTGCGTGGTGTATACCGCATGACATCCGACGGCCCAAATCACTCGACGGTAGGGCTTAAAGGAAAGTGGATTGACAATAATATTTTCTCCATCGACTATCATGAAATTGATGGGATTAACCATTTTACGATTAATGCAGGTTTTTCAAAGGATAAAGTGCAGCTTGAATTCGTTGATCCAACAGGGTACTACAATTTCAAGGTCAATGGTTACCCGCGTTAGGTGTGCGGGGATTGGCAGAATAAAAAATAAGTGTTTGCTAATATTGCTAGGGAATGTTAGTCACGGTCCGTAAAGTAATCCAACAGTAATCCCTTGCATTCCACAATTATCGTTTACCGGTTATACTTCTGATCTGTATTCACAATGAATCTTGATGGTTTTCTTAAAAAACCAATTGATAAAATAATAAGAGAAATTCGATACTTGCAGCCGCGTTTTGTTCCTATGCAGAATCTTGGAGTTATTGCGTGACAGAAGAAGCGGTTTCAAACACTCTACCTATAGGCGCACAACTACACTGGTACGAGGTGCAGGAAGTATTGGGCCGGGGTGGTTACGGCATTACTTATCTGGCCTTTGATCTGAATTTACACCGTAAGGTTGCCATCAAAGAATATCTACCTTCCGATTTCGCCCACCGGGTAAACGACAATACCGTCCATCCTATGACGGACGGCCACAAGGACTTGTATCGTTGGGGCTTGGACCGTTTTTTAAGCGAAGCCCGCACACTTGCGCAGTTCAATCATAAAGCCATCATTAAAGTTAACAGTGTGTTCGAACAGAACAATACGGCCTATATGGTGATGGAATACGAAGAAGGTGACGATTTATCCATTGCGTACGAAAAAAACAAACCTTACACCCAAGAACAATTATTAAATTTGTTTTTACCTATCATAGAGGGTTTGGCACTAGTTCATGATACCGGATTTATTCATCGCGACATTAAACCCGCCAATATCTATGTGCGAAACGATGGCTCACCCGTATTATTGGATTTCGGTTCGGCACGGCAAACTCTCAGAGGCCAAACCACTGCATTGACGACTTTGGTAACCACTGGTTACGCGCCTTTCGAGCAATACAATCAATCCGACGATGAACAAGGTGTGTGGACTGACATCTACGCTTTGGGTTCCACATTGTACTACTGCATTACTGGCGACAAGCCCGTAGATGCCTTAAAACGCAGTGCCAACTTGATCAAACGGGGCACAGATGTTTACGAACCTATCAGTAGTGTGCAGATTCCGGGCTTCACACAAAACTTCTTAAGGGCTATAGATCATGCGTTGATGTTTCATCCGGAGCGGCGGCCACACAGTGTGCGCTATTGGGGCGACATGCTTACCGGTAAAGCGGGTGTTGCTCACGTGACTGATGATTTGTTTAGAATCAATCAACCCGGTGATCATTATTACGATTTGGATTCCACCGTGGTCATGCCGCCCAAAAAGGCTCCACTGTTGGAAGAACAGACCGTGGTTAATAGATCCTATGAACAAAACAGGCTCGACGAAAACAATCTGTGTTCACAAGAAATCGAAGAGCAAACGATTACTCACAATAAGCCCGAAGAAATACATAGTCGGCGTTATGAACCTCCATCTTCACGACCCGTATTCGACGGCTCGCGCATACAACCTGTCACTTCCCAACAATTGGATAAAATCACCGAAGCTCTAGCGCGGCCTTCGGAACCGCTAATTAAAAATCCGCAACCTCAATCCAACCAAGCGAGCAAACCACCTTCCGTACGTCGACAGGTTAACGTTCAATGGAATATTAAACTGTCCCAATGGATAGCGGAATTTCACAGTCGCTTGCCGAAACAATTTCCGCCACAACTGCACAATGCCTTGCATAGTAAATCCGTATTGGCTGGCGCCTTATCGGTGGCCTTAATTCTATTGGTCGTTATTTTAACAACGATTCTTTTGGGTGAAGAAAAAACGGAAGACAGCTTGCTTGCACAAAATGCCGAGTCAGTGACGACGGAGTCGGCTAGCACAGAAGTTGCTATCGCAGCGCCAGAAACAGAGTCTCTTCCTCTCAACCTAAGTCCCGTAGAGCAGTTATTGCAACAAGCGCGTCTCGAGCAGGCGCAGGGCCTAGTTATTGAGTCAGAAGGCATTGGTGCTTACTATCATTATCAAAAAGTTCTGGAACTCGAACCACAAAATCAGGAAGCGATAAAAGCATTGGCGGCTATCGAACGAAACTACTCCGACCTTGTTGTCGCCAATATACAAGATAACGATTGGCAAAATGCGCTCGAAAACTTCTCCAAGTACAAAAACATTTCGGACGATGAAATCCAAATCAGCCAATTTGAGCAGCAATTCGCCGCACGTGAGGTGAAACTGAAAGAAGTGAACAAGCTGCTAAAACAAGCGGATCGGTTGTTCTCACAAAACAAACTCACCAAACCCGAATCGAATAACGCTTTGGCATTGTACACGGAAGTGCTCAGTATCGATGCTGACAACCAAGCCGCGAAAGACGGCATCGATGACATAGTTGCTAAACTTGGCGACTATCTGCAAAACCAACTAACCCTGTATCAGGTAAAAAACGCAGAAATCACTTACAACAAAATTCTGGAGATCAATCCCAACGCGCCCATGCTGGCGGACACTGAACCGGTCATTGCCAAATTGCTCGCGCAACGCAATGAGATTACTAAGTTATTACGGCAGGCAAAAGCGGATTTTATCCGCGGCAATATCATCTCACCCGCAGACGATAATGCACTGGATAAATACCGCTCGGTGATTGACATAGACCCAAACCACACCACGGCACACCAGGGTATTGAAACTATTTATCAATACTACTTATCTGACTTTAACCGCTATTTGGAAGAACGCCGCTACGATAAAGCGGATGTCGTGCTGAGTAAAATGAGCAATGCGAAATTTGATCGCAAACGAATCGTAAGACTTCAACAGCAATTGGAGAAAGAACGCATAGCTGTAAATAGTAAACCTTAT
>Ga0209536_100006968_pt1 | contig 17188 bp, 14 predicted proteins | sample DeeMarSeWOR28_12_FD_187461 | JGI IMG/M metagenome (GOLD analysis project Ga0209536, IMG submission 187461) | Marine sediment microbial communities from White Oak River estuary, North Carolina - WOR-2-8_12 (SPAdes) (version 2) | ecosystem: Environmental > Aquatic > Marine > Intertidal zone >... | reverse complement strand
TCGCGCATGAGCGAGCATCGCAGCCCGGGTGCTGGCGCCGAGCGATCCGAGTGGCGCACGACGAGGCCCGTGCGCTCCCCGATCCGGGCGAACGCGCTTATCCTGAATATTCTGCTGGAGACCGATCCGGGCAATCCCTCGATCGCCCGCTACCTGAGGTATCTGTCGGGAGTGTATGCCAACGCCGGATGGTACAGCACGCAGGACAACGCCTTTACGCTTCTGGCATTCGGGAAGGCTGCCCGGCAGGCTGCCGCGGCGACCGTCACGGCGACGATCCGATCAGGGAACAAAGAGTACACCTATAAGGGGGGAACCGAGCGCTTTGCTCTCGACGCGTTCGGCAAAACGGTGACGATAGCGGCCAAAGGGCAGGGGACGCTCTACTATGCGATCGTGAGCGAGGGCATCCGCAAAGACGGGGGCGTCGCAATCGAAGACCGGAACCTTCAAATTCGTCGTGAGTACCTCAACCGCTCAGGACAGCCGGTGGATCTCTCGGCCGTCGGCCGGAACGAACTCATCGTGGTCAGGCTCTCGCTCACCTCGAGCGTGCCACGGCTGGACAACGTCGCGGTCGCGGATCTGCTCCCGGCCGGTTTTGAGATCGAAAACCCGCGCATCTCGGAGACTACGCGCTACGCCTTCATCCGGAACGCCGCGGTGCCGGAATACGTCGACATCCGGGATGACCGCTTGCTTCTGTACACGAGTTTTCGTGGGAACGCCCGGCAACAGACCTTCTATTATATGGTACGGGCGGTGACCCAGGGGCGATTCCAGTTGCCGGCGGTCGTCGCCGAGGCGATGTATGACGGGGAATACTATTCGGCGAGCGGGCCTGGCACGGTCGTCATTCAACGGTAAAGGAAAGGGGCCTTCCATGAAGAAAAACAGATTGACGAGGCGCACGTTCGTCCGTGGGGTCTTGGGGGGAGCTGCCGCAGCGGGGATTTCTCTGAAGCTTCACGGCGCTGATCGTCTTGCCCGTCTTCTCGAGAACGAAATGCCGAGGCGTCCGCTTGGGAGAACAGGCCACGAGGTATGCCTGTTCAGTCTCGGGGGGCAGGCGACGCTTGAGGAAGCGGGAAAAGAGGATGCGGCAGTTGCCATCATTGAGCGTGCGCTCGACCTCGGCGTCAACTACGTCGATACGGCAGCGGCCTATGGCCGAGGCCTGAGTGAGACGACGATTGGCAAGGTCATGAAGAGGAGGCGTTCAGAAGTCTTTCTGGCCTCAAAGACGCATGACCGCACCTACGACGGGTCGATGAAGCTCTTGGAGCGCTCCCTTCAACAGCTCCAGACGGATCATCTCGATCTGTGGCAGCTGCACAACGTGAGAACGCCCGAGGATCTCGAAAAGATCTTTGCGAAGGACGGGGCGATCAAGGCGCTCGAAAAGGCGCGAGAGGAGAAGTTGGTACGGTTTCTCGGCATTACGGGTCACCGCGATCCCCTTGTGCTGAAAGAGGGAATCGAGCGCTACCCGTTCGACACTCTCCTGATGGCCCTCAACGCTGCCGACCGGCACGAAGCCTCGTTCATCGACCAGCTCCTTCCGACAGCGGTGGAGAAGAACATGGGCATTATAGGCATGAAGGTGCCGGCGCGGGGACGCATCTTCCGCGAAGGGGGGATCTCAACAATGAAGGAGGCGATGGGATACGTCCTGACGCTGCCCGTCAGCACGGTCATCGTGGGGATCGGAACGCTTGAGGAGCTCGAGGAGAATGTCCGGATCGCACAGGAATTCCAGCCCTTCACGCAGACCGAGATGGCACGGCTTGAACAACTGACCGCGCCGTACTACGCGGACGCGACCTGGTTCAAATCTTCCTGGTAGGCTCTGCGTTAGTACCCCGCGACTCCAGCATCGGCGTCCCGGGGATCAGAGGCCCCCAGGCGCAGGCCTGTCTCGGGGTCGATGATGATCCCCATGGCTTCGCCCTGGGGCCATCCAGCGACAAGTCTGTGGCCCATCATCTCGAGCAACCGCTCCGTATCGGGGCTCGTGGCGTAACGCTCGATGCGGAGCTTGTCGGGGAGCCACTGGTGGTGGATACGGCCGGCGGTGATCGCCTCGGAGATGTTCATTTTGAAGTCGATCGTATTGAGCACCACCTGCAGCACAGTGTTGATGATGGTCCGTCCGCCGGGGGATCCAATCAACAGAAACGGCTTCCCGTCCTTCAGCACGATAGTCGGCGTCATGCTGGAGAGCATCCGCTGCCCGGGACGAACCAGGTTAGGCTCGGTGCCGATCTTCCCGGATGTGTCGGTCAGTCCCGGCACCGGGTTGAAGTCCCCCATCTCGTCGTTCAGCAGAAACCCGAGCCCGTCGGCGACGATCTTCGATCCGTATCCATCCTCGAGCGTGTAGGTGACGACCACGGCATTGCCCTGTTCGTCGACGACCGAATAGTGCGTTGTGTGTTCGCTCTCGAAGGAGTCGTTGAAGAGGGCCGGGTCGCTCACCGATGCGCGGTTCAAACTGATGGAGCGCCGGAGCGATGCCGCATAAGCTTTTGACGTGAGGCGCTCGACCGGCATGTCAGGATTGAAATCGGGATCACCCAGATAGCGGGCCCGGTCGGCGTAGGCACGCCGCATCGACTCGGCGAGGACGTGGAGGTACTGGGCGGAGTTGTGCCCGTAGGAGCGGAGATCGAAGCCTTCGAGGATGTTCAACATCTCGATCAACACCGTTCCGCCCGAGCTCGGCGGGCACATCGAGACGATATCGAACCCCCGGTAGGTGCCCATGACAGGCTTCCGCTCTTTGGCTTCGTAGGCGGCGAGGTCCCGTTCCGTTATCAGCCCTCCGTTGGAGCGCATGAACTCGGCGAGCTTCCGGGCCGTCTCTCCTTTGTAGAACCCATCCTTGCCGCTCTTCTGTATCCGCTTCAGGGTGCGTGCGAGATCCGGCTGCTTCCACAGATCCCCTTGCTCGTAGACAATCGTGTCCTTCTTCATGAAGACTTTCTCCGACGACGGGTACTCGAGGAACCGCTTCTTGTTGGCCTCGAACTCGTCTCCCAGGGCCCAGCTGACGCGGATGCCCCCTTCGGCCAAGCGGATGGCGGGCTCAGCCAGCTCTTTCCAGCTCATGGTTCCCAGACGCTTCAGCGCGAGATCAAATCCGGCCACGGTCCCCGGCACACCAATCGAGAGAAAGCCTTCGTGGTTCAGGTCATCGATATAGCGGCCAAGGGAGTCAACGTACATGCGATCATGCGCGGCAAGGGGGGCTTTTTCCCGGAAGTCGAAGGCCGTGATCTCGCCACCGGCACTGACGACGATCATGAACCCGCCGCCGCCGATATTTCCCGCCGACGGATGCACGACAGCCAGGGCAAGTCCTGTGGCGACGGCCGCATCGATGGCATTTCCTCCCTTCTTGAGAACTTCCACGCCAACCTGTGAGGCCATCATGTTTGATGAAACGACCATGGCGTGCCTCGCACGGACGGGGGGTTTCGATGCGCCGGCATCGATCAACGAAAGCGGGATCAGGAGCGCGCTGACAAGGGCGGCGGTGCGATGAAGAGAGGAACGCATCGGGTGTACCTCACTATCTTTCGGCGTGAGCTGAACACAATGGTGACTCAAAATGAGAAAAATGTCGCGTTGATGCAATGGTCGATTTTTCTGTGAGTGTTGCTTTTCCGTGACCACTTCTCTACATTACGCCGATCATCCTGACGCCGTTTCAGGTACCGGAGCCTACGATGCGTACGATGAAGTTGATGGTCATTGCCGTGCTTCTGCTTGCTGCTGCAGGATGCATCCGGTCCATTCACCCGCTGTACACCGAGAAGGATCTGGTCTACGAGCGAGGGTTGCTCGGGACCTGGGTCGACGAGGATACGACGGCGATCTGGACCTTCACGCGGGCCGGGGAAAAACGCTACAAGCTGACGCATCGCCAGACGGGGTATCAGTCGGGGTTCATCCGGAGCGAGACGGTCCCCGGTGACACTGCTGTTTTTGAGGTGCATCTCGCCCAATTCGGCGAATTCCTGTTCATGGATTTGTTCCCGGAGCCTCTGGAGCGCCGAAACGACCTGTGCAAGGTGCACTGGATCCCCGTACATACCTTCAGCCGCGTCTGGCTCGAGAACGACGCGCTCAAGATGTCGATGCTGAGCAGCGAGTGGCTCGAGAAGATGATTAGCGAGAACGCACTCAAGATCGCCCATGAACGGATTGAGCAGGAGATCATCCTGACGGCATCGACGGAAGTGTTGCAGAAGCTGGTGATCTCGTTCGCGAACGATCCCGAAGCCTTCCCCGAACCGCGCGTCCTGTTCAGGATGGACTGAGACCCTGCCACTCGAGGGGTCAGCGCCGCGTGAGAGTTGTGATTTACATCCTTCCCGTGTTGTTCGCGGTTCTGTTCGGCATCTTTGATGCAGCACAGACCGTTCGCAAGGACTTCCCCGCACAATCGGTCTTCTGGGAGCACTCGGAACAGGACTGGGCATTCATCACCGAGCACTACCGTAACGGCGACTTTCGCGTCCAGGTCATGCGAGGCGCCACGAAATTCGACCGATTTGATCTCTGGTATGTCGGTGGCAATGAGTTCTACTCGCCGCCGAAATACTTCTGGACAGGCGATTTCTGGCATGCGATGAAGGCGCTGTGGGTGCTGTGCATATCGGGGATCGGGCTGTCGTGTCTGTGGGTGGGGTTTCTGCTGGGCTCTGAGGTGGCGCGATCGGGTTGGAAACGGCGCCATCTGGCGTTCGGCGTGTATGTTTTTCTGTACTGGGTGGAAGGGGGGACGTTCGCGCTCTTCTACCACCATCTGTTTTTGAAATGAGTACTCCCCGGCGCCTGGGCGCCAGTGGGTAGGGTGTCAGGTTCCGTCTCCTTTGTGTGAACCGTGGTCTGGGAGCCTTTGCATGGATGATCGAGTGCTGTTTCTGATTGTGGGTGCTGGCGTCGGCATCGCCGCGACCTTGTTTACGGTCGCCCTGATGCACGTGTTGGAGATCCAGCGAGTGAAGGCACAGAAACGGCAGTATCTGAGTCAGCACCTGCACGACAAGCAATTTGAATTCGTTGAGCGGATGTCACCCATCCTGACCGAGATGAGCGTGATCCTGACCTCGGTCAAACAGATGTTTTCGACCCCCGGCAACACGTGGGTGAGCCAATATCCTCAGGAGTGGGCCGAGATCCGAAAGCGTAACGCCCAGATCAACAACCTCCTCAGACAATACATTCCATTTCTGACGCGTGAGGTTATTCTCACCACCTCGCTGTTGTATCAGCGGGCCGCCGGTCCGATGAGTCGTGGCGAAGCGCAGGAAGCCTATAACACCATTGTGACGCTTCAGAACATGATGCGCAAGCTCGTCGGTGGGGAGGTGTTGACTCGTGAGCTGCTCGACAATTTTGCCCAGAAGCAGGAAAAGGGCGAGACTTTCTCCCGCCGACTCCTGGAGCTCTTCGGCGAGCGGCAGTAAAGAATATCCACTCTCTGTATACCCTCTGCCCATGATCCGTTTTGTCATTGTGGTTGCCATCAGCTTCATTGGAATGGAGCTGATCTCGTATCTCATCCACCGCTTCATCTACCATAAGATCTTGTGGGCCATCCATAAGAGTCATCACAGCCCTCGGACCGGTCCCTTTGAGCTCAATGATGTCTTTCCGCTCATCTTTGCCGCCCTCAGCGTGGTGCTGATGGCCCTGGGCCTTCGCCAGGAGGGCCCATCGGATCTGCTCGCTACGAGCATCGGCGTCATCGCCTATGGCAGTATCTATTTCATTGTGCATGATCTCTATGTGCACCGCCGGGTCAAAGCCATTCGGCTGCGGATCCCGTTGCTGTTGCCTCTCAAGAAAGCGCACGCGATCCACCATCGGTATGGAGAAGAACCGTACGGCCTTCTTTTCTTTGTTCATCCTCGTCGCGTCGCCCAGGAGACCGTTGGCGATGACGACGCGGTGTAAGTCTCGGGCCCTGGAAGCAACGACGGCCACGATGTAGCGTGCGACGAAGACAATCCTGTCAGTATCAATTTCCACGTCAAGAGACTTATCCTTTAGTAGGAAGGGATCGAGCATTTTCGGGACCAAGGGAGTCATCTTTCTTTGCTTCTTCTATAAAGCCGTCCCGCGTTCCATCGAACAGTCCTCCGATTTTCATTTTTGGCAATGATGGCATTCCCAGGACCTGGGGGAGCGGGGAGCGCGTTGACATTGCCTGTGAGAGTCTCTACTTTGTTCCTACCTGATGCACATTTTGGGAAACTCACCCGTCGTTGACACGTAGTACAAGACTATGTGTAGAGCCCCTTTCAGTGTCCACTTGCCACGGTGAGATGGCTCCTGCCCCTGACACCCTTGCTGCCACGGATTCCATTCCGGCTCCCGGCGCGATCGCTTCCTACGCCCACGGCTGGAAACAGATGTGGTCCTACTTCTTGGAGCTTTTGCTGGTCTCCGTGGTCTCATTTCTTGTTTCTGTTCCGGCACTTGGGCTTTCCGTGGACGAACTCGGCCAGTTTATTGGGGAGCGCTTCTCGCTTGACCTCGTCATCGTGCATTTCGAGGGACCATTTGGATACGTGCTCTTCGCCCTGGCCTATGCGATCCTGCTCGAATGGCCTATCGAATACGGCGTGGCCTACGTCTTCCTGCTGGCCTCTCGGAGCGAGCCGGTGGAAGTCAAGCGGATGTTCGAGGTCTTCAAGAATTATGGCAACAGCGTGCTGGCCAACATCCTCGAATCAACGATCATTATCATCGGGCTCGTGTTCCTCATCGTCCCGGGGATCATCTTTGGGTGCAAACTCGCTTTTGTCCCGTATCTGATCGTTGAGCGGAAGATGGACGCCGTAGCAGCCATCAAGGAGAGTTGGCGCATGACACGGGGGCACGCCTGGAAGGTGTTCGCCATCGGAGTGCTGGCGATCTTTGTCGGGCTGTTAGGCCTGCTGTTCTTCGGGATTGGGATTATCATTTCAGTCATCTGGATACGGCTTGCCTCCGCCACCCTGTACGCATCCGTAAGCGCGTCGATGCCGCAGGCCGAGCAGATCTCTGTGTAACACTGCTCCATCGCTCTTCCAACAGCATAGTCCATGCAGTGGTTCTTCACTTCAGAAGGAGGTTTCTCATGCCGTCGAACAAAGGACTCAGTATCGTATCTGGCGTCATCCTTGCGGGATTCATCGCAGCGTGTGCGAGCAGTTCCGCCATCTGGGGGGATCCCGAAAGTGGCCTGATCCTGGAATACCGGATGGCATCCGGTACCATGTACTCCTATGAAATTTCCACGCAGACGACCGAAAACGTCGAGGTGATGGGGCAGAAGATGCAGGTCAAGTCGGGCTCGTCGACCCTCTTTTCTGCCACAGGGAAGGGCGTGAAGGAGAAGGTTCAAGATCTGGGCATCACGATCGATTCCATGTACGTCAGCGTCGCAAGCCCGAGGGGTGAACTCAAAGGGGACATGGAGAACGTGATTGGCAAGAGCTTCGCCATGCAGCTTTCGGCCACCGGCAAGGAGATGAACCTCACGGGCACCGAGGGGATCGAATACGGGCTCGGACCGGCGGGTTCGCGGAGCGCGACGGCAAGTTTTGGCGCGCTCTTTCAGGATATGGCTGGAAAACCGGTGAAGATCGGGGATACCTGGAATACGCAGGACACGATCCGCGAATCCGGCGGGGGCATGGAGGTCATGATCACGGTGAATGGCCAGAGCAGGCTTGACGGTGTGGAAACCATGAACGGGTACGAATGTGCCCGGATCGTGAGCCCCTATTCAGGCAAGGTGCACGGAGAAGGAACGCAAGGCCCGATGAACCTGGTCACCGATGGGACGATGAAGGGCGTCGACACGACGTACTTTGCCTACAAGGGGGGTTTTCTTGTGGAAAGCCGTTCGAGTGGATTGGTCGAGAGCGTGACCGAAGCAACCGGTCCACAGAACATGACCATCCCAAGCACGCGCGAGATGTCGATCACCATTCGGCTCCTCAAAGGCCCAGTGCCGATCGCTGACTAGAATCATGCGTGTTCTAGAGGGGGAACGGTTCAGGCCGTTCCCCCCTCGCTATTTTTTGCTCTCCCGAGACTGTCCTCATGCGACTCTTGAATGCACTGGAAGTGATGATCCTGCTCCTCCTGGGAGCGAGTTTTCCGCTCGCGGGCCAGGAAAGGGCGGATCTCGTGCTGCTCGGTGGCAAGATCTTCACGGCCACCGATCACCTGAGCTTCGCCGAAGCGTTGGCGATCAACGGAGACACGATTTCAGCCGTGGGATCCAGTGCAGACATTCGGGCCTGGATCGGGGATTCCACTCGAGTCGTTGAACTGGGGGGGAAACTCGTGGTCCCTGGATTTGTCGATGCGCATTGTCATCTGGGAAGCGGTGGCAAGTCCATGACGATGCTTGACCTGACGCGCGCGTTCAGCGTCGAGCACATTCGTGAGCGCATCGCGGAAAGGATACGGGAGCTCGGTCCGGACGCCGTGATCGTTGGTTATGCTTCCTATCCAAATCCAACCCTCTTTGGTGGTCTCGGATGGCCCACGAAGGAAATCCTCGATCCGGTGTCCCCGGCGAACCCCGTGGTCCTGTTTCGCAAGGGGGGACATGCATTGTGGGTGAACACGGCGGCCCTGGAGCAATCGGAGATTACGGGACGGACCCCGGTGCCCTCTGGCGGCGCGATCGTGACGGATTCCGTGACCGGTGAGCCGACGGGCATTCTGAAGGAATCTGCCGGCAATCTCCTGGATGTGCTTATCCCGTACGACCCCCGCGCAGATCTCCGGAGAGCGCTCGAGTACGCCCTGAGCGTCGGCGTGACGAGCGTTCAAACAGGGATGAGCACACAGGAGTATGAGATTCTCGAGGAGTTTGAGCGCGAGGGGACCCTCCCCCTCCGAGTCTCGGGGTGGCTCTGGCTTGGTGGAGTGAAGGGCTATATTGAGTCAGGAGTTCCGCAGCATCAGGGGAGCACGATGCTGAGCCGAGGAGCGCTCAAAGGTTTCATCGACGGAACGCTCGGTGTGCGGACAGCCCTCTTGTATGAGCCCTTCGCAGATGATCCAGCGAGTACGGGGCTCGCGCAGTACGAACAAGATGAGTTCGATGCCCTTGTTGGTGCCGCCCACGCGCACGCCTACCAAGTAGCTATCCATGCAATCGGTGACAAGGGCGTGGCGTGGGTTTTGGATGCGATCGAAAGGGCCCAACGCACACACGGTGTCAAGGGACTCCGTCACCGGGTGGAACACGCGACCGTCATCAGGGACGAAGACGTCACGAGGTTCAGGAAGCTTGGTGTTGTCGCCTCGATGCAGCCGAACATCACGGGGGATGAGGCCTATTTCAGGCTCCGGCTGGGGGAGGAGAGGGCTCGACGAGTGGATCGCTGGCGGAGTCTGCTGGACGAAGGAGCCGTTCTTGCGATCGGTACCGACTGGCCGGTCTCTGATCTCAACCCGATGTTCAATCTGTATCGACTCGTGGCGAGGCCCACAGACCAGAAGATTACCATGGGGGAGGCGATCCGCGCCTACACGTGGGGATCTTCGTACGGCTCGGGCGATGAGATGATCAAGGGTACGCTCGAGCCTGGGAAACTGGCTGATCTGGTAGTACTGTCAAAGGATCTGTTCAGCATTCACCAGAGAGAGATCTCCAGGACGCAGGTCATTACCACGATTGTCGGCGGGGCCATTGTGTACGAAAGGGAGCCTGCCACGGAGTGAAGGGCCGCTACTCTGCGTCAGAATGATCTCGGGTGATCTGATACGTGATGGACTGATCATCGAGAGACAGAACTCTCAATTCGAGGTTTTCAAAGAGGAGAAGGGTCACAGCGTAGATCTCGGAATCTCCCGAGTAGTTCTCGGCAACGGCGAAGACGATTTCCTTGTTGCCGAGATCTTTGGGCTCTCCTTTGCGGTATTCGCGATACAAGAGCTTTGCCACCGCTCCCTCCCTGCCCGCAAATATGAACTCCTTGGTCAATCCATTTGAGGCCGTCCACGAGAGCATCGATGAGCCGGCAGATGCAGTCAAGCGCTCGTTGAGCCGATAGCTTCGTGTAGGTGTAGTCGTGGTGCACGCCGGAAAAAGAACTAGGAATGCGACACCGACGCAAGCGAACGCTTTCAGCCACAATGAGACAGGCCACTGCATTGAGTCGCCACCCACGCGGGATGGGGACTGCTCTGGGGCACTGGAAAGGGGGAAGAATCGCATCTTGAAGATCCGCGGTGAATTGTCTACTGGGTCCGGTACAGGCACTGGGTGAGGCCTACCCTCGTTCGTCTTTTTGGACCACGAGGATCAGATTCTGTGGCTTCTGGATCTTCACATCGTGAATGAGAAAGCCAGGCTCAGTCTCCTGATAGAAGAATCGGAAAGTTCCGTACTTGTTCAGAAACAAGAAATGATCCTCTTTCAGGGAATCATGATAGTGGAAAGGATTGTTCCCGGCTGGTTCCAAGTAGGGAACGGACGCTACGAGTGTGCGCTTCGACAAAGAAAGAAGATGGGTCATGGTCTTCTCCAGCGGGGCCGGAATATGCTCAACAGTCTCAAACGATACAACGACGTCGGTCTGAGCGTTCACCGTGAACAGATCGGCGACCCGGAAAGATCCCTTGTAGTGCTTCCGGGCGTATCGAATTGCCGCCGATGAGCGATCAATGCCAACGACTGACGCGCCAGCCTCGGAGAGAACATCTGTGCCATAGCCCACGCCACAGGCCAGGTCCGTAACGGTGTCCGTAGGGCGCACAAAACGGGATGCGAATCGGTATCGCTCGAAATGCATTGCCGCCCAGGGCACACCTGTTTGGATCCTAGGAATGAAGCGTTCAGTTCCACCAAGGCCGAGCAATCGCATTTGAAGTCTTTTCAGGAAATTCTTAATTCGATCTTTCAGCATGACATCCTGAATAAGAGTGAGAGTGTGCGGGCTAAACAGACGCAGCGTTGAAGTGCGAAGTTCCGTCCAGAGGGAGGACGCGCTGAGATCCTCATCAGGGGATGCACGAGCGCTGCGAAAAAAAGCATTTGAGAATCCAACGAAGATGAAAAGATTCTCAGGCAACTTCAAGAGGAGTCCCGGCTCATGGAACCAGTAGAGAGAATGGGTTGAGTGAATCGAGAGGCCTTGACGTCGATTGTCCAACTCCTTTTTGGTCTTTTGGTAGTCGTCGGAAAGAGGCGGGAGCAGGCCATTCCCGTGGCCCGGACAAGTGGCGCTTGACAATTTGCGTCCCAAATGCCAGATTTGAGTCAGCTGGAGCGTTGGGTTCACATTCGAGAAGAGGATTCCCCCAGCGTCCGGCGCGGGTGTTCACATAACATCCGGGGATTTCTTTGAAAAAGGGAGTGTTGCCATGACACTTTCGCGATCCCGTCCCCTGCCGATTTTGCTCGCCTGCCTCACGTTTTTCACACAGGGATTTGTCTGCGAGGGCCCTCAGGGTCCCGAAGGTCCCCCGGGGCCAAGCCTGACCGGTTCGATCATAGGATTCTGTCAGCTCACTGATGCGGCAAACAATCTCATCGATGACCGAAGCGGTGTCGAAGTGTCAGTCGAGGGAACGAATGTCTCGACCACAACTTCCTCGGACGGCCGGTACACGTTGACAGGGGTCCCTTCCGGGATCCACGTCCTCCGCTATTCCAAGCAGGGATTCGGCGTCTGGAAGAATCCCCAATTCCAGTATGTCGGAGGCGGGGACTACTATGTCGGGTACACGTATCTGTACATGAAGCCGCTTTTTGCAGTCACGAATCTCTCGGCAACAACATCGGCGGGCAGCATCAACATCCTCGGCACATTGTCGGGAACGCTGCCCACGAGTACGCGCTATGCGATGCTCTTCTTCGATACGACGGCCTCGGTTTCCTCCGACCCGTCGCACTACCTCTTCGCTATCAGCGTCTATATTCCGAATACGTCCTCGACGCTTCTTTATATCGCGAGCTCATATGAGTGGGAACGGTATGGCGTTCACAGTGGAGATGTGCTCTATTTCGCGGCCTATGGAGCGACGAACTCCTACAGTTCGTATATCGATCTCAAGACGTTGAAGTATGTCTATCCCTTCGTGAGCGATGTCGCATCCAACACGGTCAGCGTGGTCGTACCATGAGGATTCAGAAGACAGTCATATCCGCATCAGTTCTGTCTTCCCACTGGTGTTCATCCCGAACGTGCCACAATCGCGGTTTGGAAAGACGCGGTCTGCGACGTGCGCTGCTTCTCGGCCTCGCACTCTTGTCTTCTCTGACCTGCTTGCCTGCTCTTCTCGCTCAAGGAGAAATCCAACCGGCGGAGCGTGCGGTTGTGGCGATCTCGGATGAGGCTCACCTCCGGAAAGCGATGGCACATACTCCGTCCCTGAGAGTCATCGACCGGCAGGGCCCCGTCATCACCGCCACTATCGACCCGTGGGATCTGAGATTGCTCAGGCAGCACGAGGTATCGTTTGACATCCTGAGCATTCCCCAGGCCCCCGCCCCCAGGAAGGCGGTGGGCGTCTCCGGCGTGGGGGTAGCCGATCCGATCGTTCAGACTATGGTCAATGCGGTTTCTGAGGATAGCCTCGTACGAACCATCGGCGCTCTTCAGGGCTTTGTCACGCGCTACGAATACACGCCTCAGCAAGAATCCGCAGCGGAATACATCTTCGGCGAATTTCAGCGGTGGGGTCTCCAGGTGGAGTATGATCACTACGCCTTTCTCACCACTTCGTTTAGATGTTCCGATGCTGTGGGTGATACCGTCTGGGTTGCCGCATACGGAAGCCTGCTTCGTTCGGTGGACGGGGGACAACATTGGTCCCTTCAGTACGGTCCGCTGGGGAATGAGTACGTGCGCGGAATTGACTTTCTCCCCGGGGGCCAGGGATGGGCTGTTGGTGACTCTCGAGCCTTTATCCACACGTCGGATGCGGGCGAGACGTGGGAACTGCAAAACATCGGAAACTCAACGGATATCGACGATGTGGCCTTCTTTGACGAGAGATCAGGTGTTGCGGTCGGAGAGAGATTCCTCTGGACCTCAGACGGCGGAGCGAGTTGGCAGGAGGTCTCCTCCAGGCCCAGCGGCGCCCTCGGGGCTGTCGTCGCGACTGATTCCGCGACACTCTGGGCAGTCGGAGAGTACGGTGCGGTCTACCATTCGACGGACAGAGGGTTGACATGGTTGCCGCAATCACTCCCCGATACACCATCGGGCGACTTCAACGCGGTTCACTTCGCGGATGCCAGTCACGGCTGGATCGTCGGATACCCAAGCATGGCCTACAAGACCGGAGACGGCGGAGCGAGGTGGGAGCGTGTATCGCAGGTCTACCTCGGGGACATTCGAGGCGTCGTGGTGATCGACTCTTCAACAGTGCTCATGATGAGCATAAATGGCAACGTCGATCGTACCACAGATGGCGGTGTGACGTGGAGTCGTGTGGCACGGCAGATCCAAGCGGGGTGGAGGCCGTCGATGTACGGACTGGTCCGGAGTGGCTCAGGAAGGATGCTGGCATATGGGGGGGCACTCCTCCTCAGTGATCCGGACGGCCTTTCGTGGGTCGGGATCGAGGGGAATCTTCCGGACGAACTCCTGCACCGCTCACGAAACGTTGTTGCCACGATCCCGGGCTCGGTCACTCCCCAGAACGAGTGTGTCATTGTCGCTCATTATGATTCCTATGGGTTCAGAGGCCTTACGGAGTATGCGCCCGGAGCGAACGACAACGCCAGCGGAACAAGTGCTGTGATGGAAGCGGCGCGTATCTGTAGCAACTACAGATTTGAGTCAACCTTGAAGTTCTTGGCCGTCTCAGGAGAAGAGCTCGGCATGAAGGGAAGCGCCCACTATGTCAATCAGGCGGTCACGGAGGGAAGGGCGATCGTGGGAGCTGTGAACGGGGACATGATCGGCTATCCAACAACCGGAGATTCTGCTCGACTCATCGCGGGAAGTTACGGTTTTCTGAATCGACTTGTCGACTCAGCAGTGGTGTACAATCAGAGGTATGCTATAGGGTTGAATCTTGAGACCTTCATCGACAACTCGGGTGCCAGTGATTACGGACCGTTCGCGATCGCCGGCTTCGATGCCTTGGATATCGGAGAGGATACCCCGAGCGCCATCTGGGGCGGTGCAGATCCATTCTATCACACGGATTCAGACCTCCTGGAGAATCTGTATCCCGGGCTTGTCCGACGCGGTGCACAACTGATGCTCGCGGTTGTTGCCGAAATGGCGGTCCCGCTTGGGCCTGCAACCACTGCCGACCGCCGAGTTTCAGTGCCGTCGGAGTTCGCCCTTGAGCAGAATTATCCCAACCCATTCAATCCGCGAACGACTGTTCGGTTTGAGATACCTGTTTCATCGAGGGTATCTATCTTGGTATTCAATGAACTAGGGCAGATGGTTGAGCTGCTGGTGAACGATTCGCGGGATCCGGGATCGTACGATGTGGGGTGGGATGCGTCCGGATTCCCGAGCGGGGTCTACTTCTGCAGGCTCCAGGCCGGGGGTCATGTCATGACTCGCAAGATGTTGCTGGTCCGCTGAAATGCCCTCGAAGGGCATAAGAAGCGTCATCGGAGCTCATCACTACCTCACCTCCAGCTCGAATCCTGAGCTGTCACACCAGCACGGACCGAAGAGGCTCAGATCAGGAGAAGCCAAGTTTGACAAAGCCGTGGCGGGATCGGAGAGTGGACGGGCCAGCACCTTGAGGGCATGGCCCCGGAGAAGCACCCCGATCTGAACTGGCCGGAACCTTGGCTGGACCCTCTTATTCGATTTTCCAAGGCGAAATTGGACGAAAGTTTTCCTGGCGGCATTCGTTGATCCTTCGATTCCTCCAAGAAATCCTTCCCACCTGAACCCAGGAGGAATATCCGGGATTGAAGTCTCCCGGATAATTAACTGATGGGTTCATCGATTGACCAACCTCGCAGGGGGCATGTCCATGGGACAGCGGAAAGCTTTGCTGAAGCTGGCAAACCGATTGCTGGCTCCCCTTGGCGCCAGTATTGTCGGGAGGTGGGGGTTGTTCTCCAACTACATTCCGCTTGCTCAAACGGAGCGAGAGGCAAGGAGGGCCGGAATGTCAATTGGCGACTACTTTGACACGAAGAATAATTATCCGGGGGCAACAAAGGAAACGATTGACCGCGCAGCCACGTTCGGTGTGTTTGAGAGATCCGTTTCCCGTATTTGTGAAATTGGCCCCGGGTCCGGAAGATATCTCGAGAAAGTAAAGGAACGCTGCCCCGGGGCATTGTATGAAATCTACGAGACGGCCGACGATTGGAAGCGTCGGCTCGTTCGCCAATACGGGGTGACTGCCCGGGAGACCGATGGACGTACACTTGCGCAGACGCCCGACGGTGCGGTTGACATCATCCATGCCCACAGGGTGTTTGAAGGCCTTCCAGTGATGACATGCCTGCAGTATTTTGAGGAAGCGGGCCGGGTCATGCGTCCGGGGGGTTGGTTCTTCTTTGATGTCCTTACAGAAGAGTGCCTCACCCCGGAGTTGACCAGAAGCTGGATTGACTCCGGATGGAACTGGATCGTTAGCATGTTTCCGAAGAGATTCCTGGTTGAAAGGATGAAGCAACTTGGTCTTGATTGCAGAGGGAGTTTTATTTTGCCGATGCGGCCTGGGGTGGGGGAATATATGATATTCCAAAAGCCAGAATCTCCGCATCTCAAGGTGCCGATGTGAGCCAAGCCAATGAGTCAATCGACGCGCGGGGGCCTTCGTCCTCCCATTTTTCCGATTGACTCGTCCCGATCACTCGTTTCCGTTGGGCCCGGGCGTGTGAGACAAAGTGGGGGACGACTCTGGTTTGCTCATTGTGTACACAAGATGGCGCGTGCAGCGGTGACGGTGATCCCCGGTGAAAAATCAGGAACTGGCGTCTTGAAGATGGAGCACGAAATGTCTATATTGTCAGTGCGTTGCGCGGGAGTAATTCAGTGGTAGAATGCAAGCTTCCCAAGCTTGACGTCGCGGGTTCGAGTCCCGTCTCCCGCTCAAGGTGTCATCGCCGCTGAGCACTGGCGCACAGTCCTCCAACGCTAATTGGAGGTGTTCGTGTTTCCAATGGCGAGAAAGTCTCACCCGAACGATCACTGGACAGCCGTTAAGGGCCTCGCGCCGAATCGCTCAGCAGAGACCTTGCTCTCTGTTCTACAACCGCCGCCGACGAACTTCAAGTCGATTCTCAACTCTTCCCCTGGCTCACCATGCCGTCCGGGCCACCCCTTCCTTCAATCGGTACCTGCTGTCGCATGTCACAATCTTCTGGCAGGAGACGGAATCCGCCCACAGGTCGGACTCTGATCGAAAGGCCCCGCGGGATGCCCCCAATCGAGGCTTTTGGGGTCCCCGGATAGGATTGTGGCACTGAAATGACATTGTTGTGACATGCTCAAGTGAACGGCCGACTATCTTGACGGAGAAGGCCTATGGATCAGAATACCCGTCACAATAATCTGTCAACCCCAGCGGGCATCAAATTCCTTTCTTTCCTGCTCGCCCTTGTTCTTCTTCTGTTTGTTCATGGCTGCGGACCCTCGATGTTGCTAACGGATGAAGAACTTTCCCGTCTTGAGCAAAGCGACGGTGCCGCTACGCGGCTAACGTTCTACGACGTGGAATTCGTAGTGCCCGAGAAGGGCTCCCAATCTATCCACAAGCACCTGTTACTCCACATCGGCTCTGACGGCGAGGCGAGCTCCGCTGTCCTCGCCACTGATGACGGTGGCACTCGCAGGCTTGTTGCCTACGAGGGGAGGGTCATTCACTCGGACGGGTCCGAGCACACATTTGGGATCAACGACCTGCATACGGTGAACCTGAGCACCAGCATGGAAAGGTCCACAGCTTCCATGCGCATCCCTTCAGTCGTGAGGGCCCTGGGTCCGGGCGATATCGTTGAACTCGTCACCGTACATGATGTTTCCCTTCGGCAGCTCGGGATGAGGTTCAGTCTAGGTGATATTCCCTATCCCGCCGAACGGGTACGCTGCCGCATCGACGCGCCACCAGGGATCCCACTGCAGTATGTGATTACAGACTCTGCCGTTGCACTGGAAATCACTGGAGGTGGGCCCACGGGGAGCACCGCATTCATGTGGAGGGACTACGAACCCGCCAATCGGAC
>Ga0209536_100006967_pt1 | contig 17190 bp, 12 predicted proteins | sample DeeMarSeWOR28_12_FD_187461 | JGI IMG/M metagenome (GOLD analysis project Ga0209536, IMG submission 187461) | Marine sediment microbial communities from White Oak River estuary, North Carolina - WOR-2-8_12 (SPAdes) (version 2) | ecosystem: Environmental > Aquatic > Marine > Intertidal zone >... | reverse complement strand
TCATCCCCCGATCCGCGTACGCCTCCGAAATCCACGCATACGAGCCCGGCTCGAGATCCACGCTCAGATACCCCGAGTGTCCCGCCTCGAGCTGCTCCATGCCGCCCACGAACGTCGCCGGGGCCGGGGCCTTCATGCCGTCGATCCAGCTCATCCAGGGAACGACGGCTCCGAGATCCGTTTCCTCCGTGACCCGCAGCAGATGCACGTCGTGCTTCAGAAGGCCGTCCGGGGCCTGGATCACCCTGACCCGGATCGTGTGAGGACCGGCCGCGACCCTGTCCGGTGCCTCGATCACGTAGTTCGCCAGCGTCACGTCGAAATCGGCCTCGGGCTCCGATGCGCCGGTCTCCGCACTCGTCACGGTCAGGCCGGCGATCATTCCGAGCGCCGAATGGAACATGCCGTCCGGCGTCTTCACGTAGCACTCCAGCACGTAGCTGCCCGGCTCGAGATCCACGGTCACGTCTTCCGCGAGGCCCGGGGTCAGCAGGCCCGGCCCGCCGGAAAACACGATGTCGCCGAACCAGGCGGGGATGAGGCTGCCGAGCGTCTCGAGGGCCGACGCGAGTTCGACCTCGCCCTTGTAGTAGGGGTCCATGGCGACGCCGAAAGCTCCCCCCGCGACCTCGGCGATGTAGTCGTCGAGCGTCTTACCGTCGGGCAGGCGCGAGAGCGACATGAAGTGCTCCTGGGCGCCGAGGTTCCGAAACCGAAGCGTCGTCCAGCCGGAAGCGATCTCCGCCGGGGCCTCGAACGCGAAGTCGCGGGCGGCGACCTCGACTACCGGAGGGGATACCGGGGTAGCTTCGGACACCGCCGCGGTCTCCGTTTCCCCCGCCTGACCGCCTTCCTCTCCCGCGCAGCCTGCCAGCGCCGGAAGCGCCAGCAGCCATGCGTAGCCGAACCCGTGACGTACTCGCATACATCCTCCCTGGGGCAAGAAATTCGCTGAATTGGAAAGCTCCAGCCTATGAAAAACGAATCAAGGAGGGAAGGGCGAGTCGATGCCGGGAGTCGGAGCGTACCGGGCGACATCCCATCTCGCAGGGTCCCGGCGGCAGCACTATCTTGTGGGTCGGGCGCCCGCAGCATGAAGGAGGAATCCAATGGCTTTCTATGAGTATCAGTGCGAGGACTGTGACGGCACGTTCACCGTCAGCGAGCGGATCTCCGAACACGAGAAGCACAAGAAGCCGCCGAAGTGCCCGGAATGCGGAAGCCGAAAGACCCACCAGCTGATCAGCGGCTTCTTCGCGAAGACGAGCTCGAAGGCCTGACGGAACTCGCCGAACGGGTCCTGGCAGTCTGATGTAAGTCGGCGCCCTGCGACTGGTGCAAATCCAGAATATCGCGTATCCCTTGGGGCACACTGGTCGCCGCTGACGCTTCCATCGGCCGACTTCCTGCACGACCCGATTCAGGAGTAACCATGACGCTTCGCGCCCTGGCGGGCTGCACGGCGGCGCTTCTGCTGTGCGCCCCCTTCTCCGCGGCACAGCAGCCCCGGCACCCTCTCGATCCCCTCGGCTGGCAGGAATACTGGACGGTTCTCGAGGTGCTTGCCGATTCCGGCCATCTTGACGGGGACACGGAGTTCTCCCGCGTTCAGCTGCGGGAACCGGACAAATCGGCCGTATGGAACTGGGAATCCGGGGATGAACTCACACGGTCGGCCTTCGCGGTCGTCCGGCAGGGCCCGCGCACCTACGAAGCCGTCATCGACATCTCGGGCCGACGCCTCGCCTCGTGGAAGGAGCTGACCGGGGCCCAGCCAATGTGGCTGGGCCGGGAGTTCGGATCGGGCGCCGCGAAGGTGAAGGAGCACCCCGACTTCCTGGCCGCGCTCGAGAAGAGGGGCATCACCGACCCGACCTTCATCGAATGTCACGCGATCCCGCCCGGCTATTTCGGAACGCCCGAGCAGCAGGGCCGGCGGGTCGGATACGTCTATTGCAGCGACCCGCGCGGGGTCCGGAACACCTGGACCCGCAACATCTCCGGTCTGACGATCGTGGTGGACATGGCCGATGGAACCGTGCTGCGGGTCGTGGACGAGGGCGTCGTACCGGTCCCGGAGACGAAGGCGGAATACGATCGGGCGTCGCTCGGACCGCCGCGCGAAGTGCGGGGCCCGGTGCAGGTGAGCCAGCCGCTCGGCCCCGGTTTCGTGCTGGATGGACACCGGGTGGAATGGCAGAACTGGAGCTTCCACGTCCGACCCGATTCCCGGCTCGGCATGGTGGTCTCCACGGTCCGCTACCGGGATGGAGATCGCTCCAGGCCCGTGCTGTACGAGAGCAGCCTGTCGGAGATCTTCGTGCCCTACATGGACCCGTCATTCGGCTGGCATGCACGCAACTTCATCGACGCCGGTGAGTTCAGCGCCGGCGGATTGACCAAGCCGCTGCTTCCGGGTCGAGACTGTCCTGACCACGCGGTCTATTTCGACCACGTGGTGGCCGGGGGAGGCGGCAGGCCCATGGACCGCCCGAACATGATCTGCCTGTTCGAGCGCGTCGCGGGCGATGTCTCGTGGCGTCACATCGGAGAGCCCGAGGCGAGTCGTCCGAAACGGGACCTCGTCGTTCGCATGGCCGCGGTGCTCGGCAACTACGACTACCTGTTCGACTGGGTGTTCGAGCAGAACGGATCGATCCGCATCGGGGTCGGGGCGACGGGGATCGCGGAGGTCAGGACGGCGATCGAGTCCGACGCGACATCCCGGCCGGCGGGAGAGGTCCGTGCCGACGCCTACGGCCGGTTCGTCGCGCCGCACATCGTGGCGGTCAACCACGACCACTACTTCAGCTTCCGCATCGACCTCGACGTCGATGGCCCACGCAACGATTTCCTGATCGACCGACTGAAGTCCGAGACCCTTCCGGACGACAATCCGCGCCGCAGCATCTGGGTCGTGGACGAGACCCTGGCGCAGTCGGAGAGCCAGGCGAAGCTGACGATCGACTACAACCGGCCGGCCATCTGGCGGGTCGCGAGCGAATCCGCCACCAATCACGTGGGCTACCGCACCAGCTATCAGCTGATGCCCGGAATGAACGGAAACACGCTGCTGGCGGCGGAGGACTACCCGCGTCGTCGCGCCGGATTCATCGATCACCACCTGTGGGTGACCCCGTATTCGCCCGACGAGCGCTATGCGGCCGGCGACTATCCGACCCTCAGCGAGCCGGGCATGGGACTCCCCGCGTGGACCGCCGCCGACCGGTCGATCTCCGATACGGACATCGTTCTCTGGCACACGATCGGGATGCACCACGTGGTTCGGGCCGAAGACTGGCCGATCATGCCCGTCTTGTGGCACTGGTTCGAGCTGCGACCGTTCGACTTCTTCGACGGAAACCCGGCGATGGACCTGCCGGAAACGCCGTAGGGAAGGGGTGTGGCGCGGGAATGGAGTGGCCGGCGCGCAAGGGCGAGCCGGCCACTCCGTCAGCCGGGATCCGTCAGTCGCTGAGCTGCTGCAGCAGGTACACGGTCGTCAGTGCGGAGGTCGTCGCGGCCTGCCGCAGGTTCGCCCCGGCCGAATGCCCGCCCTCGGTGTTCTCGTAATACAGCACCGGGTGCCCCTGCTCCTGCATGCGGGCCACCATCTTCCGCGGGTGCCCGGGGTGCACCCGGTCGTCCCGCGTGTTGGTCCAGAAGAAGATCTCCGGGTATTCGACGTCCGGTCTCACGTTCTGGTAGGGCGAGTAATTCTCGATGAACGCCCGCGCCGCGGGATCGTCCGGGTTGCCGTACTCGGCCATCCAGCTCGCCCCGGCCAGAAGCTTGTGATAACGGAGCATGTCCAGTAGCGGGACCGAGCAGACGACGGCCCCGAACAGGTCGGGCCGCTGCATGGTCACCGCTCCGACCAGGAGCCCGCCGTTGCTGCCGCCGGAGATCCCCAGGTGCTCGGGGCGGGTGATCCCGCTGTCGATCAGGTCCTCGGCCACGGCGATGAAGTCGTCGTAGGCGCGCTGCCGGTTCTCCAGCAGGGCCGCCTCGTGCCAGCTGGGACCGAACTCTCCTCCGCCGCGGATGTTCGCCAGCACGTAGACCCCGCCGTTCTGCAGCCAGGCGATGGTGCCCGGGCTCGCGTACGACGGGGTGAGCGAGACCTCGAAGCCTCCGTAACCGTAGAGAAGGGTCGGTGCGGTGCCGTCGAACGGCAGGTCCGCCGGCCGCACGACGAAGTAGGGAATCCGCTCCCCGTCGGCGCTGGTCGCGAACTTCTGCTCCGTCACGAACGCCGATGCGTCGAACCGGTCGGGGAGCGATTTGATCACCCGGGGCTCTCGTCCGTCCCGCAGCAGGTAGAGGCGGTCCGGCACGGTGAAGCTCTCGTAGTTCACCATCACGACGTCCGAGAACGGATCGGCGGACGTCACCGACAGGCTGCCGTTCGCCGGCAGGACCACCGGCGTGAGACGCCACTGGTCGTCCGCCCGGTGGAGTCGCAGCAGCGAGCCGGTCACCTCGTCCAGGATGCTCACGTACGCCGCGCCCGCGCTTTCGGATACGCCACGGATGGACATCCGATCGCTCGGAGCGAGCACCAGTTCGACACCCGAGGCCGTGCCCGCGCGAACGGACTCCGGCAGGTGGACCGACAGAAGGCTTCCTTCCGGATACGTCACGCCTTCGACCGTCCAGTCGGATCGGAGCAGGACCAGCAGGTGCTCTCCCACCTGTCCGCGGAAGCTCGCGTCATCCTGCAGCGGGACCCGCAGGCGCTGGAAGTCATCATCGAGCCAGTACAGTTCCGTCCGGAAGAACGCCGGCGTGACCTGCACGAAGCGGCTGGCGCCGTCCGGCTGGCGATTGACGAAGCCGCTGATGCTGACGTGGCTCGAGTCGGTCTCGGCGATCTGTCGCGCGTTCGAGAGCGGCGTACCGCGCTGCCACACCCGGACGGTGCGTGGATAGCCGGAGGACGTCATCGATCCGTCGCCGAAGTCCGTTCCCACGAACACGGCGTCCTCGTCGATCCACGAGACGTTGGATTTCGCCTCGGGGACGATGAACCCATCGGGGACGAACGACTTCTCGACCAGGTCGAACTCCCGGACCACGACCGCGTCGCCACCGCCGCGTGACAGCCGGACGAGGCAGCGCCGGTATTCCGGCGGCAGGCAGCTTCGACCCTTGTAGACCCAGTTCTCCAATTCCTCGGCGGCGAGGGCATCGACGTCCAGCACGGTCTCCCAGGCGGGTGTGTCGCTCGCGTAGGAGTCCAGCGTGGTGCGCCGCCACACGCCCCGCACGTTGTCCTCGTCCTGCCAGAAGTTGTGCACGTAGCCGCCGAAGTAGCTTCCGTAGGGGATCCGATCGGACGCCTCGAAGATCGCGAGCGCCTGCTCCCGCAGCGGCTCGTACCTCGGATCTCCCTGCAATCGCGCCAGGGACTCCTCGTTCCGCTCGGCCACCCAGGCGAGGGCCTCCTCTCCGTTCACCTCCTCCAGCCACACGTACGGGTCGTCCGCCGGCGGGGCCTCGTCAACGGGCGGAGAGTGGCGGTCTCCACACGAGATGGTCACGAGCGGCGTGAACAGCATCAGGAAGCGCACGAACCGCGCGTATCGGATCGGGCGCAGGAAACGGGCCGGAGTCATGGGTCCTCCTGGAGATCGTGTCGCGTCTCGGCACGGAAGCGAGGAGCGTTCTCACAGGCTAACACTTCCGGAGGCCGGAGGGATGAACCCGAAGGCGTCGTCAATCGGGGCTCCCGGCGCGGGGGCCGGGGGCCCGGGACGTCGCGGCGTCTCGCCCGCAGCGCTAGTTTCAGGCAAGGACAGTGAGCGGACCTCCGGACCGGACGGGACACGGGGGCGCCGACCTTCCAGCCGACTTCCGTCTCTCCTCCCTCGGCGGTCGTCTCCTGTGGATCGAGAGCCGCGCCCGCCTTCCTTCCCCGCGCGGATCGGAGCCGCCGATCGGACCGCGATGAGGGCCGAGGGAGGAACCGAAGATGTCTACGGCGACGATCGACAGCAGGCTGGCCGACCGCATGCGCGCGCATCGCGAGCAGATGGTGGCATGGCACCTGGAATCCCGGGGGATCCGCGACGTGGCGGTGCTGGAAGCGATGCGGGACGTCCCGCGCGAGGAGTTCGTGCCGCACGATCTCATCGAGTATGCCTACGAGGACTCCCCCCTCCCGATCGATGAGCAGCAGACCATCTCCCAGCCCTACATCGTGGCGCTGATGGCGGAAGCGCTGGAGCTGGGCCCGGACGACCGGGTCCTGGAAGTGGGGGCGGGATCCGGGTACGCCGCCGCCGTGCTCGGCCGCATTGCCCGCGAGGTGTTCACGATCGAGTGGCACGCCAGCCTGGCGAGCTCCGCCGCCGAACGGTGCCGTCGGCTCGGATACGACAACGTCCACGTCCGGCAGGGCGACGGGACGCTCGGCTGGCCGGAGGAGGCCCCGTTCGACGCGATCGCCGTGGCCGCCGGCGGGCCGGAGATTCCGCGCTCGCTGCTCGAGCAGCTCGCAGTCGGCGGTCGCCTCGTCATTCCCGTCGGCCCGACGCCGCGGCTGCAGTCGCTGATTCGGGTTCGCAGGACCGCGGAGGGGATCGAGCAGGAGAACCTCGGGGGAGTGGCTTTCGTGCCGCTGGTCGGCGCGGAAGGCTGGACGGAATCGGGTGAGCGACGCCATCCGAGCGCCGCAATGCCTGCTCCCCGTTCCGTGACTCCGCGTCGGGCGACACTCGCCGAATCGGTCGCGGCGGCGGCCGAACCGCTCGACGGAATCTGGGAGGGCAGTCTGCTTCGTCTCGTGGAACGGATCGGAGATGCGCGGATCGTCTGCCTCGGAGAGGCGAGCCACGGCACGGCGGAGTTCTACGACATGCGGACGCGCATCACCCGGGAGCTGGTGGAACGGAAAGGCTTCACGATCGTCGCGGTGGAAGCCGACTGGCCGGACGCCCGGCAGATCGACGGCTACGTGCGGGACACCTGGGTCGAGCCCGGTGGAGAGCCGGCGTTTCAGCGCTTCCCCGCCTGGATGTGGGCGAACCGGCAGGTCCTGACCCTGCTGTACTGGATGCGGGAGTACAACGAATCGGTGGCCGAGCGCGACCGCTCGGTCGGGTTCTACGGGCTCGACCTGTACAGCCTGTACAACTCGATCGACTCCGTCGTCCGCTATCTGGAGGACGTGGATCCGGCCGCCGCAAAGGTGGCACGTCATCGCTACGGCTGCCTGTCGCCCTGGCAGGGCGATCCGGCTGCATACGGAGCGGCCGCCATGAGCGGGCGTTACGAGGCGTGTGAGCAGGATGTCGTCCGCATGCTCCGCGACCTGCTCGACAAGCGGTTCGAATATGCGGACCGTGACGGCGAGCGCTTCCTCGACGCCGCGCAGAACGCGCGCCTGGTCGCCAACGCGGAGCGTTATTATCGGACGATGTACCGGGGCGGGCGCGCCTCCTGGAACCTGCGCGACACCCACATGTTCGACACGCTCGAGACTCTGCTCCGGCACCGCGGGCCTGAGGCGCGCGCCGTCGTGTGGGCCCACAACTCTCATCTCGGCGATGCTTCCGCTACCGAGATGGGAGCCGGCGGCCAGATCAACGTCGGTCAGCTGTGCAGGGATCGCTTCGGACCGGATGCCTACCTGGTCGGCTTCGGAACCGATCGTGGTACCGTTGCGGCGGCAACGGACTGGGATGGGCCGATGGAGATCAAGCAGGTCAGGCCCTCCCACGAGCAGAGCTACGAGAGGGTCTGCCTCGACAGCGGAATCCCGACTTTCCTTCTGCCCCTCCGGGAGTCGGAGGCAGGCGGCCTGCGGCCCCGGCTGCTGCCCGAGAGGCTGGAGCGGGCGATCGGGGTGATCTACCGGCCGGAAACGGAGATTCAGAGTCACTACTTCTACGCGAGCCTGCCCCGGCAGTTCGACGAGTACATCTGGTTCGAACAGACTCGTGCCGTGGATCCGCTGCTGGAGGCCGGGACGGCGGGGCGGGACCTCCCGGAAACGTTCCCGTTCGGGTTCTGACCGGGCCGGAGGCCCCGATCGTCTAGAACAGCCTCCAGACCGACTCGGGCGGCTTGTCCGCCTTGAAGTGCTCGTAGCGTCGGCACAGGGGCAGCAGGAGCAGCAGCCCGATAGCCCAGATCATGTACATCACGCCGAATCCCGTCCCATTCCGGAAAGGAAGACCGAGGAGCATGTAGAGCCAGATGTGCAGGATGTAGAAGAACAGGGCCGTGCGTCCGAAGGTCAGCAGCCAGCCGCCGTAGCGCTCCACGGCCGGAGTGAGCCGCTCGAACAGGCCGATCAGCAGCAGATTGGTGCCGATCGCGAACGAGAGGAACACGATGCTGGGCGGGTACTTCGTCATGTTGAGGAAGTTCATCGCGCCCGAGCCGTCCCAGGGATGCGTGTTACCGAACCCTCCCAGGAAGCGGAGGACGAGAAAGAGGGTCACGAGTCCGAGGCCCGCGAGCGGCACGAGGCGAAGCGCCCGGTCCCGATCGTGCGCCAGCGCCTTGCCGAGCGCCGCGCCGAGCAGCGCCGCGCCGAGCCACGGGACGATCGGGTACATGACCAGCAGGATACCGGTCTGCCCCGGAGCGAAGGTGAGGCGCTGGGCGGGGGACAGCGGGGCCCGCGCCAGGGCGGCGTCCGGAACCATGGCCTGCGACAGGATGATCAAACCGATTCCGAGGAGTCCGAGAAGCCAGCCCGGAAACCGCTGCAGCAGGCCGACCGCGATCAGCGAAACGCCGAGCGCCGTGAGCACGGCGAGCACCAGGATCAGCGGTCCGGTCTCTCCCGGGATATTCGGCGGGAAGTACCAGGCATCGGGGTTCGGGACGATGGAGCCGATGATCCACGCCGGGTTCTCGATCAGCTGCTGCACGAGCAGCAGCACCACTCCGCGCACGACGAAATGGCGCGCGATCCTCGACTCCGACCAGCCGCGTACGCGACGGGACTCCCCGAACAGCACGATCCCGGCGCCCATGAGCAGGAAGAACCCCGGTGCGCAGAGGTGCGACACGTGCCGGGTCATGAACGAGAGCCAGTTCGGGTGCTGTGGAAGCGGCAGCCCCCAGAACTCGCCCGGGTGGTGCTTGGCGACGAAGAAGGCGGCGTGATCGATCGCCATCAGGACCATGATCAATCCGCGCTGTGCGTCCAGCGACAGGATGCGCGCACTTTTCAAGGCGGGGACCTCTGCAGCGGGCATGCGCGTCCTCTCTGCTCGTCAGCTCACATTGAACGCGGACCGTCTCTTGCTGTGATGAATGGCATACAGGGTAAGTCGGAGCGGCGCACGAGGGAAGGACACGCTGTCGGTCCCACGACGGAGTTGGAGCCTATTTCCGCCCGTATCAGCAAGTTCTCCCGGTTGCGAATCCATGACCTTCGATGTCCTGCCGTCCGGGCGGGCACCGGAGTTGAGCCATCCTGGAGGCACGCATGAGACATTTTCGCCCACTCGCGAGCGGTTTCGTAGCGGTGGTCCTGGCACTCGCCGCGGTTCCCACGCCGGCTGCAGGCCAGCAGGCGGCCTCGGTTGACGCTCCGATTCCCTTCACGCGGCACGTACTGGACAACGGCCTGACGCTGATCGTCCACGAGGACCACAAGGCGCCGATCGTCGCCGTGAACGTCTGGTACCACGTCGGGTCCAAGAACGAGCCCGAAGGTCGGACGGGATTCGCGCACCTGTTCGAGCACCTGATGTTCAACGGGAGCGAGCACGTGGACACGGACTACTTCGAGGTGCTGGAGCCGCTGGGCGCCACGGATCTGAACGGGACCACGAACCAGGATCGGACCAACTACTTCCAGAACGTGCCGACGTCCGCGCTGGACCTCGCACTGTGGATGGAGTCGGATCGCATGGGGCACCTGCTGGGCGCGATCGACCAGGCGAAACTGGACGAGCAGCGGGGTGTGGTACAGAACGAGAAGCGCCAGGGTGAGAATCAGCCCTACGGGAAAGTCTGGACCGAAATCTACCACAGCAGCTATCCGGCCGGTCATCCCTACCGCCATACCGTCATCGGTTCGATGGAAGACCTCGACGCCGCGAGCCTCGAGGACGTGCACGAGTGGTTCAAGAACTATTACGGGCCGCAGAACGCGGTGCTGGTGGTCGCCGGTGACATCGACGCCACGACCGCCATCCGGAAGGTGGAGACCTATTTCGGCGACATCCCGCCCGGGCCGCCGATCGCCCGGCACACGGCCTGGGTCGCGCCCCGGGAGGGCATGCACCGACACTTCATGCAGGACCGGGTGCCTCACGCCCGGGTGTACCTCGTGTGGAACGTCCCCGAGTGGAAGTCGGAGGCCTACACCGACCTCGATCTCGCGGCGAGCATCCTGTCGTGGGGCAAGAACTCACGCCTGTACCGCCGACTCGTCTACGAGGACCAGATCGCCACGAGCGCGTCGGCCTACGTGAGCGGCCGGGAAATCGGAAGCCAGTTCGTCATGGTCGCCACGGCTCAGCCGGGCGTAGAGCTCGCGGAGGTGGAATCCGCGCTGCGGGAGGAGCTCCAGCGTTTTCTCGCCGAGGGTCCGACGGAAGAGGAGCTGGACCGCGTGAAGACGCTCGAGCGGGCTTCGTTCCTGCGCGGCGTCGAGCGAATCGGGGGATTCGGCGGGAAATCCGACCGCCTGGCCCAGGGGGCCGTGTACGCCGGTGATCCCGCTTTCTATCGCGTTCAGAACGAGCGCATCGAAGCGGCGACCGCAGAGGACATCCGGGGCACCGCGACCGAATGGCTCGCCGACGGCCTGTTCGTGCTCGAGGTGCACCCGTTCCCGGATCTCGCGGCGGCCTCCAGCGGAGCGGACCGGTCCTCGATGCCGGCCGTGGCACCTCCCCCCGCGCCCCGGTTCCCCGAGGTTCAGCGAACGACCCTGTCGAACGGTCTGGAGGTCGTGCTCGCCGAGCGCCGGGGCGTTCCGCTGGTCCAGCTGCAGCTCCTCGTGGACGCGGGCTATGCGGCAGACCCGACGACCCGTCCGGGTACCGCGAGCATGACGGCCTCGATGCTGGACGAGGGCACGGACACCCGGGATGCCCTGGCGATCGCCGAACAACTGGACCTGCTGGGCGCATCGATCGGCAGCGGGGCGAACCTGGACATGAACACCGTCTCGCTATCCGCGCTGAAGGAGAATCTGGAGCCGTCGCTGGAACTGTTCGTGGACGTGATCCGCCACCCCGCCTTCCCGGAGTCGGAGCTCGAGCGCCTCAGGAAGCAGCGACTCGCGGGAATCCAGCAGGAGAAGGCGCAGCCGATGGGGATGGCGCTGCGCGTACTGCCGCCTCTGCTGTACGGCCCGGGGCATGCCTATTCGCAGCCGCTGACAGGGAGCGGGACCGTCGCATCGGTGGAGGCGATGACCCGCCAGGATCTGCAGCGATTCCACGAATCCTGGTACGTGCCCAACAACGCGACCCTGGTGGTCGCGGGCGACGTGAGTCTGCCCGAGATCACGGGGCTGCTCGAAGCGACGTTCGCGGACTGGCGCTCGCGCGATGTGCCCGCGAAGAACGTGGCCGGGGTGGCCGGGAGTTCCGGTGCCCGGGTCTTCATCCTCGACAAGCCGGGAGCGCCGCAGTCCGTGATCATGGCCGCGCAACTCGTTCCACCGACGGCGAACCCGGACGAGATCGCGTTCGAGACGATGAACACGGTGCTCGGCGGCGCCTTCATCTCCCGCATCAACATGAACCTCCGCGAGGACAAGCACTGGTCATACGGGGCGTTCAGCTTCGCGTGGGACGCGGCCGGCCAGCGTCCGTTCGTCGTCATGGCCCCCGTGCAGACCGACCGGACGGCCGAGTCGCTCGCCGAGATCCGCGATGAGCTCGAGGCGATTCGCGGACCCAGGCCGGTGTCCGACGAAGAGATCGCGTGGGCCGTGGACAATCTCACGCTCTCCCTTCCGGGAAACTGGGAAACGATCGGCGCCGTGAGCGGTTCGCTCTCCGACATCGTGCGCTTCGGTCTTCCGGACGATCACTTCGACGGCTACGCATCGGAAATCCGTGCCATCACGCCCGAGCAGGCGAGCGCCGTCGCCCGTGAGTTCCTCCATCCCGACCGGATGGTGTGGGTCGTGGTGGGTGACCGCAGCGAGATCGAGTCCTCGATCCGGGACCTCGGGCTCGGCCCGGTCGAGGTGATAAAGGAGGAAACACCGGACCCGCAGCCGGTGGCGCTGATCGATTGACGGACCCTTCCGACCGGCAGATGCCTCACCCGGCGAGCGCGCCCGAGCCGCGCGCTCGCCTCCGCATGTCACACTTCGCCCTCTTGCCGCGCATCCGGTAATGGAAGCCGGATTCGACCAGGTCCGATCCGGACTGAAGAAATGTCACTGGAACGGGAGAGGCGAACGATGGACAGCACGACCATGACGGAAGGCACGATCCGGAACGGCATCAACGTGGAGCATCTGCTGGGCGCGATCGAGGCGGTGACGGAGGATGCGGCCAATGGCAAGGTGAGCTTCAGCCTCAATTCCCGCTGGCTCGGAGGATTCCGCGCCCGCCATACTCCGGGACGATACAGCGTCGGCCGCGAGCAGGGTTCGCATTCCGCCGACCACTCGATCGTCTCGGATGAGCCGGCCGAGATCCTCGGCACCGACGAAGGCATCAGTCCGGCGGAGCTGGTGCTCAGCTCCCTCGCCGCGTGCCTGATCGCAGGGTATGCCGCGAATGCGGCGGCTCTCGGCATCCGGCTGGATGACGTGTCGGTGAACGTGTCGACCAATGGCAGCCTCGAGGGTTTCATGAATATCCGTGACGCGAAGCCCGGTTTCGGGGCGATCGAGGTGGAGGTGACCCTGACGACGGACGCGCCGGCTGAGGCACTGGCCGAGCTGCACGATCACGTGAACGCCCATTCGCCGGTGTGGGACACGTTGGCCAGCCCCGTGCGCGTGAGCTCCAAGCTGACCGTCGCAACCGCCTGATCCGGCAGACGAACCGGGAGAGGCTCGGACCGGCTTTCGTTCGGCCACCAGCCTCTCCCGGACTCTGGCGCGACGTCCGTTTCCGGCCCAATTTCTCCCCCCGACCGAAGAGACTGCCTCCACAACCGTTCCGGGAACGCGACCCGTGCCTGAACACCATAGAATCAGGGCGCTCAAGCGAACCGTCGGGCGTCCGACCTGTCTCGCTTCCCGGGCCATCGGGCTCCTTGCCTGCTTCGCCGCCTCGATTCCCGCGGCGGCGGAGGGGCAGGAGTCACTTCTCAACCCTCCCGCTACTCAGGGTCCGCTGCCCGTCCGAGTGGGACTTCACATTCTGGACATCGTGGAGATCAGCGAAGGCAGCAAGACCGTGGAGCTCGAGGCGATCCTCACCGTCTCGTGGCAGGACGACCGGTTGCGCTTCGATCCGGCCGAGGCCGGCGCGGAAGAGCTGGTCTATCAGGGCGACTACCAGTTCTCCGAGATCGCGACGGGCTGGTGGCCACAGCTGTTCCTTCGCAACGAGTCGGGCGCCTACGAACGTCAGGGTATGCTGTTGCGGGTCCGGCCGGACGGAGCGGTGCAGTACGATGAAGAATTCCGGGCGGTCGCCGAAGTCGAGATGGACCTTCGCCGGATTCCCTTCGATGACCAGGTGTTCACCCTGGTCTTCGAGCCGCTCGGATTCGCGGCGGACCGGGTGCACCTGGAACCCGATCCGGATTGGACGAGCACGCGAAGCGACCACGTCAGCGTCCGGCAGTGGACCATCGGCCAGGTCACGGGGGCGGCGGAGGAGGTCGACCTCGGAATGCAATCGGGCAGGGAAGTGGCCGTGTCGGCCGTGAGCTTCTCCGTTCCCGCTTCGCGGGATCCCGGCTTCCTGCTCCGGACCATCGTGCTCCCGCTTCTCATCCTCGTAGCTCTGAGCTGGTCGGTCTTCTGGATGGATACTTCGCTGCTCAGCGACCGGATGGCGATCTCGTTTCTGGGCATCCTGACTGTGGTCGCATTCCAGATCGTGGTCTCGGAGCAGCAGCCTCGCATTCCCTACTTCACCATTCTGAGCAGCTTTCTGCTGATCAGCTATCTGGTGCTGGTCGCGTCGGTGATCGTAAATCTCAGGGTCGGCGCGCTCGACCGCGCAGGGCACGTAGCGCAGGGAAACCGGTTGGACCGGCGCTGCCGCTGGCTGTTCCCGGCCGCCTTCTCGATCGTGAATCTGTTGATGGTCGGTTATTTCTTCCTGCGATACTGACGGCTAGTCCTGCGTGCCGTCGCGATTCGGCCTCTCCGCCATCACGTCGGCGATCGTGGTCGTCTGAAAGAACTCGTTCACGCGCCCGGCGACGCCTTTCCACCGCTCATGAGCTCCGCAGGGGTATTCGTCCGAGCACTCGGGGCGGCCGAGCACGCAGCTTCGCGGCTCCGTGGCCGGTCGAAAGGGCGCGATGATTTCATCCAGGGTGACCAGGTCGGGGCTCCGGGCGAGACGCACGCCTCCGCTGCGCCCGCGTTCGGATACGACCAGACCCTCGCGTGCCATCTGGTGCAGAATCTTGGAGAGGTAGTTGCGCGGAATCGAGGTTCGCTTCGCGAGCTCGGAAGTGCGGCGCGAGCCCGATTCGTGCGAGCGCCCGAGGAAGACGGCGGCGCGCAGCGCGTATTCCTGCGTTCTGGAGAGCAATCCGACTCCTGTCAGGCTTGACCTGCTACTGCCAGCCCGCCGGCGAGACGATCGAGCGCGCCGAAGGCCCGCCGGATCTCGCCGGGCTCGACGCGAACCGGGGGCGGACAGCGGAACAACCGATTCCGATAGGCCGAGAGCAGCAGCAGGTCGGACGGGTCCGATTCGTCCAGGGTGATACCGATTGCCTCGCGCGCCGTGGTCCGCGACCTGCGGCAGGAGAAGCGGCGATCCTCCCAGCCCCTGTGCATACCGGGGCTCACGCAGTCGAGTTCCTCGCCCCACGAGATTCCCTGTCCCGAAGGGTCGAACCCCGTTTCGGCAAGGAACGCAGAAGCGCTCATTCGGTCCTTCCCGGCGCTCCGGCAGTTCGACGCCGTTCTTCGCGGGTTCGGATTCTGCAGCGTACGGCCTGTGGTGTTCGCCGGCCATGAGCGGCTCCCGGGAAACGCCGGTTGTTTTTTATCATAACTTTATGATAATATGAGACGCAATCGACGGCCATCGACCCACCCTGAACCCATGCGGAGGGGCGATGTACAGCCGCTTCGGACGAATCCCGATCCGCTGTCCGTTCGCTATCGCCAGTCTGCTCGTCGTCGCCGCGGCAGGCGCAGCCGCAGCCCAGCAGAGCGAGGGGGCAGAAGACGGCGATCTGCCGCAATTCCGCGTGGACGGTCAGTTCAGGCTGCGCTTCGAAGCCGACGGCCGGACCGCAGACGTGGATCCCGACTTCGCGGTGCTGTCTCGCGTACGCGTCGGCGGAGGAGTCGTGCTGGCGGACTGGATCGATGTCTATGCGCGGATCCAGGATTCGCGGGCGTGGGGAGACGAGCTCAACACGCTCACCGACGCGAGTGCGGACCAGCTCGACCTGAACGAAGGATACGTGGTCCTGGGCAGCGGGCCCGGCTTCAAGGCCAGGCTCGGACGGCAACAGGTAAAGATCGCCGATGAGCGGCTGGTGGGTGCCGTGGACTGGACGAACACCGGACGTTCCCTGGATGGAGCCCGACTGTCCGGCAAGGCGGGACGGTTCGACTGGTCAGCCTTCTGGATGAGCATCCGCGAGCGGGACTCCCTTCTCAGCGTGGGACTGGACCCGCAACTCAACCAGGGCGTGAACGACGACGGCTGGCTGATCGGCGGGTTCGGCTCCACGTCGCTCGGGAGCCTGATAGCGGAGCTCACCTTTCTGGTGGATCGGTACGCGATCACCGAGGAATCGTACACGACGAACCTCCGGGTACACGGAAGTTCCAGCGGATTCCTTTACGAAGGCGCCGGCGCCTGGCAGACCGGCCCTGACCTGAGCGCCTGGTTCGCCAGCGGCAGGCTGGGATACGGCTGGGGCCGCAACAGCATCGCCGCGCAGCTGGATTACCTGTCCGGCGATCCGGACCCGGACGACGGCGAGACGAAGGCCTTCAACACCCTGTACGCCACGAACCACAAGTTCTACGGCTTCATGGATTACTTCCTGGCGCTGCCGGCCCAGCTGGACCAGGCCGGACTCGTAGACGCGGTCCTGCGCGGCGCATGGGGAGCGGCTCCGAATACCACCGTACGCCTCGACCTGCACAGGTTCTGGACGGCCGAGGAACGGAACGGCGAGACGGCGCTCGGCACCGAGCTGGACCTGATGGGCGCCTGGAGCATCCTCCCGCAGGCAAACCTCGCCGGCGGCATAGGGCTGTTCATGCCGGACCAGTTGATCACAGAGCTGCTTCCCGCCTTCGCGGGTGGGGACGACACGACGTGGTGGGGCTTCGTGCAGCTGACGCTCATGTGGCCGTGACCCGTTCGACACGACTTCCAGACCGGAGGACCGGATGGTGAATTCCGCAGTTGAATCGGCGACCTCGCGTCTTCGGGAGGAGCACCAGCTCATCCTCCAGGTGTCGGACGCGATGCAGGCCCTGATCGCGGAGGCCGAACGGGGGGACTGGGACTTCGACGCATTCGAAGAGTGCATCACCTTCATCCGGCTGTTCGCGGATGCGTGCCATCACGGGAAGGAGGAGGACCTGCTGTTTCCCGAGCTGGAAAGAGCCGGGATGTCCCGGCAGCAGGGCCCGATCGCGGTGATGCTCGAGGAACACCGGATCGGACGCGAATACGTGAGGTTCATGTCGGAAGCGCTCGACCCGGCTCGGCGGGGCGAGGACGCGTCGAGGGCCCGGCTCAGAAATGCAGCCCATGGCTACGTGCAGCTGATCCGCGCACACATCATGAAAGAGGACCACGTACTGTTCAACCTCGCGGACCACGTGGTCCGGGGATCGTCCTGCCAGTCCCTGTGCGTGGCGTATGGGGCCGTGTGCGCGCGCCGATTCGAGGGGCACAGCAAGGAAGAGCTCGCGGCCCTCGCCGGCAGCATTTCGAAACGCGCGAGGACGGACGCGCTCGACTAGCCCGCGCGGCAGGCGGCCACGGCCCGGAGCCGTCGCTCCCGCCGGTGCGGTCTATCCCGAGGGGACGGTCGCGCCTGGGCAAGCTCCGCCACGCCCGGTAGGATAACCGGTCACGC
>Ga0209536_100006966_pt1 | contig 17195 bp, 18 predicted proteins | sample DeeMarSeWOR28_12_FD_187461 | JGI IMG/M metagenome (GOLD analysis project Ga0209536, IMG submission 187461) | Marine sediment microbial communities from White Oak River estuary, North Carolina - WOR-2-8_12 (SPAdes) (version 2) | ecosystem: Environmental > Aquatic > Marine > Intertidal zone >... | reverse complement strand
GATAAATAAGAAGATAAACAAGTTATCAATAATGTCCGCAATTTCTGCGTCAGGTAATAGGTCTTGGGTAAGCCAAAGAAGTTATCAACTTGACGCCATCCCTGAGATACCCTTGGTTGTTGATGATAAGATTCAAACAATAAAAAAGACGGCTAGAATTTACTCAGTCTTATGCAATCTTGGCTTAGAAGGCATATTAAATAATATAAAAAAAGGTAAAAAGATACGAAGCGGAAAAGGAAAAGGTAGGGGTCGTAAATATAAACATAAAAAGGGAGTACTACTGATTATAAAAGATGATTTTGGAATTGTTAAGGCTTCTCGAAACATTCCTGGAACAGATGTCATAAAAGTAGAAAATATATCTGTAAATAAACTAGCCCCCGGTGGAGTTCCAGGTAGAATGGTTGTGTGGGCACAATCTGCTTTTAATGAATTAAATAATTTTGAGGTGTCAATTTAAGTTGGAAAGATTGTACTCTATTATTAGAAAACCGTTAATTACTGAAAAAACCTTTGATTTAATCGAAAAAGAGAATAAACTAGTGTTTATTGTTGATAGAGGGGTTAATAAAAGCCAAATTAAAAAAGCTATTGAAAAAATACATAATGTGAAAGTGTTAAAAGTCAATACGATGATAACTCCGAAGGGAGAAAAAAAAGCTTTTATTAAGCTCCATCCAGACAACTCTGCACAAGATATAGCAATTGATCTAGGCATATTTTAATTCAGTTTTAAATACGTTTAGATCAAGATTCAGGAGCTCCTTTGAATTTAGTACTTGAATATTTTTCAAAGATTTAAACTCCTCAATATTCAATAGTTTCTTACAGTCTTCATTATCCAAAATTGAAATATAAATAAAATATTCTGAAATATAGTGTTTAATTACGGCTTGAATATAGACAGATTTTAATTTCGGGAGTATTACGCATAGAAAGCTTTGCTCAATTAATAACAAATTTTTACTTAATCTTATATTTTCTATTTGATTTCTTTCTAACTTTTGCTCAAATTTTTTAGTAATATTATGTAATTTCTGCGAATCATAATGATTCTCTGCAAAAAAAAGGGTTTTATAAGATTTAAATGAAACATAATTCTCTGTAATGTTTTTCCTCCAAAGATGAGTGTAAATTTCTTTTACTTTAATGGGGTGTCTCTTTAAGATAATTTTATTAAAGAATTTATTGAAATTCTGTTCAGTGTTAAATATCTCTTCTCTTTTAGAATAGATTTCGATAAATTGTATACAAAATTTAATCTCATTAATATTATCGACAATAAAATTTATAATCAAATAACCCTTTCGTTTGAAATTATTGCTTATCTTTACGAAGTTATAAATAAATGAATCATTCTCATCTAAGTGGTTTAAATTAACAGAATAAAAATCTAGTACAAATGATTCATTAGTGGTATTAAAAACTACTGAATCACAATATTGGCTTAAGGTTAGGTTTGATTCCCCATTAATAGGGATCATCTTTAAAAATTCTTTTTCTAAGAAAACATTTTTTAAAAAAATTGTTTTGGTCTCTTTTAATCCTTGGTATACAGAATTAAAAAATAGGAGAATATTTTGTTTTTTCATCCCTTCAAAGTTTAAGAGAAAGACTTTTTTCTCTTTTTCTACTGTGCCAACTTGAATTGAATAATATTGAAGATATTTTTGTTTTAGAAATTTGTTTAATATTGAAATTACTGGATTAAACAAATAGGTTTCAAACATTGCAAAAGCAATGACTTTTTCATTTTTATTTAAGCTCTTGTAAAAAACCAAATACTCGTCAATTATATAAGATAATAATTGATACTTCCCCTTCTTGACCATACACTAAATAATTTAGGATTAATTATAAAAACCCAAATTTTTTGGGGTGCATTTGTTAAAGGAGGATTCTTCTTATATTAGTATCTTTGTTTGTACTACATTAAGCTTGTAAAAACCTTAAAAATTTGAGGGTATATATTTAAAATTAAGAAATACTTGAGATTACAAATAAAAATGTTGAAAATTATTAAAGATTTTTTATTTAGTCACAATCCTGACCTTGTTGTTCAAGCACCATCTCGTATTAATTTAATCAATCCATTAGATGCTGTAGAGGGGGATTTTTGGATGCCTTCTGTTGCAATAAATGGGAAAACAAATCCTTTATCTGTTTTCCTCTATGTTAAAACGGCTGAACTAAAAAGTAGCCTAAAGATTTATTCATTTGATAATAATATGGTTTTTCCTTTACAATTTGAAGAGCAAATTCAAAAGAACGAGAAATTCATCAGAAGTAAAATGGTAGGAGATAATAAGCTAGTTTATGGAAGTATCTATCGGTTAATGAAAGTTAGTGCTAGTTTTTCCGATAAATTTAATAATTCTAATATTGAAATAGGAATCCTTACGACTATTCCCCCGAAAAGTGGTTTAGGTGGAAGTGCTGCTATAATTATTGCTGTGATTTTTGGTTTAACTAATTTCTTTAAACTATACAATAACTTGAATAGTTTACAAGAAAACGAGCTACCGTTCAATGAGGACACGATAGCAGAGATTGCTATGAGAGTAGAAGACAAGGATTTAAATATAACAGCGGGTTATTCAGATCCATACACTATATGTAGAGGAGGGTTGAGGTTTTGTTCTTATGTAGGAAAATTTGACCATAGAGAAATTTCTAAAGAACCACTTGCAATCTGTGATCGAATTGATGAGATGTATAACATTAATGATATACCTTTAATCGTCTGTTTTTCAGGGAAGACACATGAAAGCGGTGATGTACATGGGATATTGAGAAAATTGTATTCACAAAAAGATCAAAATTTATTGAATCATTATAAAAACCTTGCCGATTTATCTTGGAAATCTAGATTTGCGTTGATGAGACATGATTGGGAGCTCTTAGGCGACTATTTTAAAGAAAATACTAAAATAATGAATAAAGTAATGAAGCATGCTGGCTTTAAACACGGGATTGGATTAGTTAATAATATATTAATTAACATTATTGAAGCTCGCAAGGATGTATATGCTGCAAAATTAACAGGTGCAGGTGGTGGAGGTTCAATATTTGCCTTAGTGGATCCTAATAAGGTCGAATTAATTTTTAAGTCTCTAAAGGAGGATATCAATAATTTAAGTGAAGATTACCAAGCTTTTAATTCAAGATTTCCTTTAGCGCCAAAGAAAATTGCAAACCATCTTAAAAAAACCCAAATTTTTCAAGTTGTAATTGATAAAATTGGTGTGAAAAAATTATAACTTACTTAACATTTTGTAACTAAAAGAAAAGGAGTTTTAATTTGAGTAAATTCGAGCGTTACAAGAAGAAAACTGAAACATATATATATCCCCATAAGCATTGCAAACGATGTGGAGAAATGATTGGTGAAGCCCATTCTTACTGTCCAGAGTGCTATAAGAAATCAAAAGAGAAAAAGAAAAGAAGACTCTTTAAAAAAAGAACAAAATAATTTATATCTGATTTTAGTTTAAAATCTTTTAAATGTCTAGCCTATCTAGGAGCCAGTTTTTATCTAATAATGATAGAAAAGCCCCTAAGCGGGGACCAGATTTTTTTCCAAGAATCAGCTGATAAATTGCCTCAAATAATTTCCGTGGTGGTGTTCCGATTTCTTCTTTTGCTATTGTGAAAATTTTGTTTTGAATGATATCGGCATCTCTTTTTTCGAGTTCTAAGAGAAAATCTCGTAATCTCTTGATCCCTTCCTTTTGGTTTTTATCTAAAGAATCTAATATTATCTTATCGATATCTTCTTTAATAGTAAAGATATCTATTTTACTTAAGATTTCTCTTTTAACTTTTCCATCTTCTACGGAATCGATGATTTCTTTGACTAATTCCAGCCAATTAGTAGTTCTATCAAGTAAATCTCTGAAATGATCCTTCGTAAGCTTTTTTTCGGTGTTTTTTGAAGATACAACTTTCTTTGCTTTTTCATATAACTGGTCAAAAGATAATATGTTTTGGGTTTGAGATAAAAAGATCAATAATTTAAAGGGGATTCTGTAGGTTTCTTTTGCTGTAACTTCATGAATTTGAGTTAGGGGAAAAATATACTTCAATTCATCAATCTCTTTCCCTAGAATATCCTCTTTAGAAAAATAAATATTTTCCATTCTTTCATAAAAATCATAATATTGAGGGAGTTCTTCAATTCTAAATGATATATGTTTTAATGGGTTAGTTCTTAAAATAATTGATCTAAATACTTCTGGATCAGCAATGTTCAGATATTTTTTAGGAGTAAATACTATACCTTTCGAAGTTTTCATATCACGATCACCTAGCCTCAACCACTCATACGGGACTGTAACTGGTCCAATGTAATGATAAACTTTTTCGCATATTTCCAATCCTGTATCATAAGCACCACCCTTAACACTATGATCTTTTCCTGCAGGTTCGCACATAGTCTTGTACAGAGCCCACTTTGCTGGCCAATCTACTCGCCAGTTCAGTTTAAGTTTTCCACTATAAATAGATACTTCTCCAGTATGACCACATGAAGTACATTTGTAAGTGACTTTTAATTCATCTTTAAGGTAATTAATCGCTCGATTTGGGCTAATAGAGCCATCATTTTCACGATGTTGGATTTTGTCACATTTTTCGCAGATAACCATAGCAGGCAACCAACTTTTTTGCATTTCTAAAAATTTTGCTTTATTAGTTTCATCTAAAGTAGGTAAAAGATATTTTTGTATTATTTCTTTAATTTCCTTAGTGTTATCAAGCGCGATCTTTATTTTTTCTTGCATCTCTCTTTTCTGATATAATTCATGAGTCCAAACAATCTCAGTTTGTATCCCAAAATCTGGAAAAGTAGAGGAGAGATCATTTCCAAAATGTTGAGCCCAACTTTCACATTGACAATCTTGAAATGGACAAGGAATATACGAAAAAGGTTTTCCCAAATGTTTTTTCTGAAATTCTTTATCAATATAATCTGGAAATCTTACGGCAGCATCTAAGCTATCAAAAAATAAAAAAAATCTCACAGATTTTCCTTTTATTTCCAATATTCTTCTTATTGAATCACAAATAATAATTTCTCTCAATATTCCAAGATGTATATAACCGGATGGTGTTTTCCCAGTTGCTAAAGTAATTATAGGTTCATTTCTTTCGAGGATTTTTTCAACTATTTCATCTAACCAATTAATTGGAAAGTTTTCACTCAAATTCTCTTCACTATTCAGTCAGTTCTTTATTAAATATATGAATTGCACTACAAAAATTTTTCTTTCTGATTTCAATATTATAACTACCTAAATTTAATTTACAATGTAATTTTTGATTGTAAAAGAGAGTGAGTTAAATAATGAGAATTGCCGTATTAAACAAGGATTTTTGTAAACCAAATAAGTGTAGTCCATATGGGGAAAAACCATGCATCAAATATTGTCCAAGAGTAAGAACGGGAGATCAAACAATAGTGTTAAGTCCTGATGAGAAAAGTGTTATAATATATGAAAATTTGTGTTCTGGGGAGGGGATTTGCATTAAAAAGTGTCCGTTCAATGCAATAAGGATTGTAAATCTACCAGATCCCTTAGCGAATCAAATTTCATACCGTTATGGTCCAGATCAATTCTCATTATTCCGTATGGCGATTCCTAAAAAGGGAAAAGTGCTTGGGTTAATCGGTCAAAATGGTATTGGGAAAAGCACGATGCTCAAAATATTGTCTAACGATTTAAAGTTAAATCTCGGGAAGTTTGATGATGAGGGCCCTGATTGGAAAGAAATTATTGATCATTTCAAAGGCTCTGAACTACACCAATATTTTATAGATTTGAAGGAAAACAAGCTAGATGTTGTCTACAAGCCACAAAATATATCTATTATTCCCAAATTCGTTAAAGGACGAGTTATCGATCTACTTAGCAAATCAACACCCAGAGTAAGAGTAGATCAAATTACAGAAATATTAAATCTTAAAGAGATTTTGGAAAGAGACATTTCAGTATTGTCAGGGGGTGAACTTCAGAGAGTTGCAATTGCTGCAGCTTACCTTAAAGATGGAGATGTTTATCTCTTTGATGAACCTAGTTCTTATTTAGATGTAAGCGAAAGAATTAATATGGCAAAGCTGATTCGGAGCCTATCGTCCGAAAATAAAACAATAATAGTCGTGGAACATGATTTAGCAATTTTAGATTATTTGAGTGATTATGTCTCTATTTTATATGGTGAACCAGGAGTTTATGGTATTATTTCACATCCACAAGGAGTAAGAGTTGGAATTAATATTTATCTAAATGGGTATATCAAAGATGAGAATGTAAGATTCAGAGAACAACCTATTTTATTTCATGAAAGACCCCCCCAAGACTCCCATTTTAATTCAGGAGATACTATTTTCACTTATAGTGACATTGATATTTCTCTTGATGATTTTAGATTAACTGCCTCAGGCAGTGAAATCCATTCTGGGGAAATTATTGGGATTTTGGGCCCGAATGGAATTGGAAAGACTACTTTTATTAATTCAATTACTACTATGGTAAATGAAGATGATCCTGAGTCGATTGATAAACTAAAAGTCTCTATTAAACCTCAATATATTAAAATGGAAGAAAACGATTTGGTTTCTAGCCTTATTTCTAAAATAAAGTTATCCACGCATCTTAGCCAATCCTTTAAAAAGAGATTAATAAATAGTTTGAATTTAGAAAATATAAGAGAGCGAAATATCTCTGAATTAAGCGGTGGGGAATTACAGCGTGTGGCTATAGCAAAATGTTTATCAATGGAAGCAGATGTGTATCTTCTTGATGAGCCATCAGCTTTTTTAGACGTTGAAATGAGACTACAGGTTGCTCAATTATTAAGAAAATCAATCGAAGAAATCAAAAAGTCGGGTTTTGTTGTAGAGCATGATATTATTACCCAAGATTTTATCGCTGATTCAATATTAGTTTTTGATGGAATTCCAGGTTTAGAAGGAAGAGCTTTGACTCCATTAAATCTAAGGGAAGGTTTTAATGTTTTCTTAAAAATAATGGGAATTTCATTTAGAAGAGATCCTGTAAGTAAGAGACCTCGCGTCAACAAATTAGGAAGCAATAAGGATGAATATCAGAAAAGAATTAATGAATACTATTACATCCCAAAGTAATAATATAAATTTTGTTGCTATTGTACCTTTCTAAAGTCCTCTATTTCCACTGGAAATTTTGTATGAATTTCAAACGAAAAACAGCAACCTATTACGTTGCTAATAAAATAATTTAAATAATATATAAGAATTTTTAACTGGGCTCCTATGCTAAAATCTAGTAATAATTTTTAAATTACCAAAGCTAAAAAAAAATTCCAGTGGAAATTAAAGAGTCTCTAGTTTTCTATTTAAACAAAATAATAAAAAAAAGAAATTAAATTTTAACTTTCCAAAAGACTAAAGGACGCCCTCGTTTACCATTACTACGAGTAAATTTTTCTATTAATTTTCGTTTTTGAAGCTGAACTAAATTATCATATATTGTTGTTCTGGGAGTTTTTAACTGATTTACGAGGTCTTTACGTGTTAAGGGACCAGTTATCTCCAGGGTTTTAAGCAGGTTAGACTGAATTGGTGAGAGAAAATTTTTTGTTTCAGTATATTGATCTATACTAGTCTTATTTGCCATAATTTATTCCTCCATTTTTTTAATAAATTTAAAACGACAATTTTACGACTTTTTAAGGTGCTTGCTAAAACAACACATTTATGATCATATTAATCCCAAATAATATATAAATGATGCTTATTTATGCATTATTATCATCAATAAGCACCAAGATTTATAAATAAAATTTACTATTTTACAGTTGACGATAAGAACTTAAACAAAAAATGACAGATACTACTAGAACAACAGTTACCTTAAGTAGAAGTTATATGAACCTAATTGAAGAATTAGTAGATGTTTTTGGCGCTACTAAAGCTCAGGTTATTAGTAATATTGTCGAATATTTTTTCAATGATAAAAAAAATGATCCACTAGTAGAAAAATTACGAAATAGAAAAAGAAAAGAAAAACCACCTGATGAAGGAGAATTATTCAAAAAAATTGAGAAATATCTAAAAATATCTGATAAGGTTCCTTTTGAAGTATTTGTGGAACATCTACAACTAGACAAGGAATTTGTTATAAATCACCTTGAGATATGGGGAAAAAAATTCAATTTTCAAATAATTGATAACAAAATTACTAAAATCAAAAAGTCTTCATCGAAACAGCAATCCAAGTAATTATGTACCAAATATATTAAAGAAATCAGTTGAAAGGCCCACAGTCCAATCAAGAATTGATGTGATAACTCCTGTAATTATAAAAAACACAAAAAGAGCAAACCCTATCAGTAGAGCATATTCGATAAGATTTCCCCCGTATTCATCTGAAAAGAAATCTTTTACCTTAAGTAATAGTTTTTTTAATGACATTATAATTCCCATATTAATCTATTTTCAAAATAAACTATAAAAACAAAACGAAAATATTTAATTATGCAAGAATCTCAAAAAAACCTATATAGCACCTAAGACATCGTTTAATTCTTTCTCAGTTGCTTGGTTCCTTGGAATATCAATCTTGAGTTTATTATCATTATCGCTTCTAGGGATAATATGAACGTGAAAATGTTTTATAATCTGACCAGATGCGGGAAAATTATTTTGGAGTATATTGTATCCTTCAATCCTTAATTTTTTATGAAGTATCGCTGCTATTTTTTTTACAGTGCTAAAAACATCACTTAAGACATCGTTAGGTATATCTTCTATGGTGGAATAGTGATTTTTTGGAATAACTATGGTATGTCCTCTTGAGATTGGAAAAATATCTAGAAAACCTAAAGTTTTCTCATCCTCATGAACAATTTTTGAGGCTAATTCTTTGTCGATTATTTTACAAAACAGGCATTCTTTTTCTCTCATAGTCTTAAATCATCACTAAATTATTATTTTATATATGTGACTTTGGTTTTCAAATTAAAAAACCATTACTGAGTTTTATCATATTAAATTGGAAAAATTTATCAGATTAGTGCTTTAAAAACATTCAATCATGCAGCTTCAAGAGTTAGAATCAATCCTAACTGAAAAACTTGCCCCCAAAATCTTTAGATTAGATTCTGAGGTTTATGGTTTACAATACAATCAAGGTAAACCGAACAAAAGCCTAAAAAAGGTATTACTCACAATAGATCTAAGTTTTGAAGCGTTACACTATGCCCTTCAAAATAAAGTTAATTTAATAATTACTCATCATGGTCTAGTAAGTAATCCCATCAAAAAGTTTAATCAGAGCTTAATCAAAAAACTAATTTTACTAAATAAATATCCAATTTCTATTTTTGTACTAAATTCTCCGTTTATTGCAGCAGAAGGAGGGATATCTGAAACATTAGCAAAAGTACTTTATTTAGAATCGGTACAAGCTTTCCATATTAAAAATAATAGAGATATAGAAGTTCCAATTGGACGTATATGTATCCCAAAATATTATCCTCCAGAAAATGATGAAATGACTTTAGAAGATTTAATTTTGAGATTTAGAACTAGCTTCAATTTATCATCTGTAAGATTTGTAGGAGATCTAAAAAAATTTATAAGAAAGATTTGTATTATCGGTGGAAATTTCCCAGATATTAAATTTTTAACAAAAGCATTAAATATTGGGTGTGATTGTTATATTTCAGGAAAAATTAGTTATTTTGATGCTGTTTATGGAAGAGATATGGGACTTTCCTTAATAGAGGCTCCACAATATGAGATTGCGATAATTACACTTAACAAATTATGCAATATCCTCAGTTTAGAATTTCCGTATGCAGAATTCCTCATATTTGAATCCAAGAATCCATTTAGGACTTTTATCTAAGAAATCCTATGATTTGTTGAGTTTGAAACTCTCAAATAAAAATTTAAATTTATTGAGCACTACTTAGATTTTAGAAAAATCTTATTTTTTAATTTAATATTATTCGTGAAATTGATATGCCGATAATAGAATATAATGGAAAAAAACCAGTAATCAGTCCAAATTCATACGTTAGTCCTCAAAGTACCATAATAGGAGATGTTAAGATAAGTGATAACGTGGTTATTTGGCCAGGCTCAATAATTCGTGCTGAAAACTCACCTATAGTAATTGGTGAATACTCTACTATATTCAATGGAGTAATTATGCTCACAAGATCTCAAAAAAGCTCTATTAATATAGGGAGATACTGTATCATTGAAACCGGGGTTGTTCTACTTGGTTGTTTTATGGAAGATTATGTGCAAATAAAAGAAACTACACTCATTTTTGAAGAAGCTTCTATAGGTGAAGGAGTTATTATTATGAATGGGAGTCAAGTTCCCCCCGGTTTAACTATCCCCGCCCGAACTGTCATGAAAGGAATTCCTGTCGAACCTTTAAGGCAGCAAACTCGTAATGATTTATTGAAACAAAAAGAACGAGCAGAAAACTATTCTCAATTATTCATTAAGATTATTGATCAACTTCCTAATGCTCAGGGATATCTATTGACCTTACCTGATTTCTTAAAATTAATGATACAAAAAGAATAAAAAAAGAGATAAAATTAAACCATAATATTCAAAATTCTAATTAATTCTTTATATCTTGATCTGAGGGTAACTTCAGTTACACCCACCAAGTTTGCTATGTCCTTCTGTGAGATTCTCTTATCTTTCATTTTACATACTAAATATAGAGCTCCCGCACATAACCCCTTTGGATCTTTTCCTGAAGTAGAAAATTTGGAAGTAAAGGTTTGTAAAATCTTAATGGTAGCATTTTCAGCATCAGCATCAAGTTCTAGCTCTGCAATAAAACGGGGGATGAGAGAAATTGGATCTGTTGAGGGTACTCTCAAATTTAGTTCTCTTATTAATGTTCTATAACATCTTCTTACATTCTTAGCACTAATGGATGTTTGATCTAGAATTTCTTGTAAAGTTCTCGGTATCTTTCTTTCCCTACAGGCAAAATATAAACAAGCCGCAACCATTCCATTTATGGACCTTCCTCGAAGAAGTTTTTTCTTAAAAGCTTCAATATAAAGTCTTATTGCTGCCTTTTTCACGTGATTGGGTAAATTTAAATTACTTCCAATTCTTTTCAATTCTGTTGTTGCTATAAGCATATTTCGTTTATCCCATGTCATTCGAGAATTCCATTTAGCTGCTCGTTTCAAATCAGGGCTTTTAATATTGGTTTTATCTATTATTGTACTTAACCCCATATCAGGTAATAAAATTGAAATAGGAGATCCCGTTCTTTCTCTGTTTTCTTTTTCTTGTTTGGTGAAAGCTCTTTTACCACTATGAGAAATATCAACTATTCTTTCGCTGATTACTAATCCACATTGACCACAAACTATTTCTCCCCTTTCATGAAGAGGTATAACCACACCATTACATTCAGGACAAGAATTTGAAGAATTACTCAAATCTGATTCGATTTCCATAATAACTACCAACTAATAATTTTAAATCGATTAAAATTTCTTATACCTTGATCTTTAAAATTTTTTGATGAAATTTAACCCGTGTACCGATTAATATACTGTTATAATACCTAGAAATACTAATGTGACTGAAACTCAAATATAAATCTCTGATGCAAATAATATATACCTAAAGTAATTATTTAAATGTTTCGCTCTGAAAAGTGGTTCTGTTTTCCCGTACAAAAAACATATTCCTCCAGAATTGAAAACTGTTAAAAATTAATTATAAAAACAAAGAAAGGCTTGTTGTAAACCCGAAAACCATTCCACCGATAATTCCTCCTATTAAAAAAGTCATTGTTGTCCTTGGGTTATTGATAAGCCTATTATTATTTATTAAATACCAAAGACTAAGTACTATATCCGCATTTGAACTTAAAGACCCAAAAGCAAAACAATAATATATTGTCTTCTCATGTGGATATATTAAATTATTTAGATCTAGGTTTCCATAGATATAGGAGGAATTAAACCAACTAAAATCTAGGAAATTATAGATTAATTTGTCTGGTAATGGTTCTAAAATCCATATTAAGAAATATGTTAAATAATTGAAAAGAATTCCAACTCCTACAAAAATATAGCAGCATCCCAAACAAACCCTAATTACGGTAAAGGAATCATCTTGCTTTTCGATTCCTTTCAATCTTGATTGTCGAAAAACACCTCGCAACCTTAATAGTGTTAAAATTCCCACAGAAATTATTATAAAAACAAAAATATATTTAACATATTGGAAAAATAATAGAAATGATTGATTAAATACTATACACCAATTCTCTAAACTCTGTTTTATATTCTCTAGTATGTTTCCTACAAATAAATTACTATTAGGTACAATTACATAATGCATTACATGATAGATTTTGGATTCATCTATTTAAAGTCTACAAATTAATTCCAGAATAAATGTTGTTATGCGAAATCTAAGATATTTTTTCACACTCATCGTTAATGACTTTCATAGTTACACTGAAATCTTGCCACCAATCCTGTCCTTGTTGAGAGACTAAAATAGAATCTCTTTTTCGGGAATCTAGACATCTTATCTCCTCTTTTAATGCTTTAATTTTGCTTTTCCAAATTTCAGAGAATATCCCTTGTAAATTAATCTTTACTCTCTTCACAAGTTCTTCGTAGGTAACTGACACATCTTCTGTTTTCTGTAACCTCTGAAGCTGTTCAAATTTTACTGTTTCTTTTGCCCGGTTGAGATCACTGCAACTAATATTGATTGAAAATGGCTCATCCTTACCCCATTTACAAAATTTCTGGATTTCACAGAGAGAACAATAATTCTCAAAACTGATAGTGTAATCCTCCAAGCCAACAATTGAGTAATTTAAAATTTTCGTCACAGAAATCAATTAAGTATTTATTTAATCATAAAATCAATAAACTATTATATTTTTGGTCAAAAAATTTTTTAAATACTTTTTATTAAAATTATTAGGTTTAAACTGTTTTTAAAAATATCATACCATTATTAATCATCCCAATAAGGGAGAGTGGCTTAGCCTGGTATAGCGCACGGCTGATAACCGTGAGGTCGGGGGTTCGAAGCCCCCCTTTCCCACTTTTTTTACCTTACGTTAATTTCAATAAACTTCATTTCCTTAATTAATCATTAAAGATATATTAAATTTGAAAATGATTTTTATAATAATTTCTGGAACCCCTGGATGCGGTAAAACATCTGTAGCAAATGAACTAATAAAGCTAATTGACGGTAAATTAATTTCTTTAAATGAACTGGTGACATCTTCTGATCTTTCTTTCGAGTTTGATGAAGAGAGGAAAACTTATATTGTGGATTTCCAAACTTTTCTTCCTTTAATAATACAAAAAATTAATGAAATAAAATTAGAAAAACCTCAATTCATAATCATCGAAAGTCATTTCTCAGATATCATACCAGATAAATTTATTGATTATATTTTTATTTTAAGATGTGATCCAGATGAATTAAAAAAACGCTTAAACAAAAGAAATTATGACTTAAATAAAATAAAAGAAAATGTCCAAGCTGAAATTTTAGGAAATTGTGCAAATTATTTTGTGAACAAACATTTAAAAAAACCACTTCTTGAAATTGATACGACTAATTTAACTATTGATTTGGTTGCTGAAACTATGAAGAATATAATTTTCAAAGAGGTTGATGAGTCTCTTTTTAAGATAGGAGGAGTAGATTGGTTAGAAAAATTATTTCAAGAAAATAGGTTAAATGAATTTTTTGATTAAGAAAACGTTGTAAGTAGACGAGGATTATGAAATGGGAAATTAATGATGTAGATGCTCTGGGGAGAATTGGAAAATTAATTATAAATAATAAAGAAATGATAACCCCCAATCTCTTTCCTGTGGTTCATCCCTACAAAAATATTCTTAATATTCCAGAATTAAAGAAGATCGGGGTTCAGTGTATTTTTACAAATGCGTATATAATCTATCAGAAATCCAATCTTAGGGAACAAGTATTAAAGAAGGGAATCCATAACTATTTAGATTTTGATGGAATTATCGCTACTGATAGTGGTGCGTTTCAAAAGTATATGTATAACAAAAATGAGATTGAAATTAATGCCGAAAGTATTGAAAAATTCCAAGAAAGAATAGGATCCGATTTTCCTGTTATTTTAGATGTTCCAATTCAACCAACTGATGATTACGAAACAGCAAAGAAGAAAATCCATTTATCTATTAAAAGAGCTAAAGACAATATTAATAGAAGAACAAAAGAATCTTGTCATTGGTATGGCCCCATTCATGGTGGTAAATATCTCGATTTATTAAAAATTAGCATTCATGAAATGAGTAAACTAAGTTTCAGTGTCTATGCGTTAGGTGGTCTTGTCAAGTCTTTGTTAGACTATAGGTTTGATTTAGTACTAAAAATCCTTTTGAATGTCAAAAAAGATCTCATCTGGAACAAACCTCTTCACTTGTTCGGATTGGGATTGCCACAATTCTTCTCATTAGCCGTAGCAAGTGGTTGTGATCTCATGGACTCTGCTGCTTATGTCTTATATGCCAAAGAAAAAAGATATTTTACTTTATCCACAGGAACACGGAATTTGGGAGACCTATATGAGTTTCCTTGTCACTGTCCAATATGTTGCGAATTTAAACCAAAAGAAGTAAAAAAACTCGATGAAAATTCCCAAATTGAACTATTAGCAAAACATAATTTATACTTGTCGTTTTCAGAATTAAGAACAATTCGACAAGCCATAAAGGAAGGAAATTTATGGGAACTTGTAGAACAAAGGGTAAGATCCCATCCAAATCTGGTTAATTCTCTAAATTTGATCAAGGAAAGTACGGAATTAATTGAGAAACATGAGAAGTTATACAAACCCCATGGCAGATTATTAGCCTCTCCCGAGAGTAGTAACAGACCAATATTATACCGTTATGATTTAAGAATGAAACGTAATTATAGGAATCCGTCTGAAGCAAAATTCCTAATACTTTTACCTGAGCTTGATGTAAAAGTTTATAATTCACCTACTATTAGACGTTGGTTAGAGGAAATTGATTCTAATTTAGTAATCCCAAGATCAAATATTCATATTGTCTTTTATTCAGATATTTTCGGCATAATCCCTCTAGAATTGAGTTATACTTTTCCGATGGGGCAGTATGAATCAGGAAATATTCTGGAAAAAGAAGACCTACATTATCAGAGTATGGTTCTAAAACTAGAGAATTATTTCAAGATTTTTGGGAATTATTATAAAAAATGCAGTGTTTTAATTCCAGATAAATTTGTTAATCAATTTAACGAAGAGACAGAATTTTTTCCAAAGAAAATAATATTTGAAATATTCTCTGGCTTGAAGTCAAGATTATCATTAAATCTAAAAATTTTAACCAATATTAATGAGATTTTATCCTCAATATCAGAGGAGTGAGAATGAAAATTTTCGATAATATATACGGATACGGACATAAAAATATCTCATGTTCACATCAGACGACAATTGAAATTACCAAGGATTCAGCTTTAACTAAAAACGGAGATTGTATACTTGCAATAAATGCATCTAAAGCCTGTTGTGATTTAAACACACATTTAAAAAATCAAATTTGGCAAGGTAAGAAATTCAAAGTAACATTAAAAGTAGAAGATACGTATGATCATTTCTATGGTGTTGGATCTAAGGATTTAAGGTTATTAGATAAACGGGATATGGTTTTTCGTAGAAGTTCTTTTATATGTAATAGAACCGTCTTAATAAAATGTTCAAAATCATCAAAAGACTTAAGTAGGGAGTTAGTTGATAAATTAAAACAGTCTAAAAATAAGTTGTTCTTAACAATCGAAACTGATGAATAAACGAACAATCAATAATGATTTGAAAATCAACTTTATAAGAATAAAAAAGACCGATGGTCAGCAATTTATCCAGATCATAAAAGATCATTTCAAGGTTGGTTCAATAATTGACCAAAAGTATAAGATATTTCATGAAAAAGAGAGTATCTTCTTTCCATTAGTAGAAAATAACTTAATTATTGAGAAATTAATTAAAATTATTGATAAATCGATAATATTTGAAATAATTCCTAAAAAAGCCGTCCATCGATTAGGTTTCAAATATAGCTCTCTTAATGAAGCGTTAAACGGAAAAATTCCTAATTCTGCCCTTTCTTTAATTCCGAAATCATATGATATTATAGGCAAGATAGCCATTATAGAGTTTGAGAAGCCATTTCCCATACCAAATATAGAAGAAGCAATAAAATACAAGAATCTTATTGCAAAAGCAGTCCTTGATGTAAATAATAACTTACAGTCAGTCTTTGAGAAAAAAACTGAGGTTAAGGGGCCCTATAGACTCAGGGAGTTTATATTATTATATGGTGAGAACACTTCAGAAACAACCCATAAAGAAAATAACTGCTCTTTCAAGCTTGATATAAAGACCACCTATTTTTCACCAAGATTAGTATTTGAACGCAATAGAATATCTTCATGTGATATTAAAAAAAAAGAATTAATAATTGATCTCTTTTCTGGTGTAGGACCTTTCTCTGTACAAATAGCCAAGCTTAATGATGTCAAGATATATGCATTTGATGTAAATCCTCAGGCTTATAATTATTTACGTATAAATATTGAGTTAAATAATCTGATTGGAGAAATAATTCCCCATAATATGGATGTAAAAGACTTAGTAAATCCCTCAAACCACCTTGGTAAGTCTTTATCCAATTCCGCTGATCGAATAATTATGAATTTACCAGAACTCTCCTTGAATTTCATAGAAGTTGCATGCTTTCTTATGAAAAAGTCCGGAGGAATCTTGCATTTTTACCAATTTTCTGAAAAACCAAATCCTATTAAAAAGACAATAGAGCTACTAAAAAAAGAGTTACATAAATTTGGTTGGGTTATTACTGAGATTTTAAGCTCCAAGATAGTTAAATCATACTCTCCTAAAGCAGAATTAGTAGTAGTGGATTTGATTTTAAGACACCCCTCATAAATATTTAAAATTTGGGGAATGATATGCTATGTCAGTAAGATAAAAGAGAATAAAGCGGACCCGGCAGGATTCGAACCTGCGACTTTCGGATTAGAAGTCCGACGCCCTATTTACATGGTTAATTTAAAGAAAAGAACCACCAAGCTAGGCTACGAGTCCTATTCATTT
>Ga0209536_100006965_pt1 | contig 17196 bp, 15 predicted proteins | sample DeeMarSeWOR28_12_FD_187461 | JGI IMG/M metagenome (GOLD analysis project Ga0209536, IMG submission 187461) | Marine sediment microbial communities from White Oak River estuary, North Carolina - WOR-2-8_12 (SPAdes) (version 2) | ecosystem: Environmental > Aquatic > Marine > Intertidal zone >... | reverse complement strand
GTGGGGTCCTGGATATTATGAACGCCATGGCAATCGATGCAAGTAGGCACATACTGGTTGCCCAGTTCCGTCAGCGCAGCTCCGTGTACGCTCTCTTTATACGTATCATAAATAGCGCTATGGCAGCGGGCACAGGTTTGAGGAATCACCAAATGTGCGCCCAGTAATATCTCGCCCGTATCCTTATTTGTAATGCGCGTTTGCGTATGCGGGTTATGACAGTCGGTGCAGATGGCTGCATTTTTCTCACCGCCCGCCAGAGCGGTCTGATGGACGCTATCCAACACGTTCGTGTACTGCTCGAGGTGGCATTCTTTACAAACAGTGTATAACTCAAATTTCGCGTCTCGCACCGTTTGGGCTGCAAACTCGGGGTGCGGGATTTCGGCCATAGCCTGGTGACAGTCGACGCAGGCAATTTCTTCCTGTCCATGCACGGCTACTCTAAATTTACTGCCCTCGATGAAAAGCGATAATTCTTCGCCGCTCGGGAAGGTTTTGACCATGCTTTCGTTCGAGTGACAACCCAGGCAGGTATCATTCGCAACTTCCTGGGAGGCCGGGGCAGCTCCCGCGGAACCAGCCGTAAGCATGGCTAACGCCGCTACCATCAAAACCAGGCCGAGGGTCAGGATGAGCAGCCTGCGGTCTATTCGCAGAGATTGGGGTGTTTGTCTCATTAACTTTCTCCTGTCTTCTCCAAAATTGCCATTGGCGCCGTAACTTATTGCGGTACGCGGGGCATGAGACCATGAACAGGCATTATACCTGTGAGAATATTCACGAACAAGATTAGATACTTTACAATTTCGATTGTTTATCTATAAGTAAAGGTTATAGCTACCCAACAATAGAATGGGGCAATCTGCCCATATTCTAGTGGGTTATCCACCCCACGAGTAGTGCTTTTTATCACGAATTCGATATGATTAGGGGAATGATAAAAAAAACGGGGCTGCCATATTCAGGCAGCCCCGTTTGTGTGACTAGCGTGCTATCGTGCGTTGCTTATTGCCCCAATGCTGCGAGGGAAGCCTCGAGCAAAGCTTTGGTGTAAGCCGGGTTGTGAACGCCACGGCTCTTGTCTTCGTGCGCAATGTAGATGTAGTTCCACAGCGCAGCAGCTTCCTCTGCGGGATACACGCCGACAATGGCTTCATCTGCTTCTTCTTCGAGCATACCTTTGGCTACCAGTGCAGCCTTGAGTTCCTCAAGTTGAGTTTCAACATCGGTCTGCAGACCGCTGAAGTTGAATTCTTCGATGTCAGCATGGCAGCCCTGGCAGGCAGCTACGCTGGGCTCGAAGCTGTGATCATCGTTTTCGCCAACGTGGCAGGCCACACAGGTGTTTTCCACCATCGAGTAGTGCGCACCGGGTTTGCCTTCAGCAGCCTCACCAGCGCCGCCGATTCCCAAAAGCATGGCAGTCTGCGGGCCATGGTGCGGGCCGTAGTGCGTGCTGTTCCAGTCAACCGTACCATCATCCGCAATATCCATCAGGCGGCGCGGTTGGTGGCAGACACCGCACAGGTTGCCAGCGCCGCCATCATAGGTGGCATCTTCGAAAGCGTACAGTGTTACTGCATCAGTGGTTGTCAGAGCCCAGTCATCAGATGTATAGCTGGTGTGGATCTCGTGACAGGTGCGGCAATCCTGGTGGGTCGGGTTCGGATCACCAGATTCGACCTCGGCCGGAGTTTGTCCCGCAGCGATCATAGCCTTGAAGGCACCACCGGAGTGACAGCCAGCACAACCAGCGCTGGTACCACGCACAAAGGCCTCACCAGTGCCATGGATGGACTCTTCCCAGGCGGCTTTCTTGCCGGTGATCAGGTTGGTGCTGTCGTGACACTCGGTACAGGTCAGATCAGTGGCCATTGCCGGAGCGCCATCAGCGCCAGCAGGGCCGGCAGGGCCGGCAGGGCCAGCAGGACCGGCGGGGCCAGCCGGGCCAGGCTCACCAGCAGCACCGCAGGCTGTCAAAATGACTGCTGCGATAACCAGTGTGCCAAGTAAAACAAGCATTTTCTTTGTAGACATTGTTTGCATTCTCCTTAAAATTGGGTTTGGTGATTCTCGTAAGTTCTTATATAAGTAGTGAAGTCATTCACCTCCTTACCATAAAATAGAATGAACCCCCATTTATATTGGGGAATTTACACCAATATAAATCTGAACAACATTAAAATCAAGTTAATTTGGGCTAAAAGCCGTGTGACAAACGTCACAATCATGGGGTTTTTACACATTTTTTACTCGATAAGCTACGTGAGTAAATAATCATGACATCCGTCACCCATTGGGGGTGATAACCCAAACGCGAAAATTTGGATGAGTACATGTACAATGATTGTGTAAAGGTTCACAAATATCACATGGATCAACTGACCTTTTTAGTTTTCTTCATCTATGGGCTGGCCTTCTTCGGGATGGGCATCACCATGGCGCTCGAATCCGGACGTTCGCCTGCCCTGGCCCAGGCGCGCGTGCTGCGCCCATTGGCCGCCTTCGGCCTGATCCATGGCACGCACGAATGGATGGAAGCCTATCTCATGCAGGCGGAATCGTTTGGCACCCCCCTACCGAGTTGGTTGCCCTGGCTGCGACTGGGTTTTCTCGTGGCATCCTTCGCATCCCTGTTCCTGTACGGGATCCAGATGCTGCTGCTGGTCTCGCCTTACAGTCCCGGCAAACGCATTTTCCGTTTCAGCGTTTTCGGGGTTTATGCTCTGTTTATCATTATCAGCATAGGCAGCGCGAATCTGAGAGCACCCATCCCGTTGACTAATTTACTGGATGGGTTGGCTCGTTACTTACTGGCGATTCCGGCTGCCATGTTGGCTGCGCTGGCCTTACGCGCTCAGGGTCGCAACGCCAGGGAACAGGGGCGTGCCCAAATGGGTACCAGTCTCACAATTGCAGCCTTTGGTTTTGCCATATACACCCTGACTCAATTCTTCGTGCATCCGATCGATATGTTTCCGGCGCGCTATATAAATGAAGATGCATTTTTAGCATACACCGGCTTTCCTGTTCAATTGATCCGTACCATCATGGCAATCCTGATTACCTATGGATTGTTACGTGCTACCCAGACAATGGAAGAGGAACGCAAAAACCAATTGTTTGCAGCGCAGCAATCCCGCTTAGAAGCGTTGGAACAACAGGAAGAAATTAGACGTGAACTCTTGCGGCACACCGTCCAGGCACAGGAGGATGAGCGTGCACGCATCGCGCGCGAACTACATGACGAGACCTCGCAGGTTCTATCGGCATTTACGCTGGAGCTGGCTGCCCTGCGCGAACTCGCCAAACGTAAGCCGCAAATGAAAAACATTGTCGATAACCTACAAGAGCTCAGCCGTCAGATGTCACAGGGTTTGTACAGTATGGTGCACGCGCTCAGACCAGCCCAGTTGGACGATCTCGGTCTGGTGCCTGCCGTTAAATCTTTGTTGGACAGCGAGTATTCCCCAAAAGGCTTGAAAGTCAAATTCGAGATTTCGGGAACGCCTAAAAAGCTTGACTCATTGATCGATACTGTTTTGTTCCGCGTAGCGCAGGAGGCGCTCACCAATGTCACGCGCCACGCGGAAACCAACGAAGCCAGCGTGCGTCTGGATTACGCTTCAGATGCAGTCACGCTTGGGGTACTGGATGCAGGCAAAGGCTTCGACCCGAACGAACCGCTCCGTCCGCCGCGGGGTTGGGGGTTGGAGGGTATGCGTGAACGAGTCGAATCGGTCGGCGGACAACTGCTTTTGTACTCTGCACCCGGGCGGGGAACAACCGTTGAAGTGGTCATCCCGGTAGAACAAGGAGAATAAACTATGGACACCATCAAACTTATGCTGGTCGATGACCATGACGTGGTACGCACCGGCCTACGCTCATTCCTGGATACGCAACCCGGAGTTGAGGTGATTGCGGAAGCCAGGAACGGCCTGCAAGCGTTGGAAAAAGCCAGGGAAGCGCAACCAGATATTGTACTGATGGACATTACCATGCCAGATATGGATGGCATGGAAGCCACCCAAAAACTGAAAAAATTGTACCCTGACTGCCAGGTCCTCGTGTTGACTGTGCATGCCGACAAACAGTATTTTATGAAAATGTTGTCGGTCGGCGCATCCGGGTATCTGACAAAGCAAGCCGCCGCGGATGAACTGATTGCTGCTATCCAGGCGGTAGCGGCCGGGCATGTTTACCTGCAACCTGCGCTGGCACGCTGGCTATTGGATGACTACCAGCAACTGGCAAAAAGGTTCACGCCGCCCTCCCCGGATGAAGTCAACGAAAAAGGCAAGGATGCCGTTACCCTGGACATTTTGAGCGGGCGCGAGCGCCAGGTTCTAGAACTGGTAGGAGAGGGGCTTAACAATTATGACATTGGCAAGAAGCTTGAACTCAGCCCAAAGACCATTGCCCGGCATCGCGAACGCATCATGAAAAAACTCAATATGCACTCTCGCACGGAACTGGTTAAATTTGCCATTCGGACGGGATTGATCTCGTTAGAGTAGGCAGATATACAAGTCACAGTCAACTAACTTGCTCTATTCAGGCTCAGGGGATTTCGCAAAGGTGACTGTCACTTTATTTATAAAATAGGACAAAATCGGGGGGCTTCCGTGACATTTGTCTTACCCCTTCTCAGCCTGTATTAATCTACATGTGTAAAATGAGAAAGCACACAAATATATCACTCTGGTGTTATTTTTTTTCGGAGGTACCGCAATGCAAAGATCCAAATTCATCCTGGGAGGCCTGCTCATTCTGGCAGCAGTCGTTTATCTGATCGCTTCATCCACACAGGCCAGCGCAGAATACTTTATGACCATTGACGAACTTAAGGCCGAGGGCTCGGGCGCGGTCGGTAAAAGCCTGCGCGCTTCTGGCGCTGTGATCGGCGAATCGATCCAGTATGATCCGTCTACCCTGACACTTTCTTTTGATGTTGCTCACGTACCGGGCGATAACGCTGACATTGAAGCACAGGGTGGATTGGCCTTTGTACTGCACGAAGCAGTCACAGACCCAACGCGTGCCCGCATGCAGGTGGTCTACGTCGGCCCCAAGCCAGACCTGCTGCGTGATGAAGCCCAGGCCATCATGACCGGTCACATCGGAGATGACGGTATCTTCTATGCAGACGAACTGCTGCTCAAATGTCCGACCAAGTATGAAGAAGCAGTCCCCGAACAGAGTGAGGGTTAATCAAGAAAACTGACAGGTCTCTGTGGATCATTCCATAAGGGATTGAGCTACTAAGACCTGTCAGTTTTTACTACTAATTGGAGAAAATATGCTTGCAGATTTTGGCTTTGGCATTATTATCGTAACCTTTGTAGTGGCGCTGTATAGCGTCATTGCTGCTATTATCGGTGAAAGAAAACAATCTGCGCAAATGGTGGAAAGCGCCCGGCGCGCACAATTGCTCACCTTCCCTTTGCTGTCACTGGCATCAGGGATTTTGATCTATCTGCTGGTCAACAACCACTTCGACGTTTCCTTTGTGTACGAAGTGACCAGTCGCAGCATGCCGACCTATCTCAAGGTCACCGCCTGGTGGGGCGGGCAAGCCGGTTCCCTGCTCTTCTGGGCCTGGCTTTTGTCTGCTTTTACATCCGCAGTCACCCTGCGCAAATGGGAACGCGACCGTGAGTTCCTGCCCTGGGTCATCGTAGTATCATCTATTACGCTGGCCTTTTTCCTTTCCATGAATATCTTCTTCCAGGAGAATCCCTTCGCCCGTTTCTACCAGACCATCGAAGGCGTTCAGGCCTACACGTTCAGGCCGACCGGTGGCGTACCTGTCACCCCGCCTGATGGCAGTGGTCTCAATCCGCTCTTGCGGCATCCCGGCATGATCATCCATCCGCCCATGTTGTATCTGGGCTTTGTCTCGTTCGTGATCCCCTTCGCCTTCGCCCTGGCGGCCTTGATCACCGGCCGTACCGACGATCGTTGGACACGCATCACGCGCCGCTGGACGCTGTGGGCCTGGCTATTCCTGTCGCTGGGACTGGTACTCGGCGGGCGCTGGGCTTATGACGTATTAGGCTGGGGCGGTTACTGGGGCTGGGACCCGGTCGAGATCGCGGCCTTCATGCCTTGGCTGACCGGCACCGCCTTCCTGCACTCGGTCATGATCCAGGAGCACAAGGGCATGCTCAAACACTGGAACATGCTTCTGATTATCCTGACTTATTCGCTGGTCATCTTCGGCACTTTCCTGACACGCTCTGGCGTGCTCTCCTCAGTACATGCCTTTGCCCAGAGCGCGATCGGCCCCATGTTCTTCGGCTTTATCGGTGTCACCTTCATCACCTCCATTGCACTGCTGATCTGGCGCTGGCCAGAGTTAAAATCAGAGACCGAGATGAAATCCATGCTCTCACGTGAAGCTTTCTTCCTGCTGAACAACCTGCTCTTCCTGAGCGTGCTGGTAGTCTGCTTCTGGGGCGTGATCTTCCCTCTGATCTCAGAATTATTCACCGGTCAAAAAGTAACCGTTGGCCCGCCCTTCTACGAGCGTGCCAATGGGCCACTCTTCGGTGCGATGATGGCCCTGATGGGCATCGCCCCGCTCTCGGCCTGGGGCAAGTCCACGGCGCTGACTCTCGGACGCGCCATCTGGAAGCCGACTATCCCTGCATTGCTCGTTCCCGTTTTAGCCTATTTTGCTGGCTACACAAATTGGGTTGCCCTGATCGGCTTCTTCCTGGTGGCTTTTGTCATATCCGTCACACTATACGACACCTTCCGCAGCGCCCGTGCCCGTCAGCGCGCACAAAAGGAAAATTTCCTCACCGCTCTAACGCGCCTGGCTGGCCGCAACCGCCGCCGCTATGGTGGTTACCTGATCCACATCAGCATGATGCTGATGGCCATCGGTATCCTGGGGATAGAACTCTTCCAAACCGAAACACAGGGCACCATCTCAAAAGGGCAGTCTCTACAACTGGACGGCTACACCATCCAGTACAATGACGTAGCCTCCTGGGATGACATGGGTGCTGGCGTCAACTATACCCGCGCTGTGGTCGATGTTTCGAAAGATGGCGAATATCTTGGTCAGCTTTATCCGCGCATTGACTTCTACTTCGACTCACAACAACCCATGACCATCCCTGGTCTGCGTAGCACGCTGCAAGACGACCTGTACATCTTGTTGGTAGACTGGCAGCCTGTCTCTGCTGTGGGCGCCACCTTCAAGATCTATCACAACCCGCTGGTCAACTGGCTGTGGGTTGGCAGTCTCGTCTTTATCCTCGGGATGCTCTTCGCAGCCTGGCCGGACAAAGATCCCAGCCTGCGACCTGTACGCGCTAGAGAACACGTGCCACAAACCAGCGCAGCGGACTAACCGGGAGTGGATATGAAACGACTTTTTTGGATCACGACTCTCATCCTCGTTCTCTCCGCCCTGGCAACTGCTACCGTTATCGCGCAGGGTTCCACCCCCACAGATGACGAAGTCAATGCCATTGCCAAGGATCTCTTCTGCCCAGTGTGTGAAAACACGCCCCTGGATGTTTGTCCCACTGACGCCTGCAAGGAATGGCGCGAAGAAATCCGGGGTATGTTGGCAGATGGTAAAAGCGAGGCCGAGATCAAGCAGCATTTTGTAGATTACTATGGTGCGCGTGTGCTCGCTGAACCGCCCCGTTCCGGATTCAACTGGTTGGTCTATGTGATACCGCCTATCATTATCGTGGCTGGCGCATTTGTGCTCTTCCGCGCGCTACGGGCCTGGAGCCAGGCCTCCACAACAGAAGCAGGTGTGGATGAGGAAGATGCGCCCCCCTCATCCGACGATGAATACATCGCACGCATGGAAGCAGAACTAAAGAAAAGAAATTAATCCCGTAGGGGCGATTCGCCTGTGCCCGAAAGGGTACGAATCGCCCCTACAATAGTTGGAGAACGCTATGACCGAAGAACAAACAACCCCGACGCCCGCGCCTAAGCGCGGCGTCAGTATGTCAACGCAAATCATTATCTGGGTCGCACTCATGGCCCTGCTGGTTCTGGTAGGGTTGGGACTGAGAAAAGCGCAAAATCCGATTATCAGCATTGGCTCGGAAGTCCCCGATTTTCCCCTGACCATGTTCGAAGGCTATTCTTACCAGGGCGCATCTGAAGTCAATTTTGCAGACCTGCAAGGCAAGGTAGTTGTGATAAACTTTTGGGCTTCCTGGTGCAAACCCTGTGAGCAGGAAGCCGCCGAACTCGAAGAAGCCTGGCGCTATTACGAAGGTGATGGTGATGTGGTCTTCCTGGGCATCGCCTGGACAGACACCCCGGACAACGCAAAAGATTATTTAGAACGCTTCGACATCACCTACCCCAACGGCCCCGACCTGGGCTCGCGCATATCAGCTATTTTCAATCGTAACCTGGGTGTACCGGAAACCTACTTCATCGATCGCGAGGGCGTGGTCAGTTCGATCAAAATCGGGCCGTTCACCTCCGTGGGTGAGATACAGGCTACGGTCGATCCACTTCTAAAATAATGAGGGCTTGATGGATATTGGAGCAATCTTTTTTACACTGGCAGTCGTCACGCTGGTGGGGATGTATGTCGGCCAGCCATATCTTCAACGCCGTGGTCGCCGCACCACGCAAGAAGATCATGAGTATTCTACGTTGATGGCTGATTATGACCGCACCGTGAATACGCTGCAGGAACTTGATTTCGATAACGCCCTTGGGAAGGTCCCGATGGAGGATTACCCCAGGCAACGCGCTGAACTGCTGGCGAAAGGCGCCGAACTTCTGCGCAAGCTGGACGAACTCGCGCCATCATCTTCTCCTGGTGGGAGCACTAACGAGACCAAGGGTGAGGATATAGATGCCGAAAGCCGCATCGAGGCTGCTGTGGCCACCCGCCGCGCAGATGCATCCGCTAATAAAGCGGTGACCGCGCTGGAAGATGACGACCTGGAATCGCTGATCGCCTCGCGCCGCAAAACACGCAATGGGAAATCGGCGGGGTTCTGCCCCAAATGTGGAAAACCTATTCTGGTCTCTGACCGCTTCTGCCCCTCCTGCGGGAAAGCTATTAATTAGACGATAGACCTGAGAAGTTAGACTTTAGACCTAGGGTTCTTGTACCTAACATCTAATCTCTCAAGTCTAAGATCTCTTCGAGGAATTCATGAAACTTCGTACTACCTTGTTTGTTGCACTTTTCACCTTTTTGCTCGCCGCCTGTAACCTCTCCCTGGCAGAGGATGTCACCCCACCGCCCAGCGCGATCCAGCAGCCGCAGCCAGAAACTGCCATGCATGGCCCCGTCTTCCCAGAGCAAGCGCCGAACCTGCAAAATGGCGCAGCAATCTACGCTGAGAAATGCGCCGGATGTCATGGCGAAGACGGGCTGGCCAACAGCGACATGAGCGAGCAGCTTGCCGGGCAGGGCGTTACCGTGCCCGCGCTGGCCGATAACCAGATCGCCCATACAGCCACCCCCCTTGGCTGGTATATGATGGTCACGCTCGGCAACATGGAAAACTTCATGCCGCCCTTTGACAGCCTGAACGACCAGGAACGCTGGGATGTGGTGGCCTATGCCCAATCATTGAGCAGCACCTCTGAACAGATCAGCCAGGGCGAGAGTCTCTTCAATGAAAATTGCGCGGACTGCCCAACCGACCTATTCACAGACCAGGAGCAAATGGCCGCTCTCTCAACAGACAAACTGGTCGACATGTTGGCGGAAGGTGGCGAAGGAGTTCCCGCTCTGGGTGATGCACTTTCTGATGCAGAACTGAGGGCAGTGGCCATATACTTGCGGACTCTGACTTTCGGCGCACCATCTCTGGCAGCCGAACCTGGTTCCCCGTCAGCGGCTGAGACGCCCACCGAAGGCGAGCAAGCCGAAGCCGAGCCTGAAGCGCCTGTTGTAGCCGAAGCCGTCGGCCCGGTCAGCGGCATGCTCGTCAACGGCAGTGGCGGAGATATACCATCCGGATTGTCGGTCAATCTATTGGGTTTTGACCACACCATGGATCCCAATGGCACCCCGGTAGAGGTGTTTAATGAAATCGTTGAATCTGACAAAAACGGTGCTTTTCTTTTCGAAGATGTAAACATTATCGAAGGGCGCATCTTCCTGGTTGAGGCAATTTACCAGGGCATCGCCTTTCAATCTGAACTGGTTTTCAGCGAAGCCGGCATGAAAGAACTGACCTTCCCGGAAATTACTGTTTATGAAAGCACGATGGATGAAGGTGGTCTGGTTGTGGAGCAATTGCATATCAGTTTCGATATGGCAGTGGAAGGCGGCGTGCAGGTTTTCGAGCTTTTCACCATCAGCAACCTGAGTGATAAAGCTTATGTCTTCTCCACGGACGGAACCAGCTTGCCCTTTATGCCCCTGCCGGAAGGCGCAGTGAACGTTGGTCTGGAGTTATCGCAAGACAGTGCGCCTCTCATGGCAACTGAAACCGGCGATTTTGCTATCCCGCCCAGCGATGATTATTATTCCATCATTGCTTTCTTCAGCATGCCGTATGACAAAGGACTGGAATTGAGTCAACCCTTGGCATTACCGGTAAGTTCGGCGCTGGTCATTGTGCCGGAAGGCATCAAAGTGAAAGCCGACCAATTGACTGATGAAGGTTTACAGCAAACGCAAGGTGGCACAAACGCCCAGATGTATACTGCGAACGGCCTGAGTGCTGGCACCACATTTGAAATGACACTCTCCGGCAAGGTTAAATCTGCTGCCGCGGGTGATGAATCGAGTAACCAGCAAACCCTGTTGATCGGCGCAGGTGCCTTTGGGGTGGTCCTCATCCTGGCAGGTGTCTGGATGTTCTTGCGTGACCGGAATAAAGTTGATGAAGACGATTTCGAAGAAACTGATGAGGAAGAAAACGAATTCGAAACCGCCGAGGAAGTGATGGACGCCATCATCGCCCTCGATGACCTGCACCGCGCCAAGAAGATCCCTGATGAGGCATATCAACAACGCCGCGCGGAATTGAAAACAAGGTTGAAGGAATTAGCATAGATTATCCGTCCTTCGATTGTGGGACTTGATACAGCGGGAAATCACCGCCTACTCGATCCTCCGCTCTCATTGTCCCGATATCCTTCGGGAGGACGAAGTGAAACTATGATCAAAGTAAAAAAACTCGTCAAACGCTTCGGCTTGAAAACTGTACTGCGCGGATTGGATTTCGAAGTCCAGCCGGGTGAGTTTGTGGCGTTGCTCGGCCCCAATGGTGCAGGCAAAACTACCTTCCTGCGCATCCTGGCTTCGCTTTCGCGGCCATCTATGGGCAGCGTAGAGATCGCTAGTTACAGCCTTCCCAAACAGGCTGCCGCGGTACGTGCCCGCCTGGGTGTGGTGTCGCACATGCCCCTGATCTACGATGACCTGACCGCAGAAGAAAATTTGACTTTTTATGCGCGCATGTACGGCATTGAAAATGCTGGCACGCGCATCACGGAAGTACTGGAGATGGTTGGGCTGGAAGCGCGCCGCCGCGATCTGGTGCGTACCTTCTCGCGCGGCATGCAGCAGCGACTGGCGATTGGGCGCGCCGTGCTGCATGACCCGGACGTGGTGCTTTTCGATGAGCCTTACACCGGTCTCGACCAAGATGCTTCATCCATGCTGGATGGCGTGCTGAAAACCGTTGCCAAACAGGGACGCACAGTGGTGATGACTTCCCACGACCTGGCGCGCGCAGAAGATCTGGCCACCCGCTTCGATATCCTGTCACGTGGCGTGATCGCGGCTTCTTCCACGCGCGAGGGGCTTGGTACTGGCAACCTGCTTACCTTCTACAAACAGGCACTGGCAGGTTAGTATGGCAGAACAAACCATCACAACCACACGCACAAAGGCTAAATCCAACTATTGGAAAGCCATCGCCGCCATCGCCTGGAAAGACCTGGCTGCTGAATTGCGCTCACGCGAACTGATTTCGGCCATGTTGGTGTTCTCATTGCTGGTCATCCTGATCTTCAACTTTGCCTTAGAACTGGATATCACTACCCGGCGCACAGTCACATCTGGTGTGCTGTGGTCAACCTTCGCCTTCGCGGGTACACTCGGTCTGAACCGTTCCATGGCCGTGGAAAAAGACCGCGGCTGCCTGGACGGGCTCCTTTTAGCACCGGTGGATCGCTCGGCGATTTATTTTGGTAAGGTCATCAGCAACCTGGCCTTCATGCTTATCGTGGAAGCCATCGTGCTACCGATTTACAGTGTGCTTTATAACGTCAACCTGTTCCAACCGGGATTGTTGATGGTTATCCTGCTTGGTTCAATCGGCTACACCACCGTCGGGACATTGCTCGCCAGCATGGCTGTGCAAACCCGCACCCGTGACGTGATGCTACCCATCCTGCTCTTCCCTGTGGTTGTGCCGATCCTGATCGCCGCAGTCAAAGCCAGCGGCGGCTACCTGACGGACGCTCCCATGACAGACATCCTGCCCTGGCTCAATCTGTTGATCGCCTACGACGTGATCTTCACAGCAATTGCTTTTATGGTATTTGATTACGTTGTAGAGGAATAAATCCCTACATCATTTTTACAGGAGAACTTTATGCAAAAGAAACCCACCACTTTACTAGCCCTTGACATTATCTCCCTCATCCTATTGGGCGTTTCCACTTACCTGGCGCTGGTTTTCGCACCTACCGAAGCCGTGATGGGCGAAGTACAGCGCGTGTTCTACTTCCATGTAGCCACCGCCTGGGTTGGCATGTTAGGTTTTATCGCGGCAGGCGTTTCCGGCATCGTTTACCTGCGCACTGGTGACCTGAAATGGGATCGTGTTGAAATGGCCGCTGTTGAAATCAGCCTGGTGTTCTTCTTCATCACCATAGTGCTTGGCTCCATCTGGGCGCGCCCCGTTTGGAACACCTGGTGGACCTGGGATCCACGTCTCACGACTGCCGCCATCACCGAACTGATCTACATCGCTTACTTCATGCTGCGTCAGGGCATCGAAGACCCCGACCGCCGCGCGCGTTTTGGCGCCGTCTACACCCTGATCGGTGCGGTTAGTGTGCCCATCACCTTTATGGCCATCCGCCTGTTCCGTACTATCCACCCGGTGGTCATTGGCACCGAAAGCGCCGAAGCTCAGGGCGGTTTCAATATGACCAGCGACATGAAACTGGCTTTCTTCTTCGCCCTGTTCGCTTTTACGGTCATATTCATCGACCTGTTCTGGAACCGTATCCGCATGGGCACGCTGGCAGACAAGGTTGAACAACTCAAACTCAAGGTTATGCAATAAGAGGCAGACATGTTATTTCTAGAAACCACTCCCGATACATCCCAATATATGATCGCCGGATATGCCATCGCCTTCGGCGTAATGTTCATCTACGTTGCCAGCTTGTTCATCCGCTCCCGCAACCTGAAGCGCGATATGTCCATGCTCGAAGAGATGGATAAAGATAAATAAACCCAAATTAACCATTGCACGAACGAAAGAGTCCGCTATAATGAAAGGGGACTCTTTTTTATTAGGATGAATGGGACACGGCTTCGGCCCGGATTCGTTTTTTTGGCGGTGAGCATACTCATCGTCCTGACGGGGAGCGCTTTCACTTCTTCCCCGGGCTTCAACCTGCGTGCTGCTCTCGATACCCCTCCCGGCCCCGACCGCTACGCATCCATCCTGGTTGATTACACCATCAACACTTGGTGGATGGCGCTCTATAAGGATGGTTCTCTCGCCTGCGAGATCATCATCGATCATGAAGGCCTGCCAACGTTGGACGAAGTCTACACTCAATGCGGTGAGGATATCTTTGACGAATGGTTCGACCAGGAACTCTGCACCGAGGGCAACTATAAAGATTGTGAGGGGTATTACTTTTATCAGATTAGTTCCGTGCCGACTCAGCGCGAGGTAGCGGTTGAATTGCCAGCAGCAAAAGCCTGGGTTGACCTCGAAGATTGCTCCCCCCTGACGACAATATCCACTAATCTATGTGAAGTCATGCCGAAACTGGTGATTATTGGCGAAGAACCTCTACCAAACGAAGAGATCATCGGCATCGGCGGACTTATCGATGGCCAACCCTTTACCTGTGAAGCGCCCTGCTACATCCGACTCGCGCCAACCGACGAAGATGGCGTAACCGTGGATTTCTGGGCCTACTCCAGCTATGGCGACAGCAGTGAGATTTACACAGCACAAGTGCGGGTGGCAGAAGACAATGAGGGCAATCCCGATCAAACCTATATCTATGTAGATGTTCTTAGCAGCCAATGGATTGGCACCCCCACGGCCAGTTGCGCCGAAGCATGGGATTCTTTTCCACCTGTGGGCGGCCCACCCTTCTGGCTGACCACGCCCAAACGTGCCGAGGATTTGAATACCGAAGTTCCCTATAACTATCTGGCCGCCAACTTGATCTCAGCTGGTGTGGTGGATGCAAGTGGCTGCGACAATGGCGGCCTGCTGTTGGATGCCTACGGAGCCAACACCTGTGGCTTAGAAGTTGCCCGCCCAGATGTAATTGAATGGCAAAACCGTTTCGACAATTTGATTCTGGAGGTCGCGCAGGAGACCGGCGTCCCGGCGCAGATGCTCAAGAAGTTATTTGCGCGTGAAAGTCAGTTCTGGCCGGCGCTGTTCCAGGATAGTGATATCGGCCTGGGGCAGCTCACTGAGGATGGCGCTGACACAACGCTATTATGGAACGCATCCTTCTTTGACCAGTTCTGCCCGCTGGTGCTCACATCCGAGCGTTGCGCAGAAGGCTATCTACACATCACCGAAGATGAGCAAGAACATTTGCGTTTGGGGCTTGTTAACACAGTCAACGCCACCTGTGAAGATTGCCCGCTTGGCATTGATCTGACGCAAGCAGATTTCAGCGTCAGTGTTTTTGGGCACACCTTGCTGGCAAACTGTGAGCAGGCCGGGCGCATTGTTCGCAATGTCAGCAGGGGTGCTCCGGGAGAAGTATCAAGTTACGAAGATTTGTGGAAGTTCACCCTGGTCAATTACAATGCCGGGCCAGGCTGTCTGGGAGAAGCGGTGCAAGCCACCGCAGATCAAGGTCTACCTCTTGGGTGGGCAAACGTAGCCGCCAACCTGAACGGGATTTGCAGTATTGCAACCGAATACGTTGACGATATTAGTAAATAGCCGATTGCGGTAGATTGACAAAGGAGGCGATGATCGCCTTCTTTGTTTTTAATGTGAGTAACCCAAAATACTGCTAATGTATTTCCTTACCAATAACAGACTTGATATTCATAAAATCTAATCAGGATGAATATCACTACCTGTAACCAACAGGTCAACTTATGATTGCGCACACGCATTATTATGTTCACTAATCAAACAATAGGAGTGTCATTCCATGCCTAATGTCGAAATTTCCCAACTCAGAGTCTTTCTGGCCGCAGCAGAAGAAAAGAACTTCAGCGCAGCCGCCAAGCGACTTCACCTGTCACAATCGGCTGTCAGCCAGAACATCCAGTCGCTTGAAAAGGCCTATGGTGTGGAACTCTTCATTCGCCGCGGCCGCTCGGTGGAACTAAGCGAAGAGGGCGAATCCATCATCCCCACTGCACGGGAAGTTATCAACGCCGCGCGCTTGCTGGAAGACAGCCTGCAAAACGTCCATAATGAAGTCGGCGGCGACCTTGTCATTGGGTGTTCTACTTCGGCAGGTAAATATCTAATGCCCAGCCTGCTCTCAACGTTTCAGAGAAAATATCCCGCTGTACGGCCACGCGTCAAAGTGATGGGCCGCGCGTCGGTGAGCGAACGTCTCCTAAACGAAACCATCCCGATTGGCGTTGCCAGCAAACAACTGGACCACCGCGACCTGGAGTGCGTGCGCCTGTTCGAAGACCGTGTCATCCTAATCGTGCCCCCGAACCATCCCTGGGTAGAATTCGGTCGCGCATTACCATCCGATTTAGTCGATCAACCTGTTATCACCCGCGAAGAAACATCCGGCACCTGCGAGGTAGTAATGGAAGGGCTCAAAGCCTTCGACACCACTATGGACATGCTGAATGTGACCATGGAACTGGGCAACGCCGAAGCCATCGAAATGGCCGTGGAACATGGCGTTGGCATCGCTTTCGTCTCTGAAATGGTGGCTGCACGCGGGCTGGCACTGGGCCGTGTCAAAAGAGTTGAAATCGAGGGCCTCGATCTACATCGCACCGTTTTTATCGCACGCAATATTAACCGGCCCTTTACACGCGCGCAGAGCCTGTTCTGGGAGTTCGTACAAACTCAATACGAGCACCTCAATACTGACATCTGGCAGAGCCTGGTCGACTTTGCCACGCCTGTGAACATGTGCTAAACTTGTCACCTTACTGACTAAAGCCTTGTAAACAGGAGATTCCATGCTGACTTCCGTCGAGAAACTTTTATTTGTACTTGCCGTTCTCGGCTCACTATACTTCACCTGGCTTGGTGTACAACGCATCATCAAGATCATCAACCGCGGGCAAGGTAAACCGGACTGGTCGCTGCTGCGAAAGCGTTTTTTAGAAGTAACTCTCAAGGTCGGTACCTTCCGCCCCCTGTTTCGCTTCAGACTGGGCCCGAGCCTGCTTCACGCCCTGATAGGTTGGGGCTTCCTCTACTTTTTACTGGTTAACGTTGCTGAACTGTTACAGGGTTTTATTCCTCACTATCGCTTCTTACAAAACACTGGTTTCCTAGGCGACATTTACCGTCTGCTAGCGGACATCTCGACCCTGGCTGTGCTGATAGGCATCGTGGCGATGGAGTTTCGCCGCTTTGTAATCAAACCTGCCGTGCTATATGCGCGTGACAACATCCTGCTCGACGAACGCGCGCGGAAAGGCGTCAAACGCGATTCAGCCATTGTAGCCGGATTCATCTTCATCCATATCAGCGCGCGGCTGTTGAGCGAATCCGTCTACTTGGCGGGAGCAGGCCCGGATGCCTGGCAGCCGTTTGCCACAGCGGTGGCAAGCTTATTGTCCGGCACGAACGAGGGGACAAGGGTTGTCTTAGAGCATGTCGGTTTCTGGCTGTCGCTCGGTTCCATCGTCGCCTTCCTGCCCTATTTCCCGTATACCAAACATCTGCACCTGTTCATTGCGCCAATCAATTTTGCGCTCAAACCGGAACGCAAGTCGATCGGCGAGTTGAGCTATGTCAATTTCGAGGATGAGAGTATCGAGCAGTTCGGCGCGACCAACCTGGA
>Ga0209536_100006964_pt1 | contig 17198 bp, 15 predicted proteins | sample DeeMarSeWOR28_12_FD_187461 | JGI IMG/M metagenome (GOLD analysis project Ga0209536, IMG submission 187461) | Marine sediment microbial communities from White Oak River estuary, North Carolina - WOR-2-8_12 (SPAdes) (version 2) | ecosystem: Environmental > Aquatic > Marine > Intertidal zone >... | reverse complement strand
GCACAGTTTTTCTGAAGCATACCCTGCGGGTCATTGCTATTTTTCCCCCTCTTGTTTCAACACCATTTCCACGGTTTTATATATTTTGTCTCCGGCCAGGTTGTAAGTGTAATTTTTGACAATCACCTTGTTCGGCACTATAGCCTCAACTATCCCTGTCCGTCCCAATAAAATACCTTTACGGATAATATATCCCTGGTTGTTTGAATCCTGAACCATTGCGAATGAATCGCGCGCGCTCGATACAATTGCCACTACTGTCAGCTGCCCGGGTTCAAATTTTCGCATACCCGTCAACTCTTCAATCGGCAAATCTTTAGCCTCCACCCGTTCCTCAATAAAAGGAACAAAGGGATCACTCCTGCCTTCTCTTGTGTACACAAAAGCATCTGATGGCTCCTGAAACAGGATGGCTGCCATTTTTTCAGTAAATTTCAGTTCTTCTTGTTTTTCTGCAGCCGGCTCCTCGGCAGAGAAAGCAGCAGCACACTGTATGCCAATGACCATACAAGTTGCTAACACTACACAAACAGATTTATGAATGGTTTTTTTATACACTGTGTCTCTTTATTATTTCTTTTTGCCCGCTTTGGGGTTTTGTGCTTCAATTTCAGACTCTTCCAGAAACCTATATGTAATAAGATTGATGTTTGAACCGAGCACCATTTCGCCTCTTTGCATGCTACCGCCGCCCAGGCTGATGTTAATTGCTGAAACAATCCGGTCGAGTTTGCTGACCTCGTATAAAAACGTCCCGATATTATGATAGGGGCCGTCTACCTTGATAGACACAGGTATTTCAGCATAAAACTCCTGCCTGCGCTCGCCTCCTGGTGCGAATGTGGCCATATTCAAGCCTGAATTGGTTCCAAGGGCCGAAATATTGGTCAGCAGTGAAGGAATTTCTTTTTTCTGGGGCAGAAGCACTGATGCCTCGGCAAATAACCGCTTGGTTTCCTCCATCTCTGCCAGATGTTCATCCAGCTTTGCTGCTATTGCCTTTGCTGCGGTAATCTCTTTGCGCAGATTCGCCTCCTGGTTCTCCAGGCCCTTTATCTGCTTGGTCTTTTCTGTATAGTACAGAAAGTAAAAGGCAACTGTCGGCAGGATTATTACCAGGGCGAATATGGCAACAATAATTTTTTTATCAAGCGGTATGACTTTTTTCTCCAGAAAGGAGTCAAAAGCTTCTTTTATCTTGTTAGCTTTCATCTGTTTTTAAAAAGCCCAGCTGTGCAATTTGTCCAATTAATTGTTTTTCCAGGTACCTAAGCACTGGCCATTTGAAAATTATTGCTGCACTTATTTATTTCGTCTGTCCTTCTTCCGGTGATGGCTGCTGGTAGTCTGCATTTATCACGTTAATAGTTAAGGAAAAAGATTTAAGCTGCCTTCCCTCGACTCCTGTTGTGGATGTGCCTGAGAGTTCAGCAGTTGCAAAAAATGGTGAGGTGACAATTGTTTCCATATAATCTGCAATTGTTGCATTATCCAGTGCTATGCCTGATATCCTCAGAACGGCTCCATTAAAGCTCATGGAGTTCAGCCAAAGACGGCTTGAGGGTGTGAGATTGGCAAGTTCGTCCATAACCCGCACTGAAAGCTGTGAACCTTTCTTCAACTGACTGATGGTGTTGAGCTTTGTCTCAAGCAGGGCCTGGTCTTTTTTGAGCTGTTCAATCTGGTTGATGGTTGTCTGGTATTTAGCCTTCTCCTTGGTCAGCGCCGCTATCGAAGCCTGCAGATCACCTACCTTGACACCAAGGACCAAAGCCACCACTCCTAAGAGTGCCAGCACAACAAGCAGGGTGACACCCAGCCCGAATACACGCTTGCGGGCCTGTATCTTTTTCTTTATCTGTCTTACTGGAAGCAGGTTAATATGAATCATGCCTATCTCACAACTCAGAAGGTCTGATGGCCAGCCCAAGAGCAATTGCCATTTCCGGGCCTATATAGTTAAGGTATTCCTTATCAATATTTTTATTGTCTGTTTGAATTTTTTTGAACGGATTCAATATTTCTACTTCCAGCCCGATCTCCTCAGCAAAAAACTGGTCCAAACCCTGGACCTTTGAGCCGGCGCCGCTTAAAATAATCTTGTTCAGCGCCATATCCGGATTATTGGTATAGTAAAGATCAATGGCCTTTTTCAATTCAAGAGCCCATTGGGTACAGGTATTGGCAAAGATATCATCAAGGTCCTTCTGTTTTTCTTCCACAGGCTCATAGCCTCTTTTAAGCCCCTCGGCCTCATCAGCTGTAATACCAAACCTGGTCTGTATCTGGTCAGTCAACTGCCGGCTGCCCACAACAACATCACGGGCCAGCACAGATATACCCTGGGAGACAATATTTATGCTCATCTTGGTGGCGCCTATATCAACCAGCGCTACGTTTTCCTCCAGGCCGTAATTCAAGTCATAGATATTTTCCAGGGCAAAAGCACCTATGTCAACAATGACCACCCTCAAACCGGCAGAATTGAGCATAGACAGATATCCGTCAACAACCTCCCTTTTGGCAGCTACCAGCATGACATCAGTTCGGTCATATTCCTCCGTATTGGTATGCAGATCCTGGTAATCAAGGTAGACATCCTCAATATCAAAGGGGATATACTGGCCAACCTCTGACTGGATATAATCATCAAGCTCATTTTCTCTCATCACGGCAAGGTTGATCTTTTTGACAATGACAGAATAGCCAGATATGGATATTGCAACACTTTTTTCTTTTATTTTTAGATTTTTAATCAGGGTCGTAATAATTTTTGCCACCTCTTCAGGCTCCTGCAAAATGCCGTCTTCGACCGCTCCCTCAGGCAGCTTTGCGGTCCCTAGGCATACAAGCTTAAAAGTATCGCCCGATTTGGCAACCTGGCTAATCTTTATGGCATATGAACCAATATCTATACCGATTGGGAACTGCTCTTTTTTTGCTGAAAGCAGCTTAACCTGTGGAAGCTTTATGTTGGAAAGAGGCAAACCGCCCATAGTTCACCATTTAAGGAGGTTTATTATTACGTTTCAATGATGCATCAAAACCATATAAAAACAAGTTACTAAGTTGTTTTATATTTTCGGCTGGATAGCACCATACGCAATATGGTCTTCAACAAAGGACCTAATTTTATTTTTAATGTCAAGGGAAATCTCTACAACCGGCCGTTTTATATATAAAAAAATTAACAGTCTACGTGAAAATTCTTTTATCGTCACTTCAGCCCCCAAATTAACAAATTGCTCCTGTCTAGGTATGAACTTTTAACGTCATTTGCAGTTGTAAAATTACAACCGTTAAATTTATGTACAATAACCGTGCCATTTAATTTCAAATTTTCTCCGGCTCCAATAAAACCTTCAAATAAAAGAACACCGCGGGTCCTGCCAAAGAGCTGGAATCCATTCCAACCCATTATTATTGCTTGAGTTTTTGCACAGATTCCCTCATATACCCCGCATCCGGCAAATGTTGTAATCCGAGCATGCGTACAGTGCGCAGAAAGGCAAAAGCGATTGTGCCATTATTCCTTCCAGTGGTAAACCTATTTTACGGCCCTCCGGAAAAGTCCGGCATGACTGCAACTTAAGTTTACACATCACAACCAGGAATACAAGCAATGGGTATTTGCTTTATTCCAGCCAAACACCGGCATTCATATTCCGGGCAGTTATTTTTGTGAGACTGGTTCTGCCCATCCAATTAAATTGGTTGTATCTTTAATCCTTCTTGTTTTTTCGCCGGTTTTGGTTTAAAACTTTGCCGATTTAACCATCCCCAAGAAGCAAAGGAGTCCATCAATTGGCCGATAAGAAACTTAATCAAAAACGAAAGTCCACCACGCGAGAGTATATTGAAGCGATTCTCATCGCACTGCTGCTTGCTCTTTTTATCAGGACTTTTGTTGTGCAGGCCTTTAAAATTCCCTCCGGATCAATGCTGGACACGCTTCTGATCGGAGACCATATTCTTGTCAATAAATTCATCTACGGGGTAAAAAATCCCTTTAACGGCAATACCTGGATCCCGGTAAAAAAACCGGGCCGGAGAGATATTGTTGTCTTCAAATATCCTGTAAACCCTTCCCAGGATTATATAAAGCGAGTTATCGGCGTGGAAGGAGATACCATTCAAATCAAAGACAAAAAGATTTATGTCAATGGAGAAGCGCAGGATGAAGATTATGCCATCTTCCTTGACAACAAAATCCTGCCCGCAAATGTGCAGGGCCGAGACAACATGGGCCCTATAACCGTTCCTGAACATTCCCTTTTTGTTATGGGTGACAACCGCGACAACAGCTATGACAGCAGGTTCTGGAAATTTGTCGACTTAAAAGCCGTGAAAGGAAAAGCCTTTATTCTCTACTGGTCCTGGGATAAGGAAAATTTCTCGGTCAGGTGGAATAGGATTGGCAGACTGGTGCATTGAACCCAATCCAAGGAGGCCACGATATCTCAAGCCATAAACACGTTTTTTTGTTTCATTTGCTTGACTTTTTCCCTATCTTGTTATCCTATAATACCGTTTAGGGTTAAATCAAATGGATACGGCATGAACAAAGGACCAGCATGAGCAGCGAGTACCTTTTTGCCCATAAACACATTCTCGGCCTCGATCACCTTTCTGTTCCCGACATCGAGCTTATCCTCAATACAGCAGTATCCTTTAAAGAAATTTCCACCAGGGCCATTAAAAAAGTACCTGTCCTGCGAGGCAAGACCGTTGTTACCCTCTTTTTTGAGCCCAGCACACGGACCCGCCTTTCTTTTGACATTGCCGCAAAAAGAATGAGTGCTGACACTTTCAGCATTTCTGCATCCACAAGCAGTACGACCAAGGGTGAAACCCTGGCAGACACGGCCAGGAACATAGAGGCCATGATGCCTGACATTCTCATCATGCGGCATCCAAGCTCCGGCGCCTGCCATTACCTGGCCAAGCATATTAAAACGTCCGTGATCAATGCCGGTGACGGGACCCATGAACACCCCAGTCAGGGGCTGCTTGACCTTATGACCGTAAAGGAGCACAAGGGGGAAATTTCAGGGCTCAAGATTGCAATAATCGGTGATATCAGTCACAGCAGGGTGGCGCACTCGGATATTATCGGGTTTTCCAAAATGGGTGCACATGTCTTTGTCAGCGGTCCGGCCACTCTCATCCCCAAAGAGGTGGAGAAACTTGGTGCCACTGTTTGTTCCACCATGGAAGACGCTGTCAGGGATGCCGATGTAGTCATGCCTCTGCGCATTCAGAAAGAACGCCAGAATGACCCCTTGATCCCGTCCTTCAGGGAGTATGCCTCATTTTTCGGCATAAACAGGCAGGTATTACAGAATGCCAAACCAGGTGCACTCCTCATGCACCCGGGTCCCATTAACAGAGGGGTGGAACTGGCGCCTGATGTGGCGGACAGTGCACAATCAGTAATTCTTGACCAGGTCACTAACGGGGTCGCCATTCGCATGGCCTTGATGTATCTCGTTTTAGGAGGCAAATAGCAATGTCAATGGTACAAGCCATGCTCCTCAAGAACGGCAGGATCATAGACCCTGTAAACAAGCTGGACAAAAAAGGAAGCCTCCTGGTTGACAAAGGCAGGATAAAGGCCATTTTCACTTCACGGCAGAAAGTGGGGGAGCTGCCTAAAAAACTTTTGTCAATTGATCTGCAGGGCAAGTGGGTTGTTCCCGGTCTCATTGATATGCATGTCCACCTGCGCGAACCGGGTGAAGAATATAAAGAAACCATAGAATCCGGCACCAGAGCAGCTGCAGCCGGTGGATTTACTGCTGTTGCCTGCATGCCGAACACCATTCCGGTCAATGATTGCCAGTCTGTTACCCGGTTCATTCTAGAAAAGGCGGAGTCTGCCTCTGCCCGGGTTTATCCAGTGGGGGCCATCAGCAAAGGCTCTCATGGGGAAACTCTGGCCGAGTTTGGCGAAATGCAAAAGGCCGGTGCTGTTGCTGTTACAGATGACGGTAAGCCCGTTACAGACAGCCAGTTGATGCGCAGGGCCCTGGAGTATGCCTCAAACCATAGGATGCTGGTAATCTCACATTCAGAGGACTCCAGCCTCAGCCGTAACGGCGCCATGAATGAGGGCTTTACCTCAACAAGCATGGGGTTGAAGGGCATTCCCCATATTGCCGAAGAGATCATGGTATATCGCGACCTTGCCCTGTCAGACTATACCGGCTGTCATATTCACCTTGCCCATATCAGCACCCGGGAATCGATCAACCTCATCCGGCAGGCAAAAAAGAACGGCTTTCCCGCAACCGCAGAAACAGCGCCCCATTATTTCACCCTGACTGAAGAGGCTGTCAAGGGGTACAACACAAATGCCAAGATGAATCCGCCCCTGCGTTCGCCAAAAGACCGTGCTGCAATAATAGAGGCGATACAGGACGGCACTATTGACGTTATTGCTACAGACCATGCCCCCCATTCAGTATTGGAAAAAGATATTGAGTTTGACCAGGCCGCCAACGGCATCATTGGTCTCGAAACTGCTGTGCCTCTTGTCTTGGCCCTTTTCAGAAAAGGCCATATTGATGCACCACGGTTTGTTGAACTCCTCTCAAGCAACCCGGCCAGAATCCTGGGGGTCAAGGGAGGTTCGCTGGGGATTGGCGCTGCGGCCGATATTGCTGTTATTGACCCGGAACAAATCTTTGTCTTCAAAGAGCAGGATATCCTCTCCAAAAGCAAAAACTCTCCATTTATCGGCTCCAGGCTGCAGGGAAAAGCGGTTCTTACCCTCTGCGGCGGCAGAATAACCCATAACCTCCTGTCCCCTTAATTATACTCCTGCGCAAATGTCTTCCGCAACGCTTGCACTCGCAGTAGGCTTTCCTGCAATCTTATTCGCAGTTCAGGGCTTTGTGCAATTGCATCAGCTGTTTTTTTGAAAGCAGCAACTACTTTTTCATGGCTGTGGCAGACAAGAAGCAAGTCAGCCCCCGCCTCAAAGGCCTGCAGTGCAGCATGGCTCAGGTCCCCTTGCTTTTCAATGGCTCCCATTTCCAGATCATCGGTAATCACAACCCCCTCATATCCCAGTTCATTCCGCAGCAGCCCGGTCAGGATTTTTTTTGACAGGGTCGCCGGTTTTTCAGCATCAAGGTTTTGGTAGATTGTGTGCGAGGTCATTATGGATGCCACACCGGTTTCAATCGCCTGCTCGAATGGCGGCAAATCATCTGAGCGTATGGCTGGTTCCGGTTTTGTGACACGGGGAAGCTGAAAATGCGGATCAATCACTGCAGCTCCCAGCCCCGGGAAGTGCTTGGCACAGGCCGCAATGCCGCCCGCCTGCATTTCTCTGATTACCAGGCTGCCCAAGCGCCCCACATTTTTGGGGTCAGCCCCCAGGGAACGTTTTTCCATAAAATAATCTTCACCGGCTGCACAGACATCGAGCACTGGTGCCAGATTATAATTGACGCCAATATTTTTAAGTTCCCTGGCACAAACATGCGCATAATGCATGAGTGTTTTTTCCGGTTCTGCAGACTGGGCCAGGATCCTGGCGTCGGGAAACTGTGTAAAGGGGGGAGGCAAACGGGTTACCGATCCCCCTTCCTGGTCAATTGCTATAAGGGGGGGTGGCAAGCCGCTGTCTCGGCAGGCCTGTTGAAGGTTTTTCGACAGCTGTTTTAATTGCTCCGGGCTTTCAACGTTTCTTTTGAAATAAATAAAATTGTTAATCCGATACTTTTGTACCAGGCGCAGGGTGGACTCATCCAGGATCGGGCCGGGTAGACCAGCCATAAAAAGCTGACCCAGTGCCAGAAAATCCTTATGCATTAGGGATGATGTCATTTTTCTGCCTCAGCTCTGTACCGGAGAGGATCCCTGATTCCTGCCTCTGCAAACCCCTTGAGCCTCAGCAGACAGGCATCACATTGGCCGCAGGCCACACCATCTTTGCCAGGATCATAACAACTGTGTGTAGTTGCATAGTCCACTCCAAGTGCTGTGCCGAGTTGAATAATTTCTTTCTTGGTGCTGTGCATGAGGGGCGCATGGATCCGCAGCACCCTTTCTTCCTCGGTCCCGGCCCGGGTGGCAAGCCGGGCCATTTTTTCAAAAGCTGCAATGTATTCGGGCCTGCAGTCTGGATAGCCGCTGTAATCAAGGGCATTCACCCCGATAAAAATATCATCTGCTCCGATCACTTCAGCCCAGGCCATGGCATAGGCCAGAAATATTGTATTTCGCCCCGGCACGTAGGTCTGTGGAATCCCCTGCTCCATTGCGTCAAACGAGCGGCCCTTGGGGATCTCAATTCCACTGATGAGGGCCGACCCGCCGATCCTGTCAAGACCTATGTCAACTACGAGATGCGTCGCCGCCCCAAATTTGGCACTGCTTTTTTTTGCCTTTTCCAGTTCAATGGCCTGCCGCTGTCCGTATTTAAAGCTCAGGCAATAACAGACATAACCGGCATCTGCTGCAATTGCCAATACTGTAGTGGAATCAAGTCCACCACTCAGCAAAACCACAGCTTTTTTTTCTCTCTCGTTGTTCTGCTCCATGCTGCGCACATTACAAAAGCTGGCGCCAGACGACAACCACAAAGCATATTGCTGCAGTTGACGGCAGGTTGTTTACTACGGGAAGAACCGTCTATTCTCAAGCGCCCATGGGGTCAAGAAAATTCTTTCCCTATCTTCACCGGAAGCTGCCTGGCAATTCTTATTTCACCTGGACTGACATCTGCCTGATAGGCAAGAACCTGCACCCCATCCGCTGCTACTTTGGCCAGGGTTTCAGCATACAGCGGGTCGATGTGAGAAGCGGGCATAAAAGAGTCGGCGTCCTGGCGCTGCACACAAAAAAATACTGCGGCCATGTGGCCCTGTGCCTTCAGCCTTGCCAGTTCATGCAAATGCTTGGTGCCCCGGACTGTTACCGCATCCGGAAACATGGCGACCCTGTCTTCTGCCAAAGAGCAATTTTTCACCTCCATGAAAATCTTTTTACCCTGTTGCTCCAGCAAAAAGTCAAGCCTCGTGTTGTCGGATGTTTTTATCTCCTGGCTGATTGCGGTCAGTTTGCCAAATTCTTTAATAATGCCATTTTCCAAGGCCTCGCGCACCAGCCTGTTTGTGAGAGCTGTATTCACCCCCACCCACACCGAGCCGGTCTGCACCATTTCCAGGGTGCGGGAATATTTGCGCCGGGGATTATCAGAACTGGTTAGCATAACCGGGCTGCCAGGTTCTGAGCATCCCAGCATGGAACCTGAATTGGGGCAATGAACAGTTATTGTTTCCCCGTTGCCCAGCTGGATATCTGCAAGAAACCGTTTATAGCGGCGGACCAATATCCCTGGCTGCTGCTCTTGATTAAATTGCATATCATTGAAATTATTTCTTTTAATTTCCTGGAAATCATTAATAATACTCAGTTGCGTAAAAAACTTCCAGAATATCCTCTGGGGTAAAAACAATACCAAGGTGGCTGTTTAATTCCAATGCAAAGAATTTTCCGCGCCTGCATATCCGTTTGTCTTATTCTCCTGCTAAATGGTTGTTTTTCTCTACTTGCGGCCGGACAAGTGACTCTGGAGATCTCCACATCAACACGTCTGGACCATGGTAACATCGTTGCACATTGCAGGATCACCAACAAGGGAACTGATCCTGCCCAGGAGGTGTCGGTCCTGGGAACATTCCTGGAAGAGCAGCAAAACGCTTTTATTGCCGAGCGCTTAAGCCCGGGGGCGTCGGCAGAAGCTGTGGTTACATTTACTCCACCGGAAAACCTCCAGGGCTCATATCCCCTTTACATCACGGTTTCATACCAGCACGCAGATGGCATGAACGTTTCCAGCTCATCACTGGCACGTGTCAATGTCGGCATCCAGGGCGGGGAATTGCTGAAAGCCCACGCAGTATTCCGGGATGACAGGAATGAAGATGAAGTCATCCTCACGCTCGACACAGAAAATCCTAATCTTGGCCTGGTGACGGTTACCAGCCATGCACCTGCTGATCTCTCCATTATGCCTCCTTCCCAGAAAGTCAGCCTGCAGGACGGGAAAGGACTGGCAATATTTACAGTGAAAAACATCAGCGGCGCCGAAGGTTCCAGCTATGGGATCTTCTTTGCTGCTGAATATGACAGCAATGGCCAGCATAACTTTGCCTCGGCAGAGGTTGCCGTGCCGGTTGCAAAGCTGCTGCCGGTCCCTTCATATGATGCAAAAATATTGAAAACCTGGTTCTTCGCGTTTTTTCTCTGTTTAACCTTCGTCGTGCTCGTAGCAATTATTAGCAGCAAAAAACTGAGACAGCGGCTTTCGAGCACAGAAACCTTTCCGCACCTGCTTGATCTTTCCGTCCTGCTGGCAGTGGAGGTTTTTATTTTCTCAAAATTTGACCTGCCCTCCCTTTTCACTGCAACGACAACTACCGGCGGAGATACCGCCTCCCATTACTATACTCTTGAATACCTGAGGCATACCCTTCTGCCGGCCGGACATATAAGCGGTTGGACCATGGGTAATTATGCAGGCTTTCCGATCCTGCAGTTTTATTTCCCTCTGCCTTTCCTGATCATGTGCCTGCTTGACCTGATCATGCCGCTGCAGGTGGCATTCAAGATGGGAACCCTGCTTGGCACTGCTGCCTTGCCAGTCGCTGCATATTCGATGCTGCGCTTCATGCGCTGCCCGTTTCCCGGGCCAGGCGTCGGTGCCGCACTTATGCTGCCCTTTCTTTTCAATTCGGCAAATTCAATGTGGGGCGGCAATATCTTAAGCACCCTTGCCGGTGAATTCTCCTACAGCCTCAGCATGTCGCTTTCACTTATCCTCATCGGCAGTTTATACCGTGGAATTCATGAGAACAAAGGAATTATCCGCAATGCAATCCTGGTTTTCCTTGTCGGTTTCAGCCATGGCTACACCTTGCTCTTTGCAGAGGCCGTCTCCCTGTTTCTGCTGATAACGCCCTATGGCTTCACCAGAAGGGTTTTCTATCTCTTCAGGGTTTATGCCCTCGGATTCTGTTTGCTTGCCTTCTGGCTTGTACCCCTTCTTGTATTTGCAAAATATACCACTTCGTATCACCTGGTCTGGACCATTCATTCAGTTAAGGAATTGGTGCCGGAAATCCTCTTGCCTCCCTTTGTGTTGGGCCTTGGGGGAAGTTTTATTCTCCTAGTTGCCGGTATCCTGCAGTACAGAAAAAAAGGCCCGGAAAGCCTCCTTCACCTGGCATATCTCTGGTTCGGCCTGACTGCGGCCGTGGTCTTTTTTGTAGCAGCCCCGCGCCTCGGTGTCGTTGACATCCGCTATGTGCCCTATGGGCAATTGCTGGCCTGTCTCATGGGTGCGCTTTTTCTGGGTTGGTCAGCAAGATATTTGCCACACCGGTGGGGCCTCAACTGGCTGCTGCTTATTATTGTGGCTGCTGCTGTCATGAACTGGACAAACAGTCGCGTTGGCCCTGTAACGTCTTGGTCAAAGTGGAATTATGAGGGCTTCGAGTCCAAAAATACATGGGCTGTATTTGAGTCGATAAACAAGACACTGGCCGGCAATTTCCAGGATCCGCGGGTGGTATTTGAACACTCGCAGGAACATAACGTGTTCGGTTCTAGCCGGGCCTTTGAATCCCTGCCGCTTTTTGCCGGCAGGGCCACCCTGGAAGGTCTGTACATGCAGGCCTCCATTACCGCGCCTTTTGTCTTCTACATCCAGTCCATCATTTCACGGGAAAGTTCAATGCCTTTTCCACAGTACAGCTATACCACGATGGATTTCGACCGGGCCCGACGCTACCTGAAACTCTTCAATGTCCGTGACCTGATCATCAGAAGCAAGGCAGCGAAGCAGGCGATCAAACAGGTGCCGGCCTATGAATTGTCGAAGACCGTCGGCCAGTATGAAATATGGCAATTGAAAGAGAACCCCGGCAGCTATGTCGAGGTTCTGGAGCATGAGCCTCTTCTTTACCAGGGTGCTGAACCGTGGAAGGAGGTGGCGCATCAGTGGTTTACCCGCGACGATCCGGGGGATGTGCTGCTGGTTTTCAATGAGACGGCGAGTGCCAGCATGGGTAAAGGTCCTTTAAAACTGAGCGCTGATGACCTGGACGGGCTTACCCGGCAGGAGACTGACAATTCAGGCTGCAAGCTCAGGGAAACCATCAAGGATGCCGAAATATTCCTTGAAACCAGCTGTCCCGGAAAACCGCATCTTATCAAGGTATCATACCATCCGAACTGGCAGGTAGAGGGAGCTGAGAGGATCTACCTTGTTTCTCCTTCATTCATGCTGATTTATCCGCAGACTGAAAAGGTGCATCTCTTCTATGGGCCTGGGCCATGGGACAGGCTGGGACAGGTGCTGAGCCTTTTGGGTTTGGCTGTCCTTCTCTTGCACCTGCAGCTGCCCTGGACAGGAGGCAGGACTGCATGGTCTGTGATAGTCAGCCGCATTAAACTCCCTGCTCTCCCTGATTTTCGCTTTTTGCCTGATCCGGAACCCCGGATCCGGAAAATATCCCTGCTGGCAATCATTGTTGCAGCAGCCACCCTTGTTGCGGCCGGTTCGTATCGGACTTATGTGAATGAGCCTTCCCGAGTATACAACCGCAGCATCCGCTTCAAGGACGAGGGGCGGTATGAGGAGGCGCGGGCAGGCTTTCGCAATTACTTGCAGACCTATCCCCTTACCGGCCTGGCCCAGGAATCATCCTATTATATTGCCATAACCTTTTATCTTGAAAAGAAAGATCAGCAAGCACTCAACTCTTTTGAGGAATATCTGCAGCGTTATCCACAGGGAAACAGGACCGCGGAAGTGCAATACCATCTCGGCCTGATCCTCCTGCGCAGTGGAAAGAAAGAGGAGGGGATAGACAGGATGCTGCTGCTGATCGAAAAGCATCCAGAAAGCTCCTGGGCAGGTTATGCCAGGGAACGCTTGCTGGAACAGGGATACACCCCACAGGGAAAAAAACTCGATATAAACAGTTCCAACCTGGAACAGTACATGGGGCGCGCCATTGCCTACTTCAACCAGGACAGGCTGGATGAGGCCAAGCCCATTTTCCGGGAGATCAGTGAACGATTCCCGGATTATGCCGGGGCTCCCCAGGCCCTGGCAGCCTTGGCTCTCTGCTATTACAAGGCGGATGACTGTCTTAACACAATCAACTATTACCAGAAACTGGTTGAACGCTACCCTGAGCACAGGCTGGCAGCAGAGGCATATTATCACCTCGGCCTCTGTTTTGAGCAAATGGAGAACACGAAAAACGCCGAGGATGCCTACAGAAAAATTCTGACACTCGACCCTGACGGACCCTATGCAAACCAGGCAAGAATAAAGGTCGGGCAATAGTTATGTGCTTGTATCAAGGTGTACCAGTTGAAAAATACTGATAATTGCCCATCCCGCAGGCCTGTTTTTTCTTCTTCCCCAGCTGCAGCAGCTGTGCTGGTCCTCCTGTTGCTCTTGTATAATGCCGTCTTTTCCGCGGTCTCAGTCCTCAATTTCCGTAATTTCGGCATGTCAGCCTTTGATGTGGGCATCCATGCCCAGGCCATCTGGAAGCTGTCAACCGGACGGGGTCTCTTCAATACAGTGCGCGGTCTGCCGATCTGGGGCGATCACTGCTGGTTTATCATGCTGCTGTATACCCCCTTGTACTGGTTTGTTCCCAGGGTTGAAACCTTGCTGGTGCTCCAGTCGTTGGGCCTTGCCCTCGGGGCCCTGCCCTTGGCTGCCATTGTCCTGCGCCGCAAGGGGGGAAGCCTTGCGGCAATAGTCTTTACCATGGCCTGGTTGTTGTCGCCTGCGCTGCAGAACATGAACCTGGAAAACTTTCACCCCGAAGTCCTGGCAGCGCCTTTTCTCCTGTGGTCGGTGGAAAGGGCCGATGCTATGAAATGGCGGGGCTATTGGATCGCGATCGGGGCAGCCCTGCTTTGCAAAGAGGATGTGGCACTGACCACCTTTATGCTTGGATTTTGGGTTTTTTTCAAAAACAGACGGGCCGGCATCCTTACTATGTTTATCAGCCTGGCCTGGTTCTTGCTCTGCATGAAGGTTTTTCTGCCGTACTTCAATGACCATGGCTTTTTCCGTTTCCAGAACGGTTACTGGTTCAGCCGCTTCTGGCAGCACAAGCTTGATCCTGGTTTTTACTGGTCCGCCATCACACAGGCCGGGACACTGATGTATGCCTGGCAGCTTGGCCTGCCCCTCCTTTTTCTTTTTCTCCTGCAGCCGCTCCTGGCCGCCGCAGCCCTTCCCGCATTTATGGTCAATGTTCTCAGCGGTAATGACTATCTCATTTCCATAGATTACCATTACAATTTCCAGACCCTCCCCATGCTCTTCGGGGCCTCTGCCCTCAGTTACAGCTGGCTGCTCCAGAAGACAAGGGACAATCCCTTTCCCGCCTACATAATCCTGGCAGGTATTTTAGCCGCATCTGTCTGGGCCAATGAAAAATGGAGCCTCCTGCCGGTAAAGAATATCAGGGCCCGCGTATCAAGCCAGGTAAAATTTTTCAAGGAATCAGGAGCGGAGCAACGTTTTCTGAAATTCGTTGCGCTCTTGCCCCGGGACCCTGATGTGCCCATAGCTGTTTCACATAACCTGCTGCCGCATCTGGCCCACAGGAGCAAGGTTTATATGTTTCCAAATCCATTCAGGCCGCAATACTGGGGAATTCAAGGGGAAAACCTTCCGCCGCCGGAGACCGTTGAAATGCTGCTCCTCGATACCAATGCCATGGGCCCCGATACTATGAGGGTTTTCAAGGGCCTTATCCAAGGCGGGGAATTCTTCCTGGTTAGAGAGGAGGGCACATTGATGCTGGCTCAAAAAGCAGGGACGGGTCCGAAGAATCCGGTTACAGACCCCATGGACATGGAACCTCCTCCTGAGAATATACGTTTGCTCGTGTATCTCTATGATACGGAGGTGAAATTCCTTACCCCAATATGGAGCAGAATTGCTGATAAGGATATGACGACGGCAGAAATGCGTATTCCCCTGACAGCTGGGAAGCTTTACAGCGCTGAAGGATTCAACCTCGGGGCACATGACAACCTGCGCCTCTTTTTTCTGGGGGGCTGGGAGGCCAAGGGGATGCAGGAGGTAGTCTTCCGGCTCCAGGCTGATGATGGCTGCCGCCTCTATATTGATGGCTCCCTGGCAATGGACTATGAAGGCGTGCATCCCTATAGTCGGAAGATAACGAGTGTACCGATGCAGCTTCAGACCGGGTTCCATGTCATTGCCCTGGATTACTTCGAATGGGGCGGAGAAGCAGGCGTGCAGGTTGAGTGGGCTGAAGCAGGCGGGGAGTTTAAGGTCCTGAAAGTCGGCCAAAAGCTGCCGTAGGCCGGCTATTGACGTTTTGAGAAATTGAAGGTTGTCTGATCCAGACCGGCAATCCATCTACGTGGCACAACATACCAGTATTGTTCAACTTTCAATCTTTCCGTCAATCGTCTGCCGTTTCATTTGCTGAACAATCTTCAATAACTCTGAAGACCCAGTATTTGCTCACCCCAAAGTTAATCAGGGTCACGATTCCCATGGTCATAAACCAGACCTGCAGGTATGGCAGGTTGAGATAATCCGTAAAGAAAAAAAGGCTGGCCGAGCTCAATAACAGGCAGGAGACATTCAGCATCATAAACCGCAGAAACTGGGATCCTGTTCCATGCCTTGCCTTAAATGTCCAGAATTTGTTCCAGGCAAAGCTGTTTAGGATACCGGCCCCATAGCCGATAATATTGGCAAGGGTCGCGTCAAGGGAACCGGCGCCGAATTGCAGCAGCAGATCTTCCAGGCTCCTGCCAGCTTCTCCCAGAAGACGGTAAAAAGGGCCTGACAACTGCCAGTAGTTGTACAGGAGGAAGAACACTGCGAAACTGAGCGCAAAGTTTGAGAGCCCGACAATGAGAAAGCTTCTGAACTGTTTAATAGCGTGCGAAGGATCTCCTGCTTTTTCGGGTTGCCGCATGATTGCCAGGCTTTGTCTTATTTGCCGGGGTCTTTATACCTGTCCCGGACAAAACTCTCGATGCCGATATTATCCGAGACAAGATACCGGGGCCTTTGCCGGACTTCGACCAGGATCCTGCCGATATATTCTCCGACAATGCCCAGCAGGATGAAAAGTACCCCGAACAGAAAGGAAATCACGGAAATGGCGGAAGCCCATCCCGGAACCGCAGTGTCGGTAAAGATTTTTACAGAAATGGCATAAACAATTTCAGCAAAGGCAATAAAGCTGGTAATAATGCCGAGTAATATCGCCAGGCGCAGGGGCACTATTGAAAAGGAGGTGATGCCGTTCCAGGCCAGCTGGAGCATCTTTTTCAAGGAGTACTTGGAGCTGCCGCTGTAGCGTTCCTGGCTCGTGTATGTGATAGTGGTGGCTTTATAGCCTACCCATTGCGCAATGCCGCGATAAAAAAGGCCATCTTCCCTCAAGGCAAGAATGTCTTTGACAACCTGCGCATCAAAAAGCCTAAAATCAGCCATCCCCGTCTCGATCTTCACGCCGCTCAGGTAGGAGAAAATCCTGTAATACAATCTGGAGGTCAATTTCTTGAAAAGAGAAAATCCGGGCGGGTCCAGCCTTCTGGTATGAACCACCTTGTTTCCCCGGCGCCATTCGTTGACAAGCTCAGGGATCATTTTGACGGGATGCTGCAGATCTCCGTCCATGGTAATTACAGCATCACCCTTGGCATTTGACAGGCCGGCGAGAAGCGCGTACTGGTGTCCAAAGTTTCTTGACAGGCGCAGGCCTTTGACACGGCTGTTTTGTCGGTGCAGTGCTCCGATTGCCTCCCAGGTGTTGTCAGAGGAGCCGTCATCAGCAAAGAGCACCTCCCAGACCATGTCGAGACCAGAAAGAACTTCCTCCAGCTCTTTGAACAATCGGACCAGGTTGCCAGCCTCATTGTATACTGGGATGATAATTGAAAGGCGAGGCCTTGCCCTGGATATATTTCCAGGGGATTCAATGCTGTTGTTCATATTTTCCTCAAATGAATCACTGCACCACTTTTCATCTCTCTGATTTGGCTGGTATAATTTCTTGTCCCAGACACAACTATACCCAATAGTTGAATGAAAAAAAACACTATATAATTATTTGCTTTTACTTCTCTTATTGGAAGATGGCCGGGTTGGCTGC
>Ga0209536_100006963_pt1 | contig 17199 bp, 15 predicted proteins | sample DeeMarSeWOR28_12_FD_187461 | JGI IMG/M metagenome (GOLD analysis project Ga0209536, IMG submission 187461) | Marine sediment microbial communities from White Oak River estuary, North Carolina - WOR-2-8_12 (SPAdes) (version 2) | ecosystem: Environmental > Aquatic > Marine > Intertidal zone >... | reverse complement strand
GCGGTAATCGTATACATCGAAGGTTTCCCACTTTCGTCCAAGAACCTTTAATTGCTGTCTATGCACAGGAAAACCGGGATCGAGAAAAAGTATTGTATCTTTTTCTTTATACATTCTGTTAACAGTGATAAACGATGCAAAGCTGCCTTGCATCGATCCAACGGTAGGGATGCATCCGTCCGGATTTACATCAACGTTCAAAAAAAGTTTGACAAATCGTGATGATTCAGCTTTTAGCGAAGGTATTCCCTGTATATCAGGATAAGTGTTTGCTACTCCTTTTTTTAGAGCCTCAATTTCTGCATCAACTCCAATTTTAGCAGCAGGTAAACCCGGAATTCCCATTTCCATTCGCACAAATTTGTCACCCGTTTCCTTTTCAATTTCATCAATTAATTTTTTTATTTCGCGAATGGAAGCCTTGCTTACATTCTCTAATTTGCTTTCTTTTATTTTTCGAGTAACAACATCGAAGTTGATTGGTGTGTCTTTCATCAGGAGAACTCCGTAATAAATTCAATATAAAAGTACACAACAAAGTTACAGAGAAAATTTGTGATTTTGATAAGCAACATAAATCGTATTTAATTTTAATCCGCAATAATTACCTCTAGTTAAGATTATTTGAGTAAAATTAATTTTATAATTTTATAAAATCCACTTATCTCTAGTTGTGCAAAATAATTACCGCTTGAATATCTAGATGCATTCCAAACAAAGGAATATTCTCCATTAGTTTGTCTTCCTGTAAAAAGTTTTTCAACTAATGTTCCTGATGTATCATAAATTTTGAGATTAACAGTTACAGGTCCCTCAAAATTTATTTTATACTTGATTGTAGTTGAAGGATTAAATGGGTTTGGATAATTCTGATAAAGTTCAAAATTTTCAGGAGTAAAATATTCATCTTCAATTCTAGTTGGTAAATCTATCTGAATATTCAGCATCATTCCATCATCTTCGTGTTCTAAATTGTGGCAGTGCAAAAGATAAATTCCTGAATAATCTGTGAACTTCACCAATACAACTACCGTCTCGTTCGGATTTACAAGCACCGTATCTTTCCAGCCTTTATCATTAGGAGAAAGATTTGTATTTCCGTTTCTTGAATATACCTGGAATAAAACTCCATGAACATGCATCGGGTGATAATTATTTGTGTTGTTAATAAATTTCCACTCCTCCAATTCATTAAACGGAATTGTTTCATCAATCCGATTCATATCATAGGTCAACCCATTAATCCTGTGCATACCAATCCCCATCATTCCCTGGGTTAAAGTAAAATTGCGTGTTCCGTTTATATTATTGATATCATAATAATTAATCGGAGGAAGATTTTGTGGGACTATTCCTCCGGAAGTTAAACTGCCAACAACATCGAATCTTAAAAGATCCATTTGTGTTCCTTGAGTTCCAACTCCACTGAAGACTTGTGATTGAAGCGAAACAGAATTACCAATGTTATAAGGAAAGAAATCGAAAAGAATATCGAGACGCTCACCCGGAGAAAGATAAACACTATTCGTTTGAACAACTTCATCCTTCAATCCGCCATCAGTTGCTACAATCCAGAACGGTGAGTTATCTGCAAAAGCAATTTTATATACTCTTGCATTTGATCCATTGAGCAATCTAAACCTGTAAAGTGTTCTTTGAACTTCAAAGAAAGCTTCAGGTGTTCCGTTAACAAGAGAAACATCACCAAGATATCCCATCATTCTATCCATCATACTTGGTGAGTAGGTAAATTGCGGTTGATAAACGGAATGTCTGTCCTGAATTAATAATGGAATATCATATTCTCCCGTTGGAAATCCGTACTGAAGCTCATCATCATCTTCAACAATAAAAAATCCTGCATAACCTTTATAAACATGTTTTGCAGTAAGATGATGTGCATGTGAATGATAAAAATATGTTCCGGCTTTTTGCAAAACCGGGAAAGAATAAATGTAACTGTTACCCGGAAGAACTGCATCCTTTGGCTGTCCGTCCATCAATTCAGGTACAAGCAATCCATGCCAGTGAACGGTTGCTTCCTCTGTATACCGATTTTCAAATAGAACAGAAAAGTTATCACCTTTTTGAACTCGAATAGTTGGAGCAGGATAAGAATTATTTAATCCAAGAATTTGAGTTGTTGTTCCAGGCCAGACTTCCACATTAGCAGAATTGAAAATTAATGATTCATCCGGCTGCAATTCAGGAGGAAAGCGTAAAGGATTTCCAACACTACTTACTTTTTTTGCTCCTCCAAATGGAAACAATTGATATGTTGATAATGCTGTACCAGCAAATGCAGATTTAATAATGAACTCTCTCCTTTTCATATCGATATATTTTTTATTTATAATATTGTATACTAATAAACTTAAATAAAAATGGAGGCTTAATTATTTAAGCCTCCAGTAAATTTATTTCACTTCGTAATCGTTCTTTTCAAGATTAGCTTTTGCCTGTTCAAGCGAAACTTCTTTCAGAACCATTCCACATTGCGGGCATTCACCAGGTTCATCGGAAATTACGTTCCAGCACATCTGGTCCTGGTATACCATACCATCTTCATTTACATCAATTGATACCAGATCAATTTCACCTTCAAGGACAATTGAAACTTCTTCAGCATCATCTGATTTCATTATGTGATGACCAGAATGAGTGCTATCCATATCCATACGTGCCATTGTCATTGTTCCTTTCGTACCATGACCAGAACAGCAACCCTTTAAGCATTCCTTTTTTTCGCCCTTATCGGTTGCAGGCTGATCTTGTGCAAACGCCAGTACGCCGAACAAAGAAACAAGCACGCATGAAAAAATGAGTTGTTTTAACATTGTGTTACTCCTTTTGGTTTATGAATGAACATTATTAGTTCTATTTTTTTGTCATCCCGGACTTTTTTCGGGATCTCTAACTATTAAGATGCTGAAAGAATCTCAGCATGACCTACTTAATCTTCTTTATTCATCATCTTCTTCACTTCTCTTCTTTTAATTGAATAATATATTGCCGGATAAACTGTAAGTTCCATTATCATACTCGTTAAAATTCCGCCAACCATCGGAGCCGCAATTCTTTTCATTACATCGGAACCTGCACCAAGACCAATTAGTATTGGAAGCAAGCCGAGCATAGTTGTCATCACCGTCATCATCTTTGGTCTGATTCTTTTTACTGCACCTTCAAAGATTGATTCACGTAAATCAGCCATGCTTTTCAGCATGTCGTTCTTCTTAAATTTTTCATAAGCTATGTCGAGATATAACAGCATAACTACTCCCGTTTCTGCATCAACTCCAAGCAAAGCAATGATACCTACCCAAACCGCAACTGAAAGATTGAACCCAGCCAGGTATAAAAACCATATTGCACCAACCATTGAAAACGGAAGTGCAAGTAGAACAATTCCGGTTTTCACCATTGATTTGGTATTCATATAAAGAAGAATAATTACAATTAAAAGTGTTAGTGGAATCACTATTGAAAGATGCTTTGAAGCGCGTTCCATATATTCATATTGACCACTCCATTTAATAGAGTAACCAGCAGGTAATTCAATATGCTTTTCAATAACCTCTTTTGCGTTATCAATGTAGCTTCCAAAATCAACATCTTTTAGATCAACATAAACCCATGTGTTTGGTCTAGCATTTTCCGATTTGATCATCGGCGGACCTTTTTTAATTACAATCGCACCAAGCTGTTCAATAGGAACGTTGCCTCCCATCGGAATTGGAACTAGCACACGCTTAATGGCTTCAATGTTTTCGCGGTAATCTCTTAAATAGCGAAGATTAACAGGATAACGCTCAAGTCCTTCAACAGTTTTTGTGATGTTCATTCCACCAACAGCAGACATAAAAACTTCCTGCACATCTGCTACTGTCAATCCGTAACGTGCGATTGCCTCACGATCAATTATAAAATCAACATAGTTTCCGCCCACCGATCTTTCTGCATATGCAGAACGGGTTCCTGGAACAGTTTTCATTAATTCTTCAACCTGCTTTCCGAGATCCTGGAGAACATTTAAATTCTCACCGGCTATTTTTATTCCCACAGGAGTTTTTATTCCAGTTGAGAGCATATCAATTCTTGTTTTAATTGGCATCGTCCAGGCATTTGTCAAACCAGGAATCTGTATTGCACTATTCATTTCTTCAACAAGCTTTTCAGGAGTCATTCCTTCACGCCATTCTTCCTGCGGCTTTAAACGAATTGTTGTTTCAATCATCGTCAAAGGTGCAGGGTCGGTTGCAGTCTCGGCTCTGCCAATTTTTCCGAATACACTCTCGACTTCAGGAAATGATTTTATAATTTTATCTGTTTGCTGCAAAAGCTCTCTTGCTTTCGTAATTGATATTCCGGGTAATGTTGTTGGCATATAAAGTAAATCACCTTCATACAAAGGAGGCATAAATTCCGAACCCAGTTTTGAAAATGGAATTATAGTTACAAGCATAATTACCAAAGCAGTAGCCATAACCCACCATCTTCGCTTCATTACAAAATCGACAATCGGATGATAAATTTTTACAAGAATTTTTGTCAGAGGATTTTCTTCTTCCTTTCTTATTTTTCCGCGGACAAAGTATCCGATCAGCACAGGCACAATTGTAACTGCTAAAATCGCCGCGCCAGCCATTGCATAAGTTTTTGTAAAAGCAAGTGGCCGGAATAGCCTTCCTTCTTGCTGCTCGAGTGTGAAGACGGGCAGAAATGAAATAGTAATCACAAGTAGAGAATAAAAAATTGATGGACCAACTTCTTTTGCCGATTGAAGAATAATTGACCAATGTCGCCTTCGTTCATTTAAAGGTAAATCGCGTTCCGATGCAAGATGCGATGCTGCATTTTCAACCATTACTATAGATGCATCAACCATTGCACCTATAGCAATCGCAATTCCACCGAGTGACATAATATTTGCATTTATTCCCTGTAGTCTCATAATTAAAAAAGAAATGAGAACCGCAGTCGGTAAAGTGAAGATCGCAACAAATGAACTTCTTATATGAAGAAGAAATGCAATAATCACAAGTGCGACTATTATTGATTCTTCAATAAGTTTATCCGAAAGATTATCAATTGCTCTCTCAATTAAACCCGAGCGGTCATATGCAACGTCAATTGTTATATCATCTGGTAAAGATTTTTTTAATTCTGCCAATCGTTCTTTAACTCTTTCAATAACAGCAAGAGCATTTTCACCATATCGAATAATGACTATTCCGCCGACAGTTTCACCTTCTCCATTCCAGTCTGCCAGACCTCTTCGTAGTTCGGGTCCAATATCTACTGCTGCTACATCTCTAAGATAAATTGGTGAACCTGAATTAGGTGAAACACCTATTGCTACAGTTTCAAGATCTTCTTTGCTTTTAATATAACCGAGACTTCGCACCATAAATTCCATCTCACCAATTTCAAGCAGTCGTCCACCAACATCGTTGTTGCTCTGTTTAATTGCCATTATTACTTTTTGAAGCGGAATGTTGTGAGAAGCAAGCTTATTCGGATCAAGATTAACCTGGTACTGTTTTACATAACCACCAATGCTTGCAACTTCCGCAACTCCCTGAATTGACGATAGCTCATACTTTAAAAAGAAATCCTGTATTGAACGAAGTTCCTGCAAATCTTTTTTATCGGAGTTAAGTGTGTATTGAAAAACCCAGCCGAGTCCGGTTGCATCGGGACCTAATTGAGGATTTACACCTGCAGGCAATGTTCCTTGTAATCCATTTAGATATTCCAGAACTCTGCTTCGCGCCCAGTAAATATCTGTCCCATCTTCAAAGATGATATAAACCATCGAGTAACCAAACATAGAATATCCACGAACATCCTTTGCATACGGCACAGAAAGCATTTTAGATGTAAGTGGATATGTAACCTGGTCTTCAACTATGCGCGGGCTCTGTCCGGGATATTCTGTTATGATTATTACCTGTACATCACTGAGATCGGGAATGGCATCTAATTTAGTATTCATAATAGCCCACATCCCTGATGCAATCAGCGCAAGTGTGAAGATGATAACTAAAAATTTATTATTGATTGACCATTCAATCAGCTTTGCGATCAATCCGTCTTTATTTTGATTCGATGAAACCATTTAACTTCTCCGAAAACTTTTATATGACTTGTTTCGTCATTCTGAGTGGAGCACGGTCTAATGAAGATTCTCCGAGATTCTTCGCTAAGCTCAGAATGACATCACAATTATTTCTTATACTCATAACCATAATTGTCTAAATTTACTTTTACATCTTTAATCGTGTATTCTTTAAGCTTCATATTGCAAACAGGACATCTGCCAGTTTCATCTGAAATAACATTCCAGTCCATCGGACATTCCCAGAGTTTGCTATCTTTATTTTTATCAATCGCTTCCACATCGATCACTCCTTCGTACACAATCGAAGAAGAATGATCGTTATTATCTTCTTTCATCTCTCGTTTCTTGTCTTTCCTTTCACTTTTCACATCTTGTGTGCCGGATTGAAATTGACTAATCGCAGCTTTAAGATTACTTTCAGAATCAATGAGGAATTGAGCAGAAGTAACAATTGTGTTTCCTTCACTTGCTCCACTGAGAACTTGGTAGTAGCCATCAGCATATCCACTTAGCTGAACCTGCTGTGGTTTGAATTTGCCATTACCGATAGAAAGGATTACAACATCTTTTAAACCAGTTCGGATAATTGCGTTTTCGGGAATAACAGGTTTTTTACCCAGATCTTCACCTTCAATAATTAAATTCGCAAACATTGATGGTTTCAACTCGCCGTGATTGTTTAATTCAATTCTGATTTTTACTGTTCTAGCTTTCGGATCAAGAGTCGGATAAATAAAAGAAACTTTTCCTTCATAAATCTTTCCCGGGAGAAAATTAAAAGTGATGGAAGCTTTCGATCCAACCTTTACTTTTGCAAGTTCATATTCATAAATATCTGCCATCAGCCAGAGCGAAGAAAGATTGGCTATTTTTAATAATGGCATTCCGCCCATCACCTTTTGTCCTTCAACAATATTTTTTTCCAATACAGTTCCTGATTTTGGTGCGTAAAGTGTTACATATGTTTTAACTTCTTTGGTTTCAACCAATCGTTTTATTTCAGCTTCAGCGACATTAAGCAATTCAAGCTTTCTCATCGCGTTTTTAACAAGCTCATTACCACTTTCACGGATTGGACCAAGCGAACTTTCATTTACTGTATTCTGATACGAAAGTGCGGTGAGTAGTTCCTGCTGTGCAGAAACAAGCTCGGGTGAATAAATATCCATAAGCTTTGAGCCTTTTGAAACCTGCTGACCGGTGTAATTCACAAAAAGTCTTTCAACCCAGCCGTTGATTCTTGTTGTAACAATGTATTCGCTGGTTTCATTTGTCTGCAGCACACCATTAGTTACTAATTTAGATGATAGTTGTTTCACTTCAATCTTTGCAGTTTTTATATTCATATTCTGCTGAACTTCGGGATCAATTGTAACAATACCTGAGCCTGAGATTTCATCTTCATAAACAGGAATGAGGTTCATTCCAATTTTGGATTTTCCCGGAGCATCGTAAATTTCATTCGGATCCATTGGTGCACGCCAGTAAATAATTTTACTTTCGCCGGATAATTTTTGATTACTACTTTTTATAGGCGTTAAAATCATTTCGCAAATCGGACATAAACCCGGTTCATCAGAAATAATTTCCGGATGCATTCCGCAGGTGTATAACTGTTTTTCTTCCAAAAGAACCTCAGAAGATCCACCAGTAATAAATAAAAAATAAACCGGCACAAGTATTACAACAGCAATTGCTATTATGATTATTAATTTCTTTTTCACTTTAATACTCCTAATTAAAATTCTGTTCCTGTCAAAAACTCAACTTCGGATACAAGCTTAAGGTAGTCTATCTTCAGTCGATAAAGATTGATCCCTAGCTTCAAAATTTTGTCCTGTGCATCTATTACGTTTATAAAATCAACCTCATCAACCTGGTAACTTGCAAGAGTTGAATTAAAATTCTGCCGAGCTTGTGGCAGCAATCCCTCTTCAAAAAGTTTTATTCTCTCCTTAAAAGAATTTAACTGAGAAGTGATGCCACCAAATCTTCCTCTCAAATTCTGAAGAGCAAGTGAATACTGCTGCGAGTAAAACTCCTGCATAGATATATGTTCTTCCACGCCAGAAGAATATTTACCACCGTAATTCAGCGGCAGAGTTACTCCAACCATCACAGAAAGAAAATCACTCAGGATTGTATTTGTTGCGGCGATCTTATCCCTGAATCCATATTGCACTTGCAGATTGATATTAGGATAGAATTTTTTTTCGGCTTCATTTTGGTTTAACTGCGATTTTCGCTCAGCATATTTAATTCCACTTAGCAGCGGTCTGTTACTATATGCAAGAGAATCAAGGTTTGTATTAATAGTATTCAAAAATTTAATTTCATTTAAATCTACGGTATAAATTTGCGATGAAGCATCTCTGAGTAAGAGTGCATTCAAATCTGCAATAACCGATTGCTCTTTACTCTTAAGATCCTCAATCTTTTCCATCAGGGTGGTAATCTGCAGTTGAACTTTAATTAAATTCTGCTGGCTTGCAGTTGCAACGGTATATTTGGTTGAAACTACTTCTGAGATTTTGTTAAGCAGAGTTAAACTCTCCTCATTTAAAATTATCGCTCTTCGTAAATAACTCAGCTCGTAATACTTTTGTTCAGTTATCATTCTTATTTCATTTACGGCATCATTTATTTCTTCATCAACAATTAGAGTATCAATTGCATTTGCTTCTTCAAAAGCTGTAAGACTGCCCGGGAAAGGAAAAGACTGCATCAATCCAACAACTTTTTGCGTCATCGGTTCCTGTGTAAACGAGAAAGAATTGGTCGGCATATTAACAAGTCCTAATGTCAAAACAGGATCTGGCATGTTGGAGTTTATTTCAATTCTGTTGAATGCAGCATCCCTTTTTGCTTCAAGCATTTTAATTTTTGGACTTACTTCAATCGCAATGTTTGCCAGTTCATCCAGTGATTCATACTGTGCAGCTGTATTCGAAGCAAAGAGTATTGCGGCAATTAAAATTTTTAATAGGTCTGTTCTCATCTTTTTCTTCCTGATAAAATATTTTATGCTATTTACGGTTAAGTAAATAAAGTGACGGAAAAGAATTAGTGAAGACGCACTAATCCCTCTTCTTAATTGGAAAGGAAGAAAAAATTAAATTAGAAGGGAAAGATTAGTTATGTGTATTTCGGGGTCAATTAAAAACGGGGGTGAGGAATCACAATAGAATGAATCCTCTGTGGAAAAATCAACTGATGGTGGTAGTAAGGTTATTGTCTGAACTAAATTTTCTGATGTTGAAAAGTGGTTTACATCAGATTTGCTAAAAAGAAATTCATCTTCGACTTTATTGTAAACGAACTCATCCTGGCAGCAGATGGGATTTTCAGAAGAAATTGTAATTGTTCCTTCATATTTTTCTTCACCACAACAAGAAGTTTTAACTTTTTGCATTTCTATAATGCAAGCTTCACATTCGCTCAATGACTTCCGTTCCATCATTTTGCAGTAGTGAGAATAGATCGGCAATCCTGTTGTTGAAACGAGGAATAAGATTGTTAAAGTTAATATTGATATTTTATTCTTCATCATGTGGAGTCGAACATAAACGATTATTTGCTATAAAGCAATGATAATGCCGGGATCATTGTTACAGAATTTTTGTTTTGTTTTATATTTTATTTAGAAACTAACCCAATTTCTTAAGAAATTGGGTTAGCAATCAGAATATTTTACTTGGCGTGTGTAAATCTCATCTGCTCTGAAAGCTCGCGAATTTCGCCCAGACTTCTCTGCATTTCACTCCATCCATACCACAATGCATAATCAGGATTAGCATGAAACGTTCCCTGGAATGTTCTCATCCTATGCTCAAGAAACATCACAAAAAGTTTCTGCTCAATTACAGTTGGTGCATCGTGAAAAGTTAACAGCATTGGAAAAGCATAAGCATAGGAATCAGGTTTGGGAATTATTCCATCTTTATAAAGTCCCGCAACTATTGTAATTGCTTCTGCCATTAGCCGATCAGCCTCTTTAATCATGTTATCTCCTTTTTCAAGCTCGAGCTTTGCAAAGTTACCAGAGTGACAACTGTTACAGGTTTCCAACATTTTATTTCTTTCCCTATCCCAGTCTTCCTGTGTTAATCGCGCAACATCTGCAGCTTTTACAACATCCAGGAGTGCAGTTGGATTTCCTTCCGGATCAAGAACACCAAGCGCCTGTAGAATTGTTGCCCTATCTTTTGTCCATTGTTCATCATCGGGCATTGGAAGACGAACCGCCAAAAATCCCCAGGCAGTTCTCACTTCGTGATTGCCATTCTGCATATGACAGGTCTGGCAGGTCGGAGCAGAACTAGTCTCTGGTAAAGTACCATTCTGTTTCAAAAGATATCTGACTCCGTGTTTGGAACCTGAATACATTTCCCACTGCGGATGATCGAAACCCATATGGCAGGTCTGGCAGGCTTGCGGCTGCCTTGCTTCTTCAAGTGAAAAAAGATGACGGGTGTGGCATGCATCGCAGGAAGCGACACCATACTGCTGCCCATCTGCTTTTAACTGCTTGATTTCTTCTTCTGACTTTATTCCGATTTTATGACAGCTTCCGCAACCTTTCATTCCTTCTGTAAGCGCCATCGGCTGCATATGAAATGTTGGCATTGCTTTCATAGATGCCCAGCCAAGTGCGTGTTTGCCTTTACTATACTGATCTACCTGAGTTTCGTGGCAGTTTGCACAAACTTCTGGTGTTGGCATGCTGACTTTATCTACATTATTGGGAGAATTGTGCTCACTTCCATGGCAATCAGAACAAATAACTTCATTAGCTGAATGTTTACTCAACTGCCAATCATTTACGATTCCCGGTGTTACCATATTATGACATTTAACACAATTCTGTGCAAGTAAGATAGGTGTCGAAATAAAACAGATAAGGAACAAGAAACTTAATGTTTTTTTCATATGCATCTCCCTTTATTATTTTAATTTAGTTTTCAGTTCAAAGAGTTGAACTTCTGTCAAAGTCTTTTCTATCTTAGGAAATAGTTTTCTTTCTTCTATTCTAATATGTTTTTCAAGAAGTCTGCCGAATTCATCTAATTTATTTTCCAATTCAGCAGTTTTCTGAATTTCAATAATCATCCGTTTCATTTGTCTGTGCTCATTTATAATTTGTTCAACCAGTTTATCGATCTCACTGTTTCTTCCATTTACCAAAGGAAATAAAATTTCTTCTTCCAATTTAAAATGCTTTACTAATTCGGTATTGTAAAATGAAATTGAATATTGTTTTTTGCCCTCCAAGGTAGTTGGTAAACCTCTATAAGCTGGAGCGCTTTTTTTTAAAACCTGTGCAAGGATTAATCCCCGATGATGATCACGTGATAATGGCTGAAGTGAATTGTGACGTTTAATTGGCATTGTTACTCTTAAAGCAGAGATTAATCAACAAGATTATTATTTTTCAGTTCCAGCTTATCTGCCGATTCTTTTTTCTTTAAAACTTCTTTATTGAATTCTTTCACTGATTCGGTTCCCGTTGGATGACCATAGCTGTCTATATCTTTATAAAGATTAATATAATGTTCTTTTGAAATATCATTCTGCCAATTTCCTGAAAGCATTCCAATTCCGGTTACTAACATGAACAACCCTAAAACACCTGCAAGCACGAATTTATTATTGATTACTTTATTAATACCGATAGTTTCAAGCTGCAGTGTATTCTTCACCGGACAAACATCAACGCAATTCATGCAAGTTGAACATTCATCGGAGATTACTGTTTTTACGCTATCAACTTTAATAAAAGACGGACACGTTTTATTGCATAAATTGCAATCAATACAACTGGACACATTTCGTTTAATTTTATTCGGGCTCAGCAGTGATGTGATTCCAAGTAGTGCTCCGTAAGGACATAAATACCTGCACCAGAAATTTCTAATCGGAATAGAGAGTAAGAATAGAACTGTGAGCACAATCAATGAGGTTCTGGAAATGTCCGCAAAGAAATAAAACATTTTTATATCGGAAACAAGATTGTACGGACTATCTAGAAAAAATTTAATCGCAACGGTACTCATCAAAACAAAAACAGAGTAAAAAAGAAAACCAAGCAACAAATATTTCAAACTGCGAAGCGGATAGTCCAGCCCCCGCGGAAGTTTAATTCTTTTCTTAAAAATTTTATCACCGAAATCACCAATCAATTCGGATAAAAAACCTATTGGGCAGAGCCAGCTGCAAAATGCTTTTCCAAAAACAATCGATATAAAAATAATTGCAAAAAAGATAAAAAAACCGGCTGGATGTGCCGAATGAATCTCACCTGTAACAATGAACAGATAAAAGCTCATAAATGAACTGATTGGAAGAAAGCCGTCCACGCCGGGCGGTCTGTTTACAAAAGCAGTAGCTCCGTTAGTTTCTAAAAATTGAACAAAGAAAAAAAACTCTGCTCCAATCCAGATACAAAGTAATGCAAAAAGAACCTGGACTATAAATCTGAATCTCTGAATTGGATTTTCTTTATTCTTTTTAATCTTATTTTTAGACTTGATTCGCTTGCCAGTTGTTATTCTGGGGATCCCGCCTTGGCGGGAGACTCCAGAAACTTCTGCATCAGATTCCAGATAAGCCGGAATTGCAATCGTTTGGTCAAATTTGTCATTGTTTTTAATTAATGATTCCATTCAGATATATAGGACTGAATATTCCACAAAGAACATCAAAGAGTACTGATCTTATGCAACGTTTTTTCCTTTAATTGATCGAGAGTTTCCGCTTTGAGCATCTGATACGCCTGATCTCTGAGTGTTCCCCATTTATCGTGCACCGGGCATGGTGCTTCCGGCGTACACTTGGGAAAACCAAGCACACAGCTATTAAACATTTCCAATCCATCCAGAGCTTCCACAATATCAATTAATTTTATTTCTGAAGGATCTTTGCCAAGACAAAATCCGCCCGATTTTCCTTTAAGCGAGCAAATCAAGCCACTCGCTTTTAAATCCTGCAAAATTTTTGACACAAACTCACGTGGAATTTTTAAAGCCTGCGATATTTTTTCTGCCGGAATTGTTTCTCCTAGCGGACGAGTAGCAATATATAATATTGCCTGTAGCCCGTATTCACACTTTTTTGAAAATATAACTGTCATATTAAAAATCAGATAAAATTATCTGGTTAAAGATAATGTATTCAGAATTAATCTTCAATAAGATAAATCGGGAATCGTGCTAGATTATCAGAAATCTTTTTTTTGGAAGATTTTTGTACTGAAAAACAGAGGAATAATGATCCAGAAAAATATGCAGGCTGCAGAAATTAACACTCCCAAATAGCTGCCAAAGAATTTTTGGAAGACTGCACCTGTATAACCCATTAGCGCTGAAATATTAAACTTTATCAGAAACAGTATTCTTCCTAAATCGATTGGATTAATTATACTTAAAGCTATCATAATATTTTCAAGCGGATACTCTTCAAAATAGTAAACGATAAACAGGACTATTCCATCGTAGATAACTGAAAAGACAAGCCAGATGAGAATTATTAAACCCAATCCTTTTGCTTTATCATCCTGGAGTACAGTAATTAAAAATGAAATTGCAGTGAAAACAAAAGTAAGTGCAATTCCAATTAAAACAAGAAAAATTAAACCTTCAGTTTGTTCCTTTACTTTTCCAAAAATTAAAAACGGTGTGATTATTCCAATCAGATAACCTGCAGCGAGAGGAATGCTGGTGCCAAAATAAATCCCAGCAAACAAAGATTTTCTGTCAATTGGCTGGCTTAACATCATTTCAATAAATTCACGTGAACTGTAAAGATAGATCGCACCGAAAATTGACGATACAAGCGGAATAACAATCAGCACAATATTCATCAAACTTATGTATGCTTTGTCAACATCACCGCTTAATGAAAAAAGTGTATAGCCAAGCAGAAAAAAGAAGAATGTATAAAGAATTACCCACTTGCTCCTTATTGTATTATGTATTTCATAGCGAAGAACTTTCATCATCAAACTCATAATTTTTCTCCGCTCATCAATTCAGCAATTGCACGTTCAAGTTTGGTTTCTTTTTTATGGTCAAGAAGAGAATTGATAGTTCCTTTAAATTTAATTTCACCTTCGAGCAAAAAAACTATTTCATCTGCAAGCTCCTGTATTTCGCCCATAATATGCGAAGTAAGCACAATCGTTTTTTTGTTTTCTTTTTCTATTGCAACTAGATCTTTAAAATAACTACTTGAAATTGGATCCAAACCGGCAGTTGGTTCATCGAGAAAATAAATTTGTGGATTGAATGCAAAAGATATTAAAACAGAAACTTTTTGCTTTGTTCCACCTGATAAATTCTTGAATGGTTTTTCTAATTCACCTTTTATATTTAATGGTTCAATTATTTTTTTTGAATGAATATCATCATTCGCTCTTAAATCTTTTACAAGTGAAAGCAGCTCATTTGCCGTTAGATTATCGGGGTATTTAGCTGTCTGCGGCATATAGCCGATTTTATTTCGGTAATTAAAATTACCGTTCGTGCTTTCGCCATCAACTAAAATTTCACCAGCAGTTTGCTTCACTAAGCCCAGCACAGATTTAATTAATGTCGTTTTGCCTGAGCCGTTCGGTCCAACAATTGCAGTGACTTTCCCAGACTCAATTGTGAGGCTAATATTTTTGAGGACCTCTGTCTTTCCAAATTTTTTATTTAGATCTTTAATTTCAATCAATTGTACGAGCTCATTCTTGGTTTAGGATCAGTAAGTGCTTCGGGAGTAATTGCAGGTACAATACTTTCAGCAACATCTAATATTTTTATAAATAAACTGTTTAGTAAAATCAGTGAAGTGGGCTGATCTTCAACCATCATCGAAAACATTGTAACAGGCCTGAACGGAACATCGCCGTAGCCGTCTTTATCTAAATCGTAGCCGGAATAATTTGCCCAGTAGTTTCGTTCAAACGTATTAAAATTCTGTCGACTGTTTGTTGAAACATCAAACGAATTTGCAACGAAATTGTTATCATAAAAATTATTCCCCATCGAGTTTGCCATAAGTTTTATTGCCCAACCGTTTTTTATAAAATCATTTTGCTGAATTATAACACGGTTGCAACCTTCCATATAAATTCCGATTGAATTTTCTTCAAATATATTTTTTAGTATTTCGCTGTCTGAAATTTCCTTTAGTAAAATTCCATACGAAGCAGAACCCCAGTTAAGTTTGAAATGATTTTCTTCCATCAACACATTTTTAGTATACATAACAGCAACACCGGCTCCGTTTTCCTCAAAAACATTTTTTCTATATTCGCAACTATCTGAAAACATAAAATGAAGTCCGTATCTTAAATTTCCTTTACTGAAATTGTTTGTAATTTTTCCATGCCTCACAAATTCAAAATAAATGCCATCGCGATGATTTAGAATTGTATTATTTTCAACAGTTATATTTTTGCAGTACCATAAATGAATGCCGTTACCCGAGTTTGTTTCTCTTTTTTTTATCCCTTCAATGTAATTGTTTGATATATTGCAGTTTGCAGATTTAGCCAAATAGACGGCAAAAAAATTATTGAAAAATTTATTGTTTCTTAGAGTGCAGTTCCATACTTCTTCCAATCTAATACCGGCATTTTCTTCCAAATAGCTTATACCCGAATTTTTAATTACCAATCCTTCGATTAAAACATTGTCAGCTAAAACTGTAAAGACTTCTCCCTCTCCTTTCCCATCAATAACAGGCGAATTTTTCCCAGTTATTTTAACACTTTTGTTCACTATGATATTTCCTTCCGCATAACTTCCCTCTTCGATTATTATTTCATCGTTTTGGTTTGCCAATTCTATTGCTTCTGAAATTGAATTTATTTTTCCGTTTTTTGAAACGATTATTGTTTCAGAAAAACAAATGGAAGAGAAAAGGAATAGTGAAAAAAGGATTAGAAGGAATGCTTTCATCTAAATAAATATTTAAAAATAATCTATGAATTTTTATCAGACTAAAATTTATTAGTTATCTTTTTGTTTTGTTAATTCTATTACATCAAACCAGGAAAGCCGGCTGCCGTCGTTCTCAGTTTCAAAATCTGTAAGTTTGTTTTTTTCTGCAACTGCTAAAACATTTAAACCCATCGGGCTTCTAAATTGATTATTATACAAATAAAAAGCTGTTCGTGCATCTGTAAAATGTCCGGGATTTGAAAAATCACTTACAAGCATTGTAACATCATTATCACCAATTATGTTTTCAACAAGTGCATAATTAATCAAGCATTCTATCGAATCATATTTATAAACTTTACCTTTTTCAGTTATCAGCTCTGCACCATATTTATTATCAGTAATGAGCATTCTGCAATACTCACATTCATCATGTCCGTAATTAATCGGTTCGGGTTTTCCTCCACAAGAATTAAGTAAGAAAAGAATAATAAATAGAGAAATTAATAAGTTTAATAATGGTAATTTATTCATCTTTTACTTTTTCCTTTTTTGATTTTTATCAAGCAACAGTGCAATTATAGCCAAACCAACTACCACTACCAATATGTAAAAACTTATATCGGGCATGGAGATCGCATTAAAATTCAGCAGCATTTTTGAACCTATTAAAGGCGGCTGATATGCCATACCGGGAATTTTAATCGCAGCCTGCGGATTTAAGTTATGTCCGTAATCATATTCCCACATATAAAAATCATATAAACCCACTGCAGCAAGAACAACAAATAATATTATCCAAACGTAGACAAAAATTCTTTTGCCAATTATTCCTGTTGCCAATCCAAAGATTATCATTCCTATTAAAATAAAGGGCATAATTTTTAATTCAGGAATTGCATCAGGTACAATTTCTTTCATACCTATGTAATGATTTAAGCCATTTATATTTTCAAGATCATTCGGTTTCTGTCCGGTAATTTTATTTAACCAAATCTCGAGCCCAATACCTTCGGGATATTGTGGCGCTTCAAGATCAATATACCATAAGGGAAAAAAGAACGTTAGAATTAGAAGTAATGATGCAAATACAATTATTAATTTTGATTTCAGTATCATTCTTCCCCTCCATATAAAAAATAAAAAAAG
>Ga0209536_100006962_pt1 | contig 17200 bp, 11 predicted proteins | sample DeeMarSeWOR28_12_FD_187461 | JGI IMG/M metagenome (GOLD analysis project Ga0209536, IMG submission 187461) | Marine sediment microbial communities from White Oak River estuary, North Carolina - WOR-2-8_12 (SPAdes) (version 2) | ecosystem: Environmental > Aquatic > Marine > Intertidal zone >... | reverse complement strand
GTCGCGGATCTGGTTTCGGATGCCGATTTCTACCGGCGCGACCACCGGCAGATTTTCAAGGCCGTCGGTCAGCTGATAGAGCGCGGGGACCCCTGCGACGTTATCACCCTGTCGGAGCTGCTTGATGGCCAGGGCCAGCTTCAGGATATCGGCGGCCTCGCTTATCTGGGGGCGCTGGCCAAGGATACTCCCAGCGCGGCCAACATCCGCGCCTATGCCTGCATCGTGCGCGAGAATTCGGTGCTCCGGCAGCTGGCCGAGGTCGGTACCGAAATCGCCAACAGCGCCTATTTTCCCGAGGGCCAGGATACCGCGGCGCTGCTTGATCACGCCGAGCAGCGGGTGTTCAGGATTGCCGACCAAGGCAACACGCGCGGCTCCGGTTTCCACAATATAAAAGACTTGTTGACCAAGGCGGTCGATCGCATCGATATGCTGTTCCACCAGGATAACCCGCTCACCGGGGTATCGACGGGTTTTACCGATATCGACGATATGACCGCCGGCCTGCAGCGATCGGACCTGGTGATCATCGCTGGCCGCCCATCGATGGGTAAGACCACCTTTGCCATGAACATCGCCGAGCATGCCGCCATCAAGGACCAGGTGCCGGTCGCGGTATTCAGTATGGAAATGCCCGGCGAGCAGTTGGCGATGCGGCTGATGTCCTCGCTGGGGCGTATTGACCAGACCAAGGTGCGCACCGGGAAACTGGACGACGATGACTGGCCGCGACTCACATCGGCCGTCAGCATCCTGTCCAAGGCACCACTGTTTATCGATGATACGCCGGCTCTGTCACCCACCGAGCTGCGTGCGCGTGCCCGGCGTCTGAAACGCGAGCACGATCTGGGCTTGATTGTGATCGACTACCTGCAGCTGATGCAGGTGCCCGGGCACAAGGAAAACCGCACCGGCGAGATTTCGGAGATTTCGCGCTCGCTGAAGGCGCTGGCCAAGGAACTCAATGTCCCTGTGATAGCGCTTTCGCAGCTGAATCGCAGTCTGGAGCAACGACCCAACAAGCGTCCGGTGATGTCGGATCTCAGGGAGTCGGGCGCTATCGAACAGGATGCCGACGTCATCATGTTCATCTATCGCGATGAGGTATATGACGAGGACAGCCCGGACAAGGGCACCGCCGAGATCATTATCGGCAAACAGCGTAATGGACCTATCGGCATGCGTCGGCTGACTTTCCTCGGTCAGCATACCCGTTTCGAGAATTTCACTGCTGTGGACTCCTACTCCGACGAGGGCTATGCATGACGCGGCCCCTGCGGGCGCGTATCGATCTGCAGGCCCTGGCACATAATTTCTCCGTGGCGCGCGGCGCTGCGCCCAACAGCCGCATCATGGCGGTAATCAAGGCCAACGCCTACGGCCATGGCGCCGTGCCCGTCAGTCGTGCGCTGCCCACTGCTGATGCCTTCGCAGTAGCCAGTGTCGAAGAGGCGATGCAGTTGCGGGAAGCCGGCATCAGGCAGGACATCGTGCTGCTGGAGGGCGTTTTCGACCCAGCCGAGCTTGAACTTGCCGCCACCCATGAGCTGCAGCTGGTGATCCATACCCCGGAACAGGTGCGCTGGCTGGAGGCGTTTCGCTCCGATGTCTCCGTGTGCCTGTGGGTGAAGCTCAATACCGGCATGAACCGGCTCGGGTTTTCGCCCCGCGATGCGTTACCGGTATGGCAGCGTTTGCAGCGCTTGTCCTGTGTGGACAGCGCTAGCCTGCGCTGGATGTCCCACCTGGCCTGCGCCGACGAATACCGCCACCCCGCCACCGGCCGCCAGTTGCACAACTTTGTCGAGACGCTGCAGTTGGCCGACAGTCGGCAGGGCGGCCGCGCCGAGCGCTCGCTGGCAAACTCTGCCGCCCTGTTGACGCGCCCCGATACCCATTTCGACTGGGTGCGCCCGGGAATAATGTTGTATGGCGCATCGCCGATGGTGCCCGGGTACGACGTTGCATTCGATCTGCGTCCGGTAATGACACTCGAGTCGTGCTTGATCGCTGTACATCGATTACACAAGGGTGACGCCATCGGTTACGGCCAGACGTGGACCTGTCCGGAGGCCATGCCCGTAGGTGTGGTCGCCATTGGCTATGGAGATGGTTACCCGCGCCATGCGCCGAGCGGAACCCCGGTGCTGGTAAACGGTGACACCGCTGCGCTGGTCGGACGTGTGTCGATGGACATGCTGTGTGTCGATTTGCGTGGCCAGCCACAAGCGAAATGCGGTGACCCCGTGGTGCTGTGGGGCGAGGGATTGCCGGTAGAAGACATTGCCGAACAGGCGGGGACCATCAGTTATGAGCTGCTGTGCGGTGTCAGTGCGCGGGTGCCCCGGTTCTTTCAGCCTGGGTCGGGCGGGCCGCCCTGATCAGTCCGGCCCGCCTTGCTTTAAAACAGTTGGAGGTGAGCCGGTGTGCGGTGTGCAGCGTTCAGCGTTACACGAGCGTTTCCTCTAACGCGCGCGCCTTGGGATTCGCGGTTTCGTGGTTCGGATTCGCGTTATCTTGCAACATATCCTGAATCTTGCACACTTCGTCGAGTCGCCGTACGAATGCGTCTATGCAGCGGGGGTCGAAATGCCGGCCAGACTCGGTGTGGAGCATTTGCATGACGTTCTTGTGCGTCCAGGCGGGTTTGTAGCAGCGTCGCGAAGAAAGGGCATCGTAGACATCCGCTACCGCCACAATGCGCGCCGGCAGCGGAATGTCTTCACCGCTGAGTGCGTTTGGATAGCCGCTGCCGTTGTATTTCTCGTGGTGCCCGAGGGCGATAACAGCGCCCATCTGCAAGTATCTGGACGGGCTGTCTTTGAGGATTTCGTAGCCCATGCGTGTGTGCTGTTTCATGACCCTGAACTCTTCCGGCAGCAGCTTGCCCGGTTTCAGCAGAATCTGATCCGGAATGCCGATCTTGCCGATGTCGTGCATCGGTGCGGCAAGTTCAATCGTTTCGCACTCGGCCTTGTCCAGGCCGAGTTCTTCCGCAATCAGGCGTGAGTATTTCGCCATGCGCACAACATGGTTGCCGGTTTCCTCGTCGCGGTACTCGCCTGCCTTGGCGAGGCGCAACAACGTCTCGTGCTCGCGTACCCGGATCGCCTGCGTTGCCTCGCGGACTTTCTGCTCCAGCCAATTGGCACGGTTCTCGATAATCAGGCGCTGCTTCTGTAACTGCAACAGGTTACGAAAGCGCGCCCTGCACTCGGCGTGATCGATGGGTTTACTGAGGAAGTCAGTGGCCCCGAGTTCCAGAGCCCGGTAGCGGATGTCGCTCTGCTCATGGGAGGTAATCATGATAATCGGCACATATTGCGCCATTGGCAGGCTGCGCGCGTGTCGCAGAAACTCGATGCCGTTCATTCCGGGCATCTTGTAGTCGGTCAATATCAGATCGGCCGGCGACCGATCCAGCCAGTCTAGTGTGGACTGCGCGTTCTCGAACGACTCGATTTGCAGGGTCGCATCGATGGATTTCACGATCTGGGCGAGTATCTGCCGGCTGGTTGCCTGATCATCGACGACGAGTACTGTAGCCATGACTATGATACCAAGTGATCGTAAACGCCGGATACGGCACGTTTTGCATAAAAACCTGTACTGGGCCAGGCTGCTTCATCCGGGGTAACCTTCCTGCGGCCGGGGCGCCAGACTCCTCAGGGAGTATCGGCCAGGACAAGAAAACTCTTAGTCGCATCGGCACATCCGGACTGCTGCATGACGCCGATCCGGTGGGGAGGCGCCTGGTTTCCATGATACTGATCAGAGGCACGCCGCGGTTTGCCGGCGTCGAGTGGGGCTTGATCCCAGTGGGGATTTATGGTTTTATAACGTGCGTCGCATTCAAGCGATTCGGGTCCTGAATCTGCCCGCACTATCGAGTCTGATCCCCAGGCGATTCCTTCTGTACGCGTTGCGGGGCCGCGCTCGAACTCAGTCCGTTTTCCACTCGTTCCAGACAGCTCGCGCCGAAACTTGGGTGCGAAGGCGTTGTTGTCGGCGCACATACGCCGACTCCGGGAGCTTGGTTGCGGCAAGCGAAAGGGGTAACCGGTCCGGATAAGTAACTGACCGGTGTCATTTGTTAAAGGAAGCAGGGCGCCACGGATGGCATCACTTTTTGTGCTCCGCTTTGTCAATTGCAAGAGGCAGTTCCTTGGTCAACATGCGATATGTCGTCTAGAGATACGAATAAGCGCAGCGGCGGACGTCGGCTGGACGTCCTGATTGTGGACGATGACCCTATGATAGGGTTGCTGCTTCAAGGGGGTATCGATGCGGAGAGATTTTCAGTATCGGTAGCAAACTCGGGGTCAGACGCGATCACAATGTGCGAGGCGAGCGGATTCGACTTCGTGGTGGTGGATTACCAGATGCCGGGCAAGTCGGGTCTGGAGGTCGCGATGGCGCTCCGCAGGCGCAAGATTCCCTTTGTAATGTTGTCCGCCTATGCCGAGATCCGCATCGAGCAGCAGGCCGCGAGGCAGGGCGCGCTAGGCTACCTGATCAAACCAGTTACTCCGAAACAGGTGGAACTCGCGATCTGTACCGCGCTGGCACGCGCCGAGGAAATCACCAGCCTGGAGCGGGCCGCCGAAGTGTCCGGAATAGTTGGTGTAGCGGTCGGGCTGACTATGGGGGCGCTCGGATGTTCCCGAATGCAGGCACTGGACGCCCTGCGGGAATTCTGCCGGCCTCGCAACAGGGCCCTCAGGCACGTCAGCCTGGAAGTCACAAACCTTTACGAAATGCAGCTGTTGTCCGGTGGCGTCCCGTCGGCTTGCGATGCGCTCAGAGACTACTTGAACATTGCCTCCGGCTCGAAGAACGACTGAACACGTCGTTACGCAGCGGCGTGTTCGACGCGTCGCTGCGCGGTATCGTTGGCGATTTGCTTGACAGATAAGCTTCTAACGCGTCCGCTGTCCAATGGTGCAAGCGAAACAATTGCTCCATTAGCCCGCTCGCGGTTATGCGTAATTCCGTGTCGGGGCTCATCAGCTTGTCGTGGCAGAGTGCCGCGATAGGATTTGCGCCGATCGCGCTGCTCATTCCTTTTAGCCGATGTAACAGTGCACGGCCGTTCTCGAAATCCGCGGTGTGCAAGGCAGTACGCAAGTCCTGCAGCAATTTTTCGCCTTCGCTCTTGAAGCAGGTCACCAGTGACGCCAGATAATCGGGGCGTTGGGCGCTCTGTGCCAGTTCGTGCAGCAATGCGTAATCGATCTCGCCCCCTCTGCCTGTAGACTGCGGTTCGCAGCTTGGCAGTTCTTTCTGAGCGGAATTGGCGCACGTTATAGCTCGACACAGTTCACGGTAAAGCGGGTACATGGACACCGGTTTGTGTAGAACCGCAATGGCACCTGCTTCAAGACATTTGGAACGACACTCATCGGTCGTATCCGCAGTCAGGGCTATGAGGGGTGTCGCATTCCATCTATCTCGCCTTGAAACAGCGCGAATCACCTCTATGCCGGTTAGTTTCGGCATCTGAATGTCGAGCACGGCAATGTCTATGTGCTGGTTGATCAACCTGTCGAGCGCGCTCTGCCCGTCGCACGCCTCGACGACCCGGGCATGAATGCTGTTAAGTATGTTAGAAATCACACGCCGGTTGAGCTCGTTGTCATCCGCGATTAGCACGGTCCGGTTCTTCAGACTGTGCTTGTAGGTCCGCAGATTACGGGCTTGTTCTGTTTCGGACTGATAGCATGACGTGCTCCATAGGACAATATCCAGACATCTTCGAACATCTTCGACTGTCGCTCCAGCAGCGACACATCTGTATTCCCGAACAGCGTTATGGTCAGGGCAGTATCGCGGGGCATTCAACAGGATGAAGTTAGTGCTTGATGAGCAGCTAGAGCGGCCCATCAGCATAGGTATAGAAGCTGGGGCTATTCTCAGCTTCTCGGCATCCACCACCACAACGGTTGGTTCAGACGATTCGTCCGGTAGCGCGGGCTTCCTATCACGAATATTCTGCTCAGTGAAAACGCTGGCAAGTGGCAGCGAGCGGCCATCAAAGGTATTTGCCCAGCGCTGTTGCCCCGCTTCTTCGTGACAAACCACAATGAGTTGCGCCGCTTTGTAATCGGTTGTCGCGTGATTGGCCAGGTGACTGCACGGCGGCAGCGGGATCGAGATGTTGAACTGGGATCCTTTGTCCCGCGCGCTTTCGACAGCAATTGAACCACCCATGAGGGCAACCAGTTCCTTTGCGATGCTAAGGCCAAGACCAGCCCCGGAATAGCTGCGGGAGTAACACGTATCAGCCTGTTCGAAGCGCGAGAATATCCGACTAATGGCTTTCGGGTCGATACCGATCCCGGTGTCGCTGATCGACAAGATAACGCCCGTAAAGGCATTTCCGCATCCGGTTGTATCCGGTTTTGCATGAATATGGATGGCGCCGTTCTCGGTGTACTTAACTGCATTTGACAGGATGTTGTTCAGAACCTGTTCTAATCTCAGGTCATCACCCAGAACGCGTGCTGGTGTGTCCGCAGAGATCGTCAAGTAAATCTGAGTGCCGTTCGCCCGGGCTGCTGACTCGTTTAAGCGAACCACGCGGCCCAGCAACTGTGCCAGGTTGAACGGTGCAGATCTGATGGAGATTCGCCCACCTTCGATTTTCGCCACATCGAGTAAATCAGATACCAGCTTATTGAGTGTCGTAGCTGCTTCCTGTATATCCCGCAGCTGGAGCCCGCTGTTGGCCGGCAAGCCGCGGGCAAGTAGTTCGCAGTTAGCAAGAATCGCGTTCAGCGGGGTACGCAAATCATGGCTCACGTTCGCTAGAAAGCGGGTCTTAGTCTGGTCAGCTACGCGCGCCGCCTGCAAGGCTTGGTGTAGTTTCTTCAGCAAGCTTCCTAGATAGACGGGGATTACAACTCCTAACAAGAACGTCGTGAGGCCCAGCAAGCCGTAGTCGGAGCCGTAATATGGGTTGAAGTAGGCGGCTATGTAGAAGGAGACTAACGCCAGCCCTGCGGATCCATAAAGATACTGCGAGCCGTACCGAAATCCGTTGCCGATTACCACCCAAAGATACATGCCCAAGCATGGAGTGCCACTGTCGCCCAGCGCGAAGATAGTTAATCCAATCCAGGTTGTATCTTGGATAACGCCTACCCAGCGTCGAAACTGATTGGTGCCTGGAAACGCCACTATGTGAGCGAGAGAGGCAATGCCACCGATCACAACGAGTAGCGAGATCAGCAGTAACGCTGGTAAACTCAGGGCATTGCGGGGAAACGCATAAGTGTAGACGACGACTACATATCCAGCATGAAAGAGCCCCATCATGATGCGCAGAAAGGCTTGGACGTGCTCTGAGTCAGGCCGGTCTTGGAGTCGAGTCAAAAGATTGGCGACTTTGCTCATTTCGGGTTTCGAGGCACTGAGGAGTGGGATTTAATTAGCAGCAGTATTTAAATTGTGCACCGAGGTGAGAATAGAGGGCGTCAGTTCCTTTTCGCATTGTAGCCGGTTTTTCGCTACTGCAGGATCTGGTGTGCACATCGAGCCCCTCCCGTCAAAGATATTGCTTTGTCGTCAGTTGTTCAGGAAGCTCCAGATTGGCGCTAAATGAAATGCCGCTAGACAGTCCAAGCGTTTATAACCGACTTGCGGCACGGGGTATACACGGACCGGGCAGCGAAGAGGTGGCTCTATTCGAAAGCCGGATCGCCCGGTATTTTGAAAGAGAATTTAGGCGTCATGAAAGAGATCCTCGGTCCCTCGATTCGCTCTGCATATCAACAGAGCAGGGGCCGATGATGGAAGACACTGATGCTCTGATACATCGCCATTACGACGAAAGAATTGAATTCTTTTCGAGTTTTCTGGATACGCGTTATTTTGCGTATTCTATGGCCTATTACGGCGATACTGCAGAGTCCGTTCGAACCTCGTCGGCAACCTTGGAGGAAGCTCAGCGTGCAAAATGCGCCCTCATTGCGGAACGCGCTGAACTCGCGGGTCATGAGCGCATTCTCAACATAGGATGTGGATTTGGGTCGTTAGAAACGTTTCTGCTTGAGGAGCATCAGGGTCTGGAAATTGTTGCAGTCACGCCTAGCAGCGTTCAGGCTAACTTCCTCAAGAAAAGAATGCGCAATCCAGGGGACCCTCTTGGGAACGGCCGTTTTAGATTGATAGAAGCCTCCTTTCAACATCTATCTGCAAGACAGCTTGGACGCGCAGCGTATGATCTGGTTCTGTCGGTGGGCGTGCTTGAGCACGTACTAAACATGCGAAGTCTGATGTCAACGATAGCGGATATCTTGGTGCCGGGTGGCAGAACGTTCCATCACTTCATTACGTCTCGGTCAGTGATCCCCGAGCTCGTTAGTCCTGACAAGACGCGGATCGGGCTTTATTTTCCGGGTGGGCGAGTGTGGCCCCATAAGGAACTTGGGCGGCACACAGAGCGGCTGGACCTGGCGAGCAGTTGGTTTATCAATGGGTTGAATTACAGGCGCACACTCGAGGAGTGGCATAAAAGGTTCTGGAGCAATGTGCCCAGCATATATGGTTCGCATTTCGATGAGGAGAAAATCGCCTACTGGAACGAATATTTTTCCTTATGCAAGGCCATGTTCTCGCCTATGAACGGTGAGTTTTATGGGAACAGCCAATACCTGTTCAGATTAAGAAGTTAGGAGCGCGTGCTTAATAGGAGTTAATGACAAGAGTAGCGTTTAGGCCTCCAAATGCGAATGCATTTGAAATCGCCACTCTAATGTTTTGTTCGCGCGCGGTGTTAGGAGTGTAGTCGAGATCGCAGCCTTCTCCCGCTTGCGTAAAGTTGGCAGTCGGCGGGGTCACGTTATGATGAACTGCAAGCACCGTCGCGATCAGTTCCAAAGCGCTGGAAGCGCCGAGTGCATGCCCATGCATGGATTTTGTAGACGATACTCTCAGCTTTCTAGCATAAGGACCAAAAACGCAATGCAAAGCTTCTGTTTCTGCGATGTCGTTGGCGATAGTTCCGGTTCCGTGGGCATTCACATAATCCACTGCGTCGGCCGCGACGCGCGCGTCCTCTAATGCGTTTTGGATAGCCCGTGCAATTCCGCCTACATTGGGTCGGGTGATGTGATCAGCGTCAGAGGACATGCCGCAGCCACACAGCTCAGCATATACGGCCGCCCCTCGGCGTCTGGCATGCTCTTCAGATTCCAGAATTAGTACGCCTGAACCCTCGCCGAGCACCATTCCCGTGCGGTCCCTGGAAAATGGCCTACAAGTGTCGTTTGAAACCACTCGCAATGCTTCCCACGCTTTCAAAAGACCGAAAGTAAACGGCGCGTCTGTGCCGCCCACAACGGCAACCTCAACTAAACCGGCCTTGATCATCATGTAGCCTTGAGTGATTGCGTGTGCGCCGGAGGCGCAGGCGCTAGCTACCGAAAAGACGGGACCCTGTATACCTAGATCCTGACTTACCATGCTAGCAGCCGCGCTTGGCATACCCTTCGGAATCGTTAAGGGGTGTACCCGACATCGACCACGTTTATAGAGGGTAACGTAAGTTTCCTCGTCTGTTTGTTTGCCTCCGCAACCTGTGCCAATGACTCCGCCAGCTCGCCTTACGGCATCTTCGTCTTTTGATAGCCCAGCATCCGTCAGCGCTTCCCTGGCGGCGAGCACAGCAAACTGCGAATACCGATCTAGCAAAGATAGTTTGTCTGAGGAAAAGTGCTTAGATGGGGCGAAGCCCGGAATCGTAGCGCCGATTGAGATTCTCGTCCCCGCTGCAAGGTTTCCCAGTGGCCCGATCGCAGACCGCCCTGCTACGAGGGACGCCCAATAGTCAGAAACGGTTGTTCCAAGAGCGCAAATAGCCCCAAGACCGGTTATAAGTACGCGTTCGGGCATGCGGAATCAGTGTCTTTACGCAGTTGACTAAGGCTAGTGATTATATCCCCAATCGACTTGATCGGTTCAATGACCTGATTAGAGATTTGAATCGCGAATTGTTCTTCGAGCTCGTAGGGGATTGTTATCGCTCTTAGGGAATCGATCCCGAGTTCGGCCAGTCGTGTCTCGAGTGTGATTTCTTTTGGCGACACCTTCAACTCATGAGAAATTAATTGAATTACCGTATCTTCTAACTGGATTGTCGAAGTTTCTGACAGAGATCTCGGTGCATAGGGACGCGTACTTATTAAAGGACGGCGTTAGGGTGGCCGTTAACTAGCCTACCCCCAGAAACGCACATTGTACACGGAGAACTCGTTGACAAGGTACGTCGAACCACCTCAACGGGAAGCTGGTACGCCTCCTGCCGGAGTCAAATCCGGCTACTTTTTCCGCTGCGCAGGCTGGGATTCCCGCCCGGAGCAGGAGCAAGGCGTCCTCCGTATCTCCATCTCCGTAGTTTTCCTCGCCTATCTTCTCATTAATAGGCCGGAATCCGTCGATGCGATGGGCTTATGGCTCCTGGGAATGAAGTTCATTATAGGCTTCTTGGCATATTCATTGGTGATTTTCCTGGCCACCCTGATCTGGCCACAATACGTTATTTTATACCGAGTCGCAGGAATTTGCATTGACATCGGGGTCTTCAGTTATGGCCTACACGTAACGGGAGCTTTATCCGCGCCGTGGTACGGCGTGTATCTGTGGGTTATCCTAGGGAACGGGTTCCGGTACGGTGAAAAATACCTGTATCTGTCCGGTGCGGCGTCACTCGTCGGATTCGGCGCAGTCGCCCTAATGACACCGTATTGGCTCGAGCATACAGAACTTGCGGTAGGACTCGCAGTCACGTTACTGGTTATCCCTGCTTACTCAGCAATATTGATTCGCCGCCTGAATGAAGCCAGGCAGCGAGCAGATGCGGCCAGTCGAGCGAAAAGTGATTTCCTGTCGCGGATGTCACACGAAATCCGAACCCCGCTAAACGGTATCCTTGGTATGACAGACCTGCTAAGGACCAGGCCGCTAGCGGCGGAAGATCGCGAGTACGTCGAAACTATCCATGCGTCGGGCAAAATGCTGGCTCATCAGATTGACGAGATCCTTGATCTTTCCAAGATTGAGGCCGGGCAGCTTTCTCTCGAATACCTGGAATTCGACCTTTACGCGCTGATCAACACAACACTGCGCATATTCGAACCCCGTGCACATGCCAAACACCTGCAGCTGACGGAGGCGATCAACCCTAAGACTCCATTCTTGCTATATGGCGATCCGCACAAACTCCGTCAGATTATCATCAACCTGGTTGGTAACGCGGTCAAATTCACCGACCACGGCTTCGTTTCTCTACGAGTGTATCCACGGGAGCAGCTTGATGGCCAGGTTACGCTCAGATTCGAAGTAGTGGATAGCGGCAGTGGTATCCCCGAGGATCGATTGCATTCGATATTCGAACCGTTTGCACAGGCCGACAGTAGTGTCGCCAGGAGTTACGGCGGTACCGGCCTGGGTACGACCATATGTAAGCATCTGGTCGAACTCATGGGCGGAAGTATCGGTGTTCAGAGTAGCCCCAATGTGGGGACAACGTTCTGGTTTGACCTCCCGTTCGCGGCGACCAAACGGGCGGCACCAAACGGAGGCCAGTCTTGGGCGGCCCAATGCAGGGTTGTCTACTTGCGTGGACGCGAAAGCTTCGCAGGTAACGTTGATTCAGTTGTGCGGGAATGGCAGATGCAGCTGAGGACGATTCATACGCTGGGTGAAGCCGTGCAGTTCGTCAGTGCGGCCCAGCCGGGTACCGATATTTTCGACGCGCTGATACTCGATGGCGTCAGCTACGGTAACGCACTGGAATCGCTGTTTGACTTGCTCGAAAGCAATAATTCCTTTACCTCAATGCCGGTTGTCGTGGTCGGCGCAGAAAACTACCCGCCAGAAATCGCCAAACGCTCACACGATCGGCTGTTCCTATTGCAAAACCCGGTGGACAAGCGGGTGCTGTTCAATACCTTGCACGCCTGCTACTCGCGACACAGCACAGAAGACGACGTAATCCATATTGCTCGCAGTCAGGCGAAGGATCAGAAGACGCCGCAGCCGCTGAATGTGCTGATTGGGGACGACAATGCCACAAATCGCCTCGTGTTGCAGAGAATGCTGGAGAAAATGGGGCACCAATGTACCGCCGTTAGCGGCGGAGAGGAGGTGCTGACGGCGCTGGAGCATAGCCACTACGATGTTGCAATCGTGGATAAGAATATGCCGGATATGAGCGGTATAGACGTATTTAGCGCCTATTCCATGGCGCATGGCCCCCAGCGTCTCGCCCGATTCGTAATACTGACTGCGGACGCGACAGCGGAGTCAAAGGCGGCCTGTAGCGCCGCGGGTATCGAGTACTTTCTGACCAAGCCAGTATCGCTAGCCAGACTTCAAGAAACTCTTGTTAAGGCGACGATGGACGAGCAATGGCGAGACCAAAAGCCGTTGGTGACTGATCATCGGACAAAGCCTGACACCGATATTCAGATCGTCGATAACGATGAACTGGAGAAACTACAGCTACTGGCAGGCAGTGACGGCGACTTCCTACGCGATATGGTCGCAAACTTCGAGCGGGATGCGGAACAGGATGTCAGTGGTCTGGAAGCTGCCGTTGCCCGGCGCGACTGGCAAGAATTTCGAGACAGCGCCCATGCCTTGAAAGGGGCGGCCCTGTATCTTGGGCTGACCCAGCTTGCTGCTCTCAGCGCTGAAGCTCAGAACCTCGACCAGGAGGCGTTCGAACGCCTTGCGATAGAAAAAATCCGGTCAATCAGGCGGGCGGTGGAAGCCGCGCTAATTGTGCTGCACAGCAAGCTCAGGATTCCGCGTAAACTCGGCTAAAGTTTATTTGTCCAGTGCGAGGCAGGCACACCGTCGTTAACGAATGCTGTTGCAGTTTCAGCAGCCCGTTGCGTCTGGGCACGGGCGAAATAGGCCATCAGACGGCGGTTTTTTTCACTTAGTTGCAGGGCGGCGTCGACCCAGTGTTCAACGATGTCATGTAGCTCTTCATAGCTTAACGGCATGACCCGGTCGACCGCAGCCTGGAATCCATGCAGCCCCGGCGCTATGGCAGTGTGGCGGCGCATATAATCGATCACTGCAGCGCGACCTTCGCCATCGGGTGCCAACACGTCAATTATGCCCATGCCGTAGAGTTCTTCGGCTGTATGAATGCGGCGATCCATGATAAGCCGCCGTCCCAGCGCCGGAGCGGTCTTGCGGGTCAATAGGGATACGGCCCCCATCCCCGGGAACATGCCGAAATGGATCTCCGGGAAGCCGAAGCGAGCTGATTCTTCGGCGATCAAGACGTTGTTCGACAAAGCCGCTTCAAAGCCACCTCCCAATGCTTCACCCTGGACCAAAGCAATAGTGGTGAAGGGAATGTTGTAGTGCGTATACGAGGCAAACTCGATATCGATGCAGGTTCTTCCATATGCGCGGAGGCCATCGCGGTCTCCCGCTTCAATCAGTTGTACGAAATAGGTGAGATCGCCGCCCAGACTGAAAGTCCGCGCATCGGCGGATGCAAGAATCTGGTATAAAAGTCGGTCGTCTGCACCCTGTTCCAATTCTGCCCGGGCGGCTTGGCAGATGGCGTGTTGAGCGGTCTTAATGTCTGCCAGCACTTCGGTCGAAAAGCAGGGACGTCGGGTGTAATTGAGTTGCACCCAAACCGCGCGGTTCGGGGCATCCCGCTTGACCGAAACGTTACGCAAACGCCGGTCTAACAGCTCATTGCTCTCAGTCAGCACTCAAGCCCCTCCAAGTCTGCTCAGAGCCCCTGCCTATGAATCCCACTTCCGATTGGAGGCAGGTTGCCAGATTTAGGTGAGGAAGTACACCACCCAAGTCTTGGCCCCACTCGCGGCGCCTGAAGCACTTTCAGTTTATTTATAGCGAATATTCATGGACATTCGACACTAGCCATCGATGGACGGCAGAACCTCGTTTCTTCTATCGGGTCCGTTGGCTGTATTATCTGGACTCGGTTGCTTTGAATGGAAGCCCACATGGTGGGATTTCGTTACTTCTTGAGGGGGACAGATTGTCTCGTGCAAACGCTCGGCGCAACCCGTCACTGTCGCTTTAGCGCAAGTCGTCTTTGCCACTGTGATGGCATCTGCGAACAGCGCCCTTGTATCTTACAATAATCTACCGGCGAGATCGTGATGGCCAGATCTAAACTCCTATACCAGTGTACTGAATGCGGCGCCCAAAGCCCCAAGTGGTCGGGGCAGTGCCCTGACTGCGGCGCATGGAATTCCCTTACGGAGAGCCTGTTGGCCGTGCCAGGTCAGCCCATCACCGGTCGATTTGCTGGTTACGCGGGTGTCGGTGGGGCGCGAATCCAGACTCTTTCGGAGGTCCGCCCCGGAGAGGAAACGCGGGTCTCCGTCGGTGTGCAGGAGCTTGACCGGGTTCTGGGGGGAGGCCTGGTAGCCGGTTCGGTGATACTGATCGGTGGTGATCCGGGTATTGGCAAGTCGACTCTATTGCTGCAGGCGCTGGCCGCGTTTTCCGGTAAGTTGAAAGCTCTCTATGTGACCGGCGAGGAGTCGCCGGAACAGGTCTCTTTGCGGGCCACGCGTATGGAGCTACAGGCGGATCAGATTCGTCTGCTGGCCGAGACCTCGGTGGAACGCATCGTCCAGCATGCGCGAAACGAACTACCCCAGGTGATGGTGATTGATTCGGTGCAGACGCTGTATACGGAGCTTCTGCAATCCGCCCCTGGATCGGTCGCCCAGGTGCGCGAGAGTGCGGCCCAGCTGGTGCGGTATGCCAAGCAAACCGGCACTGCGCTGTTCCTGGTCGGACATGTCACCAAGGAGGGAACGCTGGCTGGCCCACGCGTTTTAGAGCACATGGTCGACACCGTGCTGTATTTTGAGGGCGATCCTGGTGGCCGCTACCGTGTGATTCGGGCTATCAAGAACCGTTTCGGTGCAATCAACGAACTGGGCGTGTTCGCAATGACCGACAAGGGGCTGAAAGAGGTCCGTAATCCATCCTCGATTTTTCTGTCGCGCCACGAGCGGCCCGTCGCGGGCAGTGTAATCCTGGTTACCATGGAGGGCACGCGCCCGCTGCTGGTGGAGGTGCAAGCGCTGGTTGACGATAGCCAATTGTCCAACCCGCGGCGCGTCACGCTCGGTCTCGAACACAACCGGCTGGCTATGCTGCTTGCTGTGCAGCACCGCCATGGTGGCGTGCTGATGAGCGACCAGGACGTATTCGTCAACGTGGTGGGCGGTGTACGTGTGAATGAAACCGCGGCCGATCTAGCGGTGTTGCTGGCAGTGCTTTCCAGTTTTCGCGACCGTACCCTGCCGAATGACCTGGTGGTATTTGGCGAGGTGGGACTTGCCGGGGAGATCCGCCCGGTGCCGAACGGGCAACAGCGACTCCGCGAAGCATCAAAGCTTGGGTTCAGGAAAGCGCTCGTGCCAGCGGCCAATGCGCCTAAGTCGCGGGTCGATGGTCTGGAAATTCAGCCGGTATCGCGGTATTCGGAAGTGCTCGACTGGTTCGCGTAAAACCAGACTTGTGCGGTAGCCGGGCGTTTTTACATGCGTCTCCGATGCCTTAGTCGGCGCGCAGGCCGACTCCCATCCTTGCCGGCGCCTCTGGATGTCTAGCCGAGCGCCGATAGCTCCCGCTCCAGAAGTTCCGTTTCTCCCAGATTGAGTTCAACCAGCCTGCGCAGGTGGGTAATGCTATCCAGGTCTATATCGACGCAGCTTAACCCCAGTTCGTCGTTGTGCTGGTGGGCGATCACAACAGCCATACAGATGTCGTGCCCTCCGTCCAGGTGTACGGAGAGCTGATACTGATGTTCCGTGCCGGCCCTCAGTGACGCGGGTGCCTTGATCAGCGCCCCGCGCAAAGAAATATCGATCAGTTCAGTGTCCCAGCTGCCCCCGGTTGAATGCAGTGTCACGGGCACATCGAGGGGAATGCGGGTGAAGCGGCGTTGTTGCCGGTCAACGGGGTCGGATTTCGCGGTCCCGGATTGGCTGGTCTGGTCGGAATAAAACTGCACTGTGAGCTGTCCGACAGAAACAATATCTCTATCTTTCAATAGAGTAGATATTTCACCGACGTCGCGTTCATTGATCTGTGTTGGGGTGTCACCTTGGAGATGGGACAAATAGTAGCCGTCGCTCCGACGGGCGACGACCGCCAGGTTGCCATCGGGTTTGCCAATCCGGGTGAAGGCTTTGTCCAGCCGGATGGTTCGCCCCAGGTGGCTGCCGCTGTGAATCTGCAACCAGGCGTCGCGCGGTAAATGGGCAACGCTTGAGGGTGGTCGGGCGCCTTCGCCCTCCGCCGAAAAGCTCAGAGTGTGCTTCCCGATCTGAATCTGGTCCCCTTCGCTCAGTTCATGGATGTCGCTCAAGTCCTCGCCGTTCACAAGGATGTGTGCATTACTATCGAGCGCCTCCAGCACGAAGGATTCGCCGGCGGTTCGAACCTGGGCATGCCTTGGCTCAACAGCGAGGCTATCGATGTGAATGGTGCAGTCGCTATCGCGCCCGATCATACAGCCGCCGGGCTGAAGGCCGAAGACCTTGAGCTTGCGGTCCTTAAACGAAAGCGTCAGTTTGGCCATGAATGTCCCCCGTGGCGAACTTGTTAGATCTCCGTTTAAAAACAGCGGCAGTTCTGGCGCAATCTGATGCCTTCAGTTCCGGATGAGTGGCATGGTGGCAGCGATGAATGGCATGCCACGTGGGGCTTTCGATTCGCAGGTGAGCACATAAACGCGCTGATGCGGCTCGCTAGCAGCGCCTTGGGGTAACCGCTTCAAGGTACACAGCGCATGCCCGGCGAGGATACCCCGTGGGTGCATTCCGGAGTCCCGTTGCTTGCGCCTCTGTGGCCTGAGCAGAGGGCACCAGCCAAACAGCGCGCCGCGGGCGACGGCCGGAATGAAATTACTGCGCAGAAAGGATCGGAAGGGACTCTCAGCGCACCTCCGGCGCTATCGGCGCCTGCGGTGCCTAATTCATGGTGCGGGTGGAAAAAGGGGCGCGCGGCAACTCTGAGTCGTGCTGCGCTCAGCGGTGTTTTCTAGTCAGCTTTAGTCTTTTTGGGGCGACCCAATCAGACTATACCTCGGGTTGGTTGACGCGTCGTTTGTCGGCATGCACCCGCAAGGTTTTCACCAGGTTGCCCTTGGTCTGCACAATATCTATTGGGT
>Ga0209536_100006961_pt1 | contig 17203 bp, 10 predicted proteins | sample DeeMarSeWOR28_12_FD_187461 | JGI IMG/M metagenome (GOLD analysis project Ga0209536, IMG submission 187461) | Marine sediment microbial communities from White Oak River estuary, North Carolina - WOR-2-8_12 (SPAdes) (version 2) | ecosystem: Environmental > Aquatic > Marine > Intertidal zone >... | reverse complement strand
AGCAGGGATCGCCGTATCTTCGCAGCGCCCTGGTTGAAGCCGCTCAAGTGATCCCCAGCAGGATATCAAAAGGCCATTGTAGCAACAGCACACAAGATGCTGCAGGTTGTATACTATGTCCTTAAAAACCAAACTCCTTATCAGGAGCAATATTCAGATAGTGCGTAACCCGAGATATCACATGGCCCGATGACCAGGCCGGAAAGTTGATTGGGACGCCGATTATCGTATGCATGATATTGTGACACCTCACAGGTGAACACGAATAGGTGTTTGGCGATGAACCCGCAGCTATAAACAAGGAAGCCCTCCCTGCGCCAGACAATTAAGGTCTGGCTCCGGTCGGGCGTCTGATTTAATTTAAATTCTACCTTGACATATGCTTTTTCATAGGTGTGATATCAAAGTTAGCGTTCAGAATTCAGCAGTTTCGTTTTCCGCCAATGGTCACAACTTTTCAAGATTTTGTGATATCAATGTTATATCTCAACTGCATGCAGCGCAGTCTGTTCTCTGGCCTTTCCAATAAAAGTCTTTCCCACTATTTGTCCTTTAATTAAAAATGAGACTGCATTTTGATAAACTAAATATGCATTGTATTCACTAGCACAAGACCCTCTTTAATCCCGCTTTCCTGCAGACAGGCCTCCACCTGGGGGGTGATGTTAATAAACGCCCTGCGGGTGGGCACCTCAAACCATAGCTCTTTGCGGTAGCTTTTCATTGTGTGGGGACCTCCTTTATGTATTCATAAAAATAAAATGCAGCTACATCCATTTAGCTACTTTTGATATGTACAATATATTATAAGAATTTGGAAGTATGTGGATTTGAGTCTGAAAGAATTGGTAGATTTTTAGACGCGTTGAATTTAGAGGATATCACAACTTGTGCTTAACTTGTGGTCAATAAATCACAAGTCCGGTGATATTTGGTTTTCTTGCATGATATCCAAAGGTTAGAATAAATGATATTTCAGCCTATTTAGTCTAATCTACAAAATCCCAAATTGTATATTTCGTCAGCACACCCAACAAATTTTCAACTCTTTCAAATTTCAACCTCAGGCACGCTAGTCTAAAAAAAATATTGGCTGAAAAAAGTTTATATTCACCATGGCAAATCTAAAAATAATTATCACAATCTAAGCTCCATATTTTTCCGCGTATTAGACCAGTCCTCATTGTAGCCCGGGATCAGTTGTGATACCACCTTGAAACCTGTACTCTCGACAGGATTTCATATATGGTAAAATTGGGTTTACCAAGTTCACCAAAATTAATTCTTTTTTAGATGATATCACAACAATGGCCGAACCTTTGATTATCTCATATCAAAACGTGAAGTTAAGCAGGGAAACAGGGCGCCTAAATTTATAAGTATCTCCTAATTATTCATTTATCCAAAAACTAAACAGCATCAGGAAGGTAAAAATGAAAAGCCGATTTATCTACATCATCTTTGCGATCATGTTGGTATTGTTGGTCAACCCATTTATCCGACCCCTCGGATTAATTGGCCACCTTCTTTCTACCTTGTTTTTATCAATGATACCGCTAGCAAGCGCCTATGCCCTGACCGAGGATAGGAAAAAAGCGATTATCGTTCTCATTATCGCGGCGCCTTTTGTGATACTTGACGGCCTAAACGTATTTATTACACACCGTTCATTAATGGTTGTCGCATTTAGCTTTGGTACAATATTATATTTTTATATCGTCATTTTATTGGTGATAAACCTTCTATCTATCAGAGTGATAACTGCTGACCTGATATTTTGCGCTATTTCCATTTATCTTTTAATTGGTATTATGTGGGCTGGTATTTATAGTGTTTTAGAGGGTATTTCACCGGGTTCATTTTCAGAAGCTTCAGATTTGCTTTATTTCAGTTTCGTCACCCTTACTACTGTGGGCTTCGGTGATGTCGCGCCCTTGTCGGTATTGTGCAAAAGGCTCGCGGTATTTGAGGCCGCTATGGGCAGTATTTATATGGCGGTAATTATCGCCATGATTGTCGGCAGATATATGTCAATGCAGGTAGAGATCAATTCTCCAAGTAAAAGCAGTTCAAAAAAATGAGATACCAATAACATATCAGTACCTTTAAATCCCTCTAAAAGGCTGTGATATCTCACTTAGTATTCAGAATGCATATTTTGAATTTTCTGCCGATGCTCAACGCTTTTAATGATTTTGTGATATCGATATCGTATCAAAACGCGATGACCCACTAACTTAATTTCAACGTAACGGTGACAGTCGATCGCATGCCGGTTCGCATCAAAATACTCCGGAAATAGTTTATTTTTTGATAAATTGGCTTGATGCATTTGGCCATTAGAATTTAATGCCAATCTGAGCACTAATTACATCTGAGCTGGCATCGTAATCACCCCTTAAAGCTCCCCGTGCAATATCTTCAGTTTCAAGGCCGGTTTTACGGATTTTGGGCTTATCAACAAACAAATGGGCGTAAGACAAATCAAAACTAAAATGATCTGAAAATCTGTAGCTCAGTCCAATTCCAGTCCAGATTCTGTCTTCATCCGGTGCTCTGGGAGACCTTCGTTGTGCATTTGGTACGGGTGTCTCATCATATGCAATACCCCCCCGAAATGTCCAATTTTCGTTGAAGTAATAGTTGGCTCCAAAAGCATAACGGAAGGTATCCTCCCAATCAAAGATTGTTGTAACGTCTGTTCCCGTATCGAGTTCAACAGGAAGATCGTCCAATTTGCTCCAATTGGTCCAGAAAATGTCTGCCATAATGGCGAATTTTGGGTGCAATCTCCAGTAAGCGCTCAGAGAGGCGTGACCGGGCAGTGTAATATCGGCTTTAGCATCCGTGTTGACGAGTCCTGCACCAATCGCTATGGCTTCAGCCCCCGCAGGTATTTTAAAGTCCGCATCACCATCTACCGTATAATCGATATCGGAGCGATAAGATAGCCCGAACCGCAGGTTTTCAGTCGGTTCCACAAGAACACCGAGGTTCCAGCGCCATCCCCAGTCATCCGCTTCGAGCTCTACAAATCCATCGAGCGTCTGCGGCAATGTTGGTGCGCCGCCGATGAAGCCAATCGTTCCGTAATCTACAGCATTGGTCAGTTCGGCATCAACGTACTGGGCGCTTATGCCCCCTCCAAGCGATAACCATTTGTTTATTCTGAAAGCAACTGTGGGATTGATATCAAGCGTTAGTACATCTGACTTAACGGCATGATAGCGTCCGACCCATTTTTTACTGTACTCTGTCTCCAGCCCAAATGGAACATTGATGCCGATTCCGGCATGAAATCTATCCGTGATTTGCTGGGCAAAATAGAAATTGGGTACTATTGCAGGACCGCCGGCATCACCTCCGTCGCCACCGGCTAGCGGGCCACCGCCAACTACCGGCAAAGCCGGTGAAACCGTTGATCCTTTGTTATCAAATTCAGCTTGAGTTCTGATATAGTGGGCGGCAATTTCAAATTGGGTGCCGGACAACCGGGTTATCCCTGCCGGATTGAAAAAAATAGTAGATGCATCTTCAGCAATAGCGGATCCTCCGGCATAAGCATTACCGAGTCCCTTGACGCCTTGTTCAAACAGAAGAAAACCACCGGCCATTAAATTGTTTGAAAAAATAGATAAAAGACTCAATGTTATGAACGCCATTAAATAAAACCGCCTGAAATAGACCATAACATACGCTCCTTTCATCTTAAGCTCATTGAATGGGATTGGTTATCATCTGATTGTACCGCTTTTCAGGTGCCTTAAATGCGTGAGGACGCGATCGACATTTAGCGACTCGGACAATATTTTTGGCCTTGTGTTTCGGCCCATTCCAAATCCCAAGATGTCCTTGATGCTTGACCTGTCGATTCGCAGCTTTTGAACTTTGGTTGAATTTTGTATTTAATTTTCGCAATAATTCGTGTTAATTCGTGGTTATAAAATATCAGTTAATCCCTATATGCGATTACATCATCAATTTCAATCAGAATTCCTATGGCGGCTGAATTGAAGCATTTTGATCAGAAAATAAAATACGTTAAATCGCTTTTGCGCGAGGTGATGATCGCCGACCGCAGGTTTGCTTTGCGGGAATTGGAACGCCTGCGCGGCAATAAGGCCAAGGCCCTTGCGGCTGACAAGCTGCGTGCAAGGCTCGAAAGGCTCGAACGCCGACTGCAGACATCCCAACGCAAGCGAAATCAGCGCTTGAAGAATGTGCCGCAATTCAGCGATATCGATTCCCTTCCGATCACGACCAAAAAGACGGATATCATTCGGGCGATCAAGCGCCATCCGGTCGTTATCGTATCCGGTGAAACCGGCTCCGGCAAAACCACCCAATTGCCCAAATATTGCCTGGCCGCCGGGCGGGGCATTGCCGGCATGATCGGGCATACCCAGCCCCGCCGAATTGCCGCCATGACGGTGGCGCGCCGGATTGCCGAGGAATTCGGTCAGGACCTGGGTGATGCCGTCGGCTATAAAATTCGATTCAAGGATCGCACCTCGAAAAAGGCCTATTTGAAAATCATGACCGACGGCATCCTGCTGGCTGAAACACAGACCGACCGGTATCTGAATGCCTACGATACGATAATTGTCGACGAGGCCCATGAGCGCAGCCTCAATATCGATTTTATCCTGGGCATTTTACAAACGCTGCTGGCGCAACGAGACGACCTTAAGCTAATCATTACCTCGGCCACCATTGATACGGAAAAATTCTCTAAAGCCTTTGGAGATGCCCCGGTCATCGAAGTGTCGGGCCGCATGTATCCGGTGGATGTGCGTTATCAGAAAGCAAAATTGAAAAAAAGGGAAAAAAATGAGGTGACTCACATCGAGCTGGCCGTGAAGGCGGTCAGACAGCTCATAGCCGAAAGCACCCGGGGGGATATCCTGGTGTTTATGCCCACCGAGCAGGATATCAGAGAGACCTGTGAGCTGATTGGAGGATCAAAATTCAAACAATCACGGATCTTACCGCTGTATGCCCGATTGACAGCCGCCGAGCAGGCCCGGGTCTTTGCGCGCACTTCTGAACGCAAGATTATTGTGGCCACCAACGTGGCCGAGACCTCCATTACCATCCCGGGGATAAAATATGTGGTGGATTCCGGCCTGGCCCGCATCTCCCGTTATTCGCCGCGCTCCCGCACCACCTCCCTGCCAGTGGTGCCGATCTCGCGCAGCAGTGCCGACCAGCGTAAAGGGCGTTGCGGCCGGGTCCAAAACGGCATCTGCGTGCGTCTGTTTGGCGAAGATGATTATCTAAGCCGCCCCCGGTATACCCGGCCGGAAATTTTACGGGCCAATCTGGCGGAAGTCATCCTGCGCATGATGGCCCTGCGGCTCGGTGACATCAATGACTTTCCCTTCATCGACCGGCCGGATTCAAAGAGCATTAAAGATGGCTATGATTTGCTGTATGAACTGGGGGCCATTTCAATTGCGCAGAGCGCAAAGGGCAAAGGGCATAGCGCTGATATTAAATCCAGCAAGACGCGCCGCAAAGCCGGCAGGCCATTAAAATTCTCAAAATTGACCGAGAAGGGGCGGTTGATGGCCCGAATTCCGCTGGATCCCAGGCTGTCCCGGATGCTGCTCGAAGCCCAAGAGCGGGGATGCATCGACCAAATCACGGTTATTGCCGCGGCGCTGAGCATCCAGGACCCGCGGGAACGGCCTCTGGAAAAAACCACCGAAGCCGACCAGGCCCATGCGCAGTTTGATGATCCTTTATCTGACTTTACCACCTTGCTGAACATCTGGAACCACTACAACCACCTCTGGCAGACCCGCAAAAGCAACAATGACCTCAAACGGTTTTGCCGCCAGCACTTTTTGTCTTACAACCGCATGCGTGAATGGCGCGACATTTATCATCAGGTTTGTGCCATCCTGGAAGAATTCGGCATCCGCAAGCGACGACGGCCGAAACCGGTGCAAGCGCAGAATCTGAGGCTGGACAAAGAACAGCCTCTGTATCAATCGATACACCACTCGATTCTCAGCGGTTATCTTTCCAATATCGCCCAAAAGAAAGAAAAAAATGTGTTCCGAGCCACCCAGAATCGTGAGGTCATGGTTTTTCCCGGATCGGGATTATTTGATAAGGCCGGGCGCTGGATCGTCGCCGCTGAAATGGTTGAAACCTCCCGGCTGTTTGCCCGCACCGTAGCCAACATCGACAGCCAATGGCTGGAAGCGTTGGGAGGGGATCTGTGCCGCAGAGTCTATCTGAATCCCCGCTGGCAAAAAAGTCAGAGTGCGGTCATGGCCGATGAGGAAACCCGTCTTTTTGGGTTGATCATCGCCCAGCGATCGGTTGCCTACGGCCCCATAAATCCGGATGAAGCCGCTGATATTTTTATACGCTCTGCGATCGTTAAGGGGGAACTGAAAAAGCCGTTGGCCTTTATGGCCCACAACCAGCGCCTGATCGCTGATATCAAAAGACTCGAAGACCGCATGCGGCGACGTGATCTGGTGGTCAGCGAGGAAAAGCTTTTTGATTTTTACACCCAACAATTGCCGGGCGTTTACAGCGTCAAAATGCTTTCACAGCGGATCAAAAAAAAGGGTGGTGATCGATTTTTGCGTCTGAAAAAACAGGATTTGATGAACTACGATCCGGCAGCCGGTGAATTGGCGCAATATCCATTGAGCACGACCATAAAGGGTCAGCGTTACAAATATGCCTATCACTTCGAACCCGGCGAAGATGATGATGGGGTGACCATCGAGGTGCCGGTTTCCCTGGCAGCTGCCGTGCCAAGGGAAACCCTTGATTGGCTGGTGCCGGGACTGATCACGGAAAAAATTGAGTCCCTCATCAAGGGCCTTCCCAAAGTTTATCGCAAAAAGCTGGTTCCGGTGAGCGAGACCGTAGACATCATCAACCGGGAGATGCCCAGAGGCAAACAATCGTTGTTTTCGGCGCTGGGAGAGTTTATTTTGCAGCGTTTCGGTGTTGATATTCCGGCGGCGGCCTGGCCGATTGGATCCCTGCCGGATCATCTCAAAATGCGCATTTCCATGATTGCACCCGACGGCCGGGAACTGCGCTCAAGCCGGGACACAAACATTCTATCGCGATCAACTAAAGAAGCCGTTCCGGCGGGTGAGTTTGAAACCTATCGCCGCAAATGGCAGAAGACAGGGATCACCCGCTGGGATTTCGGTGATCTGCCCGAGTTTATCAGCAGCCCTCCAAAGGCGCAGTCGAAATGGGTGGCCTATCCGGCCCTGCAAGCCGGTGATGATCCCATAAAATCGGTCAGCTTAACATTATTTTTGCAGCAGGATAAAGCACTTAACGTGCATCGTTACGGAGTTGCCGGCCTCTATAAAATTCATTTTGCCAAAGATTTGAAATTCTTAAAAAAGGGGCTAAAACTGCCCGCAACGCTTAAAACAGCGGCCGATTATTTTGGGGGGCCGAGTCGGATTGAAAAGCGCTTGATGGATCGGGTCGTTTCCGATCTTTTTTGTAAAGATATCAGAACTCAAAAGTCTTTCACCGCACATGCCGCAGCCCTATCGCCGATCCTGATGTCACACAGCCAGAAGTTGCGCGACGCCTGCCTGGTGGTTCTAAAGGCCTATTACAGCGCGCGCCAAGAACTCGATCAAATAAAGCGGGCCCATTTGGGAAATGCGACTGCACAAAAATTGGGCAACGATTTAAAATCGGCCCTTGAGCGGCTGGTTCCCGAGTCTTTTATCAATCTGTATGAAGTCGAGCGTCTGGCACCCATTGAACGTTATATCAAGGCCATGCAAATCCGGATCCGGCGCGCCTTGCTGGATTTCGAAAAAGATCAGTCCAAGGACAGAGAGGTCGGCGCTATTGCCGATCGTCTGGACAAATTATTGCAAGCGCTTTCGGCTAATGCAACGGCCGAAAAAAGAAAGGCACTGGAAGAGTTGTTTTGGATGATTGAAGAATACAAGGTATCCATTTTTGCCCAGGAGCTGAAAACCGCCTTTCCGGTTTCCAAAAAACGGCTGGAGAAAAAGCTGGCTGAAATTAATCGGATGATCTAAATTTGCTCCTGGCCGCTGGCTTCTGGCAGTTGATCATCGGCCTTATAAGCCAGCAGCGAGCAGCCAGGGGCCAGCAGCAATTTACAAAACTACTTGATTACTCCTAATGATGGCACAACGCTCAAATAAACCACTGGTGTCGGTGATTATTCCGACTTACAATCGGGACTGGATTGTTGGAGAGGCCATTGATTCCGTATTGGATCAAGACTTCGATGATTATGAACTGATGGTGGTCGATGACGGGTCCGATGATCGCACGCCACAAATTTTGGCGGCATACGCTAACCGAATTACGGTTTTGCACCAACCCAACAGGGGCGTCAGTGCGGCCAGAAATCGCGGCATTGCTGCGGCAGCGGGCCGCCTGATTGCATTTCTGGATTCAGATGATCTCTGGCTGCCCCAAAAGCTTTCCACCCAGGCGAGGTTTTTTGCTGAAAATCCGGATGCCGTCATCAATCAGACCGAGGAGCGCTGGATCCGAAACGGTGTGCGGGTCAATCCCAAAAAACGGCATCTTAAATTTTCAGGGATGATATTCGAACGATCGCTGGCCTTATGTCTGGTGAGTCCCTCAGCGGTCATGATTAAAAAAAGCCTTTTCGACACCGTGGGCGTATTTGATGAGGATTTGCCCGCCTGCGAAGACTATGATCTGTGGCTGCGGATAAGCTGCCGCTATCCGGTTCATTTAATTGACACGGAATTGATTGTCAAACGGGGCGGACATGCCGATCAGCTTTCCAGAGCACCGGGGTTGGACCAATATCGTATCCAGTCTTTAATGAAACTCCTTGAAAGCAACCTTTTGGCACCGCAACAACAGCAGGCCGTCATGGCAACTTTAAAAGAAAAATGTGACATCTATGCCGGCGGTTGTCAAAAGCGGGGAAGGCCAGCTGAAGCCCGGTACTATTATCAGCTGGCAGATCAAGTAAAAAGACAGATGTCAGTCAAATAGCTCGTAGCTCATAGCGGGTGGTCAGAAAAATCACAAATTCAATTATGCGGATTTGATCATTAGGAGCTCTGTGTTGACGTACTACCCAGAGCAAGGTCGAAGGGTAATCCGCAACGTGCAACCCGAAACCCGTAACTCGCAACCCGAAATGGGTTGGAGATTTTTCCTGATTCGACTGCCGATGTTGCCTGACACGGTTGTTCAAGACAGGGACATAAAATGATCCGATCTGTCCTATAATTATTTATAATTATTATAAAATTTTGGTAATATCGACAACAGCCTTACGCAAAATCCCATTTTTATGTTACCATATCGGGTCGTTGCATTAACTCAATGAATATCAATTTATTACAAACTTCTTGCATTCGTAATTTGGATTTGTTAGTTCTTCGACGTGTGGGCCGATATTGAATTCTGCACCAGGCCGCTTATTACATGATTTAAATACGTTAGTATTGCTCCACAAATGTCGTCGAGAAAGTTTTCATCGTAAACGTAACGGTTAACCATAAGGAGGTTCAGATGAAAAAAGTACTCATTTTAAGTCTAACCGTCATCTTTGGTTTTGCCATTGTGATGGGTTGCGGACAAGAAGAACCAGCTAAACCTGAAGAAAAAGCTGCCGCTGCCCCGGCACCGGCCAAAACGACCTTTGTCACCATCGGCACCGGCGGAATCACCGGTGTGTATTATCCTACCGGTGGTGCGATTGCCAAAATCGTTAACAAGAAGAAAGATCAGTACGGCATCCGGGCGACGGTTGAATCCACCGGTGGATCGGTTTTTAATGTCAATGCCGTCATGGCCGGCGACCTGGAATTCGGTGTGGTCCAGTCTGACAGGCAATATCAGGCCATCAATGCAATGGCCGAATGGAAAGATAAGGGCAAACAGGAAGACCTGCGCGCGGTCTTCAGCATCCATCCGGAATCCATAACCCTGGTGGCGGCTGTTGATGCCGGCATTGAGACCATTGACGATCTGAAGGGCAAACGGGTCAACATCGGCAACCCCGGCTCAGGACAGCGCCAGAATTCAATCGACGCCCTGACCGCGGCCGGCATTGATTATAATACCGATATAACCGCTGAAAGCGTCAAGGCTGCTGAAGCGCCCGGTCTGTTACAGGATGGTCGCATCGATGCGTTTTTCTACACCGTCGGGCATCCTAGCGGCGCCATCAAAGAGGCCACCGCCGGCGCCCGCAAGGTTCGCTTTATTCCGGTGACCGGACCTGGAATCGATAAGCTCATCGCCGACAACCCCTATTACGCTAAGGCCAACATTCCGGTCAGCTTGTATCCGGGGGCCCAGAATGATGCTGATGTCGAAACCTTTGGTGTCAAAGCGACCTTTGTGACGTCCGCCAAGGTGCCGGAGAACGTTGTTTATGCCATCACTAAAGAAGTTTTCGACAATTTTGATGATTTTAAAAAGCTTCATCCGGCCTATGCTATTTTGACGAAGCAAAACATGATGGAAGGTCTTTCCGCACCGCTGCATCCGGGTGCCGAAAAATATTATAAAGAAGCCGGATTGAAGTAAGTAATAACTAGAATATAACCTGCCTGAGGAGGCGGCGGTGGCCAGCCGCCGCCTCCAAATTGTACACTCATCAGTTAAAGGGTTTTATCGCGCTGGTTGGGCGCGTCTTGTCTCTGCTGCCATAGTATCGAGCTCTATCCGAATCATAACCGTGGTTTGATTATACGCGCCCGTTGATCTGGAATACCGATCCGGCTAGCCGGTTTTTTGCCGTCAAACTTTCCTGATAGATTAGGTGATTATTATGAGTAACCACGAAATCGAAGAAAAGGACGAGGGCATTGAAATCGCAAAGCGGATGGCCGAAGAAGAAGAAGGCATCGGAAGAAAACCTAAAGGTTGGCAAAAGTATGTGATTCCCACGGTCGCGGTTTGCTGGAGTTTTTTTCAACTGTCCATTGCCAGCTGGCTGATCATGGACTCAACCTTCATCCGCGCCATCCACCTGGGTTTTGCCCTTCTGATTGTCTACCTTAATTACCCCCTTTTCAAAAAAACACACTTCGGTCTGCGATATTTTTCCGCTAAAAATAGAATCCCCATACTCGATTATGTCATCGGCATCATTGCGGCCTTTGCGGCGATTTATATTGTTATCGACTACGCCGGTTTGATCACCCGTTACGGTGCCCCGATCACGCGGGATATTGTCATCGGGTTTACCCTGATTGTTCTGCTGCTGGAGGCCACACGGCGCGTCATCGGGCCCGCCCTTCCCGCCATCGCAACCGCATTCATTATTTACTCGTTCTTAGGCCCCTACATGCCCGATTTGATCGCTTTTAAAGGCGCTTCGCTCAACCGCCTGATGGGGCAAATGACCATGTCAACCGAAGGGATTTACGGGATTCCGCTGGATGTGTCGGCCACCATCGTATTTTTGTTTGTCCTTTTCGGCGCCATGCTGGACAAAGCCGGAGCCGGTCAATATTTCATTAAGCTGGCGCTGGCCCTGCTGGGCGGGTTTAAAGGCGGCCCGGCCAAGGCCGCCATCATGGGTAGCGGGCTGACCGGCCTGGTATCCGGTTCGAGTATCGCCAATATTGTCACTACCGGCACGTTTACGATACCGCTGATGAAAAAAGTCGGATATCCGGGCACCAAAGCCGCTGCGGTTGAGGTGGCGGCCAGCACCGACGGCCAGCTGGCGCCGCCGATCATGGGCGCGGCCGCCTTTATCATCGCCGAATACGTCAATGTGCCCTATATCGATGTGATCAAAGCGGCTGCGGTTCCGGCCTTTGCCTCATATGCGGCATTGTTTTTCATTACCCATATCGAGGCCTCCAAGCTGGGCCTCAGGGGCATGACGCGGGCCGAGCTGCCGCCTTTTTTTAAAACCTTACTAAGTGGCGCCCATTTTCTTATTCCGCTCTGCTTCCTGCTCTACGAGCTGATCGTTGTGCGCCACTCTCCGGAGCTGGCGGCCTTTAACGCCATCTGGGTGATGGCCATTGTGATGTTCCTGCAAAATCCGGTCAAAGCTTATTTGAATAAAGAACCGCTGGGGCCGGCGTTCAAAAAGAGTGTAGAAGACATTTTTTCAGCCCTGGCGTCCGGTGCGCGCAACATGGTGTCGGTGGCCCTGGCCACGGCTGCCGCCGGAATCATCGTCGGTGTCGTGGCCCTGGGACTGGGTCAGCTGATCACCCAGATCATCGATACCCTTTCGGGCGGCAACATATTTCTGATGCTGGTGATTACCGCTGTGGCCAGCCTGATCATCGGCATGGGATTGCCCACGACCGCCACCTATATCGTTATGGCGTCGCTGACCGCTCCAGCGATTGTGACCATCGGCGGGATGCAGGGCTTTATCGTGCCACTGATGGCGGCGCATCTGTTCTGCTTTTATTTCGGCATCCTGGCCGACGATACACCCCCGGTGGGTCTGGCGGCCTATGCTGCCGCGGCGATTGCCAAATCGCCGCCGATTCCCACCGGCTTGCAGGGATTTATGTACGATATTCGCACCGCCATCCTGCCGTTCATGTTCATTTTCAATTCCGACCTGATATTGCATAATATCAGCAGCTGGCCCCAGGGTCTGCTGATCTTTGCCATGGCCTGTGTCGGCAACTTCGCTTTTGCCTCTGCCACCCAGGGATGGTTTGTGGCCAAAAATAGAATTTATGAGATCCCACTGTTTTTATTCGTCACCTTAAATTTGATGCGTCCGGATTTAATTGCCAGCTGGATTGGAATTCCTCACGACCAACGCTATTGGACTTATCTGATTGGTTTAGGCATTTATGGCGTGCTGTATCTGATGCAAAGGCCACGCACCCCTAAACCAGTTGCCGAGCCGGTCACCACCTGAAATTGAGCAACGATATGACAAATTCACCACAGAGCACACAGAGAGCATTATTTTTTATTCAGCTTTATTTTTCTCATTTCAATCTCTGCGATCTCCTTGCGCCCACGCCCGCCACCATGCCCGCTTGTGCCTCGCGTGGCAGGCGGGTGCGGGCTGGGCGAGGCGGGCGGGTCTGTGGTAAAAATTAAAGCAAATGGACCCGTAAACTTAATAGGAATTTACCATGGGTGCAAAAATGAAGATTATGGTGGCGGTTGGAATGAATCAATATACTGAAGGCCTGGTGAAATATGCTACGGGTATTGCCGACAGCATGGGGGCTGAGTTGATCTGTGCCAACATCATCAACGAGCGTGATGTTGAAGCCGTGGGGACGATTGCGGACATGGGGTATGAAGTCGACGGCGAAAATTACGTGGCCGGAATCAAAGCCGAACGCCAAAAGGAATTTGCTGATATTTTAAAAAAGCTCGGCCATGCGTCTGAAAAGATCCGCATGGTTCTCAAGGTCGGCCGCCCTGCTGAGGAATTGTTGAAAATTGCACTCAAAGAAAAGGTGGATTTATTGATCATGGGCATTAAGAGCCGCACCGATCTCGAATATGCCCTGATCGGATCTGTTGCGGAAAAAGTGTTCCGCCGCTCCCCGATTCCGATACTATCCTATCGGGATGAACGCATTGCTGAGCGTCTGCAAAAACAGATCCATTTATCGTAATTGGGGGCCAGTACCCTGGAAGGAGGGCATGATGTTCAGGTACCTTTGTGTGACGCTCATTATCCTGGCCGCCGGGATATTGATCGGTTGGGCCCCGCTGATGGCCGCTGACCGTTTCATCGATAACGGCGACGGAACCGTTACCGACCGAAAACTGAATCTGATGTGGTCCAAAGCAGACAACCAGGGCGATATCAACTGGATCCAGGCTGATAAGTGGGTGCGATTTACTTTTCCCGATACGATTCCCAAGCGATTCGACAACTGGCGGCTGCCAACACTGGCGGAATTGCAAAGCCTGCTGGTTGAGGATAAGAATGCCAAAGGGTATGAAACCGAATGTGGCCAGTGGGTAAAGACGGTGCTCGAGATTAGATTAAGCTGCGGCTGGGTGTGGACGTCCGAGACCGACCCGATCGCCCCCACGGCGCGAATTTTTAATTTTGACAATGTCTATCATTACACGGTACGCAAGGCGCACAAGCGCGGCTACCGCGCCCTGCCGGTCAGGAACTTGGAATAACAGAAGACAGAGGACAGAAGTCAGAAGACAGATGTCAGAAGTTGAATCAATCAGCTACTGGCCTCTGGCGATTCGCTGCTGGCTAAAAGACTTGCTGAAAGCAGATTTCCAGAGATACGTTTAGAAGTCTCTATTAAGCATGCTTAATTTTTAAAACTAAAAACACGAAGGGCACAGAGATGTCTTGTTTCTACTCTGTGCCCGTGTTTTATGAATAGTAAGTTTCCAGATTGAAAATGAGGGATTTTTTCGTTGGGCAAGGCCGCACAAGGTTTTACAAGGAGGCGTACTTGTAGTACGTCGAGGAAGTAAAACCGCGGAGAACACAGCCCAGCGGAAAAATAGCCATTTTGGGCTGGAAACTTCTACTTCTGAGTGACGCGCAATACCTCCTCAACCGTCGTCAACCCTTTTAACACCTTAGCCATGCCGTCCTGGCGTAAGGTTTTCATCTTTTCCCGCACAGCCTGATTTTTGATGAGGTTTGAATCAAAGGTTTTTAGAATGAGGCTTTTTAAGCGCTCGGTTAAAACCATGATCTCAAATATGCCCAGCCGGCCCCGGTAGCCGGTGCTGAAACAATTTTCACACCCCACGGCCTTATATACCGTGTGCTCGCTGAAAAGCTCTGGCAAAAAACCGATGCTTTTTAAATAAATTGGGTTGGGCTCGTATGCTTTGCGACAGTCTTCACAGAGCACCCGCACCAGGCGCTGGGCCACGACCGCCAAAACGGAGGATGAAATCAGAAAGGGCTCAACCCCCATGTCCACCAGACGGGTAATGGCACTGGCCGAATCGTTGGTGTGCAGGGTTGAAAACACCAGATGGCCGGTCAAGGCGGATTGGACCGCAATCTCAGCGGTCTCCTTATCACGGATTTCACCCACCAGGATAACATCCGGGTCCTGGCGCACGATCGATCTGAGACCGCGGGCAAACGTCAGCTCGATTTTGGGGTTGACCTGTATCTGGCTGATGCCTTTAATCTGATATTCAATGGGATCCTCGATGGTAATGATATTGATGTTGGGCTCGTTTATCGATGACAAAATCGCATACAGGGTGGTGGTTTTGCCGCTACCGGTGGGGCCGGTGTTGAGGATTATCCCATTGGGGGATGACACCAGCCGTTTGAGCAATTTCAACCGGCCGGACTCGAGACCCAGATCCTCTAATTCTAGCAAGGAGCCGGATTTGTTCAGCAACCGCAAAACCAGCCGTTCACCAAAAGCGGTCGGTATGGTGGACACGCGCACATCAATATCCTGATCGCCGATCTTGACTTCAAAGCGCCCGTCTTGCGGGAGGCGTTTTTCAGCGATATTCATTTTAGCCATGACTTTGACCCGTGAGATCAAAGCCGGCTGAATCCATTTGGGCGGCGTCAGCAGATCATACAGAATCCCGTCAACCCGATAGCGCACCGTAAAACTGTTCTGGTAAGGCTCAAAATGAATATCGCTGGCCCGCGCCTTGATGGACTGCGAGATGATGTGATTGACCAGTTTAATGATCGGCGCATCACTGGTGTCGTCCAGCAAATCAGCGGTTTCTTCGATTTCGCTGATAATATTGCTGCCGTTTTCTTCCATATCCTGCACCAGCTGCTCGGCGGAGTCGCGGCGCAAATCATATTGCAGGTTGATGGCCGCAACGATCGCTTCGCGGGTGGACAGAACCACACGATAATCGGTAAGCCCGATGGTCTTGACAAGATCGTCCAGCGGTTGAAAATCGAGCGGATCGTTGATGGCGATAACGCAGCCCGGCTGAAATTGCGCGACTTCATTTTGAGAATCGTATTGGGTCGTCAGGCCACAGTCTCGGGCGGAGATCGTTTCGGTGTATTCCAGCGGGACGAGATGATATTTTTTTAAAAACTGGATGGATACTTTATCGGTAAAATCCGATTCGGTGCTCTCAAACGGCAGACGGGACCAAAAGGGCATCCCGTATTGAATGCTTAAGGCCTCCAGCAGCTGGGTCTCTGATAATTTTTTTTGATCGATGAGAATCTGACCGAGATTTTCACCGGATTCAGTGCGCAGACGCTGGGCTTCGGCCAGTTGTTCTTCATCGACGCCGAATTTGTCTTTAAGTATATTGCTTAAACGGGTGATGATCATCGCTGGTTACAATATTCCTGTAGAAGTTAATGATTCGGTTGTATACGGCCTTTAAGTCCTTTTCTCACATGGAGTATTGGAGTGCTGGAGTGTTGCGTTAAGGGTAGACTCGCAATCAATACTACACTACTCCACTACTCCATTACTCCAAAGCAGTAATATCTTACTGGACTTCTTCGGGCGGCGGTGTCTTTTCTTCATACAGCTTTATGCCGCCTTCCTTGACGGTGCCCATCTGATCCTGCTTGCCTTTAAAAATTTCCTGAGCCTCCACCGGACTTTTGATGACCCGCGGTGTTAGAAAAATATAGAGATTGGTTTTTTCATTGGTTTCGGTGCGTTTGCGAAACATCCAGCCCAGTACGGGAATGTCGCCCAAAACCGGGACTTTGGTGTCATTGCGCGTGCTGGAGTCATCGATCAGACCGCCGATGACCACCGTCTGGTTGTCTTTGACGATGACGGTGGTATCCACCGTACGCTTCTGGGTGACCGGCAGGGTCGATGAGGTGGTCAGGGTCGAGGCCAAATCGATATTGGTCACCTCCAGAGAAATTTTCATACGCACCAGACGATTTTCGGTCACACTGGGCGTAATTTTTAAAATTTTGCCCACATCGCGATATTCAAAGGATTCAAAGGTTCCACCCGACGGATCGGTGGTCGAACGCGTTTGATACGGCCGGTTTTCACCCACGGTGATGCGGGCCTCTTCATTGTCGGTGGTCAATATCTGGGGCGTGGATAAAATGCGGAATTCATCGTCGGTTTTAACCGCTTTGATGATGGCCGAGATGTTTGAGACCGTAATACCGGCAATTTCGGTGGTGCCGCTGATCAAGCCGACCGCTAACCCGCTGCTTCGAAAAGGATTTACAAAGGTCCCCGCATCCGGATCGACACTGGGCTGAATGTTATCGGTGAATGTTGCGCCTACGTTTGCATCT
>Ga0209536_100006960_pt1 | contig 17203 bp, 19 predicted proteins | sample DeeMarSeWOR28_12_FD_187461 | JGI IMG/M metagenome (GOLD analysis project Ga0209536, IMG submission 187461) | Marine sediment microbial communities from White Oak River estuary, North Carolina - WOR-2-8_12 (SPAdes) (version 2) | ecosystem: Environmental > Aquatic > Marine > Intertidal zone >... | reverse complement strand
TTTTTCGGGCTTCACAAATAGGTGCGGTGATATAATGACGGGACTTAACCCAAACCTAGAGGTGTCTCTTGATCGATCCCGTCATTTTTTCATTCGAGATTTTTGGTATTAATTTTGCTTTGCGCTGGTATGGCGTGCTGGTCATGCTGGGCGTGATTGTAGCTGCATGGATTGCCGAACGTGAATATACCTATCGGGGCGAGAACAGCGAGCATATTTGGAACTCGCTCATTTGGGCTTTACCGGTTGGTGTGGTGGGCGCGCGTTTGTGGTACGTTGCCAATGTTACCCTGGGGGGAAATTCTTACTACATGGACAATCCCGGTCAGATTTTGAACATCCCCCAGGGCGGATTGCACTTCTTCGGCGGACTGCTCTTCGGAGCCCTGGCGATGATCTTCTACATCCGCCGCAACAACCTGGACCTGTGGCTGCTTCTGGACGTGGCCGCTCCCGTCACGATGATCGGGCAGGCTATCGCCCGGCCAGCCAACTTTATCAACCAGGAGCTTTACGGCCAGCCGACCACGTTGCCCTGGGGCATCCCGATCGAGGCTTCGCATCGTCTCCCACAATACAGCGATATGAGTCTCTTTCCTGAGAGCACACGCTTCCATCCGGCCTTTGCGTATGAGATGCTATGGAATTTCATCACCGCTGGTGCTTTATTGTGGATTGCGCGCCGCTTCCCGGAGAAGTTCAAGCCGGGCGCGATGTTCGGTTGGTGGCTGGTGATCTCAGGCGTGGGCCGTGTGATCATCGAAGCATTCCGCCCGGACCAACCCCGCATCCCAGGCACGGACTTGAGTTATTCTCGACTGGTAGCTGCCATTATGGCGGTAGCAGGTGTGGTCATGCTGCTGGTGCGTTATGGCTACATCCGCTTGAAGTTTGCCGAAAATTGGGAAGATGAGTATCAAATTGCAGAGCAGCCCGAAGCGGAAGCCGCATAAATTACTTGTGAGTAACACATAGAATCCTGAGTTTCTCTAGCTACAAAGAAGGCGCTTTTTTGTGGTTACTTTTTCCAGAGAATGAACCGCCTTGCCATGAACAGACAATGTGGGTCATTGTGGTGTGCATAACGGCTCAATCTGGTACAGCTCCCTCTCATCACAAGTCAGTTCGCGCACATACCGATTGTTTGCAATCCACTCTTGCAACTCATCTAATGATGGGATGTCCAGTCGCCACTGGATGATGGTCTGATCTGTCCCGCATGAGAGAGCGGTGCGGGCATCAGGGCTGATGGCTATATCGAAAATAAAGTCGGTATCGTGCCCCCTAAATCGGTGAATTTCCTCACCTGTTTGCAAATCCCATAAGGCCAGGGTTCCATCCCAGCCGCTGGTGAGGGCAGTGGGGCTACCTGTTTCCGTCAGGGTATCTGGAAGGTATGCCACGCGTGTTCTGCCAACCGGACCGGTGCCTACATGGGCTGCAAGGCGTTGAATTTCTTGGCCTGGCTCTAAATCCCACTCAATCACTAAGCCCTGGGTGTCACCGGAGATAGCCCTTTGGCCGTCTGGGCTGAACGCTACTCCAGTTACACTGTCGATATGACCTGTAAAGCGTTGGATTTCCTGGCCCGTTTCCAGATCCCACCAGATTACTAGACGGTCGTCGGCTCCAGAGAGGGCGGTTCTTCCGTCTGGACTGACTGCCAAGGCCCAGATCACACCCTCTGACCCGAGGAAACGACGGATTTCTGTGCCCTTTTCCAAATCCCACAAGATGATCTGACTATCCAACCCGCCCGATAAACCACGACGCCCGTCAGGTGTGAAGGCTGCGCTAAAGATCGGTGCCATATGCCCCTCAAGACGACGAATTTCCTGTCCGGTGGCAAAATTCCACAAGCGGAGACTGGCATCCGTCATATGACCGGATAGCACGCGGCGTCCATCTGGGCTGATGTCTATTTGAAACATATCGCTGATATGCCAGTCAAGGGAACCTGTTTGTTCACCGCTTTCCAGGTTCCACAGTCGCAAACTGTCTTCCTCGATGATGGGCGCAGCAGGATCAAAGAGACCGGATGCTGAGACAAAGTAGTTCCCATCTGGAGTATAAGCTGCATCCAAAACCGCAGCTTCATGCCCTTCGAAGCGATTGATTTCGGCAGCGTTGTATAGGCCCCAAAGAATAATCTTGCTGTCTGTCCCCACCGAGAGCGCGGTACGGCTATCGGGGCTGAAAGCGATATCGTTGACCCCTGCGATGTGAGCATCAAAGCGGGCCAATACATCTCCCTTCTCCAGGTTCCATAGAATCACTTCCCCATCTCCACCACCGGATAACGCCCTGCGGCTATCGAGGCTGATGGAAACTGCCCTGACAAAATCCGTATGTCCTTCAAATACTTGGAGCTGCTCCCCTGTTTCCATATCCCAAAGATAGAGACTGTGATCGGTGGAAGCGGTTAGAGCGAATTCTCCATTGGGGCTGATAGCCAAACTGGGAATGTCGCGCTCGATATCCTCGAAGCGGTGGAGAATCTCGCCGGTCTCTATGTCCCACAGGACCAGACTGTAGTTCTGGAATGGTCCTGCACTCGAGTAAGCAACCTCACCAGAGCTGGCCATCAATCTTCTTCCATCAGGGCTGATGGCGATATCGATCACCGCTTCTGCCTGCCCTTCAAAGCGCCGGATCTCCTGGCCCGTTCTCAAATCCCAAAGGATCAATTCCCCAGGTTCTGTCAGGGATGTGCCTGAAAGGCCGCCCGAGATCACTGTGAGACCGTCAGGTCTGATGGTAACCGACCTCACAGGGCCGGTATGGTCCTCGAAGCGAAGAATTTCCTCGCCGGTGTTGATATCCCACACAATAACAGCCCCATCATCCCCACCAGAGATTGCCACCTGACCGCTTGGACTCAGGACGATATCATTAACCCCGCTATGAGTCACCACTTGTAATGGATCATAAGTCCCTGGAGCATGCCCGCTAAAACGACGGATTTCTGCCCCTGTTTCAATATCCCACAAAACGATATTGCCATCGAAGAATCCGGTCAGGGCAGTGCGACCATCAGGGGTGATTGTCACGCTCAGCGGGGGGCCTTCGACATTTTCAAAAGTCTCGGTTACATCAAACAAGCGCCTGGGGCCAGGGGAAAAAGCGGCCTCCAATAATACGCGTTGCGATTCCAGTGGAGGGTCTTCAATACGGTTAGCTGCCAGGGCCAACACCAACGCGGAAGTGGCATCCTTATCATTTAGCGCCTGGCGTGCATTGGCAGCCAGGCTCAGACTGGCTGCCTCGGTTGCCTGACGAGCTTCTTGGCGGGCCACCAGCGCAAATCCGATCGAAACCGAGGTAGCTAACAATAGCACAATAGCCAACACCTGCAAAAAGATACGTGAACGCCGCTCCAGTGACCTTTCCCGCTCCTGCCGGACAGCCTCGACTTCCTGGCGTTCCCGTCGCGCGTACAGGCTGGCTTGGATAAACTCGTGTTCCACTGCGCTCAAATCGTTTGGTTTCTCAATCAGCCAGTTTTCGGCCTTTGACAAGGATACACCACGTAACAGGGCATCCTTGTCTCGACCGCTATCTTCCCACTGACGGAGCGCTGTCCGCATTTGCTCCTGCCACACACGGAAGGCGCGGTCAGCGTCTACCCAATCTTGCAAGCGGCCCCATTCCCGAATCAAAGCTTCGTGGACGATTTCGACCGTTTCACGTCCTTCCTCATCTTGACCTGTCACTACCAGACGTTTGTCAGCCAGGTGCCGGATCAGGTTCCAACGCTTCTCTCCAAACTCGGACTTGCTCCCCAATCGACGGGTATCCTCCGTGCCCTGACCGGGCTGCACCAATTGGACGAAAACCCGTTGGGCATCTTCCTGTTGACTTTCATTCAGTGCAAGATATCCATCTTCGGCATAACTGGCTAATGCTCCCCCAACTCTTCCGATCTCTTCGTAAGCGGCGTGGGTCAGCCAACCCTGATCTAGTCGCTCCCAGAGCAACGTCAGGGCGAACTCTAAAAGGGGCAGATTCCCAGGCTCCTGACCGACATCATCCAGGATGCGAGTCACCAGTCCAGGCTCGAAGGCTGCTCCTTGCCGCTCGGCGGGATTTGCGATGGCCTCTTGCAATTCCGTCCGGTTCATCGGTCCCAGAATGAGTGAGCTTTCATCCAAAGCGTCTGCAAAGGGACGGTAGGACAACGCCTGGCCCATGAAGTCGGCCCGGAGCGTGAGAACCAGGCTGAAAGGGGGATGATGCGGGCCCCTCCCGGATTTCGTTAAACTCAACAGTGTGTCCAGGAAACGGCGGCGGAGGCTCCCATCCGGGCACAGGGTATATAGTTCTTCGAATTGATCAATCACCAGCAGCAACTGATTGGCGGAGGGATGGCTTTCTAAAACCTGTTGTAAGGTATCGGGGAATGATGTTCCGCCATCCTGAAACGCTTCAGCAAACTTCTGCATTTCCGCTTCTTCAAAATCTAGTTTTAGATAAGGTTGTAGAGCGGCAACCAAAGCTTGGAAAGGACCTCCTCCTGGGCGAAAATCTGCGAGAAGCCAGCCCCCATCTTCCCGCAGTTGCGACAACAACCCGGCAAATACGGCGGATGATTTTCCCGACCCCGATGATCCTACGATCACAGTGATTGCTGAACGCCCACTTACAGCTTCTACTAAGCGTTGGGTGAATTTTTCGCGCCCGTAAAAGAACGACGCATCTGTCTCACGAAAGGCAGCCAGTCCACGATAGGGGCATTTGCCTACGGGCCTGGGTTCCCGCCGCAAAATCAGATCGGTTGTGGGAGAACCGGGGAGTTCGCCATCCACCAGCCGGGCGTACATCTCCTGCGTCTGCCCCAGGGGAGCAACACCCAGTTCTGCCTGTAACAACTCTCTGAAACGTTCGTAATGCACCAGGGCCTCGTTGCGGTGCCCATTGAGCGCCAAAGCCCACATTACTTGCTGGTGCGCGGCCTCCTGGTACGGTTCCAATTCAATTTGACGCCGCGCAAGTTGCAAGGCTTGTTCGTGAGCGCCAGTTTCCTGGTAATGCTCGGCCAGGTGGTGCATTGCATTCAGAGCCAATCTTTGCAATGACTCGCGTGTGATCAAAGCCCATTCTTCGAATAGCAACGCATCTCGAAGGTAAAAGCCCGCCAGGAATTGCCCCCGATATAGTTCTGTGGCAGAGCTTAGTTCAGGGATGCGAAGGGGTAAAGCTGCATCACCTTTCGTACCGTGCCTGCTTGCTTCCCCCCGAAATGCATCTACATCCAGCCAGTAGTCGCCCTCAGGGTTCAATTGAATCGTCTGCCTTGTGATGAGCAGGTAGGGGGGCTGCGTTTGCTGGTCATTAAGAATCTGACGTAGATTAGCTAAAGCGCTACGCAGGTTGGTGCGGGCAGTTTGCTCGGGCGTGTCGGGCCACAGCAAACCCGCCAGGGCCTCGCGCCGATGCGGACGGTCGGCTTCTACAGCTAAATATGCCAACAAAGCGCGCGCTTTGTCGGATTCGAAGTTCGTAAGAGGCTCGCTGTCCAGTGTGGCATGGAAGGACCCCAGTAAAAAAATCTCCAGGCGGGCCATATCTCTATTGTACATGCTTTCTCCACGTTTTCTCCACGCAAAGTGACTATTCTTTGGACATCGAACAAAACCTTTTTCAGAACTGGAGGTCCAAAATGAAGAAAACACTTTCAATCAGCATTGCCATTTGTGTGCTTCTGTTGTCTGGGTGTGGCACGCCAGATGTCGAACCACCAACAGCCACTGCTCCCCCAACTGAAGCGCCAGCGGCGCCGACACTTTCAAATGTGTTTTACCTGGACGATAACAATCCAAATCATACGCTCGATATCTATTTACCCGCTGATGCCATCGGAGCACTCCCAACACTGTTGATGCTTCATGGTGGTGGAGGTGCTAAAGAGGATCTCATTGATATTGGCGACTACTTCGCCGATCAAGGATACGCTGTTGTTATTCCTGAGTATGAATATGGGAATGAGACTCAATTTACATTCCAGGACTTATTCTGCTCATTGGCTTGGGTACATGCCAACCCTGACCAATATGATTTTGATTCGCAACGCATCTACCTTTTCGGTTTCTCGTTTGGCGGTTATCTTTCTGCATCGCTTGGCTCGTTCAAAGAGATAAGCCAGTATCTGGAAGATTGCCCATATTCCATTCCTGAAGCTGACCGGGTAAAGGGCATCATCACCTATGCAGGTATGTTCATAACCCAAGAAGTCTGCATGGCCCCTGAGGGAGGCTGGTGCATGGCAGGAGCTGCCAATGATAACAATATTCCCCTCATGGAAATGGCCGAAATCTTTGAAGCCTTGCGAGGAGTACCGTCGTCAAACTGGAAAGACAGCAGTGAACTGAATGAGGCTGCCAGGGATTTTGCTAAAGGCCTACCTCTATACTGGCTTGATGGAAGCGAACCCCCATTTCTCATTATCCATGGTGATGCAGATGATATGGTGTCGATTGTTGAATCTGAAGCATTTGCCAGGGCAGTTCAGGAAGCAGGTGGGGAGGTAGAGTTTGTTTCTATCCCAGGCGCAGGCCATTTCTCATTGAGTTTAGCCAGTCCGAGCTTTGCAAAGATCGCTGAAGAAACTGAAGCCTTTGTGTCAGGACAATAGCACGATTAATGACTGTTCCTTGAAAATTAAAACAACTAACTCAAGAACTGGAGGTTCAAGATGAAAAAAACACTTCTCTCAATATTAGGCACCTGCCTGCTCATCATTCTCCTAACTGGCTGCGGAGCAAAGCCGGAGGATGTAGCCTTACAACTGGCGGATGCGGTCAATGCGAAGGATCTGGATGGCGCGCTGGCCCAGTTCGCCGATGACGCAGTGGTCACATCGGTCAGCCCGGAACCGTTCAGCGGCAAGGCCGAGATCCAGGGCTGGTTGGAAGAGATGTTTGCGGACAATTTCCACCTCGAAGCCAAAATCGTGGAAGTGAGCGACAATGTGGTCATCGAGCATGATACGATGACGATGGATTCGATGAAATTCTACGGCATCGACACCCTAACAGGAACCAGCGAGATCACATTCGAAGATGGCAAAATCAAGACGCTCAATTTCAACTTCAGCGATGAAACCCTGGCCGACTTACAGGCCGCACCCTTTGTCGCCCCCGAAGACCTGATCGGAACTTGGACAGTAGGAACATTCATCAAGTTCAACGAGGATGGCACCTTGCGCGCGGCCGATAAGATTGCCGACCTTGATATGCCGATCAGTGAAGAGCACCCAGGTGCTACTTTCACATGGGCATATGATGGGATGGTCATTACACTCCAGGGAACTGGCGAGGCGGCTGAGGGAACTTCGGAAGGCTATACAAGTTGCACGCCAGATGACGTAGGTTTTTATTTCGTCAAATGGGCAGGGAATGACCTCGACCGGCTCAGATTCTCGGTCATTGACGATCCATGTGCAACCCGGTTGATGGGTATGCAATGGGGGAACTGGGCATCAGTGTCTCCTTAGCCAGAAGACCCCCCATATCAATCAATGTTTACAGGACTGCCCTCTTTTTAGGCAGTCCTGTGTGCTTAATCAGCCGGGGTGCGAAGTTCAGCGGACTGTTCTGTCTTTGAGAGTGTCGGCTCTCGTTTGTCGAAGCCAAAGCGTTTGAAGATGTCTGCATACAACTCGATGATCTGCTGACGGGTGAAGCCCATCTCCTCGTAAGAGTATACATGGTCGCTTTTGTAGGCCAGGGTTTCGGCAACGGCTTCGGTCACGATCCTGTCGAGTGCCGGTTGGTCGGGATAGCCAAACTGCTCGTAGAAGTTGCGGATAACACCTTCAGGGTTTTGAATCAAATTATCGTATTCCAGGATCAGGTGGCGTGGAGTCTGATGCGCATCCAGATATTTGAGGGGGTGACTATACCAGTGCTGGGTGAAATCCAGGATTTCGTCAATGTATAAATATTTCTCTTCCGGCTCAGTGAACTGGCGACGAGCGTAGTTCACCCACGAGACTGTTGACGGCAGCATGTCCAGCGGGTTGCGAACAAGGTAGATGATGCGCGCATCGGGGAAGAATTCTGAGAGCGTTTCGATCTTGGGGCTGAAGGCCGGATTCTTGGCAACGAAGTATTTCGCCCCATTGGCGTACAGGTGCCGCTGTAACATGGACTTGTAGAAGCGCATAATGCGGTGTTTGTGTTCAGGCGAGAGCGCCTTATCGAAATGCTGGTAGTCCGGTAGTTCATCCATGAAGGGGAACAGATAACTGACGAAATAACCGTCCCAGTTTTGCAGGTGTATGTTTTCATCCTCCTCGGGTTTGAAGAATGAGATGGGATGAATGCGGATCTTGCCAAGTGTATTGCGGTCGAAGGCATACAACAGGCGATGCAGGTATCCCCCCAGTTTGTAATCAATGCGGGAAATAAATTGGGTGATCTTTTTCTGCGTGACGGAAGGGGCCAGGTAGATATCCCAGATGGTCAGGCTGGTGAAGTTGTCATCTCGCGAAAGGAGACGGTGTAGGAAGGTGGATCCGCTGCGGAAATTCCCCAGGATGAAGAGCGGTTTTTCGACCAGTTGGGTTTTGTGGCCGGGAAAGAGGATGTCATCCAGAAAGAAGAAGAACCAGTGAGCCAGACCACCTAGTGGCCAGACCAGGTAGAACAGGATGATGAAAGTAAATCGTTTACGGGTGAGGCGCGCAGGTGTTCCTTTCCACTGGAAGAACGAGCGGTAGAACATGCGCCAGAACAGGCGGAAGTTGTAAGACATCAGTGAGTGGGGTTCCTTCGATGTGGCATATAAAAAGGCCGTGCGGCCTGTGCAATTCTAACAGATAATCAAGCTGACAGGATAAACAAAACAATACTGGCTGCATACCCCAATATGGCTACAATCAGGCCGAGCAGGATCAGGGCAATCCAGCGCCGCCAGCCGCCCAGTTCTTCAATTTGTGGTGCACGCCACTTTCCGATCCACCAACCGACTACGAAGGTGATTGGGAGCAACACGGAAAAGAAGATACTTTGATACTCACTATCAAAATCTGCTGGCACGGGAATGTCGGATGCGATCAGTGCGGGAAGCATTGCCAGCACGGTCAGATATCCATACATTCCTCCAAGAATTCCACCGATCGATGTGAAGAGCATAGGGATGATCTTCTTCATTCGACAAGTTTCCCGCCAAAGGCAACCCGGCCGGCTCCATCCGGTTGGTAGAAGATGTGGACGTTTTCGGCTGGACGATTCAACACTTTTGCAATCGCCTGCGTTAGTCCAGTAATCTCGTTTTCTAGCGCGCTTCCTTCCGGGATCCTGGATTTGAGTACCGTTACAAAGACCGGATGCACGCCCTCGGGCATCCCTCCGTTTTCAGCATAATGCGCTGATGGGATGACTCGCACCTTTACCCACACCGTCCCTGGAGGCGCTTCAAAAACCTGTACAGCCTCATTGGCAAGCGATTGTGTCAGTACGGCTGGCAGGGCCTTTCCTGCCTGCACCTTTGTCGCAGGCACAGGTGAGCCTATCGAAGGATCGGTTGAGTCCGCTACGACAATTTCGACATCGAGAATAGGCATCTATTTCAATTCCCACACCTGGACATCGTCAAACATAGCCTGGTAGCCGGGATTCAGAGCGAATTCCAGCCCACCCTTTTGCAGGCGACTATCGTTAGCGCTGAAGAGACGGTTGTTGTCGATGAAGACGCTAAATTGCGATCCACGCGCTTCGATGCGCACCAGATACCATACACCTTCTTCGAATGTGAAAGGGCGCGAGGTTTCATCGCTGAAAGGTTCCAAGTACCAGTCGTTATGGCTGTCACGATACCCTAGCATAGCGAGATCTTGCATTACAGCCAGGGAATATTCAGATTGATTTGTATAGCGGAAAGATAAGTTTGCGGTTTCCTCGTTCCCAAACTGGTTAATTCTGATGCGGAACTCAATAATGCCGCTACCGAAGTCAGACGGGCCAAAAATTGCCCTGGCAACTTCGCCCAGGGATACAGATGTCGAATCGCCTTCCAGCACCTTGTTAGATTTATCTTTGCCTACCTGCCATTGACCCCCATCAAACGCAAAGCCGCTGGCTTTTTCGGTGTCAAAGTTTTCGCTGAAGATCAGGGTTTGTTCGGTGAGGCTGGGGGGCGGGGTATCGATATTCGGGGCCTCTGTGTTACCTGCTGGTGCCTCCGTTTCTACTCCTGGCGGTGTTTCTGTGGCCTGCCTGTTCTTGATCAGCTCTACCAACACCGGGCTGCCCAACGCAGCCGCTACCAACGTGCCGACCAATCCAATGATGGCGATGGTCATAGCGTTATCCTTTTTCCCTTTGGTTTCCTTTGACATGATTCTCTCCCAAAAGTATGTTTCCAACGCCCCAAGAATATCATATTTTATAAACAGTAATAGAACGAAAAAGACCCCGCAGTTAAGCAGAGTCTTTTTCGTTCGTATGTATTTGAGTCTGTTTATTAAACGCCGGAGAGGCTGTCGTTGATGGTGCTGAACACACCGCCGATGATTGGACCAAGCAGCATGAGAACCGCAATAACAACGATAGCGACCAAAACTAGGATCAATGCATACTCAACCAGGCCCTGACCTTTTTCTTTCGGAGCAAACAACATGGTTTTCACCTCCTTTCCTAAAATTTGATGAGCGGCAACTTGAAAGCATGTCTGCTCATCATTTTATACCATTTAGAAATAGCTATCCTGTATCAACAGGACTTTTGTATCAGGCTCAAGTCCAGCTTATGAGAAACTGGAAAGGCTGTCGTTGATGGTGCTGAACACACCGCCAATGATCGGGCCAAGTAGCATGAGTACTGCAATAACAACAATAGCGACCAAAACAAGGATCAACGCGTACTCTACCAGCCCCTGGCCTTTTTCTTTCGGGGCAAACAACATGGTATTTTCTCCTTTCTATATGTATTTGGCACATTGAATGTACCCATACCCATGACGAGATCTAAAAGAAGAAGTTACAAATTATTGTGGTACTTGCGTACTAGTACCTACCCCCACAATCCAAGATATCAAGTATGGAGTTTTCGGATTTGGGAAGCTTGCGGAAACAACCCTGATCTGATCAATTCACCACTTAGCTTTATGCTCTTCGGCAAACCCGATCAGGTCTTTGACCGGGATCACCTTACCCTCCCCAGTGGTGACCTGCCCGTTGTAGCGCCCGAACATTTGGTGGACTTCGCTGGTGATGATGCCAAGATTGGTCTGCGCCAGGCGGTCCTTGAACGGGGTGAAGGTCAGGTCGAGACGACCCTGATTGTCGGTGAAGCGCCAGGGCTGCATGTAATCGTCGGAAACGTAATCGAACTTGACCTGATCCAGTTTGTGGATTTTGTTATTCAGGATAAAAGCATTTTCAGTGGCAGCCGACAGGTCTCCGAAGCCCATGCCCATGTTCAGGCCAAAGGTATCTCCGTTTGGCAGAAATACGGAGGCCGAGGCCCAGTTCCAGAAGGATTGGTATTCCCAAACGCCGCGCCCCCAGTCGAGTGAGCCCAGGCTTTCATTAGGTTTCAATTCTTCGTGCAGGTCGCCATAGCGCAGCGAGCCGCTGGCGGGCAGGCAGTTGACCTTGCGGTTGTAGTAGAAGCGTTTCTCCCCGATGGGGATGACGATGACCATTGACTCGTAACCGGGCGGTGTGCTCAGGTCTATCTCGGCTTCGATTCCGCGCCCATCGTGGAAATCCGGCCAGGAGACGGAGAGATGCCGCTTGTCCGGGAGCAGGCTGAAGTCCAGTTTGACGCGCTTGTCTTCGTAATGACTGTTCCCTTCATCACTATTGCGCGGTAGCGTAATCCCTTTCCCAAGCGGAATGACCAATCCTTCTTCGTGCAGGTCACCGGTCTCGAAATCCAGCGCGTAGACGAAAATGTTGCCGGCATAGCCCAGGTCGGCGATGGTGGCGGAGAAAAAGCGCTTCGGGGTGAAGACTGCGTAGTAATCCCAGCGTTTGACCCGGAAATGCTGCAAGGGACGTAGGGCGTAGAAGCGGGCGGACTCGAGGTTGCAGTCGAGGATGGGCTGGCGCGCCCAACCGACCTGGGCAATTCGACCATCGGGTTGCAGCAAGGGTCCGGGTTGCGTAAGTTCAGTTTGCATAAAGTCTCCAATGATGGGTCAGTCACCTACGATGCCGGGATGGCGCGTGTACGACCAGTGGGTCTGGATGATTTGCCAGCGGCTGTCATCGAAGCGATACACTTCAGTGCAGTTCCAGCGGCTTTCATTATCGCCTGCAAAAGAGACGAAATTGAAGGTGAGCACAGCCAAATCCCCGCCCACCTGCACCAGGGGGTTGAGCAGTTCGAAGCGGTCGAAATCCACCATGCCCCAGATGGTTTTGTAGAATTGAGTCAGAGCATCCAGTCCATCAATGCGCTTCTCTTGGTAAGGATCGAAGTAGACCACATCGGATGCGCAGATTTCAAGGAACCCAGCCGGATCGCCATTTCCCCAACGCTCTAACGCCGCGCTTTCCAGCGCGATAAGCTCGGCGGTAATCTCCTGTATGTTTGACATCCCAGTTCTCCCTTCCTCAAATAAATTCTAACTACCTGACAGTTTGATTCAAAAATAATTCGTTGGTCGAGTAGGTGGTGTTTTTCCTCCGTATCGAGACCAAAATAGCAAAAGAAATCTTAGAATTTGTGGTCTCGATACTCCGCTTCGCGGCACTCGACCACCGACAACGGGTTGAGAATAAAAAATGCCCTGTAGCTAGTTCATTTCTCATCTTTGAAACGTTCGAAACCTTTTTTCGCCAGGTCAGCCAGTTCGTCAAAAAGTAGTTCGTCCACCTGTCTGAAGTTGAAACAGGACTTGCCCTGCATGCGTTTCTTCAGTTCGGGCGAGATGGTTTCGAGCATCTCCGAGTACATGTAAACTGGCATCAGGTAAAAGCTGACGTAATTCTTTTTGATCTGGGCCGAGCCGAAGAACAAGTTTTTCTTGAATTTCTGGCTGTAGTGCCCGTCGAGAGAATAGAAATCAGTTGTATCCTGCGTAACGGTCAGATCAGGCTCATACGGTTTCAGAATATCTCGCAGGCGCCCGAATACGGGTTGAAAATCAGGGGACGTAGTCATGTTCGCTCCTTTTACCAATAAAAGTGTTCCTAACGTTTTGACTCGATAAAGGCCTTCAATATCTCCAATTGACCGAGATGGAAGCTCTCGTGCCAGTGGAAACTGGTGACGTGGGCGTAGCGCGTCTTTTCGCCCCGGTAGTTGGTGTGGTTTTCTTCCAGCCACTCCTCGCTGATATCTTCCAGCACGGCCTTGAGGGTTTCAACGCTTTCATCCAGATAGGTGACCAGGGTCTCGAATTTTATCGAAGGGCCCTCCGGTATGACTGGCTGGGTATCCTGATGATACAGCGCGCGGACTTCTTCCTGCCAATCATGCGCCGCACCGATGGTTTCCAGCACATGGCTGCGGTTGGTAACAATATGACCGAGAATCCAGTTCATGCAGTTGTGTTCGAAGGGTAACTGTAAAACGCTTTCTGCATGGCTGATGCCATCGATGAAGTGGTGCATGATCCGGTTATGGAAAGTGTAATCATCAATTAATTCTTGGGCTTTTTGGATGGTCATTTTGTACTCCTTGCTAAACCAATACTCTATTAATCTGATTTACCGGCAGCCAATCATCCATGTTGCCGTAATCACTTTTATCGATCTCAAAGGGGGCGATCTCTTCGAACTGGCCAACTTCGATCAATACAATGTAACGCTTCCCGGCCCAGCGTTTGAATTGCTGTGGCGTGAGCTGCAACTTGCTTTGGTTGTTTTCGACCAGTTGAGTCGATTCTTCCTTGGTCATTTTCTCTGAGTTGAACACGCTTGTCACGCTGGCTTTAGCGCGTACAACTCCCTCCGCGTTGTTGTTGATGAAGTAGAGCACATCGCCGGCATCCACTCGTCCGTATGGCATCTTGCGCCCGGTCGCGCCACGGATGATCATGCTCTTTTCGCCCTCGATCAGCAGGTCAAGCTCTTTGGACTTTGCATCCAGATATACTACGTGATCCATTGGACTTCCTAAGCTTTGTCCTTAATCAATACTGGATACGAGCATAACAGTGTGTCAAGATGCTCGATCCCACGAAAGTAAGGACAGATCGAAACGTTCTTGACGGCGCAGCGATGTTCGTTCATTTCTTCTGCCGCGTTCCAGGGGCAGGCATCCTGCCTCCAGACGATATCGTCTTGCGGGGTGACCATGTCAATGTCCATGTTGGCCCCCTTGAGTTTGCGGATGTTGTCGTTCATTTGATTCCCTTTCTCGTATCAAGTACTCAAGCGTCCGAATGCCCTGTGCGCGATCAGTGTTATCCAACGCGAGGGTTCTTTCTTCTGCCCGAAATCCCAGCCTTTCCAGGCCATCCAGACTGATTCAGGCCTGAAGCGGTCTTCTTCATCACTCTTGGCTTTTACGAGCGCGGCCATTTCACCCAATCGCGGATCATCTCGCAGCCAGGGGAACTGGCTCAACACGTCCAGCACGTGCAGGATGTCATACCAGATCAACGGGGCTTTCAGCTTGGCGAAATCTGTGCCCATACCAAATAGGTAGGGCTTGTGCTCCTTGCGCTGCTCCCACAGGCTCAGGATGGTCTCCGCTCCAGCTTTGCAGGCTTCACTATCGCGCCATTCCTCGGACTGTGCCAGTGCTTTGAGGGAGATCAGGTTGGTATACGGACAGGGATCATCCTTGCGGCCCGGTCCGCGAAATTTGCCCAGGCTGCTATCCGCTGCGCACGGCCAACCGTTCTCCCGCACCAGACTCCCGAGATGGTTGGTCGCCGTTTGGACGCGTGGATCAGCCTCCAGGCCGAATTTGAGCAGGGCGTACAGCGTTGAGGGGGCATCGCACAGCATCCATTGCCATTCGTCTGCGCCGCTGCCGCCGAAATGCGAGGGGATATTGACTATCACTTGAAAGGCGCCATCCTGCGATTGATGTGCAAATATTCTTTCAAGCACTGGTTTTAAGGCTGGATCACTGTCTTTCAGACCCAAGTCCGCGAGAAAAGCTAATTTGTGAATATGAAGTTTCGCATCGTTGTGACGTTTGAGGACTGGGCCTGGCCACTCCATCAGTTCCTCTAGCAATGAACCCACCTGTGGGGATGCCAGCATAGCTTCTCGCGCAGTGATCACTTCGGGATCATTTTCTGACTGACCGAGCAAGTCCACACGAGTGCGATATTCTACCCAGGGAGGGCCTTCAAGCAGCCAATTGGTCACATCTTTCATACAATCTCACTCAACGACAATTTCCATAAAAATCGCATCGCCAAAGGGCTCGCCATTCGGATCAACGGCTTGCCAGGCGGTGGTGTATGTTCCAGGTTCACCAGGCGCGTTGAAGCTGATGCGGATGGTGGCCTGTGCCCCGGAGCGGGCGGGGTAGAGGGCCTGTTCTGTGGTCGCACCCATCTCCAACCCGCCGACGAATTTCAGGCGATAGCGTGAGTCCCAGTTGCAGGAACCGTTGTTCTGCACCAGCCAGCGTTTGTCCACGCTGGCGTTGGGGGAGACTATCGTGCCGTCCGGGATGCTGATGTCTTCCACGAAGGCCAACCCATCTGTGCAGGGAGGCGTGGCGGTCGGGCTGGCGACCGGTTCCGGTACCGGGGTGGATGTGGGGATGATCGGTGTGGAGCCTTGCACCAGGACCTGGGTCGGTGTGGGGGCTTTGGGCGGGATGAATGGTGTCGGTGTGGGGGTGGGAGCACAGGCCTGGAACAAAAGAAATGCCAATAGAATGGCGAGCAGGCTTAAAATCAGGTTGAAGCGGTCGTGGGGTTTCATGTTATCCCCAATAAGAAGTAGGGACACGATATATCGTGTCCCTACGAAATGATCTAATCTTCAATGGGCGGTTCGTCGATTTCCTCGCCCATATCCATCGGCATACTTAACTCGCCACCCAGCGCTTGCTGGCGGATGTAGTTCTCAAGTTCAAGCGCCAGGTCTGGATTTTGGCGCAGGAACTCTTTGGAGTTCTCACGTCCCTGGCCGAGACGGGTGTCACCGTACGAGTAGAAAGCACCGCGCTTATCAACGATCTCAAACTGGGTTGCTAGATCGAGCAGGTCGCCGACCTTGGAGATACCCTCGTTGTACATGATGTCGAATTCAGCAGTTTTGAAGGGAGCCGCAACCTTGTTCTTGACCACGCGCACGCGGGTGCGGTTACCGATGATCTCCGCGCCAACCTTGATGGACTGGATGCGGCGCACATCCAGACGAACACTGGAGTAGAACTTAAGCGCCTGGCCGCCGGTAGTGGTTTCAGGGTTACCGAACATCACGCCGATCTTCTGGCGCAACTGGTTGGTGAAGACGACTGTGGTCTTTGTCTGGTTGATGGCGCCGGAAAGCTTGCGCAGCGCCTGTGACATCAGACGGGCGTGCACACCCATGGTGGGATCGCCCATGTCGCCTTCAAGCTCCGAACGCGGGACGAGCGCAGCGACCGAGTCGATTACGATCACATCCACCGCGCCAGAACGTACCAGCGTCTCGGCTATTTCAAGCGCCTGCTCGCCGATATCCGGCTGGGAAACCAGCAGGTTGTCAATATCCACACCTGTGCGCGCGGCATAAACTGGATCTAGAGCATGCTCCATATCGATAAAAGCTGCCGTACCGCCCATGCGTTGGGCCTCGGCGATGATGTGCTGGCAAAGGGTGGTTTTACCAGATGATTCCGGACCATAGATTTCCGTGATGCGTCCACGCGGGACGCCGCCTACGCCTAAAGCTATATCCAGGGAAAGAGAACCACTAGGGATGACTTCGGTATCCATGCTGCGGGCGTCGCCCAGGCGCATGATAGAACCGTCACCATAACGTTTGATGATATCACCAAGGGCTTTATCGAGAACCGCGCTTCGGCCGTCATCCTGGGTTTCTTCGTTTTTACTTTTTCGTGCCATGTCTATATCTCCAAATTAGTGTATAGGTCCGAATTACTTGCACACACAGTATAGCACAGATGTTCCATACGTCAAGGTGCGCGGTAGCGCATCTATTGTATCGGCGGGGGAATCTCTGGTGTAGCAGGTATTGTTGGTGTTGCTGGAATGAATTTCAGTCTGGGAGTCGGTATTGGCTCGATGGCAAACCCGTTCTCCCCGCGGAAGGTAATATAAGAAATTTGACCGG
>Ga0209536_100006959_pt1 | contig 17208 bp, 27 predicted proteins | sample DeeMarSeWOR28_12_FD_187461 | JGI IMG/M metagenome (GOLD analysis project Ga0209536, IMG submission 187461) | Marine sediment microbial communities from White Oak River estuary, North Carolina - WOR-2-8_12 (SPAdes) (version 2) | ecosystem: Environmental > Aquatic > Marine > Intertidal zone >... | reverse complement strand
GACCTCGGTCTTCTTCACCTCCAAAGCTGAATTAACCAGTGCGACCTTGGCATTGACCACCTCCTGGGGCATTCTCGGATGGGTGCGCTCCTTGTCGATAATGATGCCCTGGACCAGTTCTGTATCTCCACAACCACATCGAATATTTTAATAACTTATCCTTCATCTTCATTCCTCGGACACTCATTAGCGTCAAATTTTTTGTTTAAAAGGGCAATCGCTTGTTCAACATGATGCTCTTCTAGTCCCTTTTCCCAAGTCGTTCGAACCAATCTTGGTGTTAAATGAACCATATCCTCATCGTCATCCAATATTACAAAGCTTTCGATTTCAGGATGTCTGTCTAACCATTCTTGAATCTCATGACCTCTATCGCCATAAAACCTATTGGTATAATCAATAAGTTCTCCAGTCACTTTCTGGTGCTTTAAAAAGTCAACCATTGTTTCCATATCAAATAACATTCTCCATGAACTAGATAGCACAAACTTTGCATTAGTAGCTTTCACGATAGCATTTAGATTAGCCACACATCGTGGGTCAAAATAATCTTGACCAGTAAATACACCATAAGCATAATCACCAGGAAGACCCTTGTTAAAATTCATGATGTCTTTGTTATTTACAACACCATCTATGTCAAGGAAAATTATTCTCATTTCAATCTCCGACGCCCTCAAAATGTTTGGCAATACATTCTTCTAATGATGTTGCCATATAGAAAAGTAATTCGGGCGGGCACCCACAAGAAATCATTGTGCGAATGCGACGTATTAAATTAACTGCTTTCATCCAGGTCCCATTCCTCTAGGTTTACTCTGCTTCATACAGTGTTGAGTCTTCCAGCCTTTAATAGAAGAGAGAATGTCAGCAGCTTTAAGCTGGGCATCGACTCCAAACATTGGAATCTTATCCGGTCCTGGAAGTGGATTGTTTCTTTCAGCAGTAATAACAGCCTCTAGCCAATTGATCATTTCTTCTTTTGTCATTCCCAAACTATCCTTGCAGTCTTTTCCTCAAGCCTGCCGTTATTAAATTCCCAGCGCCACATACATCCATCTTCGCCACGCATCTCGATATATGATCCGTCTTCTACAAATGGAGCTATTGCTTTAAACAAAATTTCATCATCGCCAATTTTTTGTCCGATAAATTCAATCTCGTTTATATTCCCATCGCCATCAAAAAATATTTCCCAACGCCAATCGTGCATAATCTCTTCGAGATCATTGCTTTCATAAAAATTATGATTAACCCATGAAAAATGTTTTCCACTTGAATCGCCTATTGTTTCTTTACCATGTAAAGCTTTAATAGCATCTAGCACCCCAATTTGAAGTCTTTTTTCAATAAAGAATTGAGAATCTTCTTGGTATATACAATAGCCCATTTTATTTCCTTTCTTATGGCGGAAGGAATGGGATTCGAACCCATACGACCAGTTAAGGCCAGCTTGTTTTCAAGACAAGTTCCGCTACCCAGTACTCTCTCGGATTATCCTTCCTTCCAACCTTTTGGCATATGTATATGTTGCAATGCATATCGCAACATTCCTGGTAAATTTTTATATGCCTCATCTAAAAAACTTCTAAATGTTGGGTGTCTATATTGTTCCCCGCGCCAACGACCGCCGACTCCTTCATCAGAAATCATTCCACCATATTTACATGCTAATTCATCCTGAACTACAGAAAATATCCAATGATTCCAATCACCATTAGGATGTCTAAACTCTAGCTTTCTACGGCTAGCTATCCACATTGTAAATGACCAAGGATGTTTTGGCTCATCACCAAAACCAATCTCGAAGTAATTATTCTTACGAGTATATCCTATTTTATTATTAAACCTTCTGATAAGAATTTCTTGGATGTCTTTTTCTATTTGATCGCCGTTAAAATGTTTATAACTCGTAACAAACGCATGATTAGACATTATTACCTCACAAAAAATCCAAATCCAATTCGTTTGTCTTTTCTACCAATAAATTGGCCTTTACGATCATATCCCATAAACGCAATAATAGCTAGACGAAAAGAAAATATATCCTCTTCTTCATTTGCTATATAAACGCCAAGTTGACCAGAATAATCTACTGAATCCGTATCTTCGTTCCACGTAACATCTTGGCTGTAATAAGGAGACCACATATCATGAGGATATCTTAATTCCAAACCATTCCCAACAAACCATCTTCCGAGTTCCTCTGGAATCATTTTGTGGACGTAACCTAGATGTCCATAAAGCCTAGAATTAAGTATTCCTAATTTACGTTCATAGGATACATACATAGAAATGAAATCTCTAGAATATGCTTCTGGATCAACGACTGTTAATCCCATCCCTTCATCTTCTGCTAAATCTTCGTAGAACTCAAATTCTTTTTGTTCTTCTTCAGACAGAGTTTCTTCCATTAACATATCCATTCCATCACCTTGATGTGCTGAAATGTGATTATATGCAATGGAGCCAGACCAATTTTTATATCTGAACGAAATGGGCGCCGCCAAAAAGAAGTCCTCTGTAATTAATGGAAAGCTCCAGTCATCGTATCCTAAAGCAATCCATGCTGATGCTTGTGCAGAAAGCTGAAGTTTTAGTTCACCAATTGTTGCTGTAACCAAAGGCAGACTTCTTCCAATCACGCCTTCAAAATAATATATTTTTTGCCCCTTATATCTAGTGCTATTGATCGACATACCAATATCACCAGGGGTTCTTGGGTGCGCTAGTGGTTCTGTAAATATAGATTTTGAACTAAATGCGTCCATCTCTATTTCAGTATCCGCTAACGCTGGGGTAGACATAAAACATAACAAAATAAAACTAACTATCTTCATATTGTTTCACTTTCCTAGCATCTTATTATATGCCCATTTTAATACTGCACCAATTCGTTCATTAGTGAGATTCTGGGCGTCGTCATATGTTACCCATCTGTATTCTTCGTGTTCTGGTTTTCCTATTTCTTCACTATATGGCAACACAATGTCTTCTTTATCTGTCTCTGCCAAAAAATATACGCCAACTTTGTTCTTCTTTTTTAAATATGGTTCAGTAGTGTAACTATCTTTGCCCCATTTAAAATCTAGTCTATTGGCAGGAATAGATGCTTCTTCTTCCGTTTCTCTTATTGCCGTATTAATAGTTTCTTCGCCAGACTCGACTCTCCCTTTTGGAAAATCCCAAAAGTTCCAAGCGCGCAATAAAAGAAATAGATATCCATTATTTGTTTTTCTCACTGGAACTATACCAGCAGAAATGGTCATATCTTTATTTTTCATTCTCAACCCAAATAATAAATGGCCCCTGTCCTGCTCCGATACAAAACCACCCATATTCTGGATGATGCCCTATACCAGTCGGATGAGGCATATGTTTTTCTTCTCCGCGTGACCATCTTATAATATAATTTAGCTCATCTTGAACGTCTTGCGGGAAATTAGAAATCATCTCGTCTGTCCATTGTTCAAATGGAGTAAGATGTTTCTCAAGTTTAAAAGCTAAGCTCTCTTTATAGTTCGTCATCATTTATCCATTCAAGCAATACCAAGCTGGCAATATATGCGTCTTTATGAGAAGAACCTATTCGTTTATAAAGTTCCTCTGGATCATATTCTGCTAAAGCTATCTTTGTAAGCTCATGCATGTTTGGTTCAGAAAGCCAATGTTCAGCCTGTCTATGGCATGATTCACACAATGAGATGCCATTCTCCTCTACATACCCGCCACCAGGCATTTCTTCTCTTGAGGTAATATGGTGGGCATCCAAGTAAGTACTTGGATCTACACCGACAACTCCAATTCCACATACACGACATACATAGCCATCTCTTTTAAACACGGCATCTCTAAACTTTTTTCTAACTAGCTTTTTCTTTTTACTCATCGTCCAAATTTTCTGGAAACTCGAAATGTGGAGCATAATACCGTTTAATTTCTCCAAGATACATAAACCATCTAAGATCAACAGCGAGAGAATGTGTGTCACGATTCCATTTCATTATGGCAGCGGCGCTTTCAGAGCTATCAGTCATCAACAAAGAATCGAAACAATCAAATGTCCAATATTTAGCATAGTTTTTGTACGGATCTCCACTAATAGAAAACACAGCGACGCTTCCATCTAAACAAGCTTCTTTAAGATATCTATCATCTTTTGGTCCCATCCAATTAATTCTATTATTAATATACCACTTAAGATGTTTAAAAATTATTTTTTGTTCCTTGTCGAGCTTGATCTTTTTCTGCTTCCCCATCCTATGCCTCTTCTTCTTTTAACTCCCCTAAAGCCTCAAACACTTTTTCCTTGAGTTGTGATACTACTTCTGCTCTTACTTTTTCTTTTGTATCTTTATCGTCTAACAACTCATATGCAGCCCCAAGATCTAGTCTAGCTCCACCGGAACCTTCTTTTCCTCCAGAATCTTTTCCAAACACGCTACATACGTCATTAACATCTACCTTAGTGTCGTCGCTACGGACACTGGCAATAATATGGTTTTCAATTACACCCATAATAACTGCTGTATGAACTCCATCAATTCGAGAAAATCTATCAGCAATCGTAGGAATAATGTCGCGATTATGTGGCGTAACATCCCCAACAAATGACACTAATGATGTGTTTCTAATCTCTTTATCTTTATAAGCTTTGGCTTCAATTTCGAATAAAATTTTCGGCAATGAATATTTGATTACTTTAGACAATGCATCTTTATCAACAAACGGCAACAGCGCTCTATAAGCCTCCATATCTAAATCGGATGTATTAACTGCGGTAAAGTCTAAAGTATCAGTTTTAACACCTAAAACCATTGACGTTGCGACATCAGAATGCTCTTCGAGAGGAAGTTTAAATGCCTGCAAATATTCCCATACAATAGCGCAGGTCGAACCAACAGGACGAACGTCGCTGTACTCTGCCCCATTGGTTCTATCCAACGAGTGATGGTCAAGTCTTAGTTGCGCTTTTTCAAGCTTATCGCTTTTAAGACCAGTGCCTTCTAAATCTGTATCAAGTACTACAACTGCGGAAACGGAAGTAGGATCAAATTCTCGACCATCCGACAAAGAAATGTGTAACACATTTTTCATTGATTTGTTCTGCGGATGACTTACCTCTCCCAAGTGATAAATTTTACTGCCCAATTTATACACTTCTTGTAACAACACTGCCATGCCTGCCGCTGCACCTAAGCAGTCCGGATCTGGCGAGGGATGAACGAGAATCCCTACAGTCGATTCACTTTCGAGATTTTTAAATATCTCGTCCATTTTTTCTTTAATGTCGTCTGCTGACATATTAATCTCCCTTTTTTTCAAGGCAAAAAAATGGTGCCCGAGGACGGACTCGAACCGCCGACATCTGGTTTGTAGGACCAGCGCTCTCCCAACTGAGCTACTCGGGCACTTGCATTAGTACTATTATACTATTTTAAGTCAAAATGTCAATCTAAATTATTAATAAAACTCTTTTATTAAAGCTAATAAATAAGTGGCCTTCCACCACGTCGCCAGGTTTGCTCACTGAGTAGCTAGCACTCCATTAAGCGGATTGATTACCGCACCCTTACAGGCATTGGTAGCCACTGGACTATTGAACAGTAGGCTTAACCATATAGGGATTCGGCCTCAGTCCTCAAACTCAACCAAAAGATAAACGCAAACACTCCACGTCTTCATCTTCTACATCTGGAGACATTCCTCCAAAATAACAAGAACTTAGTTTAACAATTTCGGCGTCAGGCATATAATGCTGACCGTTGCCTTCTCGCAAAATCACTACTTCTGCATCGTCATCTAATACTCGTAAAAAATCTTTTAGTTCTTTTACTTTCATTTTCCATTCCTTTATGGTGCGGGTGAGAGGAATCGAACCTCCACGGGCGTTAGCCCACTAGATCCTAAGTCTAGCGCGTCTGCCTAGTTCCGCCACACCCGCATCGTTTCTATTCTAAAGTAACTGTAACAGTTGCCTTTACGTTCAAATTTGGAATACCAATTTTATTAATTAATCCATGTTCAAGGGCATCTTCTGGGGACAAATACCAATCGGCATGGCCCTTTGAATGAACGATATCAACAATATATGCCTTCGGCTTTCCTATATTAACAGCAATCATTTCAAGCAACATGTTGTTAAGTCTATCCGTTTCTTTTGCATCTGCTTTAATTTCGCCAGTTTTCCCGCTAGTTCCACTGCTCACCTCATGAATCATAAACGTAGAAGTAGGAGAAGCATATCGCATTCCTTTTGTACCACAAGATGATAATACGGCTCCTGCTGACATAGCTTTTCCAATCACAATTGTTGCAACTGGAACATCCTTTTTAATCTCGTTAATAATATCTACCATCTTGAACAAAGCATACACACTTCCACCATAAGAAGTAATAACGATAGGAATAACAGGCTGTCCAGTATCCTTTGCCGCATACATTGCACGGGCAAAACTTTCAACAGAGCTTTCACTAATACTACCAGTAACCCGAACAATCGCTGGTGCGTGAATCTTCCCATCAGTAATCATTGGGTCGTCAATATTGTCTACCATTGTAGTATTTACTAAAAGTCCTAAAACCATAATTGCCTGAGATAACATCATATTATTCCTTCCTGGGATTGCGGGGCCGCATTATTACGGCCCCACATCTTTGTCGTTTATTTTACTTTTTAACCTTGGTATCAGCACTCAACTGCTTTGCGGCCTGAGCTGTTAACAAGTCAATAAGCTGCATAGCACTACTTCCAGCTCCATTAGCTCCCATCTGAAGCTGTGGAACCAATGCGCCTGGCTGTGCCTTTGAAAGTGCTTCGGCATACTTGGCATTGATTTCTACAAGAGCTTTGAGCTTTTGTTCCAAAGCACCATCAGCCTGCATAACCAATCGCTTACGTGCACCTTCACCTTCACCAAGAAGAATTAGCTTTTTCTTTTCAAATTCTGCCGCTTCCTTCTCAAGCTTGGCAACTTCTTTAATCTTTTCAGCTTGAAGAACCGCTTCAGCTTTATCTGCCTCAGCCTTTACGATTCGCTGAGTCTTTGCAACCTCTTCATTAGCACGAGTTTCAGCGACTTTGGCTCTAGCTTCAGCTTCCGCTTTCTTAGCACGAGCATCCGCTTCTTTGGCCTCTGCTTCCTTAGTAATAATATTCATTCTAGCAGCACGCTGGGTCTCAATCTGTGCCAAAACATTCTTCGGATAAACGATATCATCAATAACAAAGTTTGTCAATCGAATATCGAACTCATGAAATACAGATTGTTGTTCTCTCTCAAAACCATTGACACAAGATTCACTTACTTCCTCACATGCAATCTTGCGGAGACGATATGTTGTCTTTTCTTTACCAGTAATTTCATCCACCACTTTAATGGGTTCTTTATCAGTGGCAATAATACCATAAAGAAGTTGGTCCTCAACCAATGTGGCAAACTCATTACGACGCTCAGCGTATGATTCGGCAGCACTCATATGTGGGCCGGAAGCAAATAGTGCCTTACGCATAGCGGGAAGAACCAAGCGGTCCATAACACCACCCATGCTCTTAAACTTACGATGCACATTGATCATAGCGTCAGAATTGCTATTTGGTAGCAACACACGAACAGATCCACTAACTCTGGCCTTAGCACCATCATTAAATTGTGTCGGCAACGATTGATCTCGTGCTTCACCACTATCGGAGTCTGCTGTAAAATGATATGTGCTAGCCTCTTTGTATGTATGGATGCCTCCAAACATCTGAGCATACATTCCGGGGTCCGACCTTACTGTAAGTGTACCAGTAATAGCAGCCTGCTTTACTTGTACATAACCAGCTTGATTTGTTTCAACCAGCGAACTCGAAAACAATGCAACGACCAACAGTGCAACTGCTGATGCTACAATAATAAATAGCTTCTTCGTACTAATCATTGGATATCTTCCTCCTAAGCCTTTTTAACTTCTTCGATTCTTTTCTTTTGTTTTGTAACTTCTTTTACATCTACTTTGTCAGCTTTTTTGTATAGCCGACCGACACGCTTTACTTCATCAAGCTTGTCATCAACCTCTTGTTCTTGTTCTTCCCTGTCCGCTTCATCCCAAGCTCGTGCAGCTTTTTTGTAAATAATAAAGCATACAGGAATAAGAATAATAGCAAGAATCAAAACAGTAACCATCTTATTCTCCTTATTGTTTCCATGAGTTATTTATTTGTGTCTCTTGCTCGACGACAGGAACTCTACACTGATTAAGTTGTTGCTCCAAAGTATTAACTTTATCAGTTAATTGTTTAATTTTTTCTTTCTCTTTTGAACAAATTCCACACGAATCTATACCCGTCTTTTTAACATTAACAGGCTCGTTTATAACTTTTTCTACAGGAGTTCCGCTCGCAACTAAACTAATAGCTTGGTTTCGTGACATGCCATTACACTCAGTTAGACATGAGTCACACAAAACTGATGCAACCTCGTCATTTATTCCAGCGTCTTTTGCTTTAGACCTACATTGAAATTTTAAGAAATTAGGAATAGCAATAGCAGCAAGAATTCCTATAATTGCAACAACAATCATAAGTTCAATTAATGTAAATCCTTTTGACTTCATCGTTTCCACATCTCACAATCGCATTCTGGTGGGGGAGGCATATTTGCTGGTATATCACATCCCATACCTGATGCACCCTCAAGTCTCTCTTCGCAGTTTAAAAGTTCCGCCTCTAACTTTTTAATTTTCTCTGTAAGTTCGACAGTTTCTTTGTCACAAGTAGTTTTTGGCGTCCTGTTTTTTATCTGTTCTCTCCCAAACCTATTGAATTCTGCTTGAATCATCTCTCTATTATCAAATGATTCGCACAACTTTTCATCGACGCCCAACACTTTAGCCTTTTTTCTACATTCATATGCTGAATCGCACGCCACTGTTAAGGCAGAAAGTACCAACGCAATCATTGGTGAGAAATAAAGTAAAGCCTTAAATAACCTCATAGTTAACCTCGTTGGGGTGAACGACGGGACTCGAACCCGCTTTGTCCTTTCGGACCTGGGGCCACAACCCAGTGCCTCGTCCTCTTCGGCCTCGTCCACCATAAATTTAAACCCACTTTATTGCCATATCGACAATCTTTTTAAATCTTGCATCCTTTGATATAGCTGTCAAAGTATCTAGCTTCTGCTGCTTAAGAAAAATAGCAATATGAACTGGTTGTAGTTCGTCAAAGAACTTTAATAAGTTGTCTTCCATGCCAGTCATTCCAGTCTTGCGAACAAAGAATGCAATTTCTCTTGTGCATAAAAATCGTTCTAAATCACTAGCGAAGTCTGGCATGTTTCCGTCAATTAAAATATCTATTGGATCGTATCGTTCCTCATTAAGTTTATTACTTTCACGAATCAACCGTTCTTTGAATTCTTCAATCTCTTCATTATCAAGATGTCCCCGACACTCATTGCAGTATTGTCTAGCATTTCCAGCAACACCAGGACTGTAATCGAACTCCATATCACACCTTTTACATGGAACCATGTTCCTCATATCACACTCCTAAAAAATAACCCCGCCGCAGGCTTACGCGTGAGACGGGGAGCAAATAACTGGTGCCTGCGGTGGGACTCGAACCCACGCTGACAGGGTTTTAGAGACCCCCGCTCTGCACACTGAGCTACGCAGGCAAGTTTGCTATCCAATAAAAGAACGCAATGAAGCTGCCATTCTATTGTATGCATTTAAATGCATTTTCTTACTGGCCCTGCCTTCTTTATCGTTGCCCCAATTTGCTTTCGAATCTCTTTTAATTTTCTTTTCAAGCTTCTTTAATGTTTTTCTGGCCAATTTATACACAGAGTTGTCAGAATATGTTTCGCGAAAATTCTCATTAGGAATAATAAAAGCTTCATAAAACATAGCGACATTAATTATTCCACAGGTATTATAACAGTTGCCTTCTTCTGTGTCAAGCTCTTTATTAAGAGATTTCACCATAGCATCTATGGCAGTCCATGCTGCGTCAAATGCCATATCACTTTCGCCATAATTATCAAGGCCCATATATCCCATTATTTAACCCCATTTAATTCGTCAGCTATTAATTCAACTTCTCGAATAGGATCAGTAGCTTGAGTAATCGGTCGTCCAATTACTAAATGCGTTGCCCCTTTTTCAATTGCCTCTTTTGGTGTCATAATTGCTTTTTGATCTCCAACACTATCATTAACACGTCTAATGCCAGGGGTAATACGTAACTTACCATTAGGATATTGTGAGTCAATTGCTTCAACAAACTTGAGATCTAATCCAGAACATACTATTCCAGATGTACCAGCCCATAACATTTCGCTGGCAAGATGTCTAACTAATCTGCAACTACCCTCTGTTCTGTCTAAACTAGTAAGTAATGTTACGCCAATAATATCCATATCACTTTCGCTACACGCATCAACCGCTTCTTTAACAGCATCTCGTCCACAAGCAGAATGAACAGTTAGCATGTCGACACCAATCTTCGCCGCTTGAGTGGCTCCAGCCACGACAGTTCGTGGTATGTCTATGAGTTTAAGATCAAGAAATACCTTAAACCCCATATCCTTTAATGCGTACACTAAAGTCGGACCATTTCCAATAAATCCTTCTTGTCCAACTTTAACCCAAGCAACATGGCCTCTTAGCTTCATTGCAAGATTAAGAGTGTCCACCATTTCAGGGAAGTCTAAAGCAACTATAAGACTGTCTAACATGCCAAAATGTCCTTTGCGGTAAATAATGATTCGTATTCGAACCCAGCAGACTCAATCGACTTACGGGCTCCCTCTTCCCTATCAACAACAGAAACAACCTTAATTACTTTTCCGCCTTGATATTTTAATTGAAGAGCAGCCTCTACGATTTGTCCACCAGTTGTACATACATCTTCGACCAATACAATCTTATCATCAGCCTCGAAGTCACCATCTATTTGTTTTCTGTTTCCATGCCCCTTTTTCTTCTTTCGAACATAGATGGCTGGAAGACCAGTCTGTAAACTAACAGCGGTAACTAACGGTATTCCACCAAGTTCTGCTCCAGCAACTTTGTCTGGAGAACATCTAATAACAGACTGTCCTAACCATTTTCCGATAGAGTTCAGCAACACTGGATCACTACTGAACTTATATTTATCAATATAATAGTCGCTTTGTCTACCACTGCTTAATGTGAAGTCTCCCTTTAACAATGCGGTGGCAGCAATACAGCCTATTAGTTCGTCTTTCGTAAGTATATTAAAACGGGATGATTTCATCTGAATCCATTAAGAATTGTAACAATCTCCCAAGCCCTAAGCCCGAACCAGATCGTACAATCTTCTTTCCCTCAAATAGTTCTAAATAAGAATCAAATGCACGACGAGCACTTGCACCATCACCATCGTGATCCTCTTTAAGAGCAGTAAGTTGGCGTAACATAATAGATGTATCGAGCTTATGCACTAATACGTCATATTCATCTTCACGTTGTGAGCCACCGATAGTCTCGCCAGCCTTTGGTAGAAGCAAGTCCACACATTCAACAGTAGACGCCATCTCTTTTTTGCAACTTCTCTTCATGTTAAAGAACTTAATCTCTTCTGGATAACGCTCTACTTGTACGATACCATATTTATCTGTCAAACTTCTTTCAGCAGAAGCAGTAAGGTCATCGCCCCAAGCAAACACATGTCCATCGCTATTTTGTGCGGCAATAGACTGAAGATAAGCAATAGCTTCGCTATAATCTATCACAGTCACGCCATCTTTCCAATGTTTATATAATGTACTGTGTTGTGCTGGTGTTAACAACCCATATCGTGATGAACTATTCATCACATGTTGAATGACATATCTGATTAATTCTGAATTAAATTCAAGTAACCACTCGTGGTTTGTATCCAATGCTTCCCATTCAAACAATGTAAAGTCTTGGAGATGTCTACCATCACCGGACCTGTCTTTACGGAAGCTTCTTCCCATTGTATACATCCGTGGTAATCCAGTAGTAATAATACTATCTTCCAAAAATAATTGTGCTGTCTGTCTTAATGTAAGGAAATCTGAACTACCTTTAATGACAAAGATGTTTGCAATACTTTCACAAGATCCTGTCGCCGAAGTAATTCCTGGATAGATTTCTTCAACAAAACCTTCTTTCTCCATAAAATCTCTAATAGCCTTAAGGACTTCAGCTTTTAATAGGATCGTCTCTCTTCTCATGTTTACCTCCGCAAATTTTGGACCAACCAAGGATTGGTAAGCAAGATTGATCCAAGCGCAACTTCATTACAGCCTAAATCTTCGAGTTTTTTAATATCCTCCGCCCGTGTTATCGAGCATCCAGCTATAGGCAAACCTTCCCTACGAAACTTTTTAATAAAGTTCCAGTTCTTTTTTTGAGCTAATTTACCAGACAATCCTCCAGCGAATCCTGGAATAGAATTAAGTGAGATTCTTTCAATCTTCGACAAATCGAACTGATAAGGATCTTGATAGCAGTTCAATTTTAATTGCAATTTGTGTCGAGAAATAGGTATTCTCTTGTTGGCAAAGTGCTCAACATTAGGACAAGAAAAGTTTAATTCTATTCCCGCCAATTCTACCTCCTCAAGCAAATCACAAATAACTTGTACTTTACTATCTGTGCCAGCTATTGATAGAATTGTGTTGGGATTATATTGTTTATTTAGCCAATATACTATACCTTTATTGTGCAGTCCGACATGATTCCATATCGAATTATATAAATGGATAATAGCGAACGGATATCCTATTTTTTTATCTAGTGTGACAGTTTTTGTTACTGTCTGAAATTTAGGAAAATTGAAATATCTATGCCACCAGTAACCATTAGAATCAAATCCCATAGTTGCGGCGGCATAGAAATATTTCATTTATTTTACTCCGAAGCTTCCTCGTCTTCTTGTGGCTCCGGCTGTCCACCAAGACTTGATTCAAGTCTACCCAACAACTTGCCAAGTTCCTTGTCAAATTTCTTACGTTGAGCAGAGAATTCCTTTTCAATGTTATACATCTTTTCACGCAATTCAATGGCCTTCAACAGTTGCTCTCTTGCAGCTCCCTTAGCCTTTTCAAAACGTTCCTTCTTAACCTCGCCCAAGACCTCTTGAAATAGTTCCTGGGTCACACCCTGTCGCTTAGCAGCATCAAAACCAATAAGCTTTTCAAGACGTTCTGTGTTATCTGCCATAACTTTCTCCATCTTCTAGATCGTTTTCGATCTTATTTAAATGTGACATAACTTCTACTGATTCGCTGTTCACTACTTTAAGACGATTTACACAATCATTCATAGCAGTTAGAGCAACTTCTAAATTTGCTTTTTCCGTTCGCTTTCTCTTTTTATAAACCTCATTTATCAATTTATTAATAAATTCGGCATGTCCTTCGTAAGAACGATCCAATTTCTTCAATCCATATGATAGAAACCGAAGAGAGTCTTCAGTTACTATATGGCTCCTGAACCTTGTATAAATCTCACCAAAAATTTCGTTATTACTTTTGCCTGTTGGATCGGTAGCCACAACAGCTTGTGTTATGGCATCATAAAGCATACAAATATTTTCATCGGAGAATTCTTTAGGCACAGGTGCATGTGCTACGTATTGCTTTCTTCTTCCCATTTTCCTGTGTCCATAAAGTTATGAATCTTTGAAAGATCCGATAAAATAGCATCGCAATCTCTATTAATTGCCTTGGCACGAGACAAACATGAATCCATGTCTGTTAATGCCATTTGTAAATTTTGAAAGTCTTCCTTGTTATCTAATGACTTTCCACACATGGCAAATTCAATCATCTTATCTACAATCATGTTATCTCCTGTCTGAAGTCCTAGCTTCCAATACTTCTGCTTTACAAAGCGGTTAAAAGTTGTTTGATATCTAAGACGATAATTCAGTTTCGAATACACTCTCGCCTTAATAGTTGGTAAGTGTACCGTATCTTTCATCACTTCTGCAACAGCAGACTTGACTTCCGAATACAGTTTGTCCATTGTCTCACTCATAACTTTACCTCATTTCCGTTTGAGTCTACTCCCCAACCAAACCAATACTCATACATATCATTCAAAATATTTATGTTATCTGTATTGCGTTCATCCATTGGCAAGACCGAATCAATACCACACTTTGGACATATTGCAGTGCTGTCCAAATCTGTCCACTCTTTAATTTCCGAAGGGCGATATGAGTTACGACAATAGAAACAACCGCACCAATTAATACGAAACAACTCATCTTTATGATAAGAAGATTTCTTATGGAGATCGTTAAGATATTCGTTCTCAATTCTTTTTTCCATCATAATCTCCTCAAGAAGTTTTAATCAAATCAAACATATATCTGGCACGAGGCTCCGCTCGTCGCAAATATTTTCTCAATAAACCTTCTCGCTCTTGGAATTTAGATGCCTGCTTAAACAGAATCTCACAAATTTCTGAATCAGCAATGATTTGTGTAAGTCTCTCTGCATTCAGCAAAGCAAATGAGAAGTCCTTATTTGGATCAGTTCTCTTGAGTCCTTTGAATCCTCCTCGACTGAATTTGCCACGCATAATCTTGTACATGATATACAATTGTGCCCAAGTAGCTCGAAGCTTAAGCTTACCAACTCGCTTGGTCAGTTCGTCTCTAGAAACATACGAAGACTTCAGTGCACCAAACAGGTCAGAGAACATGCTCATAGGCTTCTTCATATACTTCGCCAGCGCATCCTTCACAACCATTAACGATTGGATTTGTGAAGTCCCTTCGTAAATTGGGAGTACCAAAGCATCACGCAGTAGTTTTTCTGCACCAAACTCCTTGGTGTATCCTACGCCACCGTGTATCTGAATACACATACGAGATAATTCAACTGACTTTTCGGCAGCGAGATACTTAAGAAGAGGCGTAAACTTTCTCGCCCTCATTTTGTTGCTTTTTAGCAATCGCTTTCTTGCTTGTTTTGCATCATCATTGCCATCGTTAAGATACTTAATCTTAATCTTATATCGAAGAGCAAGCTCCTCACTTAAAGCGGCCTCAACCGCCAGTGCACGGATGCCAGCTGTATCGGTTTCCATTCCTTCTAGGTAATCAGCAATCATCTCATGTTGAGAGATTGGCTTGCCCATCGTGCTACGTTCTTCGGCATACTCTTTAGCTGCTGTTAAGGCAGCCTGACACACACCAATTGATTCAAAACCAACACCAAGTCGAGCACTATTCATAAGAATAAGCATCAGCTTAAACCCATCGCCAGTTTTTCCAACCAGCATACCAGGCGTTTCGTCATATGTAATTGTACATGTAGGAGAAGCATTGTGGCCAATCTTATGCTCGACGCGTTCTACTTGTGCCAACCACTTCTTATCATCTCCAGTTCCTTCATAGGCGGGAACTAAAAATAGAGACAATCCCTTTAAATCACCAGACTTGGCATCACCACTGGTTCTAGCAATCACGATGTGATATTTACCATGACCAGATGTAATGAAAATCTTCTGACCTGTCAGCTTCCATGTACCATCGCTATCTTGAACAGCCTTGGTTGAGATGGCAGACATATCAGAGCCAGCATTAGGCTCTGTAATATCCATCGAACCCCATGTCTCTCCAGATATTAACTCTGCAATTTCCTTTTCAAATCTAAATCCCTCGAACTTCAGAGTATCTAGGTTGAATGACGAAGAGCCTTCTTCCTCAAGACAATAGATAAACAAAGCCAAAGCAATACCATCATGGAACCCATAGTGAGTCATGATAGATACATCGGCACGAGCAATGATTTCGTTGGCCAGATAGTGAAGCATAATCGGACAGCCCATGCCACCAAGTTCTTCTGGAATAACCAAGCCAAACACACCAAGCTCTTTCAATTGGTCAAAGATTTCTGTAAATGCTGGAGATACTTTGACCTCACCATTCTCAACAGTAATAGGATCGATATCTAACTGTTTGGCTCGTGGAGCGATTTCGTTAGCGACAAAGTCTCCAATCAAATCCAGAATGTCTTTGTATGTTTGTACGACATCACTGTCGATTGGTCCATGTGCTATGAGCTGACCCAACCGATTCCAGTCAATATACTTATCAACATAGAACTGCATGTCTTGATTGTCTTGATAAAAACTAGCCACCATATACTCCTATAATTCAATTGATTTCATTCCAAGCCATTGTTCTAATTGCCGCAAGTTCATTTCGGCAAGTGATTCTTTCACACTGTTAATCTTTCCAAACTTCAAATTAAACAATGTTCCAGAGAACTTCTGCGTAGTTGCTTGTGCAGCGAACTGTTTACGATCATCTATATGCTTAATGGCTTCGTAGAAGCCCTCGATTCTACCCACGAAAGCCTCATACTTGATACGAATATCGTAGTACAAGTCCTTGTATTCTGGATAGTAAGACAAGAACTCACTGTTCTCATTGGTTCGAACTATTTCTAGCAACCGACGAGTAGTGAACCCATCCTTCATATGTGCAACTGCCACATACTGTGGAGACTTTACTTTAACTCGGTTGTAGTTGCTGTCACATACAACGAATCCTTCAGCATCCATTGGGTCACGAGTCTTGGCAAACTCCATAACCTCGTCCCAATCAGTTAATGGATGTGTTTCCACACACTTCCATCCATGTTGATGTGCTACCACGATTGGGTTTAGTTCTTTGTACGGCGGAGTAAGCTGTCGTGCTCCATGCAATACCAAGTTGTTCTCTTTATGACGAACAACCACACGGTTATACGGAGTCATTAGCTCGAACATATAGCATACATTCTCATCTTCTGGTAGCTCTGGAGTTGAGTAACCCAGCTCATCAAACACCTTCCAGAACAACTCACCAAAAGTAGTGGTTGTTCCCATGATTTCGCCAGTTGCTCCAGGCACACCAGATGACGCAACGTTCCATCCGTCATTGTAATAATACATGGTCATTAATGACCCGTCTAGCTTTTCGTATACACGGGCAGACTCCCAATCAATTTCAGAAGCATGTCCTTCCCCATAGTTAAAGAATTTATCGTAAGGATAGCTAACAACCTTCCAGTCTCTATCCTCATCTAATATAATGCCACGACACTTTTGAACAACCTTGTTTCCCAATGGAGAATTCAATTGGTCATACTTTAATAGGACAAGATTATTGTAATTGGCATGTCGCTTCACATGAATGGAGAGCTTACTCTCAAGCTTTTCCAATCC